>ENA-OBIO01000199-OBIO01000199.1-metagenomes-genome-assembly--contig:-NODE-199-length-37554-cov-6.19107_pt1 | contig 37554 bp, 34 predicted proteins | sample MGYA00153383_OBIO01 | MGnify analysis MGYA00153383 | reverse complement strand
GGTTCGGCCGCGGTGATCGTGCTCGGCGAGCAAGACCGCGCCCGCGACGCGGCCTCCAACATGATGCGATTCTTCGCGCACGAGAGCTGCGGCCAGTGCACGCCTTGCCGCGTCGGCACCGACAAGGCGGCGCGGTTGATGGAAGCCCCGGCGTGGGATTGCGACACGCTCGAAGACCTGAACATCGTGATGACCGATGCATCGATCTGCGGGCTCGGGCAGGCAGCACCGAACCCGGTGCGCAGCGTCGTCAAACATTTCGCGCACGAAATCGGAGTTTGAAATGAATGCACCGGTGGCTTTGGTGAACCTTCAAGCGGCACGGGTCGAGCTCACGCTCGACGGCAAGCGCGTCAGCGCGCTCGATGGCGAGACCCTCCTCACGGTCGCGAAGCGCGAAGGCATCGCGATCCCGACGCTGTGTTTCAAGGACGGCTACCGACCCGACGGCAACTGCCGCGCCTGCGTCGTCGAAGTCGGCGGCGAACGCGTGCTGGCACCGAGCTGCTGCCGCAGCGTGCAGCCGAACATGGTCGTCACGACCGACAGCGCGCGCGTCAAAAAGAGCCAGCACATGGTGCTAGAGATGCTGCTCGCCGACCTGCCCGAGACCGGCCACAAATGGGCCGATGTCGACGGCGCGTTGCCGCACGGCGAACTCAGCGAATGGGCTGCGAAGGAGGGCGTGACGGTTCGCCCCGAACTGCGCGCGCTGTGCCGCGAGCAACCCGCGCCCGACTACTCGCACCCGGCGATGGCCGTCAACCTCGACAGTTGCATTCAATGCAACCGCTGCATTCGCGCCTGCCGCGAAGAGCAGGTCAACGACGTGATCGGCATGGCGATGCGCGGCGCGCACGCGCAGATCGTGTTCGACCTCGACGACAAAATGGGCGAGAGCACCTGCGTGGCTTGCGGCGAATGCGTGCAGGCCTGCCCGACCGGCGCGCTGATGCCGAAGACCTCTGTCGGCACGCAGGTCGTCGACAAGCAGGTCGATTCGGTCTGCCCGTTTTGCGGCGTCGGCTGCCTGCTGACCTACAACGTGCGGGACAACAAAATCATCAGCGTCGACGGCCGCGATGGCCCGGCCAACCACAGCCGGCTGTGCGTGAAAGGCCGCTTCGGCTTCGACTACGCGAGCCACCCGCAGCGCCTGACGAAGCCGCTGATCCGCAAGGCCGGCGTGCCGAAGAACCAGCACGACGAGCCGAACCCGGCCGACTGGTCGGCGGTGTTTCGTGAAGCGACCTGGGAAGAGGCGCTGGCCTTGTCGGGCGGCGCGCTGAGCGGCTTGCGTGACACGTTCGGTGCGAAGTCGCTCGCCGGTTTCGGCAGCGCGAAGGGAAGCAACGAAGAGGCGTACCTGTTTCAAAAACTCGTGCGCACCGGCTTCGGCAGCAACAACGTCGACCACTGCACGCGACTTTGCCATGCGTCGAGCGTGGCTGCGCTGCTCGAAGGCGTGGGCTCGGGGGCGGTCAGCAACCCGGTCAACGATGTCGAGCATGCCGAGTTGATTTTTATCATCGGCTCGAACCCGACATCGAACCACCCGGTCGCGGCCACCTGGATGAAAAACGCGGCGCAACGTGGCGCGAAGATCGTGCTCGCCGACCCGCGCCGCACCGACATCTCGCGCCACGCCTGGCGCACGCTGCAGTTCAACGCCGACACCGATGTCGCGATGATCAATGCCCTGATCCACACGGTGATCGAAGAGGGCTTGGTCGATGTCGACTTCGTGCGCAATCGCGTCGACAACTTCGAGGCGCTGAAGGAAAACGTGCGCGGCTACAGCCCCGAGGCGATGGCGCCGATTTGCGGCATCCCGGCCGAGACGCTGCGCGAGGTCGCGCGTGCGTTTGCCAAGGCCAAGAGCGCGATGGTTTTGTGGGGCATGGGCATCAGCCAGCACGTGCACGGCACCGACAACGCGCGCTGCCTGATCGCGCTCGTCAGCGTCACCGGCCAGATCGGCAAACCCGGTTCGGGCTTGCACCCGCTGCGTGGCCAGAACAACGTGCAAGGCGCGAGCGACGCAGGGCTGATCCCGATGATGTTCCCCAACTACCAGCGCGTCGACGACGCCGGTGCGCATGCGTGGTTCGAGAATTTCTGGAACACCAAGCTCGACTCGACGCCGGGCTACACGGTGGTCGAAATCATGCACAAGGCTCTCGCGTCCGACACCGACCCGCACAAGGTGCGCGGCATGTACATCATGGGCGAGAACCCCGCGATGAGCGACCCCGATCTCAACCACGCGCGCCATGCACTCGCCTCGCTCGAACACCTCGTCGTGCAGGACATCTTCATGACCGAGACCGCCTGGCTCGCCGACGTGGTGCTGCCCGCCAGCGCCTGGCCCGAGAAGGGCGGCACGGTCAGCAACACCGACCGCATGGTGCAGCTCGGCAAGCGCGCGCTCGACATGCCCGGCGATGCGCGCCAAGACCTGTGGATCATCCAGCAGCTTGCACAGCGGCTCGGTTTGGACTGGCATTACGAGGGCGAAGACTCGGGTGCCGAATCGGTCTACGAAGAAATGCGGCAGGCGATGCACGGCGCGATCGCCGGCATCACGTGGGAGCGGCTGCAGCGCGAGGGCAGCGTGACGTACCCGTGCCTGAGCGCCGACGACCCCGGCCGAGCCATCGTGTTCGACGACACCTTCGCGACCAAAGACGGCCGCGTCAAGCTCGTGCCGGCCGACATCATTCCGGCCAACGAGCGGCCCGATGCCACCTACCCGTTCGTGTTGATCACCGGCCGCCAACTCGAGCACTGGCACACCGGCAGCATGACGCGCCGCAGCGGCGTGCTCGACGCACTCGAGCCGATGGCGACAGCCTCGATGTGTGGCGCCGATCTGTCGGAGATGGGCTTGCAGCCAGGCGACGTGGTCACGCTGCGCTCGCGCCGTGGCGAAGTCGCGCTGCATTTGCGCCGCGATGACGGCACGCCGCGCGGCGCGGTATTCGTGCCGTTCGCGTATTACGAAGCAGCGGCGAACATGATGACGAACGCAGCGCTCGATCCGCTCGGGAAGATTCCGGAGTTCAAGTACTGCGCGGTGCAGGTGCTGGCGGGTGGCGTGCCGCGGGCTGCTGCGGGGTATGGGACGGGGGCGTCCTGATTCGTCTCGATTGAGTGCGACGCGTTGTGGCGCATCGCAGCGCGTCGCGGCAGGCAGCACCCGGCCGGGGGCACATGTTGTGGCGGTCTTCGCTTCGCTGCGACTGCGTTGCGATGCTCGCTCCGAGGTCGTGCCGCAGAACTCGCTGCGTTCGCTGCGCTCACTGCACGCAATCAGCCGCGGCAAGTCAGTCCCGCAAGCGCGCTGCGCGCGCCGAAAGAGCGCCATTACCGCCTCCGATGCATGCATTCCGAGAACTGATCGACACGTTCGTCGGCGTCATCACCGCAGCGTCTAGACTTCCGCCTATGCAAACGACCGCCTATGCACCGACAACCGAACGCCCCGCCGTTCGGGTCGCGGTCGTCATGGAGCGCGAGGCGAACCCGAACCCGTGGGAGGCGTGGCGCTTCAAGCTGATCGACGTGGTGCCACACGAACATGCGTTCGGTGAATCCACCCGCGTGCTGCGCGATGACGGCAAGCTGCAGCGCACGTTGCACCCGAACTTCAAGCTGGAACTTTTTCGCGACGAGGCCGAGGGCTATCACCTCAACCTGCGCACCGGCACGCCGGTCTGGTTCGTGATGTGGCGCATCGACGATGAAGACCCCTCGCGCGCCTGGCCCGAGACCGTGAGCGTCTCGTACACCGAGGCCGGCCGCTGGCTCGACGCGCAGGAGCGCATCGACAACGTGCCCCTGCCCGCCGACTTCACCGAATGGCTGCAGGCCTACACCGACGCGCACTACCTGCCCGAGCCGAAGAAGAAGCGGCGACGACCGCAGTCGTTCCTCGAACCGGGGCAGCGGCAGTGAAGGCCGACGAAGCTGGTGACGGATTTCTGTCGCGCTGGGCGCGGCGCAAGGCGCAGGTGCACAGCGGCGTCGTCATCATGCCCGAGCCGCTGGCGGTTGCCGTCGACGCGCGGGCAGCCGACCTCGCGGCGCCGGCGCCCGAGGAGCCCGCGGTCGAATTGCCGCCCACGCTCGCCGATGTCGCAATGCTGACGCGCGAGTCCGATTACTCGCGCTTCGTCGGCGCGGGTGTCGATGAAGGCGTCAAGCAGGCCGCGATGAAGAAGCTTTTCGCCGATCCGCACTTCAACGTGATGGATGGCCTCGACACTTACATCGACGACTACGGCAAGCCCGACCCGATCCCGCTGGCGATGCTGCGGCGGATGAACCAGTCGAAAGTACTCCGACTCTTCGAGGACGATGAAGAAGAAGCCGAAGAAGCCAGGCAGATCGCAAGCACCGCAAACCACGCCACACCCGACCTCCCGATCGCACCCGATGACCACGCTGATCTGCGACTGCAACAAGACCATGACGCTGGACGGTCCGGCCCTGATCAAGGCGCTCGGGCCTGAGGCCGGCGCCGGCCTTCAAACAGTCCACACACTGCTGTGTCGCCGCGAGGCCGGCGCGTTCCAGCGCGCAGCCAAGACGGGCGACGACCTGCTCATCGCGTGCACGCAGGAGAGCCGGCTGTTCCTCGAACTCAACGCGCAGACCGAGGGCGCGGCGGGCGTCGAGGAGCGGCCGATTCGCTTCGTCAACATCCGCGAGACGGGTGGCTGGTCGAAAGATGCGGCAAGCCGGCCCGGGTCGATGATGCCGAAGATTGCGGCGCTGATCGCACTCGCTCAGTTGCCCGAGGCCGATCCGGTGCCGACCGTCAGTTACCAATCGGCCGGCCGCGTGCTCGTGATCGGTGACGCCGATCGCGCGGCGCGCGCGACACAAATGTTCGCCGACAAGCTCGACGTGAGCGTATTGCTTCAAGGCAACGGCACCTTGCCGCAGCAGCGCACGCTGGCCGTGCACTCGGGCACCGTCACGAACATCGCCGGCTGGCTCGGTGCCTTCGAGGTCAGCTGGACACAAGGCAACCCGATCGACCTCGATCTCTGTACGCGCTGCAACGCCTGCATCGATGTCTGCCCCGAAGGCGCTATCGATTTCAGCTACCAGATCGACCTCGCGAAGTGCACGAACCACCGCGATTGCGTGCGTGTGTGCGAGGCCGCAGGTGCGATCGATTTCACGCGCGCGCCGCAAGCGATCAGCGAGCGTTTCGATCTCTTACTCGACCTGAACGATGCGCCGCTGATCACGCTGCACCAGCCGCCACAAGGCTACTTTCACGCGGCCGACGATGCAACGCTGATCGCGGCCGTGCTGCAATTGCGCGAGTGCATCGGCGAGTTCGAAAAGCCGAAGTTCTTCAACTACAGGCAAAAGATTTGCGCCCACAGCCGCAACGAGCAGATCGGCTGCACGGCCTGCATCGACGTGTGTTCGGCCAACGCGATCACGAGCGATGCGTCGCGCAAGGGCAAATCGGGTGGCGCGACCTTGGCGGGAATCATCGTCGAGCCGCACCTGTGCGTCGGCTGCGGCGCGTGCACAACCGTTTGCCCGAGCGGTGCGATCAGCTACGCAACGCCGCGGCCCGACACCCAAGGCAAACGCATCCGCACCCTGCTGTCAACTTACAGCCGTGCCGGCGGGCGAGATGCCGCACTGCTGATCCACAGCCAAGCGGCAGGCGCAACGTTGATCGACGCGCTCGGCCGCGCGGCGCGTACGGAGAAAGCAGTGCGCGGTGTGCCGGCGCGCGTGCTGCCGCTCGATGTGTGGCACACCGCCTCGACCGGCATCGATTTGTGGCTCTCGGCGATCGCGTTCGGCGCGTCGCAGGTTTGGGTGCTGATGACCGACGAGGAGGCGCCGGAGTACCGCGAGGCGGTCGCTGCGCAGATGCAGTTGGCGCAGGCGATCTTGAATGGCATGGGGCTGCGCGGCGACCACTTTCGCATCGTCGAGGCGCGCAATGCGCATGCGCTCGATGCGGCGCTGCAGGCTGCCCCGGCGCAGGCCCTCGAGCAGGCCGCCACCTTCGCCGTGCAAGCCGACAAGCGCGCGACGCTCGACCTCGCGATCGACCACCTGCTGCAGCACGCGAGTGCCGCGCCCGAGTCGATTGCGCTGCCCGCGGCCGCGAGCCCCCTCTCGGCTCGTCTATTCGGCAACCTGATCGTTGACGCCGACCGCTGCACGATGTGCCTGAGTTGCGTCAGCGCCTGCCCCGAGGCGGCGCTCGCTGACAACCCCGACAAGCCGCAACTGCGTTTCATCGAGAAGAACTGCGTGCAGTGCGGCCTGTGCGCCAGTACCTGCCCCGAAAACGCGATCACGCTGGAGCCGCGGCTGTGGCTGGCCGATGGCGGCAAGGCGCGCAAGCAGGCACGGGTGTTGAACGAAGTCGAGCCGTACCGTTGCATTCGCTGCAGCAAACCGTTCGGCACGCTGAAGGCGATCGAGCTGATGGTCGGCAAGCTCGGCGCGCACCCGATGTTCCAGGGCGCCGGCGCCGATCGCCTGCGGATGTGCGGTGATTGCCGCGTGATCGACATCCACACGCACCCGAACGAAGTGAGGATTACTGACCTATGAATGAAGTCAGGATCACCGATGTCTGACGTTCCAGGTCAGGCGCTCGGCTTCGTCAGCGCGCCCGACGATCGCGAAGAGATCGCGCGCGCCGAGGTCTACGGCCTGCTCGCGAACTTGTTCATCGCGCCGCCCTCCGCTGACCTGTACGCGCAATTGCGCGTCGCCGTCACCGAAGCGCCGTTGGCTGGCGGGTTCTTGGAGACGAGCTGGTCGGAGGTGGTTAGCGCGACGCGCCGCTTGTCGCTTGACGCGATCCATGCCGAATACAGCGCACTGTTCGGCGGCGTCGGCAAGCCCGAGTTTTTTTTGTACGGCTCCTGGTTCATCGCCGGCACGCTGAACGAGAAGCCGCTGGTCGAGTTGCGCAGCGCCCTCGCTGTGCTCCGCCTCGAGCGCGCGCCCGGCGTGCTCGAAACCGAGGACCACATCGCCAGCCTCTGCGAAGTGATGCGTTACCTGATCGCCGGCGACGATCTCGGGGTCAGCGACCTCGCCAATCAACAGCGCTTTTTCGACGCGCAACTGCGGCCGTGGGTCGAGCGGCTGTGCGATGCGATCGGCGCGCATCCGAAGGCCGACTTCTACCGCGCGGTAACCGGCTTCGCGCGCGATTTTTTCGCGGTCGAGTCTCAGGGGTTCGACCTCCTCGATGCGTAGCCTGGAGCCTTGCGCGAAGCTGACGCCGCATCGGGCAACAGGGCTTACGGACTGACCCTGATGACGCTATGCAACAACTTGCATACATTCCAACTAGTTATCAGTCCATCCCCAGTTTGGCAACGCCGTGCCGGGGCGCCGATCTCACCCGGAGCACCTCGCCATGAGCGACTCGACCGCTGACCGTTCCACGCCCGCCACCCCGTTGAAGCGCCGTGGCCTGCTGATCGGCGCTGGCACCGCGGCTGCCGCCGTGCTGGCGGCGAAGGTCTTGCCCGGCGCGGCGCCGCCTGTGACCACCGCAGCGGTGACTGCAAGGAAGCTCGTCGACACCAGCGGCGGCTACCAGGTCACCGACCACGTGCTGCGCTACTACGCAACCGCTCGCGCTTGAGAACGACACCATGCTGATGACACGCAAATCAGGCAACCCCGGAACGGCATCGGGTTCGGCCCTCGTCAACAGCCTCGCTCGCGGCTTCGCTCGCGCGATCCCGACGATGGACCGCCGGGCGTTCCTGCGCCGCTCGGGCCTCGGCGTCGGGGCCGGACTCGCCGCTTCGCAGCTCACGCTGGTGCAGAGAACCGCCCACGCCGCCGATGCGCCGGCCGCCGGCGCCGGGCGCAAGGTCGAAGTCAAGCGCACGGTCTGCGGCCATTGTTCGGTCGGCTGCGCGGTCGATGCAGTGGTCGAGAACGGCGTTTGGGTTCGCCAGGAGCCGGTGTTCGATTCGCCGATCAACCTCGGCGCGCATTGCGCCAAAGGCGCCGCCTTGCGCGAGCACGGCCACGGCGAGTACCGGTTGCGCACGCCAATGAAGCTGGTGGGCGGCAAGTACGAGAAGATCAGCTGGGACCAGGCGCTGAACGAGATCAGCGCCAAGATGATCGAGCTGAAAAAGCAGAGCGGGCCCGATTCGGTCTTCATCGTCGGCTCGAGCAAACACAGCAACGAGCAGGCCTACCTGATGCGCAAGTGGGTGAGCCTCTGGGGCAGCAACAACTGCGACCACCAGGCGCGCATCTGCCACTCGACCACGGTCGCCGGTGTCGCCAACACCTGGGGCTACGGCGCGATGACGAATTCGTACAACGACATGCGCAACTCGAAGGCTGTCATGTACATCGGCTCGAACGCCGCCGAGGCGCACCCGGTCTCGATGCTGCACATGCTGCACGCCAAGGAAACCGGCTGCAAGGTGGTCGTCGTCGACCCGCGCTTCACGCGCACTGCGGCGAAGGCCGACGACTACGTGCGCATCCGCAGCGGCAGCGACATCCCGTTCGTCTTCGGCCTGCTGTACCACGTTTTCGCCAACGGCTGGGAAGACAAGAAGTACATCGCCGACCGCGTCTACGGTATGGACAAGGTCAAGGCCGAGGTCATGTCCAAGTGGACACCCGACAAGGTGCTTGAGGCCTGCGGCGTCGACGAGGCCACCTGCTACAAGACCGCGAAGACGCTCGCTGAAAACCGCCCGAGCACCGTCGTCTGGTGCATGGGCCAGACCCAGCACACGACCGGCAATGCGGTCGTTCGCGCCTCGTGCATCCTGCAGCTCGCGCTCGGCAATGTGGGCGTGAGCGGCGGCGGCACCAACATCTTTCGCGGGCACGACAACGTGCAGGGCGCGACTGACGTCGGCCCCAACCCCGATTCGCTGCCCGGCTACTACGGCCTGGCCGAAGGCGCCTGGAAGCACTTTGCGAAAATTTGGGACGTCGACCTCGAGTGGATCAGGAAACAGTACGCGCCCGGCATGCTGACCAAGCCCGGCATGACCGTCTCGCGCTGGATCGACGGCGTGCTCGAGAAGAACGAACTGATCGACCAGGACAGCAACCTGCGCGGCCTGTTTTTTTGGGGCCATGCGCCCAACTCGCAGACCCGTGGTCTCGAGATGAAGAAGGCGATGGACAAGCTCGACCTGCTGGTCGTGATCGATCCGTATCCGTCGGCGACCGCAGCAATGGCTGCGATGCCGAGTACAGCCGGCGATTTGAACCCGAACCGTGCGACCTACTTGCTGCCGGCCGCGAGCCAGTTCGAGACCAGCGGTTCGTGCACGGCCTCGAACCGGTCGCTGCAGTGGCGCGAGAAGGTGATCGAGCCGCTCTGGGATTCGCGCACCGACCACATGATCATGTACCAGCTTGCCGGCAAGCTCGGCTTTGACAAGGAGCTGGTCAAGAGCCACAAGCTGGTGGCGGGCAAGGGCGGCATGATGGAGCCCGAAGTCGAGTCGATCCTGCGCGAGATCAACCGCGGCATGTGGACCATCGGCTACACCGGCCAGAGCCCGGAACGGCTGAAAGCGCACATGCGCAACATGAACGTCTTCGACGTGAAGACGCTCAAGGCCAACGGCGGCATCGACAAGGAAACCGGCTACAAGCTCGATGGCGATTACTTCGGCCTGCCGTGGCCGTGCTACGGCACGCCCGAGCTCAAGCATCCCGGGTCCCCGAACCTTTACGACACCTCAAAGCACGTGATGGAAGGCGGCGGCAACTTCCGCGCGAACTTCGGCGTCGAGCGCGAAGGCGTCAGTCTGCTGGCCGAAGACGGTTCGTGTTCCAAGGGTTCCGAGATCACGACCGGCTACCCCGAGTTCGACCACATCCTTCTGAAAAAACTCGGCTGGTGGAACGACCTGACCGACGCCGAAAAGAACTCGGCCGAAGGCAAGAATTGGAAGACCGACCTCTCGGGCGGCATCCAGCGCGTGAGCATGAAGCACGGCTGCCACCCGTTCGGCAACGCGAAGGCGCGCGCGGTGGTCTGGAACTTCCCCGACCCGATCCCGCAGCACCGCGAGGCGCTGTACTCGACCCGCCCCGACCTGATCGCCAAGTACCCGACGCACGACGACAAGAAAACCTTTTGGCGCCTGCCGACGCTTTACAAGAGCGTGCAGGAGAAAAACAAAGACATCGGCAAACAGTTCCCGTTGATCATGAGCTCGGGTCGGCTCGTCGAGTACGAAGGCGGCGGCGAAGAGACCCGCTCGAACCCGTGGCTGGCCGAGTTGCAGCAGGAAATGTTCGTCGAGATCAACCCGGCGACCGCGAACGACCGCGGCATCCGCGACGGCGAGAACGTCTTCGTGACCACGCCGACCGGCGCGAAGATCACCGTGAAGGCGATGGTGACCGAGCGCGTCGACCGCGAAACGGTCTGGATGCCGTTTCACTTCTCGGGCCGCTGGCAAGGCGCGGACATGCTCGCCTACTACCCGGAAGGTGCGCACCCGATCGTCCGCGGCGAGGCCATCAACACCGCGACGACCTACGGCTACGACAGCGTGACGATGATGCAAGAGACGAAGACCACCGTGTGCCAGATCGCGAAGGCCACGGCCTGAACGATCTGGAACACAGGAGAACACGATGGCAAGAATGAAGTTCATCTGCGACGCCGAGCGTTGCATCGAATGCAACGGCTGCGTCACCGCCTGCAAGGCCGAGCACAACGTGCCGTGGGGCGTGAACCGGCGCCGCGTCGTCACGCTCAACGACGGCGTGGCCGGCGAGAAGAGCATCTCGGTCGCCTGCATGCATTGCTCCGACGCGCCCTGCATGGCGGTGTGCCCGGTCAACTGTTTCTACCGCACCGACGAAGGCGTGGTGCTGCACGACAAGGATGTCTGCATCGGCTGCGGCTACTGCTCCTACGCGTGCCCGTTCGGTGCACCGCAGTTCCCGAGCAACGGTGAGTTCGGCTTGCGCGGCAAGATGGACAAGTGCACCTTCTGCGCGGGCGGCCCCGAGGCCAACGGCAGCGAAGCCGAGAACGCCAAGTACGGCCGCAACCGGCTGTCGGAAGGCAAGTTGCCGGCCTGTGCCGAGATGTGCTCGACCAAGGCGCTGCTCGGTGGCGACGGTGATGTGGTGGCCGACATCTTCCGCACCCGCGTGCTCAACCGCGGCAAGGGCAGCGAGGTGTGGGGTTGGGGCACGGCCTACGGCAAGCCGACGGTCGCGGCAGCGTCGACGCCGGTCGAGGTGAAGCGGTGATCGGCCGCGCGCTGGCGTGCGGTGCGGCTGGCGCGCTGAGCCTGTCGCTCGCGGCCTGCGGCGAGAGGCCGCAGACGATGGACGTGGCGGCCAAGAAAGCCGATGCCGAACCCTGGACCGCGTCGGAGGCTGCCAACCCGGCGTTCTACGCGCCCGGCTGGAAGGTCGGCGACAAAACCGCGTGGGAAGAACAAATGCGCCAACGCAATCGGGCGCAAAACGACTACGTGCGTTGAAGGCCGAGGAACCGCAATGCCAAGCCTGACTCCCCACCGCGCGCTTGCGGGCCTGCTCACAGCGTTCGCGCTCGTGTGCGCATCGGCGCAGAGCGCGCCCGCTGCAACCCCGGCGTCCGGCCCGCCGGCCGGCTCTGTTGCGCCCACTGCGCCGAACCCCGACGACACCAACGCGCAGCGCGCCAAGAGCCAGCCGGGCAACAACGCGCCGTTCTGGCGCGCGGTACAGCAGTCCGGCGTGAACAAGGGCATCAGCAACCTGCCGGGTGCCGAGAAAGGCGTGCTGATCCAGGAGTTCGTGCAGTACCCCGGCTCGCGCGTAACCAACGCCGGCGAGGCCTGGCGGCAGGTGCGCAACGACTGGATCATTCCTTACGGCGGGTCGATGATCGTGATCGTCGTCCTCGCGCTCACGCTGTTTTATTTCGCGATGGGCGCCTTGGGCGGCCACGTGCCGAACACCGGTCGCAAGATCGAGCGCTTCACCTACTTCGAGCGCGCCGCGCACTGGTCGAATGCGATCGCGTTTTGCGTGCTCGCCGTCTCGGGTCTCGTGATGGCATTCGGCAAGTTTTTTCTGTTGCCGATGATCGGCAGCGCGTTGTTCGGCTACCTCACCTACGCCCTGAAGACGGCTCACAACTTTGCCGGGCCGCTGTTCGCAGTCTCGCTCGTGATCGTGTTCGTGACCTTCGTGCGCGACAACTTTCCCGGCCGCGCCGACCTGAACTGGCTGCTCAAAGGCGGCGGCCTGTTCGGCGGTGCCGAGCCGGCCTCCGGCCGCTTCAACGCCGGCGAGAAGATCATTTTTTGGGGCGGCGTGTTCGCGCTCGGCATCGTCGTGGTCGGCTCGGGCCTGGTGCTCGACAAATTGATTCCGGGCATGGCTTACCTGCGCGGTGACATGCAGATCGCCAACATGGTCCACGGCGTGGCCACGGTGCTGATGATGGCGATGTTCCTCGGTCACATCTACCTGGGCACACTCGGCACGAAGGATGCGTACAAAGCGATGAAGACCGGCTATGTCGACGAGGGCTGGGCCAAGGAACACCACGCGTTCTGGTACGACGACATCAAGGCGGGCAGGGTGCCGGCGCAGCGCACGCTGCCCGCTGAAGGCCGGCCCGCGCCTCAGGTTTGAGACATCACGAGGACGACGCATGCGCATCACTTTTTACGCTCCTATCGTCATCGTGGCTGTTGCGCTGACCGCACCTGCGTTTGCATTTGCCAAATTGCCGCCACTGAGCGACGAGGCCAAAGCCAAGGCCGCCGAAACAGCCGCCAAAACCACGTGGACCGACAAAGTCGGTGGCTACCAGCTGTGCCAGGCGATGAACCGCGCGGCCGAGCACTACCGCAGCGCTGCGAAATCGACCGGCCAGGAGGCGCCCGCCTCGGTAGACACGCCGGCCTGCGCCGACCCGGGCGCCTATGCGCCGCCGGCGGCACCCGCGCCGCTCGAGTCCGCCGGCGCGCATTCACCCGCCACGATGGCGACCTCGCCGCCGAGCTCGAAAGCGACCGCCGCAGAGATTCAGGGCCAGCCGAAGAACTGAGTTTCGACCAGCGCGCCGAGCCCGCGCTGCGTGGCGGCCTCGTTCGGTCGCCTACATTGCGTGCATGACCCTCACGCCCCACCTCACCGCTGCCACGGCCCCGCTGACGCACGAGGTCGACGTGCTCGACGAGTTCGGTGTCACACGCCGCATCGCAATCCCCGCCGAGCGCGCGTTGACCGTGTTCGTCGACAAGCGCGAACTCGTCACGTTGATGACGCTCGGCGCCGCGCCCGAGCTGCTGGTGCTCGGCTATCTGCGCAACCAGCGGCTCGTCGACAGCGCGGCCGACATCGAATCGATCACGGTCGACTGGGACGTGCAGGCTGCAGCCGTCAACACCCGCGCCGGCATCGAGCGCTTCGACGAGAGGACCGCCAAGCGCGTCGTTACCACCGGCTGTGGGCAGGGCACGGTGTTCGGTGACCTGATGGGTGACCTCGACAGCGTCCGCCTACCGCCCGCCGACGACCCGACCGCACGCATCAGCCAGCAGACTCTCTACGGTCTGCTGAACGCGATGCGGGTGCAAGAAAGCACCTACAAGTCGGCCGGCTCGGTGCACGGCTGCGCGCTCTTCAAGCAAGACGAGTTGCTGATGTTCGTGGAAGACGTCGGCCGCCACAACGCGATCGACACGATCGCCGGCTGGATGTGGCTGCACGGCGTGACCGGTAAAGACAAAATTTTCTACACGACCGGGCGTCTGACCAGCGAGATGGTGATCAAGTCGGCGCAGATGGGCGTGCCGATCGTCGTTTCGCGCAGCGGCATCACGCAGATGGGCCACCAGCTCGCGCACCAACTCGGCCTGGCGCTGTTCGGCCGCGCGACGAACCGGCATTTCATCTGCTACAGCGGCCTCGACCGCTTCGATTCGCAGCCCGAGCCGGCGCGGGCCATGGTGCAGGCGGTACGCGAATAGTTCGCTTGTGACGGTGGCGGTCGGTCAGTGCCCACCCCCTCATACAAGGGTGTGCAGAGGTCACACGGCGATCGCCCTGTTGCCTAAAATGTTTTGTACGACGAGCGGTTCGTGCGGAACAAAGCAAGCCAAATCCATCCGGCCGCCACGCGGCTGTCAGCACTCGAGGTGATCAGCATGGTTGCAAAAAGCATTCGGGCAGCGTCATTCGGCGCGGCGGTCACTGTTCTCGGCGCGCTCGCCTGCGCCGGTTCGGCGGAGGCGGCGGTCTACCAAGGCAGCTGGGATCCGGGCTACGGCGGCATCTTCCCCGACCTGGGCTGGAGTGCCTCGGCATTGTTCGACGTTCCGACGTCATGTCTCACCCAGGGCAACGGCACTTACGGCGTCAGCGGTGCTTGCGCGGGCTTCTCGGTGCTGAGCGCTCAGCTCGATTTCTACAACATGGCGTCGACGAGCACGATCCTCGAATCGTTCAATCTGAACAAGAGCGTCACGGTCACCGGTGTCCAAATCGCCGAAAACCAGCTGGTCGGCGTCGACACCGTGAACTTCGCCTCGGTCGTCCCGGTCGGCGGCTCGCGCTCGATCGCCGGTGGTGGGGCCTATGCGTTCAGTCTGATCCTCTACAACGGCACGCTCGCGCAACTGAACTACCTGAGCCCGGTCAACGAATCGCCGGGCTGCGTGCAGTATCCGTCGGCGGGCACGGACTGCGGCTCCTCCAAAAACTTCGCTCGCGGCGTAATCACCGCCGTGCCCGAGCCTGAAACCTACGCCCTGATGCTCGCCGGGCTCGGCGCGATCGGCTGCGTGGCGCGCCGCCGCAGCCAGCAAAACGCGACAGCCTGACCCGGTTCAGTCGGCGGTCGCGGAGACCGCCGACTCGGCGATCTGCAGCGCCCGCGCGCTGTGGATCGCACGGTCGATCTGCCACTCGGCGCCTTCGCGCCAAGCGGCCTCGAAGGTGGCTTGGCTCAGCGCTCGGTACATCGACTGCACCTCGGCCTGCCAGCGAGGCTCGCTCAACGCCGAGCGCCGAAGCCCGAGGCGATCTCGCCAGTTCGCCGCGACCGCCGCCAGGTTGACGGCGAGCTCGGCATGGCCTTCGGCGACCGCGAGCACCGCGTGATCTTCCAGGCAGCCGATCATCTCGTCTCGCATCTCGAACGCACGGAATGCCGTGACCGCTTCGCCGAGCCGGTGACGCGCCGAGACCAGCTCGCGTTGCTTGACGTCGACCTTGCCGAGCCACCATTGCGCGTTCGCCTCCCCGCGCTTGTCGCCCGCCTCGCGGCAGACGGTCAGCGAGCGCTTGAAGCGCACCGCCGCCCGTACCAGGTCGTCGGTCTGAAGCGAGGACTCACCGAGCACGAGCTCGCACTCGCCCTCGAGTTCCTGGTGCTTGATCGAGCGCGCGATCGTAAGACAGGCATCGAGTTGCACGCGGGCTTCGGCGTCGTCTCCAATGAAGACGCTGATCTGCCCCAGGTGCAGCAGCCCGATCGCTTCGCCGACGCGGTCGCCGAGCCGGCGGAAGATCTCGAGCGCCTCGCGTTCGCCAGCCGCCGCGCCTTCGACATCGCCGGCGTACAGGCGCGCCGGCGTCAGCGTGGACAGGGTCGCGGCGATGTCGACTTCGTTTGCGAGCTCGCGGCGGAGCTCGAGGCAGGTCTCCAGCATTTGGCGCGCTTCGGCATAGTCGCTCTGGCTTTCGGCGAGCGCGGCGCCGACATACAGCGCCCACGCCCGCCCGACCGGCGACTCATGGATCGCCGGTAGCGCCAATGCGGCCCGCACGACATTGCGACCCTCTGTGGAGTAGCCGCGGAGGATCCAGAAGCCCTGCATCGCGACGGCGAACTTGACCGCGATGAACGGGTCGACCCCGCCGGCGAGCGGCAGCGCAGTGGCAGTGCGGATGTTGTCGAGCTCGGCCTCGATGCGCCAGATCCAGTCGGCCTGCTCCGCTCCCGAAGAGCCACGGTTCGCCGCTTTCGCCAGCGCGAAGTAGTGCTCGCAGTGGCGTGCCGAGGTCGACGCGAGATCGTCGTCGCTCTGCTCGAGCTTCTCGTGCGCGTACTCGCGAATCGTCTCGAGCATGCGGTAGCGCGCGCCGTCGTCGCGCTCTTCGAGCATCACAAGCGATTTTTCGACCAGCGAGCCGAGCAGGTCGAGCACCGCGTCGGGTTCGACCGGTCGGGCGCTGCAGACGGCTTCGGCAGCGGCCAGATCGAAGCCGCTGATGAAGACCCCGAGCCGGCCCAGCACCGTGCGCTCGTCGGGCTCGAGCAGCTCGTAAGACCAGTCGACCAGCGCCCGCAGCGTTTGCTGCCGCTCCTGCAGCACGCGGGCACCGCCGGTCAGCAGCTTGTAGCGGTCTTTCAGGCGCGCGTTGATGTCGGCAACGGTCAACGAGCGCAGCCGCGCCGCTGCGAGTTCGAGCGCGAGAGGGATGCCTTCGAGCCGCGCGACCAGCTCGGCGATCAATGGCGCGTCGCGGGCGTTCAGGAAGAAGTTGGGCTTGTGCAGCCGCGCCCGGTCCATGAAGAGTTGCACCGCGGTCGAACGTAAAAGCACGTCGATCCTGTCGTCGCGAGCCGGTACCGGCAGAGGCGAGACGGGATACGCCTGCTCGCCGGGCGTGCGCAGCGCCTCGCGGCTCGACGCCAGGATGCGCACATGGGGCGCCGCTTTCAGCACCGCGTTCGCCAGCCGCGCCGACACCTCGATGACGTGCTCGCAGTTGTCGAGGATCAGCAGCGCGCGCTGTGGCTTGAGGTGAGCGCAGAGCGTTTGTAACAGCGTGCGGCCGGCGTCCTCGCGAACGCCGAGCACCTGCGCGGTCTCGGCGACGACGAGCTCGGCATCGCGGATCGGCGCCAAGTCGAGAAACCAGACGCCGTCGGGGAACAGGTGGATCAGCTCAGCCGCGACCTGCAGCGAGAGCCGCGTTTTGCCGAGCCCGCCCATCCCGAGCAGCGTCAGCAGCTTGGCAGTGCCCATCAGTGCCTTGACCTCGGCCAGCTCGCGCTCACGACCGATGAACGAGGTCGGTTGGTGCGGCAGGTTGTTCGGGATGTCGCGCACCGGCAGCCACCAGTCGCCGGTGCGCACCACGCGAAAACACTTCTCGCTGTCGGGCGGCTGCACGAACGATGAATCGTCGTCGCCGACCTCGAAGACTTCGATCGGTTCGGCGACGCCCTTGACCATCCAGTGGCCGTGCGAAAGCATTTTCAGCGACGTGCTGCCAAGGTCGGCGCGCGCTTCGGAGGTCAACAGCGTTTGCCCGGGCAGGGCGAGCGACATCACGCGTGCCGCGGTCGGCTTGGCCAGGCCGTCGACCTCGAGCGGCTTCGCGCCGCGGGCGATATCGGCGGCGCTGTTCTCGCGCAGGATCACAGGGCCGACATGCAGGCCGGCGCGCGCGGTCAGCGGCACCGGCAGGGCGGCAAGCGCGCGGTGGTAGTCATGCGCGTAGCGCACCGCGTCGGCCGCGGCATCGAACAGCAGCAACATGCCATCGGACTTGTCGATCTCGCGACCGTGGCGGGCGACGAGCAGCGAACGCGCGGCGCGGTCGTGCGCTGTCCAGACTTCGGCCATTGCCGCGTCGCCGAGCTCTTGCGACAACTGGGTGCTGTCGACCACATCGGTCAACAGCAGCGCGCGTGACTCACTCATGCCGGGTTTTCGCGCGCACCGAAGTAGCGAGCGCCCCGAAGATCGAAGGGACGCTGTCCCGGCGCTGCCCGACAGGATCAACCATCTTCAAAGTTTACCTGCCCGGTACCCGCCAAAACCTGCGCACCCCTAGCTTGACGAGCCGCTGCCTCCTTTGGGTTGACGAGCGTTTTGCGGGCCGGCGCCAGGTCAGGCGAGGCCGTCGAACGGCAGTACGTCGACCCACTCACCCGCCGCCACATCGCCCTGCGCGTGGTGCAGCACAACCAACCCATTGGCCTCGCTCATGCTCCGCAAAATGCCCGAGCCCTGCGCGCCGGTGATGCGCACTTGCCAGCCGGCGCCATCGGGTGCGCGTGTGACGATGCCGCGCTGGTACTCGGTGCGGCCGGGTTTCTTGCGCATCGGCAGCACGCTCGCGGCGCGCAGCATCGGCATCGGTTGCGCCGTGGCACCGCTCATCGCGAGCAGTGCGTCGCGCACCAGCGCGTAGAACGTGACCATCACCGCGACCGGATTGCCGGGCAGGCCGAACAGGATCGCGCCGTGGCCTGCGTTGTCGGCAGCCGCGCCTGCGTCGGTCCGGATGCGTCCGATCGCCATCGGCCGCCCCGGCCGCATCGCGATGCGCCAGAACAGCACGTCGCCGAGTTTGGCCATCACCAGCTTCGTGTGATCGGCTTCGCCGACGCTGACGCCGCCCGAGGTGATGACCGCATCGGCATCGCGCGCGGCAGCGCGAAAGGTGGCTTCGAGCGCGGCGGGATCGTCCTTCACGACGCCGAGGTCGATGATCTCGACACTGAGCCGCGCCAGCATGCCCCACAGCGTGTAGCGGTTGCTGTCGTAGACGCAGCCGGCCGGCAGGTCTTCGCCGATCGAGCGCAGCTCGTCGCCGGTCGAGAAAAAAGCGACGCGCAGGCGGCGCAGCACCGGCACCTCGGCCTGGCCGAGCGACGCGAGCAGGCCGAGATCGGCCGGGCGAAGCACGCGGCCGGCAACGAGCGCGGCATCGCCTTGCGCGAGGTCTTCGCCCTTCAAGCGCCGGTTGTCGCCGGTGCGGACGATGCCGGCAGGGATGCTGACGCGATCACCGTCGACCGTGGCGAACTCCTGCGGCACGACCGTGTCGAGCCCGGCCGGCATCACCGCGCCGGTCATGATGCGCACGCACTCGCCGGGCGATGCGGTCGCAAGATCGGGCTGGCCTGCCTGACCCGCGAACGCGCTCCCGGTCACCGTCAACACCGTGTCGGCATCGGTCTCCAGATCGCTGCCGCGCAACGCGTAGCCGTCCATCGCCGAGTTGTCGTGCGCCGGCACGTCGATGCGCGAAACGATGTCGCGCGCGAGCACGCGGCCGAGCGCCGAACGCAGCGCGAGCATCTCGATGGTTTGCACTTTGGGCACCAGCCGCGCGATGAACTCCTGCGCTTGTGCGACCGGCAGCGATTTCGGGTCGTAGCCGTTCACGCACGAGGCGATCTGATGAAGGGACAGGGGCAGTTCGCGCTCATTCATGCTGTTTCAATGCCTTCAATTCGTCGGGCGTGTTGACGTTGACGAACGCCTGCGCGTCGTCGAACGCAACCTCGACACAATGCAGCGTCGCCGTCCATTTGTCGATCTTGCGCTGGCCGCTCTGCGTGAAGCGCACCAGGCTCTCGAGCACGTCGCTGCGCATCAGGCAGAACACCGGCTGGACCTGCATCGCGCCGTCTTCCAGTGTCGCGGCCATTGCGACCTCGGCGCCGTGCTCGACCAGCGCCCGCGCGAGCCGCGTGACGAGGTCGCTCGGGAACAGTGGCGAGTCGCACGGCACGGTGACGAGATAGGGCGTTTCACAACGCTCCAGCCCGGTCAAAAAACCCGCGAGCGGACCGGCGTAGTCGCTGAGCGAGTCGGGCCAGACCGGCACGCCCATCGACTCGTACGCGCCGAGGTTGCGGTTCGCGTTGATGATGATCTCTCCGACCTGCGGCGAGAGGCGCATCAGCGCATGCATCGCGAGCGGCACGCCATCGTGGTTCTGCAGGCCCTTGTCGACGCCACCCATCCGGCTGCCGCGCCCGCCGGCGAGGATCAGGCCAGTGATGTCTTTCGTTCCGATCATGCGAGCGAGTGTATTTGGCGGTGCATGCCCTTGATCGGCGACGTAGGGATCAGTTTTTCGCCGCGTTCGGAAAGAACAGCTGCTTGCCGCCGATCTTGTAGGCCGCGATCGTGGCCTGACCGTCGGGCGAGACGACCCAGTCGGAAAACGCCTGCGCCGCCGCGGTCTTGGTCTGCGGGTGCCGGGCCGGGTTCACGACGATCACGCCGTAAGGGTTGAACAGGCGCTTGTCGCCCTCGACCAGCACGGCGAGGTTGCCGCGGTTCTTGAAAGACAGCCAGGTGCCGCGGTCGGCGAGCACGTAGGCGTCGGCGCTCGACGCGATGTTGAGCGCCGGGCCCATGCCGCAGCCGCAGGCGCGGTAATCGAAGAACTTGCCGGCGACCTTGACGGCCGGGTCGTCGATGCCGGCGGCTTTCCAGTAGCGCAGCTCGGCGGCGTGCGTGCCGCTCTTGTCGGCGCGCGAGATGAATGCGATCGGCACGGCGGCACTCGACGCAGCGAGTTTGCCGAGTGCCACGGCGATGTCTTGCCCCTTCACGCCGGCGGGGTCGCTCACCGGGCCGATCAACGCGAAATCGTTGTACATCACGCTGCGGCGCGGCAGGCCGAAGCCCTCGGCGACGAACTTTTCTTCTGCCGCGGTGTCGTGCACGAACACGAGGTCGGCATCACCGCGCCGGCCCATGTCGAGCGCCTGACCGGTGCCGACCGCGACCACGCGCACCTCGATGCCGCTGGCGCGCTTGAAGGCCGGCAGCAGGTGCGTGAACAGGCCCGACTGCTCGGTGCTGGTCGTCGAGGCCATCACGATGAATTTGTCTAGTGCAAGCGCCGGTGCGCCCATGCCCGCGAGGCCGGTGATCAGCCAGCCAAGAACGGCACGGCGGCCGGTGAGGTTTTTCATTCCATGCCCCATGTCAGCTCTCCTTTGAGAAATAGATCGGCGCGTGCGTCGAGGGGGTCACCCGAGTGCGCGCCGAAGAAGCCTGCCGTCGGCAGATCGGCGCGGATTCGGCCTCGGTCGAGGTAGACCACGCGCGTGGCCAGGCGCTTGGCCTGACCAAGGTTGTGGGTGCTCATCACGATCGTCATGCCGTCGGCCTTGAAGCGCGCGAGCATCGCCTCGATCTCGCGCTTGGCCGAAGGGTCGAGGTTCGCGGTCGGCTCGTCGAGGAACAGCACGGCGGGCCGCGTTGCCCATGCGCGCGCAAGCGCGAGGCGCTGCTGCTGGCCGCCCGAGAGCGCACGCGCCTGCCGATCGCGCAACTCGAACAGGCCGGCGCGGTGCAGCGCTTCGGTTGCGTGCTCAGCGCGCTCGGTGGCGCTCACACCCGCGAGCCACAGCGCGACGCGCAGGTTGTTCCAGACCGACAGCCGCAGCATGAACGGCCGCTGGAACACCATCACCTGCGACGCGGCCTGCGCCGCCACCACCCGCGCACCCGTGTGCGCGACGAGGCCGTGCAGCGCCTGCAGCAACGTTGTCTTGCCGGAGCCGTTGGCGCCAACCAACGCGACAAAATCGCCGCGCGCGATGCGCAGGCTCACGTCGTTCAAGGCGGTGACGGTGCCGTAGCGCACGCTGGCGTGGTCGAGGCTGAGCATCGTGGTCAGCGCAGTCATCGGGCCATCGCCAGATCACCACCTTGCGCACGCTGCGCGAGTGCGATCGCCGCGTTGATCAGCCCGACGAGCGCCAGCAGCACGATGCCGAGCGCCAGCGCCAGCGGCAAGTCACCCTTGCTCGTCTCGAGCGCGATCGTGGTCGTGATCACGCGCGTGACGCCGTCGATGTTGCCGCCCACGATCATCACCGCGCCGACCTCGGAGACCGCGCGGCCGAAGGCGGTCAACAGCACGGTCGTGACCGCCCAGCGCTCGTGCAGCAGCATCAACAGCGCACACGTGAAGGGCTGGGCGCCCAACGAGCGCAGCTGATCGCCGCCGTCGCGCAGGCTGTCGTTCACCAACTGGCGGGAGAGCGCGGCGATGACCGGCAGCACCAGGATCGTCTGCGCGATCACCATCGCGCTCGGCGTGAACAGAATGCCCCACGTACCCAATGGCCCGCTGCGCGACAGCAGCAGGTACACGACCAGCCCGACCACGACCGAGGGCAGCGCGAGCAGCGTATTCAGCAGCGCCAGCAGCACGCGTCGCCCGGGAAATCGCGCGACGGCGAGCCACGCCCCGCCAGCGAGCCCGAAGCCCGCCGCGATCAGGCAGGCCGAGAGGCTGACGGCGAGCGAGAGCCGCACGGTGCGCCACAAAACGGGATCGGCATCGAGCACCAGGCTCGCGGCGGTGCGAAAACTCTCGGCGAAGGCGCTCAACGGATGTCTCTCATACTCGACTGATTTTCCACGGCGCGCGCAGCGCAACGCGATATGAACCTTCATGCATAAGGTGCAACTCGCCTACACGCTCGCGCCCGAGCGCGCCGCCGATCGCACGTTGCACCACCCGCTGCTCGCGATGCTGGCCGCGGTGCACTCGACCGGCTCGATCTCGGGCGCGGCGCGCCGGCTCGAGCTTTCGTACCGCCACGTCTGGGGCGAGTTGAAACGCTGGGAGGCCGAACTCGGCAAGCCGTTGGTGCTGTGGGCCAAAGGCCAGCCGGCCGTGCTCGCGCCGTTCGGCGAGAAGTTGCTGTGGTCGGAGCGCCGCGCGCTGGCGCGGCTCGCACCGCAGATCGAAGCCTTGCGCAGCGAGCTCGAACGCGCCTTCGCGCTCGCGTTCGACGACAGCGCCGGCGTGGTCACGCTGTTCGTGAGCTTCGACGAAGCCTTGCCGCGGCTGCGCGATCACGTCGGCCCGCAGCTGCACCTCGACATCGAGTTCACCGGCAGCGTCGGCGCGCTCGCGGCGTTGAACGACGGCCGCTGCCTGCTTGCCGGCTTTCACGCGTTGACGGCCTCCAAGCTGCGCTCGCCTACCGCCCGCACCTACCGCAACATGCTCAAGCCCGGCCGCCACAAGCTGATCGGTTTCGCGCGGCGTGCGCAAGGCTTGATCGTCGCTGCCGGCAACCCGCTGGTGCTCGCGTCGGTGCACGACCTCGTGCGCCCCGGTCTGCGCTTCGCGAACGGCCCGCGCGGAAGTGGCACGCGCGTCGTGCTCGAAGAATTGCTCGCGGCGGCGTGCATCGATTCGGCCAGCGTTGCCGGCTTCGAGCCCGGCGAACGTTCGCACCAGGCGGCCGCAGAGGCGGTCGCGAGTGGCGCCGCCGATGCAGCTTTCGGCACGCTGCCGGCAGCGCAGGCCAAGGGCTTGCACTTCGTGCCGCTGGCCGAGGAGCGGTATTTTTTGGTCACGCTCGCGGCGCACCTGAAGCATCCGCATGTGCTCGGCCTGCTCGACGCACTGCAGTCGGTCGAATGGCGCGCCACGCTCGACGCGATTCCCGGCCACGCGGCCGAGCGCTGCGGCGAGGTGCTGTCGCTTAGGCAGGTGCTGCCGTGGTGGAACTACCGCAAACCCAAGCACGGCAATGCAGGTGGCTGAGCCGATCGCCCATCGGCGGCGCTTCGGGGAATCGTCCTACCCGGCGCGACGCCGGATGTCGCGACACTGTCGCGAGCCCACCAACTTTTTGGACATCCCATGAATGCAGTCAAATCCGCCCGCACCTGCGGCATGTTGCATGCCATTCCCGGCGCATTGCTGATCGCCAGCCTCGCTGCATGCTCGATGCCCGGGCCTGCACCGACCAGCGGCCCGCGTGCGACGGCACCGCTGCAGGCCAAGAGCGGCAGCCAGGTCGGCGGCACGATCCTCTTCAGTGAGCAGCCGGGCGGTGTGCGCGTGGTCGCACGCGTCACCGGCCTGAAGCCAAATCAAGAGCATGGTTTTCACGTTCACGAGAAGGGCGATTGCTCGGCGCCGGACGCCATGAGCGCCGGTGGCCACTTCAACCCGACCGGCGAGCCGCATGGCCCACAGGCGATGCCGCACCACGGCGGCGACATGCCATCGCTCAAGGCCGACGTGGCCGGCAACGCCGAAGCCACCTTCACGATCGAAGGCGTGACGCTTGCCGGCGCCACCGATGGCGTGATCGGCAAAGCCGTGATCGTGCATGCCCAGCCCGACGACTACGCGACCCAGCCGACCGGCAATTCGGGCGGTCGCATTGCTTGCGGCGTGATCGCTGCCGCGCCGGAAAACTGACGCCGAAAGGCCTCGCTCGCGCTACATCGTCGCGGCCAGTGGCAGGTTGAGCAGCAGGTTCTGCGGCTTGAGTTTGAGCGTGCCGTCGGGCGTCATCGCCAAGCCGAGGTAGACCGGCTTGCCGGCCACGTCGGCCCGCATCTCGGCCGGATTCGTGAACTCGAGTTTGAACAGGCTGATCAGGCGTTGCATTCGGCCTTCGGCCACCGGCCGGTCTTCATACAAGTCGTTCAGCAGCGCCATCGATTCGACATCGAGCCCGACATGCCAGCGCCACGTTGCGTCGGCGATGTTCTGCAGCGGCGTGATCACGACCTGCACGCCGAGCAGGTGCGCGAGCCAGCGTTCGAGCACCCGCGCGAGCGCCGCCAGGCCCGAGTGCGCGCGCGTCATCGTGAAGGTCAGGCCGTGGCCGACATCGCTCGCGATCTCGTGCGTCAGGTCGAGCACGAAGCCATGGCGTTCGCGGCGCGGCCCGCTCTGCTCCCAATAGTCGGGCGCGTTGTCGGCACGCAGCACGGTCATCTGCAGCGCCGCCATCGGCGCCTTGCTTTGCACCAGCAGCCGGCCGATGTCACCGAAGCCGGCGGTCTCGTTCAGCAAGTCGATCGTCGCGAGGTCGGCGGCCAGCATGCAGCCGTCTGTCAGCGTGAGGCGCTGCGGGCGGTACAGCATCTCGGCGGCGCGTGCCTCGAAGGCATTGGCGTTGGCGTCGAGCGAGTGCCGCACGATCGCCTGAACGATGCGCTCGACGAACGCCGGTGGGATCGTCACCTGCCCGCTGCGCATCAGCGCGAGGTAGTACGCCTCCAGCGTGCCGGCGGCGAGCAGCGCATCGCGGAACGCAAGATACGTTCTGTAGTTGGCGCGGGCGTCGACATCGTCGATCGCGTCGAGCTCGGCTGGCGTGACGGCGCGCGCGGGCGATGCGACGAGCGCGTCGTGCAGCGCGGTCTCACCAGCGCACGATTCGTCGACCAGCGCGAGCTCGGGCAACGTGAGGAATGGCCGCAGCCACGCATCGGTCGGCCGCAGCCAGCCGTGTGGCGTGGCTTCGAGTTGGGGGTGGGCGCCGGGCTGCCAAGGGTCGTGCATCGGCGGCATTATCGGAGTGGCGTCCGACACGGCGCATACACTCGCGGCGCGCGCTTTCGCGCAGCGACACATCAGATCGAATCGTCACTGTGAACGTCATCGGTTTCTGCGGCTTCTCCGGCTCCGGCAAGACCACGCTGGTCGAGCAACTCATCGGGCACCTCAAGTTGCACGGCCGGCGCGTCTCGGTGGTCAAGCATGCGCACCACGCGTTCGACATCGACCATGAAGGCAAGGACTCATGGCGGCATCGGCATGCCGGCGCGTTCGAGGTGGTGATCGCCTCCGACCGGCGGCTCGCGAAGATCCGCGAGTTCGAGGTGCGTGCCGACCCGACGGTGCACCAGTTGATCGCCGAGCTCGACGCGTGCGACTGGGTGCTGGTCGAGGGCTTCAAGCGCGCCGTGCTGCCGAAGATCGAAATCTGGCGCGCTGCCACCGAGCAGCCGGCGCAGTACCCGCAAGACCTTCACATCGTCGCGATCTGCACCGACAGCGCGAGTCAGTTGCCCGAGCCGACGGCGTTGCCTGTGCTCGACCTGAACAACGCAGAAGTGGTGACGAACTTTTTGCTGGCAAGCGGCGAGCGTTTCGCCTACGTCAAGCCAGACTGAAGTTTCAGGATCAGGCGATCTTGGCCATGTCGCGCAGCACGGTCGGGCCGGCGCGGCGCTCGATCTCGGCCAACATCGGCTTGTTCCAGCCGAGCATGAACAGCCCCTCGGCCGTCACGAACAACGGGCCGACGAGCAGGCCGGTGATGTCGTCGACGAAGGCCGGCTTGCGCCCTTCGTACCAGTGGCCGACGAACTGGATCAGCCAGCCGATGACGAAAGCGACCACGCCCCAGCCGAGCCAGGCCGCCGTACTGCCATAAGCCACCTGATGCGCGCCCATCAGCAACGCGCCGACGCACACACTCACCGCGACGCCGAGCAAGAAGCTGCCGCGGGTCAGGTACCACGCGGTGGTCAGCGCGAACAGGATCCACGCGGGGCTCAACGCGAGACCGCCGATGCTGAACGCCGGCCGCGCCAGCAGCATGCCGATGCCGAACACGATCATCGGTACGCCGACGAAATGGCTGACGATGTTGCGCTGGTCGCGGTGGTATCGGGCGTAGCCGGTGAGCAGTTCGGTGGCAGCACGCATCACGGGTCTCCGGGGGCATGAGGGATCACATGTCATGGTAGGCGAATCGAAGTCACTGCGCCACGCGAAGAGCCACCCCGAATGCGCGGCCGGCTCGAAGTGATCCCTACAATCCGTGTACTTTCCGCAGAAGCACGAAGAAAGTAGGCATGAGCATCAAGAGCGACAAATGGATCCGCCGCATGGCCGAGACGACCGGAATGATCGAGCCGTTCGAGCCCGGGCAAATCCGGGCCGACGCCGCGGGCAACAAAATCGTCAGCTACGGCACCAGCAGCTACGGCTACGACATTCGTTGTGCGCCCGAGTTCAAGGTGTTCACGAACGTTTACAGCACGGTCGTCGACCCGAAGAATTTCGACGAAAAAAGCTTCGTCGACATCGCGGCCGACGTGTGCGTGATCCCGCCCAACAGCTTCGCGCTGGCGCGCACGATCGAATACTTTCGCATTCCGCGCAACGTGCTGACGATCTGCCTCGGCAAGAGCACGTATGCGCGCTGCGGCATCATCGTCAACGTCACGCCGTTCGAGCCCGAATGGGAAGGTTACGTGACGCTCGAATTCAGCAACACCACGCCGCTGCCGGCCAAGATTTACGCGGGCGAAGGCTGTGCGCAGGTGCTATTTTTCGAGAGTGACGAAGTGTGCGAAACGAGCTACAAAGACCGCGGTGGCAAGTACCAGGGCCAGCGTGGCGTGACCTTGCCAAAAACTTGAAAACGCCAGGAGACGCAACATGAGAATGGACGGCCAAGACGAAAGCTCCAACGTCGAAGACGCGCGCGGATCGAGCGGCGGTGGCGGTGGTGGAGGGCTTCGCTTCGGCGGGGGCGGCATCGGCATCGGCACGATCGCGGTCGCGCTGGTCGCCGGCTGGATCTTCGGCATCAACCCGCTGACCCTGCTCGGCGCGCTCAGTGGCGGCGGATCGCCGGTTGCGCCGACAGCGCCTGCGCCGGCCGCACGGCCACCGGCTGGCGACCCGCAGGCCAAATTCGTCTCTCAGGTGCTGCGCAGCACCGAGGTGGTCTGGACCGGCGTGTTCCGCGAGGGCGGCAAGACCTACCAGTTGCCCAAGCTCACGCTCTACCGCGGCAGCTACCCGACCGGCTGCGGTCAGGGCGACGCGGCGATGGGGCCGTTCTATTGCCCGGCCGACGCCCACGTCTACCTCGACATGAGCTTCTTCGACACGATGAGCCAGCGCCTCGGCGCACCGGGCCAGTTCGCGCAGGCCTACGTGATCGCGCACGAGGTCGGCCACCACGTGCAAAACCTGCTCGGCATCAGCGACAAGGTCGACGCCGCGCGCCGCCGCGGCAGCGAGGCTCAGGGCAACGCGATGAGCGTGCGGCTCGAGTTGCAGGCCGATTGCTTCGCCGGTGTCTGGGCCAAGCGTTCCGAAGAAGCCAAAGCGTGGCTCGAGTCCGGCGACATCGAAAGCGCGCTGAACGCGGCCTCGCAGATCGGCGACGACACGCTGCAGCGCAAGTCGCGCGGCCAGGTCGTGCCCGAGAGCTTCACGCACGGGACGAGCGCGCAGCGCGTTGGCTGGTTCAAGCGTGGTTTCGAGGGCGGCAGCCCCGATCAGTGCAACACCTTCGAGGCGCGCCAACTCTGACGGTCGACCTGAACGGCGATCAACGAACGGCGATGATCCAGTCGCAGCGCAGGCGGCGCTTGTTGTGCAACCTGCGCCGCACGGCGACATAGCAGCCCGGCAGAAACAGCACGCTCAGGCAGCCGAGTTCGGCCCAGCCGAGGTGCAACAAGAACGCGGTCGGTGCGCCGACCCAACCCAGCAGCCAGACCGTCAGCACCGCGTCCCAGAGCGCGCGCTCGACCGGGTGCCGGTGGCCCTGGCGCAGATGCCACATCCGGAGGTCCTGATATTGCTGCAACTTCATCGAAGCCTCCGATGCGTTTCACCTCGCCGGATTCAATGTAGCGCTATCGAGCGCGCAGCGCTGCCGCCGCGGCGAAGCTCAATGCGATCAGCGGCAGCCCGACGCCGAACGCCCAGCGGATGCCGAAAGCCTGCGCCACCTGGCCCAGCAGCGGCGGCCCGAGCAAGAACGCGACAAAAGCGAATTGCGCCAGCGCCGCCACATTGGTCGCCGGCGCACGGTCGGTGCGCTGCGCGGCCGCCGACATCGCAAGCGGAAAGATCGCACTCGTGCCCACGCCGATCAGCCCGAAACCGAGCAGCGCGACTCCCGTGGCCGGTGCGGTGAACACCAGCAGCGTGCCCATGCCCAGCACGCCGAGCAGCACACGCGCCACCGCGACCGGCTGGTGTTTTTCGACGAAGCGATCGGCAAAGAAACGAGCGACCGCCTGCGCGCCCGCGCCGACCGCGACCGCGAGGCCGGCGAGAAACGGTGCGGCGCCGAACACGTCGCGCATGTAGATCGCCGACCAATCGGCGCCGGCGCCTTCGAGCACCATCGCCGAGAGCGTCACCGCGACCAGCAGCATCACGCCAAAGGTCGGCCGCGCGAAGTGGACGGCAGCGGGCGCGCCGGCGGTCGTGTCGCGGTGCGGAGCGGCATCGAAGCGGCCGAGCAGCAACGCCAGGCCGACCCATTCGATCGGCGCGACGAGCGCGAGGTGCATGTGCGGCGAAACGCCGAGCTGCGACATTGCCGCGCCGACCAGCCCGGCGACGAAAAAACCCAGGCTCCAGAAGCCGTGCGCCCGGTTCATGAAGCGCGTGCCGGTCTGGTGTTCGACGCGGTCGGCCTCCAGGTTCACGACGATCTCGACTGCGCCGATGCACAGGCCCGCCGGCAGCAGCAGGATGAACAGCATCGCCGGGCCGCTGGCGTGCGCAGCCGCCGCGTAGAACACCGGCAGCAACGCCATCAACCCGAGCAGCGCACGGCGGTGGCCGATGCGTTCGAGCAGGCGGCCGCCGAAGGTCAGCGACACCATCGTGCCGCAGGCCGTACCGATCAGCGCGAGGCCGAACGCACCTTCGGCCACGCCGAGCGCGCGCTGAATCTCCGGCAGCCGCGGGAAGATGCCGCCCATCGCGAACGCGTAAAGAAAGAACGCCGCGTACACGCGCCACGCGAGCGGCAACTCCAAGCCGAGGCGCCTCACCGTGGCGGCGCTCAACTCGCCGAAGTGCCAATCGCGGTGCTCAGCGCGGCGCCCGGCACCGTTCCTGGCAACAGGATGCCGCGGTCGACAGTGCGGATGTCGGTGTGGCCGCAAAACGCCATCGTGATGTCGAGTTCCTTGGCGATGATCTCGAGCGCTTGGGTCACGCCGGCTTCGCCCATCGCACCGAGGCCGTAGAGGAACGAGCGGCCGATCAACGTGCCCCGGGCGCCGAGCGCAACGGCCTTCAGCACGTCTTGGCCGGAGCGGATGCCACCGTCCATCCAGACCTCGATCGCCTTGCCGACTGCCTGAACGATCGCCGGCAGCGCTTCGATCGACGACGGCGCGCCGTCGAGCTGGCGGCCGCCGTGGTTCGAGACGACCATCGCGTCGGCACCGCTCGCGGCGGCCAGGCGCGCGTCTTCGGCGTCCATGATGCCCTTCAAGATCAGCTTGCCGCCCCAGCGTTTTTTGATCCACTCAACGTCGTTCCAGTCGAGCTTGGGATCGAACTGCTCTCGGGTCCAGGTGCTCAGCGAGCTCATGTCGCTCACGCCTTTGGCGTGGCCGATCAGGTTGCCGAAACCGTGCCGCCTCGTACGCGCCATGCCCAGGCACCAGCGCGGCTTGGTCATCAGGTTCAGGATGTTCGCGAGCGTCGGCTTCGGCGGTGCGGTCAGGCCGTTCTTGATGTCTTTGTGGCGCTGGCCGAGCACTTGCAAATCGAGCGTGAGCATCAGCGCGCTGACGCCTGCGGCCTTGGCGCGGTCCATCAGGCGGTCCATGAAATCGCGGTCGCGCATCCAATAGAGCTGGAACCAGAATGGCGCGCGCGTGGCCGTGGCGATGTCCTCGATCGAGCAGATGCTCATCGTGCTCAACGTGAATGGAACGCCGAATTTTTTCGCGGCGATCGCGCCCAGCATCTCGCCGTCGGCGTGCTGCATGCCGGTCATGCCGGTGGGCGCGATCGCGACCGGCATGGCGCAGTCGAAGCCCGCCATCTGCGTGCGCAGCGTGCGGCCTTCCATGTTGACGGCCACGCGTTGGCGCAGCTTGATCTTTGCGAAGTCGCTCTCGTTCGCGCGGTAGGTGCCTTCGGTCCAGGAGCCCGAGTCGGCGTAGTCGTAGAACATGCGCGGTACGCGCTTTTCGGCGAGCGCACGCAGGTCTTCGATGTTGGTGATCACGGGCATGGGCGGGGTCCGGGTTGGAGGTTCTGTCGCCATACTAAGGGCGCCCGGCCCGATCGCTGACTGCTCAGGGCGAGTTGACGATCTCGCGGTGCATCGGCGCGAGGCGCGCCAGCAACTTGTTCTGCGTGGCGAACGGAATGGCTTGCGCGTCCATGCTCAGCTGCAGCACCTCGACCATCGCGTTGAAGTTGCTTTTCGTGATGTCCTGGCCGCTGTGCACCGTCTTCATGTCCTTGCCCTTGAGCTTGCAAGGACCACCCGAGACTTCGCAGAACTGCGCGACCAGCTGCGTCTTCAAGTTGTCTTGGTCGGCGTCTTTGAAAAATGGGTTCAGGCGCGGGTCGGTGATCAGGCGGGCCACCAAGTCGTCGACCAGCTCGACGAGGCCGCGCTGACCGCCGAGCTGCTGGTAGAGCGCGTCGTTCGTCGCCGATGTCGTCGACGATGTCAGCGCGGCCGTTTGCACGGTCTGCGCGAATGCGGCGCCGGTGGCGAGCACGGCAACGAGGAAGGTGTGTTGGATGAACTTCATGGTACCGACGCGGTGCGCGAGTTAGTAGGCGAGCTGGACCGACACGTAGCCGCCGGTCTGGTGCACGTGGCCGACGATGTTGCCGAGATCGACATACGCGGCGGTGATCGAGATGTGTTTGCTCGGCGCCCAGGCGATGAAAAGGTCTTTCCAGGCCTGCTCTTTGAAAGCCGCGCCGGCGAACGCGAGGTTGTCGGGTTTGAACCGGTATTCGGCGCCGACAGCCAGGTTTTTGCGCAGCAGCCACGCGACCGACACCTCGGGCTCGACGCTGTAGCCGCTTTTGTCGGCCGAGCCGAAGCCGAGCAAGCCGTTCTGGTTCGCCTTCGTCGCGCGCAGCGTGCCGTTGACGAGGATGCCTTGGGCGAGAAACAGCTTGGTCGCGCAGATGTAGAAATCGACGCCGTCGCGTTTGGCCGAGACCGAATCGAGCACGCCGCCGACCGCCGGGCCGGGGTTCACGCGCTTGAACTCGGCACCGACCGCGATTTGCGGCATCCACGTGTCGGCGTCGAGCACGGCATCACCGGCGACCTTGGCCTTGATGCCGACGATGTCGAGCGCGAGCGTGGTGTCGGCTACGACGACGCTGGCGTTGAACGCCTGACGTGCAATCGAAACTTCGATGCGGTCTTTGAAGCCGATGGCCGCGCCGTAGGTCGTGAGGCCGTAGTCCTGCGTGCTCACGCGGGTGATGAACGCGGTCGCGCCGATCTCGCCGCTGGTCGCGTAGCTGCCGATCACGGCCCACGGCGTGAGCCCGCCGCCGGCCGCGCCGTCGATGCTGGTGACGCCACCGGTCAGCAGCAGCTTGCCGTTGCCGTCGCCGGGTGGAAAAGTCTGCGCCTGGGCCGAGGCGGCGACCAGCGCAGCGCAGATGGCTGCCATTCGCAGCGGTGAAACGTGTGTCTTCATGCAGCGACGTTACGTGAGTTGATCGGCCGTCGATGCGCGCAAAAAAAGGCGTTTTCCGGACAAATGGCGCAGCGCCGTGAATCTCCGCACGGTTGTGCACCGTCGCGCTCAGGCCGCGCCGAAATCAGGCCAGCGGAGGCGTGTCGAACAGCGGCAGGTTGTAGCTGGCCGGCGGCTCGCGCACCGCGAGCACGGTGGCGCCGGATGCGCCGGTGTGCAGCGGCGCGACCAGCTCGGCCAGCGTGGCGAGTGCGCCGGCGCGCACGCCGAGCAGGCGCAGTCGCCGGCTCAGGTCGACGCGCTTGAGGCACTCACCGGCCGCGCGGCGGATCGTCTTCGCGTCCATCGTGTGCGCCGGCAGGCTGAGGTCACGCGTGATGATTTTGAAATCGTCGAAGCGCAGCTTGATGCCGATCGTGCGGCTCGCGTAACCCTTGCGGGCGAGGTCGTCGGCGAGCTTGACGCACAGCTCGGTAAAGATATCGCCGAGCGCGGCGCGGTCGCGCACGGCGTGCAGGTCGCGCTCGAAGGTGGTTTCGCGGCTGATCGATTTCGGCTCGCTGAAGGTGACCACGGGTCGATCGTCGCGCCCGTGAGATGCGTCGTGCAGCCAGGCACCGTAGCTGTTGCCGAAGTGCTCGATCAGCCACTGCGGCTCGGCAGCGGCGATGTCGCCGACCGTGTGCAGGCCGAAGGTCGCCAGCTTTTCACTCGCCTTCGGCCCGATGCCGTTGACCTTCTTCGCGGCCAGCGGCCAGATGCGCGTGGCGATGTCATCGGCCCCGAGCAAGGTCAGGCCGTTCGGTTTGTCGAGCTCCGAAGCCAGCTTCGAAAGCAGTTTGTTCGACGTCACGCCGATCGAGCAGGTCAGGCCGCCGGTGGCGTCGAAGACCGCGTCTTTGAACTGCTGCGCCAGCGCGCGGCCGGCATCGAGTTGCGCGCCGGGGAGGTCGGTCAGGTCGATGTAGATCTCGTCGATGCCGCGGTCTTCGACGATCGGCGCCACCGCACGCACAGCGGCCTTGAAGAGACGTGAGTAGTGGCGGTATTGCTCGAAGTCGACCGGCAGCAGCACGGCATCCGGTGCAAGCTTGGCGGCCTTCATCGTGCCCATCGCCGAGAACACGCCGAGCGCGCGCGCCTCGTACGTGCTGGTCGTAATCACGCCGCGGCCGGTGTAGTTGCGCAGCAGCGAGTAGGTGCGCGTGCCGTCCGCCTGGGAGGCGGGCTGATGCCGGCGCCCGCCGCCGATCACCACCGCGCGGCCGCGCAAGTCGGGGTAGCGCAGCAGCTCGACCGAGGCGTAGAACGCGTCCATGTCGAGGTGGGCGATGAGGCGAGGCATGGGGACGGATTGTGAGGCGAAGCTGTGATTTTGCACAGTGTCGAGGTGCATGCGGGCGCGGGGCTCGGCACTCGGCTGCGATGCCACAATTCCACACTCGGCATTGCCTGCCGCAGGAGTCGCCGGTGCAAGCAGTGGAGATCGCGAACGTCGACACCCCGCAGATGCGCCGTGCCGGCAAAGACCTGCTCTCACTCGCGCTGATGGATGCGCGCAACCACAGCCTGCGCTGGGCGGCGGCCTTCGAGGGCTCCAAGGCCAGTGCGGCGCCGGTGCTGTGGCAACTCGGCCGGCTCGGCTGGTTTCAGGAATACTGGATCGCCCGCAACATGCAGCGCCAGCGCGGTGAGCGCTGCGATGCGGCACGCCCCAAGCTGGCGTCGATCCTGCCCGATGCCGATGCGCTGTTCGAGACGCCGGGCACCGCGCCGATGATCGACTTGCAGACGATTCGGCAGTACCTCGTGGACACGCTCGAGACCACGCTCGAATTGCTGGAGGCCGCGGCGGAAGATGACGCCGCGCTGTACTTCTATCGCCTTGCGCTGCTGCGCGAAGACGCTTGCGTCGAGCGCTTCGCGGTGGTCTCGCAATCGCTGGGTTTCGACACCGGCCTGCGCGCACCGTTGATCACGCGGCCGACGCGCCCGCCGCTGCTGTTCCCGGCCACGCGAACCCAGCTCGGCAGCGCGCCCGGCGGCTTCGTGCCCGACCGCGAAAAGTGGACGCACGAAATCGCACTGCCCGAGTTCGAGATCGATTCGCAGCCGGTTGGTTGGGCGCAGTACACCGAATTCGTCGAAGACGGCGGCTACGACGACCGGCGCCATTGGGCCGAGGCGGGCTGGGCTTGGGTACAGGGAATGGAGCTAGGACAAGGCCGGCGCACGCCGCGCTACGTCGACCAGATGCGCCAAGGCGTCCTGCAGCAGCGCTTCGGCAAACTTGTGCGCGTGCCGCTCGCGCAACCCGTGATGCATGTGAGCTGGTTCGAAGCCGATGCCTGGTGCCGCTGGGCCGGCCGGCGCCTGCCCGGTGAGGCCGAGTGGGAGGCCGCGGCGCTGCAAGGCGCGACGCGTGGCTTTCGTTGGGGTGACGTGCGCGAGTGGACGGCCGGCACGTTGCGGCCGTATCCGGGCGCGCCGGTTTCGGCGTCGCCCGGCCAATGGGAGCTTGCTGCGACGCAACCGCGCCGCGTGCTCCGCGGCGCCTCGTTTGTGACCCGGGGTCGGCTGCGCAGCGAGTCCGCGCGCCACGCTGAGATACCCGACTTCGATGCAGGCTTCTGCGGCTTCAGGAGCTGCGCGATCTGACGCCAGTCGTGAGCCCGATGGCCTCCTAGGGAAAGCCCGGCCTGTGTTTCCGCGAGGTGTGCTCGAACAATGTGGCGAGCGTAGTTCGAGCACGACCTATTCCGCGATTCCCCCCAGGAGGCAAAGCATGACCGTTCCCATTTCCGTACCGATGTCGCTGACCGTCAACGGCAAGGCCGTCAACGTCAACGTCGATCCGCGAACGCTGCTGGTGCAGTTGCTGCGCGAGAATTTGCAATTGACCGGCACGCACGTCGGCTGCGACACCGCTCAGTGCGGCGCGTGCACCGTGCACCTCAACGGCCGCGCGGTGAAGTCGTGCTCGATGCTCGCCGTGCAGGCGCAGGGCGCGACCGTGATGACAATCGAGGGCCTGGCCCAAAACGGAACAATGCACCCGATGCAGGAAGCCTTTCGCGAGTGCCACGGCCTGCAGTGCGGCTTTTGTACACCGGGCATGGTGATGTCGGCAGTGCAACTGCTGGCCGACAACCCGAAGGCCACCGAAGCCGAGATTCGCGAGGACCTCGACGGCAACATCTGCCGCTGCACCGGCTATCAAAACATCGTCAAGTCGATCCAGTTTTGCCAGTCGGGGGCGAAGGCCTCGATGGCCGCTTGAAGGAGCATCTCCATGACCGACCTTTCCAACCCCCCGCAAGCCGCACTCGGCCCGATCGGCCAGCCGATCAAGCGCCGTGAAGACGCCCGTTTCCTGACCGGCGCCGGCCAATACACCGACGACGTCGTGATGCACGGCCAGACCTATGCCGCATTCCTGCGCTCGCCGCATGCGCACGCGCGCATCACCTCGATCAAGCTCGCTGCGGCCCTGGCCGCGCCCGGCGTGATCCGCATCTTCACCGGGCAAGACCTGGCCGATGCCAAGGTCGGTGGCCTGCCGTGCGGCTGGCTGATCCACAGCAAGGACGGCTCGCCGATGAAGGAGCCGCCGCACCCGGTGCTGGCGATCGGCAAGGTGCGCCACGTGGGCGACCAGGTCGCGATGGTCGTGGCGGAAACACTGCTGCAGGCGAAGGATGCGTGCGAGCTGATCGAGGTCGACTACGAAGAATTGCCCGCCGTCATTGACATCACAAAAGCGCATGGCCACAAAGGTTCGGTGCACGACGACGTGGCCGACAACGTCTGCTACGACTGGGGCCACGGCAACAAGGAAGCGACCGACGCGGCCTTCGCGACGGCGGCCCATGTGAGCACACTCGACATCGTCAACAACCGGCTGATCCCGAACGCGATGGAGCCGCGGGCTGCGAACGCGAGCTACACCAAGCACGACGAGAGCTACACGCTGTACGTCGCCAACCAGAACCCGCACGTCGAGCGGCTGTTGATGTGCGCCTTCGTGCTCGGCCTGCCCGAATCGAAAGTGCGCGTGATCGCACCCGATGTTGGCGGCGGCTTTGGCTCGAAGATTTTTCTGTACGCCGAAGAGACCGCACTCGTCTGGGCCAGCAAGCATGTCGGCCGGCCGATCAAGTGGACCTCCGACCGCAGCGAAGCCTTTTTGACCGACGCGCACGGCCGCGACCACGCCACCAAGGTTGAGCTCGCGCTCGACGCGAAGGGCATGTTCCTCGCGATGCGCGTGAAGACCATCGCCAACATGGGCGCCTACCTGTCGACCTTCGCGTCGAGCGTGCCGACCATCCTGTACGCGACGCTGTTGTCGGGTCAGTACAAGACACCGGCGATCTACGCTGAAGTGAAGGCGGTGTTCACCAACACTGCGCCGGTCGACGCCTACCGCGGCGCCGGACGGCCCGAGGCCACGTACGTCGTCGAGCGCATCGTCGAGCAGGCCGCGCGTGACCTGAAGATGGACCCGGCGGTGATCCGGCGCCAGAACTTCGTCACCGAATTTCCGTTCGCCTCGCCCGTCGGACTGACCTACGACACCGGCAACTTCAACGCGCTTCTCGACCGCGCGACCGAAATGGCCGACGTGGCCGGCTTCGCCAAACGGCGTGCGGCATCAGAGGCCAAGGGCATGAAGCGCGGCATGGGCTACAGCTGCTACATCGAGGCCTGCGGGCTGGCGCCGAGCAACGTCGCCGGTGCGCTCGGCGCACGCGCGGGCCTGTTCGAGGCCGGTGAAGTGCGCGTGCACCCGACCGGCACCGTGACCGTCTTCACCGGCTCGCACAGCCACGGTCAAGGCCACGAGACCACGTTTGCGCAGATCGTCGCGGCCAAGCTCGGCATCCCGGTCGAGAACGTCGAGATCGTGCACGGCGACACCGGTCGCGTGCCGTTCGGCATGGGCACCTACGGCAGCCGCTCGCTCGCGGTCGGCGGCTCGGCGATCGTCAAGGCGGTCGACAAGGTCATCGCCAAGGGCAAGAAGATCGCAGCGCATTTGCTCGAGGCAGCCGACACCGACATCGAGTTCGAGAACGGCGTGTTCAAGGTCGCTGGCACCGACAAATCGGTGCCGTTCGGCAGCGTCTCGTTGACGGCTTACGTGCCGCACAACTACCCGCTCGACAAGCTGGAACCGGGCCTGAACGAGAACGCGTTCTACGACCCGACCAACTTTACGTATCCGTCCGGCACCTACATCTGCGAGGTCGAGGTCGATCCGGAAACCGGCAAGGTGCAGATCGAGCAGTTCATCGCGGTCGACGACTTCGGCAACATCATCAACCCGATGATCGTCGAGGGCCAGGTGCAGGGCGGCATCGCGCAGGGGCTCGGCCAGGCGATGATGGAAGGCGCGGCCTACGACCCCGAATCGGGCCAGTTGCTCACCGGCTCGTACATGGATTACGCGATGCCGCGGGCGAGTGACATCCCGAACTTTTCGATCGGCAACTGCGTGACCGCGTGCACCCACAACCCGCTCGGCGTCAAAGGCTGCGGCGAGGCCGGCGCGATCGGCTCCTGCAGATCTTTGATGCCG
>ENA-OBIO01000197-OBIO01000197.1-metagenomes-genome-assembly--contig:-NODE-197-length-37596-cov-6.78056_pt1 | contig 37596 bp, 55 predicted proteins | sample MGYA00153383_OBIO01 | MGnify analysis MGYA00153383 | reverse complement strand
TCCGTGAAGGCGGCCGGACTGTCGGCGCCGGGGTCGTGGCCAAGATCATCGAATAAGGCGGAACCATCATGCAAAAGCAAAAGATCCGCATCCGCCTCAAGGCATTCGACTACAAGTTGATCGACCAATCGGCCCTCGAAATCGTCGAAACCGCCAAGCGCACCGGCGCGATCGTCAAGGGCCCGGTCCCGCTGCCGACGCGCATGCAGCGTTTCGACATCCTGCGTTCGCCGCACGTCAACAAAACCTCACGTGACCAGTTCGAGATTCGCACGCACCAGCGGCTGATGGACATCGTCGATCCGACCGACAAAACGGTCGACGCGCTGATGAAGCTCGACCTGCCGGCTGGCGTCGACGTGGAAATCAAGCTGCAGTAAACCTGCCATCAACGCCCCGCCCGAGAGCTGGCACTTGCGGCTTCATTCGCAAGTGCTAGACTCGCAGGCTTTTCCGCTGGCGCAGCTTCGGTTGCGCGAGACGAGAAACTTATCAACCCGACCAATCGATGTCGGGCTCGTGAACAAAGGCTCGAATCGCCGCACAAGCGACAGAGCTGGAGAAAACATATGACGACAGTCAATCCAGGCCATCGCCTCGGTTTGCTGGGCCGCAAGGTGGGGATGATGCGCATCTTCACGGACGATGGCGATGCCATTCCCGTGACGGTGCTCGACGTGTCCAATAACCGCGTCGCCCAGATCAAGACCGAGCAGATCGACGGCTACAGCGCCATCCAGGTGGCGTTCGGCGAGCGCAAGGCGTCTCGCGTGTCCAAGCCCGAAGCGGGTCACTTCGCCAAGGCGGGTGTTGAGGCCGGCGAGATCCTCCAAGAATTCCGTGTCGCCGCTGAGGTGGCTGCCGAATACAAGCCGGGCGCGCACGTCGTGCCTGCCGGTGTATTCGCAGTCGGCCAGCTCGTCGATGTGCAAGGCACCTCGATCGGCAAAGGCTTCACCGGCACGATCAAGCGCCACAACTTCAAGTCGCAACGCGCGTCACACGGCAACAGCCGTTCGCACAACGTGCCCGGCTCGATCTCGATGGCACAGGACCCAGGGCGCGTGTTTCCGGGCAAGAAAATGTCCGGCCAGCGCGGTCACGTGACCAAGAGCGTCCAGAACCTCGACATCGTCCGCATCGACGAAGCCCGGCAGCTGTTGCTGGTGCGCGGCGCCGTGCCGGGGCACAAGAATGCTCACGTCGTCGTCAGCCCCGCGATCAAGGTCAAGGTGAGGCGCGAAGGCGTTGCCGCCCCGATCGCCGCGCCCGCGAAAGGAGCGAAGTAATGCAGCTCGAACTCCTCAACGAACAAGGCCAGCCCACGTCGAAGGTCGACGCACCTGACACGCTGTTCGGTCGTGAGTACAACGAAGCGCTAGTGCACCAGATCGTCGTGGCTTTTCAGGCCAACGCGCGTCAAGGCACGCGCGCACAGCTCGACCGGGCGATGGTCAAGCACTCGACGAAGAAGCCGTGGCGCCAAAAAGGCACCGGCCGCGCACGCGCCGGCATGACCTCGTCGCCGCTGTGGCGCGGAGGTGGTCGGATTTTCCCGAACAGCCCGGACGAAAACTTCACGCAAAAGGTCAACAAGAAGATGTACCGCGCCGGCATGGCGGCGATCTTTTCGCAGCTGGTCCGCGAAGGCCGTTTGGCCGTCGTCGATTCGCTGACCGTCGACTCGCCGAAGACCAAAGCGCTCGCCGCCAAGTTCAAGGCGATGGGCCTCGATTCGGTGCTGGTCATTACCGACCGGCTCGATGACAACCTTTTGATGGCTTCGCGCAACCTGATCAATGTGCTCGTCGTCGAGCCGCGTCACGCCGACCCGCTGGCACTCGTGCACTTCAAGAAAGTGCTCGTGACCAAGGCGGCGGTCGAGCAACTCAAGGAGATGCTGGCATGAGCACGTCATCCGAAAAGTCGGCCGTCACGGCTGCGAAAGTCGTGCGCCCGAAGCACGCCGCCGACCGCCTGGCGCAAGTGTTGATCGCCCCGATCGTGTCCGAGAAGGCAACGATGGCCGCCGAGAAGCACAACCAGGTGTTGTTCAAGGTGATGCGCGATGCCACCAAGCCCGAAATAAAAGCGGCCGTTGAGCTGATGTTCAAGGTCGAGGTCGAGTCCGTTTCGACCGTGATCCAAAAAGGCAAGGTCAAGCGTTTCGGCAAGTCGATCGGCCGCCGCGACCACGTCAAGAAGGCGTATGTGTCGCTCAAAGCGGGCCAAGAGCTCAACTTCTCCGGGGAGGCAGCGTAATGCCTGTCATCAAGATCAAGCCGACTTCGCCAGGCCGCCGTGGCGTGGTGAAGGTGGTGCACCCGCATCTGTACAAGGGCAAGCCCGAGGCATCGTTGCTCGAGCCTCAAATGCAGAACGCCGGCCGCAACAACAACGGTCACATCACGATTCGCCATCGCGGCGGTGGTCACAAGCACCACTACCGCATCGTCGACTTCGTGCGCAACAAAGACGCGATCCCGGCGAAGGTCGAGCGCATCGAGTACGACCCGAATCGCACGGCGCACATTGCGCTGGTCTGCTACGCCGATGGCGAGCGCCGCTACATCATCGCGCCACGTGGCCTCGAAGTCGGTGCCACGGTTCTGAGCGGCGCCGAAGCGCCGATCAAGGCCGGCAACACGCTGCCGATCAAAAACATCCCGGTGGGCTCGATCATCCACGCGATCGAGATGTTGCCCGGCAAGGGCGCGCAGATCGCGCGATCGGCCGGCACCTCGGCCACGCTGCTGGCACGTGAAGGCATCTACGCGCAGGTTCGTTTGCGGTCGGGTGAGGTTCGCAAGATTCACATCGACTGCCGCGCGACCATCGGTGAAGTCTCCAACGAAGAGCATCAGCTGCGCCAGTACGGCAAGGCTGGCGCGATCCGTTGGAGGGGCATCCGTCCGACGGTTCGTGGCGTCGCCATGAACCCGGTGGATCACCCGCACGGTGGTGGTGAAGGTCGTACCGGTGAGGGCCAGGCGCCTGTGTCTCCGTGGAACACGCTGACCAAGGGCTACCGCACTCGCAACAACAAGCGCACGCAGACGATGATCGTCGCGCGTCGCAAGAAATAAGAGGAGCGAGACATGACGCGTTCACTCAAGAAGGGCCCGTTCGTCGACCATCACCTTCAAGCGAAGGTCGAAAAAGCGGTTGCCATCAAAGACAAGAAGCCGATCAAGACCTGGTCGCGCCGCTCGACGATCCTGCCCGATTTCATCGGCATCACGATCGCCGTGCACAACGGCAAGCAGCACGTGCCGGTCTACATCACCGACCAGATGGTCGGCCACAAGCTCGGTGAATTTGCGCTGACCCGCACGTTCAAGGGGCATCCGGCCGACAAGAAGGCCAACAAGAAATAAGGATGACGACGATGGAAACCAAATCGATCGTCCGTGGCGTTCGCCTGTCTGCCGACAAGGGTCGGCTGGTGGCCGATCTGGTCCGCGGCAAGAAGGTGGACCAGGCGCTCAACATCCTGACCTTCACTCAAAAGCGCGCTGCCGGCATCATCAAGAAGTGTCTCGAGTCCGCGATCGCGAACGCCGAGCACAACGACGGTGCCGACATCGACGAGTTGACCGTGAAAACGATCTTCGTGGAGCAAGGCACGACGTTGAAGCGTTTTTCCGCACGTGCCAAGGGCCGCGGAAACCGCATCAGCAAGCCGACCGCGCACATCTACATCACCGTCGGCAACTAAAGGCAAACACCATGGGACAAAAGATTCACCCAATCGGGTTTCGCCTGCCGGTCACGCGCAACTGGTCTTCGCGTTGGTACGCGTCGAACAAGAACTTCGCGACCATGCTGGCCGAAGACCTCCGCGTTCGCGAATACCTGAAGGTCAAGCTGAAGAGCGCGGCCGTCTCGCGCATCCTGATCGAGCGCCCTGCCAAGAACGCACGCATCACCATCTACTCGGCGCGTCCGGGCGTGGTGATCGGCAAGAAGGGCGAGGACATCGAGAGCCTCAAGGCTGAATTGACACGCCGCCTCGGGGTGCCGGTCGCCGTCAACATCGAAGAAGTGCGCAAGCCCGAAGTCGATGCGCAGTTGATCGCCGACAGCATCACACAGCAACTCGAGAAGCGCATCATGTTCCGCCGGGCCATGAAGCGCGCGATGCAAAACGCGATGCGCCTGGGCGCGCAGGGCATCAAGCTGATGTCGTCGGGCCGCCTGAACGGCATCGAAATCGCACGTTGCGAGTGGTACCGCGAAGGTCGCGTGCCGCTTCACACTCTGAAAGCCGACATCGACTACGGCTTTTCGGAGGCCAAGACCACCTACGGCATCATCGGCGTGAAGTGCTGGGTCTACCGTGGCGATCGCCTTGCCAACGGCGACTCGCCGGGCATCGTGACCCCTCCGGGCGCCGAGGACGATCGCCGTGGCCCGCGTCGCGGCCCGCCGCGGGGTCCGGGCGGTGCGCCGGCTGGGCGCGGTGGTCGTCCAGGCGGTGGCACCGGCGGCAATTTCGATCGCGGCGCGCCGCGCACCGATCGCCCAGCAGAAGCTGGCGCCGCCGCTGGAGTTGCTACGGCGGCAGCGCCATCCGGCGATGCACCGAAGACACCGGCAGTCAAGCGTGTTCGCAAGGCGGCAGCACCCGATGCTGCCCCGAGCGCCACGCCCGACGCCAAAGGAGAATAGTCATGCTGCAACCTGCACGCAGAAAATACCGAAAAGAACAGAAGGGCCGCAACACCGGCGTCGCCACCCGTGGCGCAGCGGTGTCGTTCGGCGACTTCGGCCTCAAGGCCACAGAGCGTGGCCGGCTGACCGCGCGCCAAATTGAGGCCGCTCGCCGCGCTATTTCACGTCACGTGAAGCGCGGGGGTCGCATCTGGATCCGCATCTTCCCGGACAAGCCGATCTCGCAGAAACCGGCTGAAGTTCGGATGGGCAACGGCAAGGGCAACCCCGAGTACTACGTTGCGGAGATTCAGCCGGGCAAGGTCTTGTACGAGATCAACGGCGTGGCCGAGGAGCTCGCCCGCGAGGCGTTCACGCTGGCCGCTGCAAAGCTGCCGCTCAAGTGCACCTTCGTGATGCGCCAGGTCGGCGCATAAGGAGAACACCCATGAAAGCATCTGAACTCCGCACCAAGGATGTCGCAGGTCTCCAAAAAGAGATCGGCGACCTGCTGAAGGCCCACTTTGGCCTGCGCATGCAAAAGGCGACGCAGAACCTGAGCAACCACACCCAGCTGGGCAACACGCGCCGCGACATCGCGCGCGCCAAGACCGTGCTGGCACAAAAGAAGAAGGAATCCGCGAAATGAGCGAGCAGCAAACCATCGCCGCCGCCGTGCCTGTCGCCCCGGAAGCCAAGGTAAAGAACACCCGCACCCTGGTTGGCAAGGTCGTCAGCGACAAGCGATCGAAAACCATCACGGTCCAGATCGAGCGCCGCACGAAACACGAGTTGTACGGCAAGATCGTCGCGCGCTCGAGCAAGTACCACGCGCACGACGAGAACAACGAGTACAAGATGGGCGACGTGGTCGAGATCGCAGAAACGCGTCCGATCTCCAAGACCAAGGCTTGGACCGTGACCCGCCTCGTGCAGAAAGCAATCGTGGTTTAAGCCACTGCGATCGCGCCGAACGGTCGGACCGCTGATACTGGCGTCCGGCCGTTTTTCTTGTTCGACTCACTTCATCAGGAGACATGCACATGTTGAAAGTTGGCGACAAACTGCCCGCGGGCAGCCTCTCGGAATTTGTCGAGGTCGAAGGCAACGGTTGCTCACTCGGGCCGAACGCGTTCGAACTTGAAAAAGCCACCGCCGGCAAAAAGATCGCGGTATTTGCGCTGCCCGGCGCCTACACGCCGACCTGCTCGGCCAAGCATGTGCCTGGCTATGTCGACAAGGCCGAAGCACTGAAGGCGGCCGGCGTCGACGAGATTTGGTGTGTGTCGGTCAACGACGCTTTCGTCATGGGCGCTTGGGGTCGCGACCAACATACCGCCGGCAAGGTGCGAATGATGGCCGATGGCAGCGCTGACTTCGCCAAGGCCACCGGTCTGACGCTCGACCTGACGTTGCATGGCATGGGCATGCGCTCCAGCCGTTACTCGATGTTGCTCGTCGACGGCGTGGTTAAAACACTCAACGTCGAAGCCCCTGGCAAGTTCGACGTGAGCGACGCCGACACGATGTTGGAGCAGGTCAGGCAAGTTTTGGCCTGAAGCCATTGACGCAGCATTGAGAGGTGCTGCATAATCTAAGGCTTCGCCGAATCCGGCCGCCAGCTCGTTCGAGCCAGCATCGGTTTCGAATCTGACGATTCTTTTGCCCACACGCGGGCCCAAGACTGATCGCCAACTCTGGGAAACCAGATTGCCGGGATACCGGATGGCCATCAAGTTGGGGACAGGACAACATGATTCAAATGCAATCGCGACTCGACGTCGCGGACAACACTGGCGCGAAATCCGTCATGTGCATCAAGGTGCTCGGCGGCTCGAAGCGTCGATACGCCGGCATCGGTGATGTGATCAAGGTCAGCATCAAAGAAGCTGCGCCGCGCGCCCGGGTGAAAAAGGGCGAGGTCTACAGCGCCGTCGTCGTTCGGACTGCCAAAGGCGTGCGCCGTCAAGATGGTTCGCTCGTCAAGTTCGACGGCAATGCTGCCGTGCTGCTCAACGCCAAGCTCGAGCCGATCGGCACGCGCATCTTCGGGCCCGTGACGCGCGAACTGCGCACCGAGCGCTTCATGAAGATCGTCTCGCTCGCACCTGAAGTGCTCTGAGTCTGGGTTGATCCAGAGAACCAACCTAGAGATACGGGACAGGCCATGAACAAGATTCGCAAAGGCGACCAGGTCATCATCTTGACCGGCCGCGACAAGGGCAAGCGCGGTGCCGTGCTGCAACGCGTTGACGAAGAGCGCATCCTCGTCGAAGGTGTCAACGTGGTGAAGAAACACGTCAAGCCGAACCCGATGAAGGGCACGACTGGCGGCGTCGTCGACAAGACCATGTCGATCCACCAGTCGAACGTCGCCATCTTCAATGCCGCGACCGGCAAGGCCGACCGCGTCGGCATCAAGCTCGGCGCCGATGCCAAGACGAACAAGATCACGCGTGTGCGTGTCTTCAAGTCGAGCGGCGTCGAGATCAAGGCCTAAGGGGTTCACATGGCTACAAAGCAAAAAGCAGTCGACACCGGCAACAGTTCCGCGCCTCCCAAGGTCGCACGTCTGCAGGCAATTTTCCGCGACAAGATTTCGGGCGAACTGATCGAAAAGTTCGGCTACAGGTCGCCGATGCAAGTGCCGCGCATCACCAAGATCACGCTCAACATGGGTGTGAGCGAGGCAGTGTCTGACAAGAAGGTCATGGACCACGCTGTCAGCGACTTGACCAAGATCGCCGGTCAACGGCCGGTCGTCACCAAGTCGAAGAAAGCGATCGCCGGATTCAAGATTCGTGACGGCGTACCCATCGGTTGCATGGTCACCTTGCGCGGCGTGCAGATGTACGAATTCCTCGACCGATTCGTCACCATCGCGTTGCCGCGTGTACGCGACTTTCGCGGCATCTCGGGTCGGGCGTTCGACGGCCGTGGAAACTACAACATCGGCGTCAAGGAGCAGATCATCTTTCCTGAAGTCGACTACGACAAGATCGATGTGCTGCGTGGCCTGAACATCAGCATCACGACGAGCGCGAAGAACGACGAAGAAGCCAAGGCGCTTCTGACCGCGTTCAAATTCCCGTTCAAGAACTGAAGGACCGCTCCGTGGCAAAAACTTCTCTCATTCAGCGCGAACTCAAGCGCACCCTGTTGGTGGCCAAGTACGCGAAAAAGTACGCGGAGCTCAAAGGTACTGCCAACGACGCGAAGAAGTCCGACGAAGAGCGCTATGCCGCTCGCCTTGAACTGCAAAAGCTTCCGCGCAATGCCTATCCGACCCGCCAGCGCAACCGCTGCGAGTTGACCGGGCGTCCACGTGGCACCTTCCGTAAGTTCGGTCTCGGCCGCAACAAGATTCGCGAACTGGCGTTCAAGGGCGACATCCCTGGCGTCGTCAAGGCCAGCTGGTAAGTCCGCTCTTACCAAATCTGACCTGATCAGGAGATATTTCAAATGAGCATGAGTGATCCTATCGCCGACATGCTGACCCGCATCCGCAACGCGCAGATGGTTCAAAAGGTCAGTGTGGCGATGCCAGCGTCGAAGTTGAAGACCGCGATCGCGGAGGTCTTGAAGGCCGAAGGTTACATCGATAACTTCGCGATTCGCGGTGAGCCGACCAAGCCGCAACTCGAAATCGCGTTGAAGTATTACGCCGGTAAGCCCGTGATCGCGCACATCGAGCGCGTCAGCCGTCCCGGACTGCGTGTCTACAAGGGTCGCCACGACATCCCGAACGTGATGAACGGTCTGGGTGTGGCGATCGTGACCACGCCGAAGGGTGTGATGACCGATCGCAAGGCGCGCCAAGCCGGTATTGGCGGCGAAGTGCTTTGCTACGTGTCGTAAGGAGCAACGACCATGTCACGCGTAGGAAAAATGCCGCTGCCACTCCCGAAGGGTGTGGATGTGTCGGTCACCGCTGAGAAAATCAGCGTCAAGGGTTCGCTCGGAACTTTGGTTCGTGCTGCCGATCCGCTGGTCGCTGTCAAAACCGAAGATGGCAAGCTGATGTTCTCGCCAGCGAACGAATCGGTCGAGGCCGATGCGATGTCCGGCACCATGCGCGCGCTGGTCGCGAACATGGTCAACGGCGTCAGCAAGGGCTTCGAAAAGAAGCTATCGCTGGTCGGCGTCGGCTATCGCGCTGCTGCCGTCGGCGCCAAGCTGAACTTGCAGATCGGTTTTTCGCACCCGGTCGCCAAAGACATGCCCGAAGGCGTGAAGGTGGCGTGCCCGACGCAAACCGAAATCATCATCTCTGGTCCTGACCGGCAGGTGGTGGGTCAGATTGCTGCTGAAGTCCGCGCAATCCGGCCGCCGGAGCCCTATAAGGGCAAGGGCATTCGTTACGTCGGCGAAAAGGTCGTCATCAAAGAGACCAAGAAAAAATAAGGGGCTACGACATGTCACTGAACAAAAAAGACCAGCGCGTTCGTCGCTCCCGCCAGACTCGCGCGCGCATTGCGGTGCAGCGCGTCGCGCGGTTGTCGGTGTACCGCACCAACCTGCACATCTACGCCAGCGTCATCTCCGACGACGGCGCCACGGTGCTGGCGAGCGCATCGACCGCTGAAGCCGACGTCCGCAAGGAGCTGGCCGGCGAGTCGAAGACGGCAGGCAAGGGCGGCAACGTCGTTGCCGCTGCGATCATCGGAAAGCGCATCGCCGAAAAGGCGAAGGCGGCCGGCATCGACAAGGTCGCGTTCGACCGCGCAGGTTTTGCGTACCACGGCCGCGTCAAGGCGTTGGCTGAAGCCGCTCGCGAAGCTGGCCTGCAATTCTAAGAATCCAGGCCTCCAAGGAATCAAGATGGCAAAGTTTCAACCCCGCGCTCAGACCGAAGGCAACGACGACGGTCTGAAGGAAAAGATGATCGCGGTCAACCGCGTCACGAAGGTGGTCAAAGGCGGCCGCACGCTGAGCTTCGCCGCACTCACCGTCGTCGGTGATGGTGATGGCCGCATCGGCATGGGCAAGGGCAAGGCGAAGGAAGTTCCTGTTGCCGTGACCAAGGCCATGGAATCGGCCCGTCGCAACATGATCAAGGTTTCGTTGAAGAACGGCACGATCCAGCACAAGGTCATCGGTGAGCATGGCGCGTCGCGCGTGCTGATGGCGCCGGCCAAGCCGGGTGACGGCATCATCGCCGGCGGCCCGATGCGCGCTGTGTTCGAAGTGATGGGCGTGACCGACATCGTCTGCAAGAGCCTCGGTTCGTCGAATCCGTACAACCTGGTTCGCGCGACGCTCGACGCACTCAAGCACACCAGCACCCCGGCCGAGATCGCTGCCAAGCGCGGTCTGACAGTCGAAGAGCTGTTCGGCTGAACGGCGGAGAAACATCATGGCGACCAAAGAAGCTACCGTTAGCCAATCAACGCAGAAGAGCACCGTCAGCATCAAGCTGGTGCGCAGCATCAATGGCACCCGCGAGTCGCACCGTGCGACCGTGCGTGGCCTCGGCCTGCGCAAGCTCAACAGCGAATCGACGCTCGAAGACACGCCTGCCGTGCGCGGCATGATCAACAAGGTTTCGTACCTGGTCAAGGTGCTTTGAGCGCTGAACTCGGCGCTCATATGAAGGATATTCACATGGAACTGAACACCATCAAGCCGGCACTCGGCTCGAAACATTTGAGGCGTCGAGTCGGCCGTGGCATCGGCTCCGGTCTGGGCAAGACCGCAGGTCGCGGCCACAAGGGCCAAAAGTCGCGTTCTGGCGGCTACCACAAGGTCGGCTTCGAAGGCGGCCAAATGCCGCTGCAACGTCGCCTGCCCAAGCGCGGCTTTAAGTCGCACCTGCTGCAATTCAATGCCGAGATCAACCTGACCGACTTGCAAAAGCTCGGTGCGGCCGAGGTCGACATCTTGACGCTCAAGCAGGCGCGTCTCGTTGGTGAGTTGGCGAAGGTCGTCAAAGTCATCAAGTCGGGCGAACTGACGATGGCGGTGGTGCTCAAGGGCATCGGCGCAACGGCAGGTGCTAAGGCCGTGATCGAAGCGGCTGGCGGCTCGGTGGCTTGAAGGCCACCCGCAACTTTTTCTGACCGGATCTTCAGTGGCAACCAACGCGAATCAACTGGCCAAGAGCGGAAAGTTCGGCGACCTGCGTCGTCGCTTGACATTCTTGCTGCTTGCGCTCGTGGTGTACCGCGTCGGCGCCCACATTCCCGTGCCTGGCATCGATCCTGATCAACTCAAGCAGTTGTTCAACAGCCAAGCCGGCGGCATCTTGAGCCTGTTCAATATGTTCTCGGGTGGGGCGCTGTCGCGCTTCACCGTGTTCGCGTTGGGCATCATGCCGTACATCTCCGCGTCGATCATCATGCAGTTGATGACCTACGTGGTGCCGACGCTCGAGGCGCTGAAGAAAGAAGGCGAGTCGGGTCGCCGCAAAATCACGCAGTACACGCGCTACGGCACGTTGGGTTTGGCATTGTTCCAGGCGCTTGCAATTGCGACAGCACTCGAAGGTTCGCCGGGTTTGGTGATCACACCGGGCTTCGGTTTTCGCATGACTGCAGTCGTTAGCTTGGTTGCCGGGACGATGTTCTTGATGTGGCTGGGCGAGCAAATCACGGAACGCGGTCTGGGCAACGGCATTTCGATCCTGATCTTCGGCGGCATCGCAGCCGGCCTGCCGGGCGCGCTCGGTCAGTTCGGCACTTTGGTGAGTCAAGGTTCGATGAGTATCGTTGCGGCACTTTTTATTACGTTACTCGTGTTCGGCGTGACCTTCGCAGTCGTGTTTGTAGAGCGCGGTCAGCGCAAGATTCTCGTGAATTACGCAAAGCGCCAAGTCGGCAACAAGGTGTATGGCGGTCAGTCATCGCACTTGCCGCTCAAGCTCAACATGTCGGGCGTAATCCCGCCTATTTTCGCTTCGTCGATCATTTTGTTGCCCGCCACGGCCGTCGGTTGGTTCGCGACCGGTGACAGCTTCCGGTGGTTGAAAGACGTGGCTGATCTCCTGCGCCCGGGACAGCCGATCTACGTGATGCTGTATGCCGCGGCGATTGTGTTCTTCTGTTTCTTCTACACGGCGCTGGTGTTCAACAGCCGTGAGACCGCAGACAACCTGAAGAAGAGTGGTGCGTTCATCCCGGGTATTCGCCCGGGCGACCAGACGGCTCGCCACATCGACCGCATTCTGTCGAGGCTGACGCTGGCCGGCGCGATCTACATCACGCTGGTTTGCTTGCTGCCTGAGTTCCTGGTCCTGAAGTACAACGTGCCTTTCAATTTCGGCGGCACGTCGCTCTTGATCATCGTCGTCGTGACGATGGACTTCTGGGCCCAGGTGCAGAGTTATGTGATGAGCCAGCAGTACGAGTCTCTGCTCAAGAAGGCCAACTTCAAAGCGAGCTGAATAAAAGTACATGGCAAAAGACGATGTGATTCAGATGCAGGGTGAGATTCTCGAGAATCTGCCCAATGCAACGTTTCGAGTGAAGCTGGAAAACGGGCATGTCGTGCTCGGCCACATCTCCGGCAAGATGCGCATGCATTACATCCGCATCTTGCCCGGAGACAAAGTCACTGTCGAGTTGACGCCCTACGATTTGAGCCGGGCACGCATCGTGTTCCGGGCCAAGTAAGTACCGTCTCAAGATTTAGGAGAAGAGCATGAAAGTCGCAGCATCCGTCAAGAAAATGTGCCGCAATTGCAAGGTCATCCGCCGCAAGGGCGTGGTGCGTGTGATCTGTATCGATCCGCGTCACAAGCAGCGTCAAGGTTAAGGTCTTCGGACCGAGAGAGAAACGAACATGGCACGTATTGCTGGTATCAACATTCCGCCGCACAAGCACACCGAAATCGGTCTGACTTCGATCTACGGCATCGGTCGCACGACGGCCCAGAAGATCTGTTCGAACAGCAATGTGCCGTTCGATCGCAAAGTCAAGGACCTGACCGACATCGATCTCGAGAAGATCCGGGAAGAAATCGGCCGCCTGACGATCGAAGGCGACTTGCGTCGCGAGATGTCGATCAACATCAAGCGCCTGATGGACCTCGGTTGCTACCGTGGCTTTCGCCATCGCCGCGGCTTGCCGGTTCGAGGTCAGCGTACCAAGACGAATGCTCGTACTCGCAAGGGCCCGCGCAAGTCGGGCGTCGTGAAGAAGTGATCTGACGCTTTCGTCGCATCGCGTCTACAGAACAAGCAGAGGTCAACATGGCTAAGTCACCCGTCAACACCGCCGCACAGCGCGTGCGCAAGAAAGTCCGCAAGAACGTCGCGGACGGTGTCGCGCACGTTCACGCGTCGTTCAACAACACGATCATTACCATCACCGATCGCCAGGGCGGCGCGCTGTCTTGGGCATCGAGTGGTGGCCAAGGTTTCAAAGGCTCGCGCAAGAGCACGCCTTTTGCTGCTCAGGTCGCCGCCGAGGTGGCCGGCCGCGCGGCGCAAGACCAGGGCATCAAGAACCTCGACGTGCGGATCAAAGGTCCGGGCCCTGGCCGCGAGTCGTCGGTGCGTGCGCTGGCGTCGCTCGGCATCCGAATCAATTCGATTTCCGACGTGACGCCGGTGCCGCACAACGGCTGCCGTCCGCAGAAGCGCCGTCGCATCTGAGTCGTACCCATTTCGTCGTCGGCGGTGCTTCAAAGCGCCGCCGACTTTTTCGCTTCTGCTGATCATCGCGAACAGCCAGAAGTTGAAGCCCACTGTCTGAGCGCACAAAACAATATTCGCCAGACTCGCGCAAGCCGCTGCAGGCCTGCGTCAGATTGAAAAAAAAGGAATTCAACGTGGCACGTTACCTCGGCCCCAAGGGCAAACTTTCTCGCCGTGAAGGCACTGACCTCTTCCTGAAGAGCGCACGTCGTCCGATCGGTGACAAGGTCAAGTTCGACAGCAAGCCGGGTCAACACGGCCGCACCTCTGGCACCCGCACCTCCGACTTCGGCCTGCAGCTCCGCGAGAAGCAGAAGGTCAAGCGCATGTACGGCATCCTGGAGCGCCAGTTCCGCCGCTACTTCGCCGAAGCCGAACGGCGCCGCGGCAACACGGGTGCGAACCTGCTGCTGCTGCTCGAGTCGCGTCTCGACAACGTCGTCTACCGCATGGGCTTCGGCTCGACCCGCGCCGAAGCGCGTCAGATGGTGTCGCACAAGTCGATGACCGTGAACGGTGCGTCGGTCAACATCCCTTCGTATTTGGTCAAGGCCGGTGACGTGGTGGCGGTGCGCGAGAAGTCGAAGAAGCAATTGCGCATCATCGATGCGGTCAAGCTCGCCGAAGGTCAAGGCATGCCGGACTGGGTCTCGGTCGATGCGGCCAAGCTCGAGGGCATCTTCAAGAAGGCGCCGGACCGTGACCAGTTCGGCGCAGACATCAAAGAAGCGCTGATCGTGGAGCTTTACTCAAGGTAAAGCCAACAGGACGGCGGGGTGCTGGCGTCCGCCGACACCCCTTCTAGGCTATCGCTCGCTTGTGCTTTGCCGGGCACACAGCGAGACATCTCTCGCCCGGCGCTGTGTCTGTCAGCCTTATCGGTGTAATGAGCCGAGGGTATTGAGACGAACAGGACTTCAATGCAAACCAATCTGCTGAAACCCAAAGCCATCAATGTGGAGCCGCTCGGCGGCAATCGCGCCAAGGTCACCCTCGAGCCGTTCGAGCGCGGCTACGGCCACACGCTGGGCAACGCGCTGCGCCGCGTGCTGTTGTCGTCGATGGTCGGCTATGCACCGACCGAAGTGACGATCGCCGGCGTTCTGCACGAGTACTCGGCCATCGACGGCGTGCAAGAAGACGTGGTTCACATCATGTTGAACCTGAAGGGCGTCGTGTTCCGCCTTCACAACCGCGATGAAGTCACGCTGGTGCTGCGCAAGGAAGGCGAGGGCCCTGTGGTGGCCGGCGACATCCAGACGCCGCACGACGTGGAAATCATCAATCCCGAGCATGTCATCGCGCACCTGTCGCACGGCGGTAAGCTGGACATGCAGATCAAGGTCGAGAAGGGTCGCGGCTACGTGCCGGGCACGATGCGCCGCTACGGCGACGAGCCGACCAAGTCAATCGGCCGCATCGTGCTCGACGCGTCTTTTTCGCCTGTCGCTCGGGTGAGCTACACCGTCGAGTCGGCCCGGGTGGAGCAGCGCACCGACCTCGACAAGCTGGTAATGGAGATCAACACCAACGGCGCGATCACGCCGGAAGAAGCGATCCGCAATTCGGCGAAGATCTTGGTCGAGCAGTTGATGGTTTTCGCGCAACTCGAAGGCGAGATCAGCTCGTTTGCCGACGCGCCGGTCGCACGCAACACGCAGTTCGATCCGATCCTGCTGCGCCCGGTCGACGAGCTGGAGCTCACCGTGCGCTCGGCGAACTGCCTCAAAGCCGAAAACATTTACTACATCGGCGACCTGATCCAGCGCACCGAGACCGAGTTGCTGAAGACCCCGAACCTGGGTCGCAAGTCGCTCAACGAGATCAAGGAAGTGTTGGCGTCGCGCGGGCTCACGCTCGGCGCACGCCTCGAGAATTGGCCCCCACAGGGCCTCGACAAACGATAAGCGTTGTCACGTGCACACCCCAGTACCTGATACGGCTGGGGTTCAATAAGTTAGTCAGAAGGAAACAGCACCATGCGCCACCGTCACGGACTCCGCAAACTCAACCGCACCAGCGAGCACCGCCTGGCAATGCTGCGCAACATGTGCAATTCGCTGCTGCAGCACGAAGCGATCAAGACCACGGTCCCGAAGGCCAAGGAATTGCGCCGTGTCGTCGAGCCGCTGATCACGCTTGCCAAAGAAGCGACGCTTGCGAACCGACGGCTCGCATTCGACCGCACCCGCGATCGCGACATCGTCACCAAACTGTTCAATGAGCTGGGGCCACGCTACAAGGCGCGCCCGGGCGGCTACACACGCATCCTGAAGATGGGCTTTCGTGTCGGCGATAACGCGCCGATGGCCTTCGTCGAGCTGGTCGATCGCCCGGATGCGGCTGCTACCGAAGGTGCGGCCGAGGAGTAATTTCCTCCCGTCCTTTCGCGCAGTGCTAGAAGGGCCGGCATCTGCTGGCCCTTTTGCATTGACAGGAAAGATGCTCGTCGACCGACCAAGGTCTTGCCTGTCACCCGACAATCAGAGCCCATGCGCAATCGACACCGTTTGACCCTCTGGCTGCAGCTGCTCGCAGCGCTGCTCCTGATCGCGGGGCTCGGTGCAGCCCGTGCGGAAGAAGATTTCTTGGACCCCGAGGTAGCTTTCAAACTTACGGCGCGGCCACTCGACGAGCGCACCGTCGAGGTGACCTACACCGTCGCGCCCGGCTACTACCTGTACCGCGAGCAGTTCAAGTTCGCGGCCAACGGTGCGACGCTGGGCGCGCCCGTGCTGCCTGCCGGCAAGACCAAATTCGACGAGACCTTCCAGAAGGACGTCGAGACCTACCGCGATGTCGTACGCATCGCTGTTCCGGTCACGCAAACTGCGGGCAAATTCGAGCTGCTGGTGACGAACCAGGGCTGCGCCGACAAGGGCCTGTGCTACCCGCCGCAACAACGCGGCATCGAGGTCAAGCTGGCAGGCGTCGGCGGCGACGGCTTGGCGCGCGTGATGCGCGCCAACGAGAACCTCGCTGCGATCTCGGGTACAGACCCTGCAAGTGCGCCCGCCGCTGCAACAGCCGCCACGACCTACGCGGCCGACGATGCCGGCATCGACGGCGCACTCCGCAGCGGCAAGTTCTGGACCGTAGTCGGCGTGTTCTTCCTCGCCGGCATCCTGCTCTCGCTCACGCCGTGCGTGCTGCCGATGCTGCCGATCCTGTCGTCGATCATCGTTGGCCACGGCGCGCAGGTGTCGCGCGGGCGCGGGCTCGTATTGGCCGCGAGTTATTCGCTCGGCATGGCGCTGGTCTATACCGCGCTCGGCGTGGGCGCGGGCCTGGCGGGCGAAGGCCTTGCGGCGGCCTTGCAAAAACCGTGGGTGCTGTCGGCGTTCGCGATTGCGCTGGTGGCGCTGTCGCTGTCGATGTTCGGCGTCTACGAGCTGCAACTGCCGTCGGCGTTGACTGGCCGTTTGTCGAACGCATCGCAGCGCCTGCCGGCCGGTCGCTTCGCCGGGGTGTTTGCGATGGGCGGTGTCTCGGCTTTGCTCGTCAGCCCGTGCGTGGCCGCGCCGCTGGCGGGTGCGCTCGTCTACCTGAGCCAGACGCGCGACGTGTGGCTTGGTGGCACCGCGCTGTTCTCGCTCGCCGCCGGCATGAGCGTGCCGCTGTTGCTAATGGGCGCCTCGGCAGGCGCGCTGTTGCCCCGTGCCGGTGGCTGGATGGACGAGGTCAAGCGCTTCTTCGGTATCTTGCTGCTCGGCGTCGCGCTGTGGACGGTGCAATCGGTGTTGCCCGCATCGTTGGTGCTCGCGCTCTGGGGCGCCCTCGCGATCGCTGCTGCTGTGATGCTTGTGTCGTCGCATCATGGTCGGCGCGCGGGCGGGACTCAAAGCATCTGGCGTCGGGTGCTCGCTGCCGTGCTCGCCGCGTGCGGCCTGATGCAACTCGTGGGAGCTGCATCGGGCGGCACCAACCCGTTGCAGCCGCTCGCGCATTTGCGAGGCGGCCAGAGTGCCGCGGCTGGTCTCACTTTCACGTACGTGCGCAGCGCTGCTGAACTCGACAACGCATTGCGCACCGCGGGTCGCCCGGTGATGCTCGACTTCTACGCCGATTGGTGCGTCTCGTGCAAGGAGATGGAGCGCTTCACCTTCGTCGACCCCGCGGTGCAGAAAAAGCTGAGCGGTGCGCTGTTGCTCAAAGCCGATGTCACTGCGAACAACGAAGCCGACCGGACGCTGCTGAAGCGCTTCAACCTCTTCGGTCCACCCGGCACGATCTTCTTCGACGCCCAAGGGCGCGAGCTGCCCGCAGCGCGCATCGCCGGCTTTCAAAGTGCTGCGCGCTTCTTGCAGACATTGGACACTGCGGGGTTGTGAATTCGCAGCGGCACCGCGACCTATGCTATTATCAACGACTCAGTCGCGAGGTGGAGCAGTCTGGTAGCTCGTTGGGCTCATAACCCAAAGGTCGCAGGTTCAAATCCTGCCCTCGCAACCACAGAATAGCTAAAGAACAAGCGGCTCAGCGCCGTAGTGAACGCCAACCACCAGGTTGGCGTTTTGCTTTGTGGCCCACTCTTGGCCCACATTTGGCCCACCCGTGGCCCGCACACTTCGCGGTGAATCAAGAAATGACCTTTGGGCTCTTGGCCCAGATCGCTGACCATTGGTCTGAATTCGTGACCATTGGACCGTTGAACCAATGGTCGGTAACTACCCTGACCGTTGGGGTGCGTCGCCCATACTCGCGCTCAGCACACTCACATCGCCTTGAGTGAGAGGGCCTCCGAGTACTTGCATGGTTAGCGTCGTCGAGGGACGCCACTCGCAGCTATGCAGCGGTTACTGGCGTTGGCGGCCGGAGCTCGAACTCACGGTGGCGGGCGCATTGCAGCCGGTCAGGCTCGTCGGCGACCCCGCCGCCAGCGACGGGTAGCAAGGCCACTGCTGACGTACCCGGTGTGGCCAGCGTGATCGCCCGCAGTCCGGCCGGCCGAGAAGACGCGCTTTGCGGCTCGCCGGAGCCGCAGCCAAACGAATGTCCGCTGCCCTTCGGCTCGACCGGTCGCAATCGACCCTGACCTGTCCTTCGCGCCTCCCAAATGACGCGCACAAAGCCGCCGGTCGGCCAGACAACTCGCCGACGCTCTGTCCCGCTTGACGGTTATCCATGTTTCCACCAGAATGGAAAAATGGAAGAAAAAGCCGCCGTTGCCTCTCTCGCTTCCCTGGCCCAGGGCATGCGCCTTCGAGTCTTTCGCGTCCTGATCGGCGCAGCACCACAGGGCATGACGCCCGGTGAGCTGTCCGCCACGCTGGACGTGCCCGGCTCGACGCTGTCCTTTCACCTGAAGGAACTGATGCACGCCGGCCTCGTGACCCAGGAGCGCGAGGGGCGCAACCTGATCTACCGCCCGTCCATCGAGCAGATGAACGACCTGCTGGCCTACCTCACCGCGCACTGCTGCCAGGGCGCGGCCTGCGAGGTCGTCTCAGCGCCCGGCTGCACCACCTGCTGACTCCAAGATCACCATGAAGCGCTTTCACGTCCACCTTCACGTCGACGACCTCGCCAAGAGCGTCGGCTTCTATTCCAAGCTGTTCGCGACCGAGCCGGCACGCCTCGAAGGTGACTATGCCAAGTGGATGCTGGAAGACCCGCCGGTCAACTTTGCGATCTCCACGCGCGGCACGCAAGCCGGCATCGACCACCTGGGCATCGAGACCGACGACCCGGCAGAACTCGCCGCGCTCAAAGCGCGCGCCGAGGCGGCCGACATGACGCGGCTGGACGAAGGCGAAACAACCTGCTGCTACGCCCGCAGCGAGAAGCACTGGGTCACCGACCCCCAAGGCATCGCGTGGGAACACTTCCACACGCTGGCCAACATCCCGGTGTTCAACGAAGCCGCCGCGCAGACCCCGACGGGTTCCGCGTGCTGCGCAACCGCCGAGCCAACGTTGGCGGCAAGCGCGGAGCCTACGGCCTGCTGCGCACCGACGCCGCGCGGCAAGCCCATCGGCATTCCGATCAAGTCTTCCACTTCCTGCTGCTGAGGTCACCCATGAGCGACAAGGTCTACAACGTTCTCTTCATCTGCACCGGCAACTCCGCCCGCTCCATCCTGGCCGAGGGGCTGATGAACCACCTCGGCGCCGGGCGGTTCAAGGCGTGCTCGGCGGGCAGCCATCCCAACGGCACCGTCAACCCCTTCGCGCTGCAAACCCTCGCCACTTGGCGCATGCCGACAAACGGGTTTCGCAGCAAGAGCTGGGACGAGTTCGCGCAGCCCGGCGCGCCGGCACTGGACTTCGCGTTCACGGTCTGCGACAACGCGGCGGGCGAAGTCTGTCCTGTGTGGCCCGGTCAGCCGATGACCGCCCATTGGGGTGTTCCTGACCCGGCGGCGGTCGAAGGCACCGACGCGCAAAAGGCCAAGGCCTTCATGGACACGGCCATCACGCTCAAGCGCCGCATCGAGCTGATGCTGTCGCTGCCCCTGAACTCGCTGGTAGGCATGTCGCTGCAGCGCGAGATCGATCAGATCGGCAAGACGGGCGCGTGAACCGATGACGACCCACGTTCTCATTCTCTGCACCCACAACTCGGCGCGCAGCGTGCTGTCCGAGGGCATGCTGAATCATCTGGCCGGCAAGCTCGACCTCGACGTGAAGGCGCACAGTGCCGGCAGTACGCCGAGTGGCCGCATCAATCCGTTCGCCATCGAAGCACTCAAGGGCGCAGGCATTGACACCAGCACCTACCGCAGCAAGAGCTGGGACGAGTTCAGCGTGGACGGTGCGCCGCCTCTTTCGATCGTCATCACCGTGTGCGACAGCGCTGCTGCTGAAACCTGTCCCGTCTTCTTTGGCGGCACAGGTGGTCAGCCGGTCAAGGTGCACTGGGGCTACCCCGACCCGTCCAACGCCGAAGGCGGTGAGGAGGGGAAGCGCCGCGCCTTCGAGCTGACCCGTCAGGCCATCGGCTACCGGATGCTGCAATTGTTGGCGCTGCCCTTGAAGACGATGGATCGCACTGCATTGCAAGCCGCTCTGGTCGAGATCGGCCGCAGCTGATCGTCCCCACACAAGAAGAATCATGAACACGACCGTCCTTCCCGCACCCACCACAGCGCCCGCGCCAATGAGCGTCTTCGAGCGCTACCTCACCGTCTGGGTGTTCCTGTGCATCGTCGTCGGAATTGCGCTCGGCCAGATGCTGCCGGGGCCGTTCCAAGCCATCGGTCGCATGGAGATCGCCAAAGTCAACCTGCCGGTCGGGCTGCTGATCTGGGTGATGATCATTCCGATGCTGCTGAAAGTCGACTTCGCGTCGCTCTCGCAGGTCAAGCAGCACTGGCGCGGCATCGGCGTCACGCTGTTCGTGAACTGGGCCGTCAAGCCGTTCTCGATGGCGCTGCTGGGCTGGATCTTCATCCGCCATGTGTTCGCGCCGTACCTGCCTGCAGGGCAAGCTGACAGCTACATCGCCGGCCTCATCCTGTTGGCCGCTGCGCCATGCACGGCGATGGTGTTCGTGTGGAGCCGCCTAACCGGCGGGCACCCGCTGTTCACGCTGTCGCAGGTGGCGCTGAACGACACCATCATGGTATTCGCATTCGCACCCATCGTGGCCTTGCTGCTCGGCCTATCGTCGATCGTCGTTCCGTGGGACACGTTGATCACCTCGGTGGTGCTGTACATCGTGATCCCGGTCGTGATCGCACAGCTCTGGCGCAAGGCGCTGCTAGGGCGCGGCCAGGCGGCATTTGACGCCGTCCTCGCCAAGATCGGCCCCTGGTCGATCACCGCCTTGCTCGCGACGCTGGTGTTGCTGTTCGCCTTCCAGGGCAAGGCCATCCTCGACCAGCCGCTCGTCATCGCAATGCTGGCCGTGCCGATCCTGATCCAGGTGTTCTTCAACTCCGGCCTCGCCTACTGGCTCAACCGCCGCCTGGGCGAATCGCACAGCGTGGCCTGCCCGTCGGCGTTGATCGGCGCGAGCAACTTCTTCGAGCTGGCGGTGGCGGCAGCCATCAGTCTGTTCGGCTTCGAGTCGGGCGCCGCGCTGGCGACCGTGGTCGGGGTGCTGATCGAGGTGCCGGTGATGCTGCTGGTCGTCAAGATCGTCAACGACAGCAAGGGCTGGTACGAGGCAGGGCAGGGCCAGTCATGAGCGACGCCACCATCACGATCTTCCACAACCCGGCCTGCGGCACCTCGCGCAACACGCTGGCACTGATCCGCAACAGCGGCGTCGAGCCGGTGGTCATCGAGTACCTCAAGGCCCCGCCAGGTCGCGCCAAGCTGGTTGATCTCATCGCGGCGCTGGGCGTGCCGGTGCGCGACGTGCTGCGTCAAATGGGAACGCCCTACGACGAGTTGAAGCTCGATGACCCGAAGTGGACTGACGACCAGCTGCTCGACTTCATGGTCGCGCACCCGATCCTGATGAACCGGCCCATCGTCGTGACGCCACTGGGCACTCGCTTGTGCCGTCCGTCGGAGGCGGTGCTCGACATCCTGCCGTCGCCGCAACTCGCGCCCTTTGCCAAGTGCGTATTTCGGAAGAGCGTGACCGGTGTTTTCGGCATCGTGACCGACGATTTCGGGAACGCGACCGGTCATTTCGGTGACGTGACCGACTGGCCTTTCATTGGTTTCTTGAGCAGGGGCTGACCGGATCGACGGCCGGTGCTGACGTTGCGTATGAACCAACCGCTGGGCATAGCCTCGCGCCCTTTGAGGGCCGGGACCGATGCCGCAGCAACGCATGGACATACGCATGATCAAGGACATACTTCGACTCAAGTACCAGGGCGGCCTCTCCCACGACCGCATCGCGCAGAGCCTTGGGGTCTCCAAGGGCGCCGTCGCCAAGTACCTCAGCCTGGCCGGTGCCGCCGGTCTTGACTGGGTATCGACGGTCGAGCTCGACGAGGCATCGCTCGAACGCCGACTGATGGGCGGCGGTGCGGCGCTCAGCCGTGCCGTTGAACCGGACTACGCCCGCGTGCACATCGAGCTTCGCCGCAAGGGCGTGACGCTGATGCTGCTGTGGGGCGAATACCGCGCAGCCCACGAGGGCCAGCGGACCTGGGCCTACACCCAGTTCTGCGGTCACTACAAGGCCTTCGCCAAGACGCTCAAGCGCTCGATGCGTCAGCAGCGGCGCGCCGGCGAGAAGCTCTTCATCGACTACGCCGGCCCGACCCTCGAGTTGGCTGACGGTTCGCGTGCGCAAGTCTTCGTCGCCGCCATGGGCGCATCGAGCTACACCTTCGCCTGCGCGACGGCCGATCAGAGCATGCGGTCCTGGCTCGGCGCGATGGCTCGCGCGCTGAGCTTCTACGGCGGCGTGCCCCAATTGATCGTGCCCGACAACCCGCGCGCGCTCGTCAGCGAGGCCTGCCGCTACGAGCCCAAGCTCAACCAGACGGTGAACGACTTCGCGCGCCACTACGGTGTCTCAATCCTGCCGGCGCGGCCGTATTCCCCGAAGGACAAGGCGAGCGCGGAGTCGGCAGTCCAAGTCGTCGAGAGATGGCTGATGGCAAGGTTGCGGCACACGGTTCTGGCGGATGTGCACGCTGCCGACGCGGCCCTCGCTGCGTTGTTGCCTTCGCTCAACGAACGCCGGTTCCAGAAGCTCGACGGCAGCCGCGCCAGCCTGTTCGCCTCGCTCGACGCGCCGACCCTGTCGGCCTTGCCGACGCAGCGCTGGCAGTGGGCGACCTTCAAGACGGTAGCGGTGCACATCGACTACCACGTCGAGGTCGAAGGCCACCGCTACAGCGTGTCGCACTCGCTGGTGGGCTTGAAGCTGGAGGCGCGCATCACCGACGCGCTGGTGGAGGTGCTGCACCGCGGCGAGCGCGTGGCGTGCCACGCCCGCAGCTCGCGCCGAGGCGGCTACACGACGCTGGACGAACACATGCCGGCCGCACATCGGGCGCACAAGGAGTGGACGCCCGAGCGGCTGATCCATTGGGGTGGCGACATCGGTGTGGCTACCGGCCGCTTCGTCACCCAGTTGCTGCAGCGCTTCCGCCATCCCGAGCATGGCTACCGCAGCTGCCTGGGCTTGCTCAGCCTGGCCAAGCGCTATGGCCCGCAGAGAGTCGAGGCGGCCTGCGCGCTGGCGCTCGAACTCGGCGCTGGGCAGTACCGCCATGTGCGCGACATCCTGAGCAACGGGCGGGACCTCATCGAGCGCCCGGTGCCCGCTGCCGAGTGGGTCTCCCCCGAGCACGACAACCTGCGCGGCGCTTCGTACTTCCATTGAACACGCACTGAAGGATCTTCCCGATGATGATGAACAACACCCTGGCGCAGTTGCGCGACTTGAAGCTTGCCGGCATGGCGTCGGCCGTCGAGGAGCAGCTCTCCAGCGCGGGGAGCACGGCGCTGAGCTTCGAAGAGCGCTTGGCATTGATGGTGGACCGCGAGGTGCACCACCGCGATGACAAGCGCCGCGCGGCGCTCATGAAGAGGGCTGGCCTGAAGTACCCGCAGGCCTGCATCGAAGACGTCGACAGCAAACCCGGACGGGGCTTCGAGCGCAGTTCGTTAATGAGCCTGGCGCTGTCCAGATGGGTCGAGGATGGCACCGCGATCCTGGTCACCGGGCCGACGGGGTCGGGCAAGTCCTGGTTGGCCTGCGCGTTGGCGCAGTACGCCTGCCGGCGCGGGCACTCGGCGCTGTACCTGCGGGTACCACGCCTGGCCGAGGACCTGCGCGTGCTGCACGGCAACGGCGGCTTCGGGCGTTGGCTCACCGCGGTCGCGCGTACCGACGTCTTGCTGTTGGACGACTGGGGCCTGGCCGCCATGGACGGGCCGACTCGCGCCGATCTGATGGAGGTGATCGACGACCGGGCCGGAACGCGTCCGACGATCGTGACGAGCCAGTTGCCCGTCGAGCACTGGCATGCGTGGATCGGCGATGCAACCGTTGCCGACGCGATTCTCGACCGGCTGCTGTCGCGCAGCCATCGACTGAACCTCAAGGGCAAGTCGATGCGGCCGAGTAAAGCGGCCGCCGTGCAAACCGAAGGCAGCGACACCGCCACGCCGCAAGACACCGCCGCCGGATAGCACCGCCACATCCGACAACGTCAACCACGGAGCCGCTCATCCACCTTCAAACAGCCACTTCCTACAATCCATCCCACGCAACTCAGCACCGACCGCTCAAACCGGTCACGTTCGCCGAAATCGTCGGTCACGTTCGCCGAAATACGCACCAAGGAAGACGGTGAACCGGTCATCGATGCGAAGGGTCGCCGTGTCACTCCTTGATCTGAGCCTGCCCAACATCGATGGCGCATTGTTCAAACCGCCCACCGGGGCTCGCTTCGCAAGCGCGGGAAGCTCGACCCACGCCCCGCGCTTCCTGCTGCTGTACGGCTCGCTGCGCGAACGCTCGTACAGCAAACTGCTGACCCTCGAAGCAGCTCGGCTGCTGATCGCGATGGGCGGCGAAGTGCGGGTGTTCGACCCGGCCGGCCTTCCGATGCCCGATTCCGCACCGGAGACGCACCCCAAGGTGCAGGAACTTCGCGAGGCTGCGGCCTGGGCCGAAGGCATGGTCTGGACCTCGCCAGAACGCCACGGCGCGATGACCGGGATCATGAAAGCCCAGATCGACTGGATTCCGCTCAGCGTCGGTGCAGTGCGCCCCACTCAGGGCAAGACCCTGGCGGTGATGGAAGTGTCCGGCGGTTCGCAGTCGTTCAATGCGGTGAACCAGTTGCGTGTTCTGGGGCGCTGGATGCGCATGATCACGATACCGAACCAGTCCTCGGTGGCGAAGGCGTTCCTGGAATTCGACGACGCCGGGCGCATGAAGCCATCGGCCTACTACGAGCGTGTCGTCGACGTGATGGAAGAGCTGATGAAGTTCACGCTGCTGACACGCGACGTGGCACCGTATCTGGTCGACCGCTACAGCGAGCGCCGGGAGAATGCCGAGGAACTGTCGAAGCGGGTGAACCAGCGCTCGATCTGAGACGGCTGATGGACGGGGGCGTCGCCCTCTTCTTTCAGGCCAGATAGTTGCTATTGACAACCTAAACAGAGTGACTTATGGTGCTTTCATATCGTTGCTATCCACAGCCACATGACAGAAACCAATGTCCGTTCCGGTGCACTTCTTCGCGAAGTGGCGCGCATGTACACGCGGGCGCAGCGCGTCGTCGCCGATTGCTGCCGAACGACCAGCACGCAGTGCCATCTGCTCACCGAGCTGGCCCGCACCGGGCCGCTGCCGCTGTCGGAACTCGGCACACGGGTCTCACTGGAGAAGAGCTGGGTGTCGCGCGCCGTCGAGGCGATGGTCGAGCGTGGACTGGTCACCAAGGAGCCGAACCCGTCAGACGCAAGGAGTTGGCTCGTCACGCTCACCGACGAAGGCGTCCGCACCGTCAATGAGTTGAACCAGACGCTCGACACCCACGCCGAGCAATTGCTGGGTTCTCTGAATGCGCGCGAGCGCGTAGCGGTCGAGAACTCCCTCCTGTTGTTGATGAAGGCCCTGCGCGAGGACACCGCAGCGAACTGCTGCCTCCCGCCGCCTGAACGAAAGGAAACCAAGTCATGCTGCTAAACAAGATCATCACGTTGCGCCCCGCCACACAGACCGACTGGCCGGCCATCGAGGCCTTGCTGCTGGCGAACAAGCTGCCGCTGGACGGCGCCCGGGCGCACCTCGATACTTACCTGCTGGCCGTCTCCAACGGCGAGATCGTCGGCTGTGCCGGTGCCGAGGTCTATGGCCACATCGCGCTGCTGCGCTCCGTCGCAGTCGCCCCTGGCTTGCACAAGCAGGGCATCGGCAAGCTGCTGCTCGATCGCCTGATCCACGAGGCGCAACGGCGCGACATCGCGCGGCTGTACCTGCTGACCGTCACCGCGCCAGAGTATTTCGCGCAGTTCGGCTTCAAGCGCGGCAAGATCGACGAGGCGCCGCAAGCCCTCAAGGCATCGGCCGAGTTCCAGGGCGCCTGCCCGGCCTGTGCTGCGTTCATGACGCTGACACTCCAGGTGACTCCGCGCAGGAACGAGGCCTTGCCCGTGGCCGTGCTCGGTGCGGGACCAGTCGGCCTGGCCGCAGCGGCCAAGCTGCTGGAACGGAACATCCCGTTTGTCGTGCTCGAAGCCGGCAAGGAGGTTGGCGCGAACCTGGTCGACTACGGTCACGTTCGTCTGTTCTCGCCGTGGCAGTACAACGTGGACCCGGCGATGGCCAGGCGCCTCGCTCAGAGCGGCTGGCAAGCACCGCCCGCGACAGACTTGCCACTCGCGCGAGAAGTCGTCGAGCGGGTGATGCGGCCGTTCGCGGCCCTGCCTGAAGTGGCCAGCGCGTTGAAGCTGAACACCAAGGTGGTGTCGGTTAGCCGCGATGGGTTCGACAAGGTGAAGAGTGCCGGCCGCGCCGAAGCGCCGTTTGTCATCCGCGCCACCCAGGACGGGAAGACCATCGAACTCCGTGCCAGCGCCGTCATCGACGCCACCGGCACCTGGGGCACTCCGAACCCGGTCGGCGCCAGTGGCCTTCCGGCGGTAGGCGAGCCGGAAGCGCAGGACCAGATTTCCTACGGCATCCCCGACATCCTCGGCACCGAGCGTGCGCGCTTCGAAGGTAAGAAGACCCTGGTTGTCGGTGCCGGGCACAGCGCTGCCAATGCGCTGCTTTACCTGGCCGAGCTGGCACGCCAGGTACCCGGCACACGGCTGATGTGGGCGGTGCGTTCGGCCGCACTCACGCGCGTCTTCGGCGGCGGCGAGTCCGACGCCTTGCCCGCGCGCGGGCAGCTGGGTTCGTCGCTGCGGGCACTGCGGGACAGCGGCGCGATGGAGTTCGTCAGCGGTCTGCGCATCACCGGCTTGGAACGTGAGGCCAGTCAGCTGAACGTGATCGGACTGAATACCCAGGGCGAAACCGTCACGCTGAACGGCGTCGACCAGATCGTCTGCGCGACCGGCCAGCGCCCCGATCTGTCGCTGACCAGCGAGCTGCGCGTCAAGCTCGACCCGTGGCTGGAGTCGACCGAAGCCCTCGGCCCGTTGATTGATCCGAACGTGCACAGCTGCGGCACGATCCGCCCCCACGGTCACCGCGAACTGGCTCACCCCGAACCCGGCCTGTACACAGTCGGCGTCAAGAGCTACGGACGAGCGCCGACCTTCCTGATGGCCACCGGCTTCGAGCAGGTCCGCTCGGTGGTCGCGGCGATCGCGGGCGATCTCGAAGCAGCGGATCGTGTGGAACTCGACCTGCCCGAGACAGGGGTCTGTGGCATCGGCACAGTGGACGCGTCGGGTACCCAGAGCAGTTGCTGCGGTGACGCACCGGCGACGGCCACTGAGGCGGTCACTGCGACAACACCAAAGAGCTGCGGCACCAGGTCGTGCGGCACGAAGCCAGTAGTGCCGGTGGCCGCCGTGGCGACGCCAGCGCGCTGCTGCGGCTGACATGGCGGGCTCACGCCATCTGCCGGTAGTCGCCGCGCTGGGAACGGCGCAGACGCTGGCGTGGGCCTCGACCTACTACCTGCCGGCGATGTTGGCGGTGCCGATGGCCAAGGACATCGGCATCTCCACGCCGACGGTCTTCGCCGCCTTCTCGATGGCGCTCATCGTGTCGGCTTTGCTCGGGCCCTACGCCGGGCGGGCCATCGACCGTTGGGGCGCCCGGCCGGTGCTCTCAGGCACCAATCTTGTGTTCGCCTTGGGGCTGGCTGCACTGGCCAACGCGCGAGAGCCGACGGGCCTCTTCGGCGCCTGGGTGATTCTCGGAATCGGGATGGGAAGCGGTCTTTACGAGGCCGCGTTCTCCGCGCTGGTCCGGCTGTATGGCCGCGACTCGCGCAACGCCATCACCGGCATCACGCTGATTGCCGGGTTCGCCAGCACCATCGGTTGGCCCCTGTCGAATCTGCTCGAACACCAGGTTGGCTGGCGCGGTGCCTGCTATGCATGGGCTGCGATGCATTTGCTGATTGGACTGCCGCTGAATCTTTCGTTGCCCAAGGTAGGCCATGCGGACCAGTCACCGAGCCCGGTGTCGCCAGCCGCTGGCCGCGACACGGTGCCGCTGGACGGCGCTCGCGCCAAGCGCGCAGGCGTACTGCTCGCCATGGTGTTCGCCGCGACCTGGTTCATCAGCACGGCGATGGCAGCGCACCTGCCGCGACTGCTTCAGGCGAACGGTGCCACGCTGGCGACTGCCGTTGCGGTGGGCGCCTTGATCGGGCCGGCGCAGGTGGCAGGACGATTGCTCGAATTCGGCCTCCTGCGGCGGCTTCATCCGCTGCTGTCCGCTCGCCTGGCCGCGCTGATGCACCCCATCGGCGCTTCGCTCCTGCTGTTCATCGGCGGCCCGGCTGCCGCCGTCTTCGCGGTAATGCACGGCGCGGGCAACGGCATCCTGACGATCGCCAACGGCACGTTGCCGCTCGTGCTCTTCGGGACGAAGGGTTATGGTCAACGGCAAGGCATGCTGATGGTCCCGGCGCGCTTGGCACAAGCGTCCTCGCCCTGGTTGTTCGGCTTGTGTCTCGACGAATGGGGCGCAGGCGCGCTGTGGGTATCGGGCGCTGTCGGGTTGCTGGCCTTCGGCGCGCTGTTTGCGATGCCAAAGCCGTCCGACAAGCCTGCGTCGGCTGCGGGTCCAGTCATCCCCTCGACCTCGTCTTAAACCATGACCATCCGAACCGCCACTCCTGCTGACGCCGAAGCCATCACGGCGATCTACGCACCCATCGTCGTGGGCACGAGCATCTCCTTCGAGCTGGCACCGCCCTCTGTCGAAGAAATGCGCGCCCGCATCGTGAAAACGCTGCGGGACCTGCCGTGGCTCGTCAGCGAAGACGCGCAAGGCTCGGTCAATGGATACGTCTACGCGAGCAAACACCGTGAACGGCCGGCCTACCAATGGTCAGTGGATGTGACGGCCTACGTGCGCGAGGACGCACGCGGTTTGGGCGTCGGGAAGAGGCTCTACCAGGCGCTGTTTGCAGAACTGGTGATCCTGGGTTACTTCCAGGCTTTTGCCGGCATTGAGCTGCCCAACGATGCCAGCGTGGCGCTGCACGAATCGGTGGGTTTCGAGCCCATCGGGGTCTATCGCAATGTCGGCTTCAAGCTCGGCGCGTGGCACGACGTGGGCTGGTGGCAAAAGGAACTCCGTGTTCCTGCTGACCCCGTCGCTCCGAGCACCTTCGACGGCGGCGGGGCTCGCTGAAGGGGTGGGCGGACAATCGGACGGCCGCGACTGGCCAGAGAGCCAAATCGCAGTCACAGACATTTCGCATCGAACTCGGACCCAACATGGAAGTGCGTGCAACGACCCCGCAAGAACTGACTGACGCGGTCGGCCGCGAGTCGTTCGCCTGCGTGTCGTCGGCCTGGCAGGCCCATGAAGGCGAGTTACTCGGCTACCTGCGGCATCGCCTGTCGAATGCCGATGCAGCGGACGACGTGCTGCAAGACGTGTTCGTGAAGGCCATGCGCCACGGCCAGGGCTTCTGCACGCTCGACAACCCGCGCGCCTGGTTGTTCCAGGTGGCGCGCAATGCCTTGGTCGATCGGGCACGCACGGCGCACCCGATGGAGCCTTTGCCTGAAGGGCCTGACGAAGCCGCCGCGCCGCCCGCTGAGCCGCTCGCGCCGGTCGACGCGCTGGCCAGTTGTCTGGTTCGCTCCCTCAGTGAGCTTTCCGAAGACGACGCGACCATTCTGCGGGCCTGCGACCTGGAAGGTCAGGCCCAGCGGGAGTTCGCGGACGCACATGGGTTGAGTCTGCCCGCGACCAAGTCGCGACTGCTTCGCGCGCGCCAGCGCCTGCGCGACCGGCTCACCACAGCCTGCCAGGTTCGATTCGAGACTGACGGCAGCGTCGCAAGTCACGTGCCGCGTCCGGCCCTCGATTGATCTGTATCAAGCCCGTCGCACATCGGGCCTGCATCCTTTGGCGGGTGTGTTCGTCTCCATGACGGAGACACCCCGACATGAGCACACTGACCCTTTCCCAACGCACGTTGCAACTGCCTCGGCAGCATCCGAAGCTGTTCCTGTTGGTGGCCGCCATCCTCTGGTGGGTGCTCTACCAGTCGCTGCTCCCCGCCTCGGAGGCACTGGTCGCCACGTTGCCCGTGGACCGCAACAGCGCGCTCGGCGGCGCATTGCAGTTCTTCCTCTACGACACGCCCAAGGTGCTGCTGCTGCTCACCGCCGTCGTGTTCGTGATGGGAATGATCAACTCGTACTTCACCCCCGAGCGCACTCGCGCCCTGCTGGCCGGCAAGACCGAGGGCGCGGCCAACGTGATGGCGGCGAGCCTGGGCATCGTGACGCCGTTCTGCTCTTGCTCGGCCGTGCCGCTGTTCATCGGCTTCGTGCAGGCCGGTGTCCCTTTGGGCGTGACCTTCTCGTTCCTGATCTCGGCTCCGATGGTCAACGAGGTCGCACTGGCCCTTCTGTTCGGCCTGTTCGGCTGGAAGATCGCGCTGCTCTACATGGGCCTGGGTCTGACGGTGGCCATCGTCGCCGGCTGGGTCATCGGCCGCCTGAAGATGGAGTCCTACCTGGAAGACTGGGTGCGCGACATGCCGCGCGTCCAGGCCACGGCTGGCGGAGATGCCTTCACGCTGGTCGAGCGCATCGAAGGTGGCTTCGCCAGCGTGCGGGAGATCGTCGGCAAGGTCTGGCCCTACATCTTGGCCGGCATCGCCATCGGCGCGGCCATCCACGGCTGGGTGCCTGAAGACTTCATGGCGAAGATCATGGGCAAGGAAGCCTGGTGGTCCGTGCCTCTGGCGGTGCTGATCGGCGTGCCGATGTACACCAACGCGGCCGGGATCATCCCCATCGTGCAGGCCTTGCTGGCCAAGGGCGCGGCACTCGGCACCGTGCTGGCTTTCATGATGAGCGTGATCGCGCTCTCGTTGCCCGAAATGATCATCCTGCGCAAGGTACTGAAGGTTCGGCTCATCGCCACCTTCGCTGGTGTGGTCGCCACCGGCATCCTGATCGTCGGCTACGTCTTCAACGCCGTCCTGTGATCGCACCTTCTCGTTCCGAATTTCAACCTCTGGAGACTTCCATGACCGTCAACCGCGCCGTCAGCATCTTCGCTGGCTTCATGATCATGCTCACCCTCGCGCTGGCGCACTTCACCGGCCAGATCGACCTGTCGCATGTGGGCTGGCTATGGTTCACCGCCTTTGTCGGTGCCAACCTGTTCCAGATGGGCTTCACCGGCTTCTGCCCGGCCGCGAAAATCTTCAAGGTGCTGGGCCTGAAGGACGCCACCGGCGCGAGTTCGTGCTGCAGCTGAAGTCGCTGCTGCGTTACTGCAGCGCGCTGGCGGTTGCGCTCTTGACGACGGCAGCCTTTGACGCGTCCGCGCTGGAGGTGCGGTTCCGACCCGTCGCCGAAGGCGTCTACGCGCACATCGGTGACACCGGCGCGCGCAGCGTTGACAACGAAGGCCTGAACGCAAACATCGGATTGGTCGTGACACCGGCTGGTGCAGTGCTGATCGACAGCGGTGCCACCTTTCAGTCGGCCCGCGAGATCTTCGAGGCCATCGGGAAGATCACCTCGCAGCCGCTGAAGTGGGTCATCAACACCGGCGGCCAGGATCACCGCTGGCTGGGCAACGGCTACTTCAAGGCTCAGGGCGCCGAAATCATCGCGCACGCCAACGCGCGGGCTGACATGCTCAACCGGGGCAACGACCACCTCGAAGGCCTGAAGGCCGCGCTGAACACCAAGGCCGATGGCACCGTGCCCACGTTGGCCACGCGCTTTGTCAGCGGCAACGATGAGCGGCTCGAACTGGGTGGCGTGGTGTTCGAACTGAGACACCGCGGCGGTGCACACACGCCGGGCGACATGATGGTCTGGCTCCCCGCCCGCCAGGTGCTGTTTGCGGGCGATGTCGTCTATGTCGACCGGATGCTGGGCGTGATCCCCGTGAGCAACACCCAGCGCTGGCTCGACACCTTTTCCGTCATCGAACAACTGAACCCCAAGACCATCGTGCCGGGCCACGGCAGCGTCACCGATATCGCTACCGCACGGTCGGACACGAAGGCCTTCCTCGAAGCGCTGCGCGCGCACATGAAGAAGGCGGTCGACGACGGCACCGACGTGAGCGCGGCGGTCAAATCGTTCGATGGGCGGCCCTATCTGCGGCTGCTCAATGCCTCCGAGCTGATGCCCGGAAACGCCAGCCGAACCTACTTGGAAATGGAACGGGAGTAAGGGCCGCACGCCCTTGGACGCATGGCCTGCGAACACCCATGAACACAGCTCCAAACACCATCGACGCGCTCAACCGCGAGTGCTTCTGCTTCAGCCTCGACCGGGATGCCCTGGCGAACGCGCTCGACTCGGAGCTGGGCAGGCCCGGCCTGTCCGACATGGTCCGGGAGCGTTGCCCGTTCGCCTTTGCAGCACAGCCAGTGTTCGTCGCCGCGCCTCACCTTCAACGCATGGCGCAGGTGGTGCAGGCTGTCGAATCGGTCGTGGCTTTGCCGGCCTTTCGTGAGCAGGCGCTGGCCGACGCGCCGCCGATCGCCCGGCAAGGCGGTGCCGCCGGTCCGCTCGGCGCGTTCTACGGCTACGACTTTCACATCGACCAAGGCCGCCTGGGCCTCATCGAGGTCAACACCAATGCCGGCGGGGCCATGCTCAATGCCGTGCTGGCGCGTGCGCAACGGGCCTGCTGCGCCGCCATGGAAGCGATGGTGCCCACGCTGGCCCACGTGGCGGCCTTCGAACAGCGCATCGTCGACATGTTTCGCAACGAGTGGCGACTCGCGGGTCGGACCCGGCCCCTGGCGAGCATTGCCATCGTCGACGGGGCGCCCGAGAGCCAGTACCTGTATCCCGAGTTCCTGCTCTTCCAGCAGTTGTTCGAGCGGCACGGCCTGCGCGCCGTCATTGCTGGCCCCGCCGCGCTCGAATGGCGTAACGGCGCGCTGTGGCACGGCGATCTGGTGATCGACCTGGTTTACAACCGGCTGACCGACTTCTACTTTGAACAACCGGAAAGCGCAGCGCTGCACGAGGCCTACGCGCATCAAGGTGCGGTGGTTACCCCGAGCCCGCAGGCCCACGCGCTGTACGCCAACAAGCGCCACCTGGCCCTGTTCAGCGATGCCGCGAGGCTTCGGGCGCTGGGTGTGCCGGCGGCGACACAGCAGGTTCTGCTCGCATACGTGCCGCGCACCGAAGTGGTCGATACGGCCGATGCCGACCGCCTTTGGGAAGCACGCCGCGGCCTGTTCTTCAAACCGGTGGCCGGCTTCGGCAGCCGTGCCGCGTACCGTGGCGACAAGCTGACCCGGCGGGTCTGGCAGGACATCCTCGCCGGCGACTATGTGGCCCAGGCCATCATTCCACCGGGCGAACGAATGCTCGACGAACACGACACCGCAAAAGCCATGAAGTTCGATCTGCGTGCCTACGCCTATGACGCTGACGTGCAGTGGGTAGCGGCCCGGCTGTACCAGGGCCAGACCACCAACTTCCGAACCCCGGGCGGCGGTTTTGCGCCGGTCTACAGCACAGGCGATGCAGCGGGTCGAACACCCCGTGCCGACATCGACCCTGCACACGAAGGCGGCCATGCTTCCTACGTCTTCTTGCTCGACGAAAGCGGTGATGTCCACGCCGTGCCACACGCGCTTTACGTTGCATTGGCACGCACCCAGGCGGCGGCAGCGGCGCTGGCGGGCCAGACGCTGCGCTTGGCCGACTGGTACGTGCGCCTGAAAAACGGCGAGCCCGACACTGTGGTCAACGAGACCTACAGCCTGGTCCGCTTCGACGCGAACGGGCAGGTCGATTGGCCCTCCACGCCGGCCGCTCATCCGCACCGACCCGGTGTACCGATGGTTCCGGAAGATGCGGGCTGGCCCACGCCCGAAGAACGCGAGCGCATGCGGAGCCTGATTTTCGGCAGCGCTGATTCGGCCGCCTGCCCGAAGCAACCACTCTGAATTTCAAACCCCTGAGGAGAATTCCATGGACATCAAGGTACTCGGCACCGGCTGTGCCAACTGCAAGAACACCATCGCGCTGATCGAACAGGTCGCGAAGGCGAAGGGCGTGCCGGTCACGCTGAGCAAGGTCGAGGAGCTGCGCGAGATCATGGGCTACGGCGTGATGAGCACGCCCGGCGTGGTCATCGACGGCAAGGTGGTGCACGCGGGCGGGGTGCCCAGCCGCGACAAGATCGAACATTGGCTGTCGGCCTGAGGAGAACGAGATGAACGACCGAGTCGATCTGCCGCAGGCCCGCGAAGTCTGTCCCACCACCACGCGCCGGATGATCGCCGAAGGCGCCTTGCTAGTCGATGTGCGCGAGCGCAACGAAGTCGCCCTGCTGGCTTTTGATGTGCCAGGGGTTGTGCTCATGCCCTTGTCCGAATTCGAGCGGCGCTTTGCCGATTTGCCGCGCGAACGCGAACTGGTGCTGGCCTGCCAGACCGGCCCGCGCAGCCTGAAGGCGACCTACTTCCTGATGTACCAGGGCTACACCCGAGTGGCCAACATGGAAGGTGGCATCTTTAAGTGGGCGAGCAAGGGCTTCCCGATCCAGGGAGCGAAGGCGGCGACTGCGGACACAGCCGGAGCTTGCTGCGCCGCCTCGGAGGCATCGTCGGCATGCTGCGACAGCACGGTCACGCCGGCAGCCGCGGGCGGCTGTTGCAGCCCCGCGTCGGCGGAAGCCGGCAAATGCTGCTGAGTCGGTCAGTTCGGACTTGAAGGACGCCTTCCGTGACTCCGCTGGACCTTGAAAACTACTTGCACGAGCACATTCCCTTGTCCGCTGCCATGCAAGTCTTCGTGGTCGAGGCCTCTGCAGAGCAGGTTGTTCTCGGCGCCCCGCTGGCCCCCAACATCAACCACCAAGACACCGTCTTCGGTGGCAGTGCCTCCGCCGTTGCAATACTCGCAGCGTGGTCCGCGCTGCACACGAAACTCATGGCCTCGGGCATGAGCGCACGCCTCGTGATCCAACGCAACTCCATGAGTTACGAGCAGCCGATCGCAGGCAACTTCACCGCCAAGGCATCGGCGCCTTCTTCGCAAGCATGGGAGGCATTCGCACGCACGTTCAGGCGAAAGGGTCGTGCCCGAATCGCGATGTCGTCGACACTCTGGTACGCAGGGCACGAAGCGGGCCGCCTGGAGGGCGAGTTCGTTGCACTGACGGCGCCGGCGAGCGCCGAATGAGTTCCCCGTCGCAGGATGCCTGAACCATGAGCGATCCCAGCCCACCCAAAATGCAGTTCGACGTGGTGTCGGTGCGCCTGAGCGCACACGCGAGCGAATCACACTGCAAGCAGGCCACGATCACGCTCGACACCGACTTGGCCGGCAATCCGCACGCCTTCAACCCAGCCGAGCTGCTGCTCGCCGCCCTGTCCGCCTGCATGATCAAGGGGATCGAGCGCGTGGTGCCGATCCTGAAGTTCGACCTGCGCGGCGTGGAGGTGCGCGTACACGGCGTGCGCCAGGACGTGCCACCGCGCCTGGAAGCCATCACCTACGAAATCATCGTTGACACCGACGAGCCGGATCGCCGGCTCCATCTTCTGCACGAGAACGTGAAGAAGTACGGCACTGTCTTCAACACCGTGGCACCCGGTACCGAATTGGCCGGCGAGCTGAACAGAAAGATCGCATCCGCATGAGTGCAGGCCACGACCACAGCCACGCGCCGGCCAATTTCAACGCCGCTTTCGCCATCGGCATCACGCTGAACATCGCCTTTGTTGCCATCGAGGGCTTCTACGGCTGGAAGGTCGATTCGCTGGCCTTGCTGGCCGACGCGGGCCACAACCTCAGCGACGTGATTGGGCTGGTGCTGGCCTGGGGCGGCGTGCTGGCCGGCAAGCTGCAGCCCGATGCGCGCCACACTTATGGCTGGAAGCGCGCCAGCATCCTGGCCGCCTTCATCAACGCGTTGCTGTTGCTGGTGGCAATGGGTTCGCTCGCATGGGAGGCCTTCCACAGGCTGCAGTCGCCGCAGCCCATCGAGGGCGTCACCATCATGGTGGTGGCCGGCATCGGCATCGTCGTCAACACCGCCACGGCGCTGCTTTTTATGCGCGGCGGCGAGAGTGACCTGAACATCCGCGGCGCCTTCCTGCACATGGCCGCCGACGCGCTGGTCTCGGTCGGCGTGGTGGTGGCCGGGGGCCTCGCGCTGTGGTTCGGCTGGACCTGGCTCGACCCGGTGGTCAGCCTCGCCATCGCGGCCGTCATCGTGGTCGGCAGCTGGAGCCTGTTCAAGCAGTCGGTGCATCTGTTGTTCGACGGAGTGCCCGAGGGCGTGGACCTGCACGCGGTGCAGGACCTGCTGGAACGCCTGCCCGGCGTGACGCGGGTTCACGATCTGCACGTGTGGGCCATGGGCACGTCGGAGATCGCAATGACCGCGCATCTGGTGATGCCCGAGGGGCATGCCGACGATGCTTTCCTGCAGAACGCGACACGACAGCTGCACGACCGTTTCGAGATCGAGCATGTCACGATTCAGTTGATGCAGGTACCGTTCACGAAGCCCTGTGCCCGCCTGGCGCCGCCGTCCGCGGGCGGGCTCTCTAGCGGGGCGCCCGCCGGACCTGCACATGATTGACCACGTTCAGCCGCAACGAGGCCAGCCCGCTGCGACCGCCTTGTCGGGGCATCCGTGATGGGGCGCCGCCAAGCGTCTGCGCAATCCTGTTCGGTAGCGAACGGACACCGGATTGAGCGCCGTGTCAGACTGATCACGGGCTGGCTGCTCAGTAGTGCGGCGCCGTACCCGTTCCTTCGACAAGCCGTTGCGAATTTCAATGACTGCAAAACTGGCCCTGCAGTTGGCGCTCGTCCTCACCCAAGTCCTGGAACAAGCGGCACTCCTGCCAGGCATTGGCTTGGTGTCATTCCGCTCGCCACAGGGCTGTTCCGAGTTTGCCCCGCCTACCTGCCTTTTGGCCTTGGCACTTGTTGCGCGACGACCACTAACGCAAAGCCGTAAACGCCTGGAGACAACGGAATGTCCGATCAGACCAACAACTTTCGTGAGCTGACGCAATCGGTCTCCGCAGGCCTCGCGACCTTGAGGTCGAGCACGCCTGAAGTCATGAAGAGCTTCAATGACCTCGGTCGTTCCGCCACGGCAGCCGGGGTGCTCGACAGGAAAACCAAGGAGTTGATCGCACTCGCCCTCAGCGTCGCCGCGCGGTGCGATCCCTGCATCGGCTTTCACATGCAAACTCTGGTCAAGCTAGGGGTGACCCGGCAGGAGATCGACGAAACGCTGGGCGTCACCACCTACATGGGCG
>ENA-OBIO01000196-OBIO01000196.1-metagenomes-genome-assembly--contig:-NODE-196-length-37692-cov-6.27911_pt1 | contig 37692 bp, 58 predicted proteins | sample MGYA00153383_OBIO01 | MGnify analysis MGYA00153383 | reverse complement strand
GGGCGCGTAGTGGGCCATGTTAGCTAATGGTGAGGGTGACGGCTTCGCCGCGATTGAGGGCGGCCTGTACTTTGGCCTGTAGCGGGGCAAGCGCAGCCTGGCTGCCAGTGGTGCTCTTGCCGTCTGCGCCCCAGGCCGTACCAGCCAGCAAGCAGGCGTCGGAATCGGTGCGCTTCGCGTCGTTCACGTTGTAAGGGCCGGGATTGGGGCCGCCAGGGTGGCCAACCGGAATGCTGTTGACCACGTTACCGCCGTGCAGCCGGATGCCGCAATCGTTGATGGGCTTGCCGTGAAATAGGGTGGTGTGGCCGGGCAGGTCGAGCAACAGCATGAGGAAAACCGGATGCCCGGCGCGGGCGCTGAATCGAGTGCTCTGGTTGATGATGACGCGGTAGGTGCCAGCCGGAATAGCGAAGATGCCGCCCGCAACCAGCGGGGTAACCGGCAATTCCAGAATCTTGCACTGCGGTACGCCGTCGACGGCCAACAGGGAGCGCGTCCAGTTGCTGCCTTTCTCGAAACGGTTGGTGGTTATTTTCATATTATTGGGGAAGGTGCAGCCGGTCACTGCGGGTTTCGAAGGTGATGCCCTGGTTCGTGGTGCGTACCCGGCTGTACCCGTCGGCCAGTACTTCGACTAGCTCACAGTGCTGGCCGGTCAGGGGGCAATCGAGCCGGCGCGGGCGGCGGGTGCGGCGAATCAGGGGCGGCGCGGGCGACATGTCAGGCGAAAAAGGGGCCAACGAGGGGCAGCCGCTTGCGGAACACCACGGCCAGGGCCAGCAGGGCGAGAATGGCCCACGGTATCCAGCTGGTCAGGTTGTCGACCAGCCCCGCCGCCCAGCCTTTGGCCTGCTGGGTGGTGTCCTGCTTTCTCGCGCTCACCTGGTTGCCGGTGCCGTCCGTGGCGGTCTGCTGGGTGTTGGCCCCGGCTGTGTTCTGGCGCACGGCATCGGAGGCTACGACGGACGGCCCGGCCTTTTTTCCGATGGTGGTCACCGTCGCCGGGCCGTAATAGAAGGTACAGCCCTTGCATTTACGTGGCATTTGCGTGGCATTCGCGGCGGTTTCTTTCGGCTGATTTCGGCTACTTAAAAAGGAAAGGATGCCCTTACGCGGCGCGGGGGCGGTTTCTTTTTCGTTTCTTTTATCCGACACAGTTTTTATGGCGGCAGTTTGTGGAATTTGCGTGGCATTTGTGTGGGCGCTGTCCGGCCGCACGGGCGGGGCGACCAGCACGGCCAGGCTGCGCTCGTCAGTTGGCGGCTTGGCGGTCTGGCAGCCGGCCAGCAGCAGGGCAAGAGCTAGGGTCGTTTTCATGCGGATGGGGCGGGGGTGTCGGTGGGGGTTAGGGCCACGGCTACGGTGAGCGGTACAGAATCATCGATGGCGAGCGAACAGACGGCCGCGATACCACCGAAAAAAGCCGCAGCGTAGCCGAGCGCGGTGGGCAGGATGGCCGGCAAATGGTTCGAGATGCTGGCCACGGTGACGGTGAGCGTGGCGAACGCGGCCGAGGTGGCGGCGCTGCGCTTCTGGAGTTTCTTCCAGAACAGCGGCGTGGGAGCGACGAGGCGGGCGCGGATTTCAGCGAGCATATAAGACGGAGTATGGCGCGGCGGCCGGATTGGGCTGGTTATAAAACACGCTGCCGGAACAGCCGTCAACACTGAGCCAAGTGGTTGATTCTTCGGATGCCAGCCAGAACGAATCGCCCGGCCCGTACACGCGGCCGTTGCAGGATAGGCGACCCCGGCAGATGGCGATTAGACGGGATTGCAGGATAACACCTCCCGTGTAGCACGCGCCGGCTGCTACTTCGAACTGTGCGGAATAGAGCGCGGGTGGGCTGCCGGTGTCGTCGGGGTGCGGGACGTGGAAAAATCGAACGCCGGCCCGCCCCGGTAGTGCAGTCCATGCTGGGGTAAGCGGCACGGAATAGGTTCTGTCTAGTGGCCCGCGCAGTGTGAGGGCGCGGACATCATGGCGCAGTACAGCGACCATACTCAGGGCTTCGGCGCGGATAAAATGGGTCATTTCGGGCGAGTTAGCAGTTCAGTTAATCGGTCCAGCTTCGTCTCTATCTTATCAATTCCTTTCAGCTTTTCCTCCATGCGGGCCATGCTCTCGCGCAGCCGGGGTAGTTCCTCCACCGCCGTTTCTAGTGGCTTAAAGCGGCGGTCTACTTCGCGGCTGTGCGTGTCGATGTCGGTCTTGATGTGTTCGGCCAGCCGCTCGCCGGCCTGTTCGAGGCCCGTATGCCGCTGTTCGTGGTTGGCAGCCGTTACCTCCAACTTTTTCAGCCGCTGGCTCGTCGTCTGCCCATCCTCCCGCGACTCTTTCCGAAAGCCGAGATACACGGACAGCACCAGCGCGGCAGTGGACAGCATGTACGGAATGAGGCTAAGCTCAAGCGGACTAAGGGAAGGAGGCATGAGGGAAGCGGGTAGCGGGCGTTAGGAGTGGCAGGCCAGCCAGTAGAGGGCGGCGGCGGTTAGGAGCAGGTAGGCAGCTTGCTTGGCGGTATCGAAGGCGGTGGGGCGCACTAGGCGACGGATTCGATGGTGGTTTTTTCCGGCAGCAGGGCCGTGAGCTGGGCGGTGAGCACCTGCTCGAGAAACTGGAAAATGGGCACGGCGTTGGCCTGTTCTGGGCTGGCGGCCTGCACAAAGCCGGTGGGCAGCGCGTTAATGCGTAAGATGTCGGCCCCGGCCGTGCTGGCTTCTTCGGAAGCATAATAGCCCACCGTGAAGGTGATTTCCTTGCTGCTACGGGCGTAGCTCACTTCGTTGATGATGGCATACGCGGTGGGAACGGTGAGTTGCGCGGTGGTCTGGAATGGGCTGGCAGGGGTGATGAGCAGCGGCATAGTTTAGAGGAGTTCGGTGAAGGTGAAAGAAGCAATGTTGTCTTCGTTTCCGCCCAGCAAATCGGCACTCTGCCCGCAGTAGATTTTGGCTCGCAGGATGGTGCCGGCCACAAAAGGGGCCGTGACGGTGACGCTGCCTACCCCATAGCCGTTGAAAATTGTTACGGCATAGGCCGCGACAAGTGTTGTTTCGTTGCTGCCGGGTGGCGTGGCCGCAATTACTGTGTAGTACTGCCCGTTGAGCGTGGTGTTTTTGAGGGGCACAGACAGCGTGACTACGGCCATTCCATCCCGCTGCACGACAAATTGCCCTAGCGCGGCACTGGCCAACGTAGGCAGGGCATTATTGCGGCCCACCACAGGGAATGGCACCACGTTAAACCCACCGGCTGGCAGGTTGGTTTGCGTGGCTGGCGTCGTTTGCAGCCGCGCCGACATGGCCAGCAGCTCCCCACCCGTCTTTTTCCAGCCGTCCGCCGTGGCCCGCACCAGCATGGATTCGGCCGCGTAGAGCGTCACGTTGGTGCCGGCCAGCGGGTAGAGGCCGGTGGCGGTGGCGGCGATGCTTACGAAGATGGCCGCACCGATATTAATAGCCGCGTCCGGCAGCGTGAGCTTGTACCCGCTTCCGGTGGCGTAATACGCCTTGTTGGCGGTCAGTGTGGCGACGGCATTGAGCGTGATGGGGTTGGCATAATCGATGCCAGTGGACGGCGCTGTGCCACCGCCCGTGCCGGGAGCCGTGAGCAGCCCGCGCATTCGGATGCTGTGCTTGTCATCTGAGTAGCGCAGCAGCACCCATTCGCCGGGGTTGACCACAAGCGTTGTGGCACCGTCGAAGGTGGTGGTAACGTTCTGGGCTACGGTCAGCGTGGTGGGCACTGAGCTTCCGTTTCCAAACAGATTCACGCGGCCATTAAAGCCCGCGCTGGGAGCCGTGGTGCCATACACGCCTACGGTGCCGCCTGTGAGCCGGAATGAGCGGCCAAACCCCACGGCTGAGTCCCCGTCATACAGCGTGGCCTCATTCAGGTAGTCGAGGCTGGTGAGCTTATTCGCCTTCAGGCCCAGCGCAATGGTGGTTGCATTCTGGTCCATTGCCCCGTCCGTAGCGGTGCCGGTGGCGGTGTAGAGTTTGGCAGCAGCCGGGGGGGGCGGCAGTTGCGCGGCCGGCACGGTGCCGTTTACGAGGTCCGCCTTGTCGCCCAGGCTCGTTTGCAGGGCGGCCGTGGTTGCGTCCTGTGCCGCGTTGGCGTCGTCCACGTAGGCCTTGCTTACGCTTGGCAGGGCCACGTCAGCCGGGCTGATGGGTTCCCAATTCGCCCCGCCCGTGGCATCCGTTGGGGCCGCCCACGCGCCGGCAAACCGGGCCTTGAAAAACTCTTCGGCTGGGCTGCCGTTCACGGGCACATAAGCGCGAATGACGAAGCCCACCGTGAACGGGAAGCCGGTCGGCAGCGAGGCATACGCGGGCGCAAACGCCATCGGGCTGTTGGCGGGCACCCACTTCACCGGCAGCCCGGCCCCGCCCTGCTGGCCGAACGTGCCGTCGCGGAAGGCATGCAGGGGCACGGCTTGCACCGGGGCGGCGTCATAGACGAGTTCCAGGTGGTCAGGGCCGGTGCCGGCCGCGCCGAAATCTACGCGGCAGGTCGTGCCCAGGGCCAGGAAAATGGCGGGCAGCTCGTCCAGGGCCGTATCGCCAGCCGGGTCAAAATACGGGTTGTTGGCGCGGGTGTAGTGCCGGACGGATTTAGCCAGGTCGGGCCGCAGGTTTGGGCCGCGATTGGCGTAATCCGTCGCGGCCGTCTGCGTCATCGGGCCGTCCGTGTGGCTGCCGGGGCCACCGTAGAGCGGCAAGCTGGGGCCGGGCGGCACGCTGCCGGGCGTACCAAGCAGGGCCGTGAGCCGGTCCCCGCGAATAATCACGTTCTGGTTGGCCGGGTCCGGTTCGGACAGGCGCACCATCGGCACGAAGTCGGTGGGGCGCAGGTCGTTAACCTGGTTGGTCTGGCTGAACGGCTTGCCGTTGGGGCTGAGGGCGGGCATAGGTTAGACGCCGCGAAGGGCAGAAGAATGGCGGCGGTTGTTGCGAATGGCGGCGGTTGTTGCGGGGGTGGCGGGCGCGCTCTTCGGGGGTCAGCGGCGCGTCGCCGGGGGCGCGTTCGTAGCCGTCGCGGCTGCCGTAGCTGCCCGCGCCGGTTTCGAAGTCGTAGAAATACAGCAGGCCGTTGTACTTCAGGAATCGGGTGAGGCGGCTTAGGTCGGCTTCTGAAATGATGCGCGAGTCGGCCAGCAGTTGGGCCACCTGTGCCGCGCCGGGCCGGTCGTAGGTGCCAGCTTGGCGGTCAATCGGCACCGTGAGGCCGGCCTTGGTGACGTTCACGCCATGGTTGAGCAGGAAGCGCACGTAAGCAGCGCGCAGCCAGTAGCCTTTCAGGTACACCGTCCACAAGGTTTGCAGCGGGCAGAACAGCCATTGGCCGTCCAGCTCCGGCACCGGGGCCACGGGGTAACCCGGCTGCATCAGTACGATGGTGCTTGGCTGAACGGGCGGCTCGTGGGTGGGCGCGGCAATGAGCACCTGATACACCCGGTCACGCCGCGTGATGTACTGGCCGACTGTCAGGCCGGGCAACGTGGCCGGACCACCGTAGAACTGCGTACGGTAATCGGGCAGCGCGGCTAGCTTTTCCAGCGTTTCATGCCCCAGCAGCGGCAGCAGGTCGAAGGTTTTGGCATCCGTAATCGCGGCGCGAATTTGCCGGTCTTCGATTTGGGGCGAGAACGGCAGCGCGGCCACGAAGTCGGTAATGGTCAGGTCGAAGGTCATGACGCGGGAAGAGCAGGTACGGGTTTGGCGGGCGGGGTCAGGCCCACCAGTGCCAGGATTTGGGCGGCGCTCATCTGGCCCATGACGGCCGTCGCGACGTGCGGGGCCATGCTGTTAAGCACGGCTAGTATTTCGTTTTCGGTCGATTCCGCGTAGCCGCCCAGCTTGCGGATTTCCACCGGCGAGAGCACCTTGTACACTTCGGGCGGCAGGAAGGAAATCGGCTTCTTGTTGGCCACCTCCCACACCGGGCCGGGAAACAAGCGCGTCATGACGCGCAACAGCAGGTCACGCAAGGGCGTAAGCGCGTCCTGGGTCAGCTCCACCGCGTTCATGATTTCCTGACTCTGGCCCAATTTGCCGGCCGTGCTCAGGCCGATGAGGACGGGCAGAATGCCGAAGTGCCGGCAGACGGCTTCCGCTACGGCGGGGCGCTTGGCAATGAGCTTTTCCAGGTTGTGGCCGCCGTCGAACGTGGTCACAATTGGGGCCGACTCCTTGGTGTCAGCAGCAAGCACCAGCACTTTTTTGCGGCCGAGCGGCCCGGAGCCGTTGCCGGTGAAGTCTCTTATCTCGTCGTCAGTGCGGTCCTCTTCGGTTTCGCCGTTCTCATCGGCCGTCTTGGCGTTTAGCTTGCCAATGAACGTGATAACGGTGTTGGGAAAGAAGCCGTTACGGACTTCCTCTAAGTCGAATCGGGCGTATTCCGTATCGGTCTGCATGTCTTCCCGGCCGGCGTAGCCCGTGGGCAGCGCGTAATCTTCCTCTCCGGCTTGCGGGTTGTAGGCGTACAGGATTTGGCCGGGCTGGCCGAACAAGCGGCCCTGGTCGTCTTTCTTTTTGGCCCGCTTGAGCAGGTCGGCCACGGCCAGCGGGTCGTTGTCGAACGGAAAATGTTCGGTGTCTTCGCCCTGCCGGTAGCCCGGCCGGCCGTACTTGGCATTGAAGAGGAACGTACCCGCGTCGGTCTTGCGCACGGTGCCCGTGGGCAGCGCGTACACTTCGCCGATGCCGCCCGCCGCGTTGTAGCGCACCAGCACGGCCACCGCTCGGAAGCCAGCGGCGTAGGAGCAGAGCTGCGACCAAAACTCGGAGGCAACGTGCTGGGTGCCGGGCACCGGAATAGCGGCTAAGTTGGGTGGCAAGCCCGCGCCTTCGAGGAAGGCTTTGCGTTTTTCCAGGCAGGAGTAGGCCGTACCGGACTGCATGGCCATATCGAGCCACGTTTGGGGCAGGATGTTGCCCTTCCCGAATTCGATGACCTTGCCTTCCGTGAAGCGGGCACGACTGCCGCCGCTGCCGCTACCCGACGAGGCCACGGCCGACCCCGTGGGGCCAGCCGTGGCAAAGTTGTAGGCGCGGATGCGGCTGTAAGCGCGGGCCATTGCTTAGGCAGCGGGGGCGTTGGGCGACTCTTCAGCCAGTTCGATTTCGGCCTCGTTAGCGGCCTGGTTGGCGCGCGCCGTGGCTTCGGCGAGTTCGTGAATGTCCACGTCGGATGCTTCCGTCTGGACGGCCCCGCCTTCGGTGCGGGTCGAGAGCGTCGGGGCGGCTACTTTCACGGCGGCGGCGGCCTCTTCGACCGTCACGGGCTGCAACAGGTGGCCTTTGCCATCGGCGATAATCAGCTCCGCGTCCTGGTCCGTCAGGTTGCCGGCGTGCACTTCCTTGGTGCCGTCCACCCCGTGAACGATAACGGAAATGTCCTTAAATGCGTCTTTGAATTGATAAGGCATCTTCTTAGTAGTTAGAGGTTTGCGGCCTTTGCCAGTCTTGGCGGGCACGGCCTGGGGAATGGGGAAGCGGGTGAGGTACTGCGCTAAGAAGTGCAGGATGCGCCCGCGTTGGTGGCAGGTTTCGCCGTAGCACTCGAAATAGAGGCTTGCCAAATCGCCCGTGTCGGTTACCTCCAATAATGCGGCAGCGACACGGGCGGATAAGGTTTCGGGCCGGTTCGGCGTCATGCTAGACGTTCACCAACGCGTCGAGGTAGGTGACATTGGCCGCGAAGTCGGCGGGCTTGTTCACGCCGGGCGTGGTGCTGACCGAGTTGAAGACAGCGGGCAAAGCCGGCTCGTCACCTTCGAAGGCGAACAAGAACGTGTTGTCGCCGTCCAGCGTAATGCCGGTGCCGCCCTTGCCGCTCGTGGCAATCAGGCCCAGGCTTGCGCCGTAGACTTCGAACTTGAGCGAGTTGTTGGGCGTGATGAACACCACATCTTCGCTCAAAATGAGCTGCTGGATGATGTTGCGGTCTGCTTGCGTGTCGTGGAAGATGCGGTCGTTGAACGTCTGCTTTACGCGGGCTTTGCCGGTAGCGGAGCGGGCCAGTTCGTAGGCTCCGCTGTTCTGGAACTTGCGGCCGAGGCCCTTGGCCAGCTTGCCGGTGGTGGTCAAGGCCACGCCGGAAATGCTGCCATCGGTGGCGTAGGTGAAAACGAGGTCGCTGCGGTGCGCGTAGTAGACGAACGGCTGAACGCCGCCTACGCTGGTGAGCGCGTCGCAGGAAGGAATAAGGCTGGCAACAATGGAGGCGCAGCTAACGGCTGGTACGGGCATGGTGCTTAATGGCTAAGGGTGAAGCGGCTAGGCCCCAGCTTGCGCCGGGGCCTGCTTGGCTAGAGGTTGCTGTAAGCAACGGCGGTGAACTGGCCGATGGCGTAGTTGTAATCCGCACGGAAGCGGGCGCGCAGGTTGTTCAGGTCGAAATCGTCCGAATACCAGGCCTTGAACTCGTTGAACGAGCTGTACTTGTCGGTGCCGATGTAGTGGTTGCCGGGCAGCCACAGGATAGCGCGGTGGGTGTTGGGGGTCGCCCCGCCGATGGCGGCGATTTCGGTGTCCCAATCGCGCATCGCCATTACTGGAATGCCGCGATACATCAGTGCTTCCACGGGGCCCATGGTGTCTTTCACCATCCCGTTGATTTCGTTCAGGTAGGCCTGGTCGACGCCGGCGTTGTTGGCGCTCTCCTTGCTTTCCAGATAATTGTCGAACAACGCGCCGGTGGTCAGAATCATGGCCTTGCCCGTACGGACGGCCTGCTTCAGAATGTTGGGCGAGCCGGTGGTGAGCAGCTTCTTGAACGCGTCGCGGGCGCTGTTGGCGGCCAGCACGTCGGGAATCGTGGTGCGGATAATCGCGTTGGCGGGGTTGGCGTCGGCCACGCCGGCGAACGTCTTCTTCCACACGCCATCGATGATGTTCATTGTCGTGTCGGCGCTGGACTTGTCGCCGAAGAAAATCAGGCGGAACAGGTCCAGCGTGAGGCCTTCCACCGCGAGGGCTTCCAGGATTTTGGCCAGCGTTGTGCCCTGCAAGTCGTTTTCTTCGTAGCCCGACTTCTTGGCCTTTTCGAAGATGGTGCGGTCGAAGATGTCGGCGCACTGCTGGACGTGGGCCTGCATTTTCTGCGGCACCAGGAAGCGCTGCGTGATGACGGCATTGCCGGTGGTGGGCAGCTGAGCGCAGCCGGTATACTTCTGCAAGATGCCGGTGAGCGGGCCAAGCACGTTGAGCGGCTCCTGAAACTGCACATCCTCACGGATGGTGAAGAGTGCGTTGAGCAGCGGGTTTTTGAACAGGGGCTTGAGGATGAGGTCAGCGGTTTGGTTACCGTTGTACGTCATGTTCACCCCGGAGAGGACAGCCATAGCGAATACTAATTAAGTGGGTGAGAGGGAATTAAGTGGGGTTAAATCCCCCGTTGTAGCTTGTCGTTGACTTTCTTGGCCGCGCCGTCCAGCGGGTGGGCGGCGGTGCTATCGGAGCCGGCAAAGGCCTGAGCGCCGGGCTTGTTGGGGTTGCCAGCGCCGGGCACATGCGCCCGAAGCTTGGCCTCGGCGGCATCGGCGCGGGCCACGGCAACCTTGAGCTTGGCTTGGGCGCTCATTTGGCGCGGGGCTTCAGCGGCCACGGCGGCAGCCTGAGCGGGTGCGGCCGTTTCAGCGGCGGGGTCGGCGGCAATCACACTCACCACGCCACTGGCAACGGTGAAATCGCGGCTGTCTTCCAGCGTGTAATCGCCGTCCGCTACCGGAATGGTCATGGCCTCGTCAGTGAATACCGCGTCGCCCTCGTCAATGTCGGCCACGCCGTCATCGGACGTGTCCACGAAGATGCTCGTCCCATCAGCCAGGGCCATTTCAGTGCCCATCGTGTCGTTTTTGGGCGTTGGCGCGGGCGCTTCGGCCACGGGGGCGGGCGCGGGCGCTTCGGATTTCGGGGTTTCGCCGGCAAACCAAGCTTTGAACTCGGCAAACAAGCCTTTCTTTTCGGTGTCGTTTAGGGTGGCCATAGTGGCGGAGGGGGTTGGTTTGGCGTAATTCAAGACTTTCTTAGCCTTTTCGGCCACGGGGGCGGGCATGTCGACCAGCAGGGCCGTAGCGAAGCCGTTGGCCAGCGCGTCGGTGGCGTTGAAGGTGGTTTCGGCCCGCATCAGGTCGGGCAGTAGGGCGGGCGCAATGCCGGTGCGGCTGGCGTAGATGCCGCTGATTTGCGCTTCTACCTGGTCGAGTTGGGTGGCGGCCTTGCGGTGGTCGTCGGCATTGGCCCAGGGGCCGGCATCGACTAGCGGCTTGTGAATCATGGTCGAGCCCAGCGGGCCGACGTAGCGTTCATCAGCGGCGAGCACCACCAGCGAGGCAATCGAGGCGCACAGGCCATGCACATAGGCCGAAACCTTCACGCCGGACTTGGCAATTTCCCGCAGGTAGGAGTAGATGGCGTACCCTTCGTACACTTCACCACCGGGGCAGTTGAAAAAGTGTAATTCCACCGCTTCCGGATAGGCCGGGGTGATGGCGGGGTCGAACGAGTTAGGGCCTTCGACGCAGTAGCGGACGAACCCTTCGGAGATACCCCCGAAGAACATATCGCTCCCAATACAGTCGTTGAAATTCACCTTGGCTACGCGCATGAACAAAGCACGTTACTAGCTATATTTGTTGACCAATGAATGGCCTAGCGAGGCCTAACGTAGGTCTACGAGGGCCACTTACCAACTATACCACATGGCTATACGCAAGCGAATGATGCCTTTGGGCATGAGGCAGGTTAAGATTACGCTGCCAGAGGATGTAATTCATTACTATGAAGGGATTGCCAATGACTTTGGCGGCTCACGTTCTGGCGCAATGTCTCCGGTGCTTTGCGCAAAAGCATATGGCATTATCCGCGATGACTTCACCCAGCAGCCGGGGGCCGACTTACGACCTAAGTAGTATATTCGGCGCATGAAGTACCTACTCCTTTTGTGCCTGCTGGCCGGTGGCTTGCGGGCGGCCGGGCAAGTGTCGCCCCTGCCGGTTGATTCGCTCACGCACAAAGTCACGTACCAGGGTGTCGTGCAGGTGCCGGGCGCAACACAGGCGGAGCTTTACAGCCGGGCGCGGGAGTGGTTCGCCGTTACGTTTGGCTCAGCTAAGGCGGTGCTGGAAATGGACGACCGTACGGCTGGCAAGTTAATTGGCCGAGAAAATGGCGGCTATATGCAGCATTTTTTGGGGCAAGACACACCGGTTACCGTATGGCGTACCGTCAATATTCAAGTGAAAGACGGGCGCTTTAAATACGTGTTTACTGGATTTGCGACGGGTGATATTGATGCATTAGCGCGGCCTGTTGAACTAGCAATGGTGCCAGCAGCTTATGACAAAAATGGTGCACTTCGGCCGTATATGGCTGATATGTTCGCCGGCATTCGTAAGACAGCAGAAAATCAGGTAGCCTCTCTACTAGCTGCAATGACTAAGACGGGTGCTAAATCCAACTGGTAGCCTTAGCCCAACGTGCTCAGGCTGCGTGGCGCGTTGTAGCGGGCCGTTTCCTTGGCGATGGCCTTCACCCCGACTTGCAGGTTAACGGCTGTCATGGCTTGCGCCAACGCGGCGTAATCGATGAGCGGCGCTTGCCCGCCCACCTGCCGAGCCACAAACCCGCCGTCAGCTACTGGAGTCGTTCGCGCCGGGCTGCCGGGTACCAGCCCACCAGTTGCAAACGCAACGCCACCGCCCAATACATTCAGGTGCGAGAGCAACGGCGCGAAAGCAGCGGTGGTGTTGGCATTCATGACGCTCTCACCATTCGAGAGGCGGGCAACAATGCTGTCGCTCGTGCCAGTGCCAGGGCCACTCACGTAGCCGCCCGTGGCAAAGCCCGCAATCTTGGTGGCGCTGGCTAGTGCTCCAGCAATGGCCAGCGCGTCTTCGGCGATTTCGTAGGCAATGCCCAACGGCACGGTGTAGGGAGCAGCCGACTCGGAAATTTTGGCGCCAGCGGTGTGGTTGGCGCTTAACTGCTTTTGTAGGTTAATGGCAATTTCAGCCAGCGCCAGCGTCTTTTTAATCAGCAATGCGGCCTGCCCGGCTGCTGATTCCTTGCCAAACGCCTCAATGACAGCATCCGAAGCAATCGCGGCGGCTTCAAACGAGGCCCGGCGAATCTCTGTTTCTGTGTTCGCAACGAGCTTCTTTTGTGCCAGAACCCGGTTTACCTCCTTTATTTCATCCGCGCCTTGCTTTTTAAGGATAGCGCCGGACTCCTTCGCGTATTCCCGCGCATTCACCAGCGCAGCGGCGTTCCCTGCCTTTTCAATAGCGTTTAGCTGCTTCTGGTACTGGTTCTCCCCAATCTTGCCTTCAGCGTAATCGCGTTCAACCACCGCCCGCTTCTTGTCGAGGAAGTCCTGTAGGTTCTTTTCAGCCTCAGCATATTCTCTGTTAGATTCTGTTGCCCGTGCGGCTATCACTTTGGCCTCCTGTTCAGCTGCTTTCTTGGCGGCTTCGACGGCTTTAAGGTTGAATTCGTCTTGTAGCGCCTTGATTTCGACCTGTGCTTTGGCCCGAATCAGGCGCTTTTGGTCAGCCGTGACCTTTTCGGCCACTAATTCCATGTCCCGGCTGGCCTCAACCAGCTTCTTTTTAACGGCCAGTTCGGCGGCGCTGCCCTTGGTTACGGCCAGCAGCGCCGTTTCAAGGCGGGCTTGCCGGTCACGCACTTCGTCCTGCCGGGCCTGCAAGCCGGCTGCTTTGGCATCGGCCCGGCGTTTCTCGTTGAAGACGGATTCGCGCACCAGAATGCGGGCGTTGGTTTCGTTCTGGCTGGCCAACGTCTGCGCTATTTCCTTTTCTTTGGCCCCCAAATCGGCTTTGAGTTCAGCGGCCTTGCCCGCGCCTTTCAGCCGGATTTCTTCGCGAATAGCGGCAGCCTCTCGCTGCTGTAGGTTAATTCTGTTCTCTGTCAATTCTGCCTCAATGCGTCCGGCTTCTTTCAGCGCCGATAGTTGGTCGGCAGCCGTCTTGCCCCGCTCTTTAGACAAGCGCAGCAGCACGGCTACGCGGCTCTCGTCCTTTACGTCCTGAATTTCCAGCTCACGGCGAGCAATGATGAGCGCCTTTTGCTCGGCTACCAAGTCAGCTCCGGCCGTAGCGGCATTCTTAACGCCCCTGGTAAACCTGTTTATTTTATCAATGCCGTCTGTGATGCCGGTGTTGAGCTGAATCACGCCGTTGGCCAGCTGCTTAAAGTCCTTGTTGCGGATAGCGTCGACAATGACCCCGAAGGCTTTCAGGCGGTTTAGTATTTGGTCTTCCAAAAATTGCAAAAAGTCCTTAAATGCCTCTTTGGGGCTAGTAGCCGCGCTCACCAATCCCTTACCCAGCCCGGTCACTACGTCCGTCACGACCTGCACCACAGCGCCCAGCCCGCCCATGACTTGCGCCAATGTTTTGCCGCCTTCGGCCGTCTGCGTAAAGTAGGCGACCACGGCCGAAATGGCAATCACGAACAAACCGATGCCGGTGAGGGCGATACCCCCGGCGACTGCCTTGAAACCCAGCGAGCCAGTTTCACCCGCCCCTTTGAGCATCCCCAGCCCATCTTTCACCAGGTCGGAGCCGGACTTAAACTTGCCCAACAGGCCCGTCGATTGCTCTATCTGCGTTTTGAACGGGGCCACTGCGTTTTGAACGGGGCCAGGCCCTTGTCGACGGCCGACTGAAAACCCGTCTTAATGCTGTCGCTGGTTTTGGCGGCCGTCTCCGGTATCTTTTCCAGCTCCTTTTTCAGCCCGCCAATCTGAAAGCCAATCTTGGCGTACTCCTTCGAGCCTTCCCCTACTTTCTTCTGCTCGGCCTCCAGCTGCACAATCTTGGCCGTGACCGGCGCAATGGCCGTGCCGTAGCCCGCAATCTTGGCCTGCGTTTGGTCGTAGGTCAGGCCGCCCTTCACGCCCGCGTCGTTCACTGCCTGCTGGAAGCCAATGACTTTCGCTTGTGCCTGTGCGTATGCCGCTGTGCCTTCCGGTATGGTCTTCTGCTGTTCTTGCAGCTTCACCAGCTCCTGAATCAGCGGGCCAATGCTGCCGGCATAGTTGCCGACATTGCGGCGCGTGTCTCCGATAGCCCCCTCCAGCACCTTCAGCTGGTCGGAAGTGGCCTTATTGGTCGACTGTAGTTGCTGGCCGGCCGTGGTGTTGTCGCGTTCGGCCGCGCTCAGGGCGTTGTACGCGGCCGTGCCGGTAGCCAACTGTGCCCGTAATTGGGCAATGCTGCCCGTGCTGGCCTTGTTGGCCGCGTCCTGGTCGCGGTTGGCCTTGGTGAGCGTGCGCGTTTCCTGTGCAATGTCGGCGGCACTGGTTTTCAGGCGCACCTGCCCGGCCGCCAGTTCGTCGGCGCTGAGCTTGCCGGCTTTGTTGGCCTCGGCCAGCGCCTTTAGCGCGGCCCGGTTTTCGTTCAGCTGCTTGGTGAGTTCAACCAACCGGGCGTTGTTGGCCTGGATGTCGACGGTGACAAGGATGGTTTCGTTCGGAGTCGCCATTACGATTCTTGGACTAGGATGAGGGCCGCGCCGTCCGGCTCGGCGTGTAGTGGGTAGCCGGCTTCGGCCAGCAGGGCGCGCATTGGGCGGGCGGGCAGCGGCAGGGCAGCGGGAGCCAGGCCGGCAATGGGTTCGCCTAAGCGCAGCAGCTCGCACCGCACCGCGCCGGGGCGCATGGGCTGGTACTGGTCGATGAGGTTAAGGTAGAAGTAGCCGGTTAGCTCGCCGTAGCCGGGCAGCCAGCGCACATCGAGGTACACCGGCCGGGAAAAGTCCAGCGCGGCAATGTCGGTCGGGTGCAGGGTGAAGTAGGCGGTCAGCAGTTGGACGCGGGCCAACACGCGGGCCGTGCCCTGGTGGTAGGCGGCGAATAGCTCGGTGAACGAGAGCCCGGCCCGCGTGAGTCCCACAGCGGCGGCGTAGCTGGCGGGCGTGGTCGCGTCGAGCTGGTCGTCACTGAGCAGCGGCGGGCCGGGCGGCAGCGTGAACAGCACGGCCACGGCGGGCGCGTCCGTGTCGGGCGCGGCGTCGGCCGTCCAGTCGGAATTGTTCACCAGGTTGTTCGGGTAGTTGGTCGGGATGCCGTAGCCCGCGCGGGTGCACGTCCAGGTGCGGCCGACATACGTCACCCGGTCCCCCGTGCGGTAAGCCGCGCCGAACACCCAGGCGGTGGCATAGCGCGGGTCGGCCGGGTCGAGTATCGGCGTGGTGGGCAGCCACACGACGCGGGCGCGGCCTCCGCACACGTCGCGCAGGGCGGGCAGGATTACGGGCGCGGTGAACGTGTCGGCCCGCAGCGCCAGCGTGGTATCGGGCACCAGCAGCGCGGCCTGTCCCACCTGTGCAGCCGTTGCAGCCACCGACAGGGAGCCGAACACCGGCGCGTAGGCATCCGGCGCGTCCTTGTAGCGAAAGATGTTCTGCTGCGCGAAGTCGGGCAGGCGGTAATCGAGGCGGGGCCGCTGGCCGTAATCGAGCTTGCGGGTCCAGTCGACGGCTTCGGGGCGGCGGCGTTCCAGCTCGTTGAACAGGTCGAAGCGCACCGTTTTGGCGGCGGCATCGACGGCGAACGTGGTGTTGAAGCGGTTGGCCAGCAGCTTGAGGTAGTCCGCTTGGCTCAGGTCGGGTAGGGTCGTTTCCAGGTGCACCGGGGCACCGGAGAGCGCCAGCGGGGCCACGGCAAACGTGACGCTGCTGTTGGCTAAGACCGTGATGTGAATGTTTGGGTCGGACTGCGGCGGGTTGCTGCCGTTGTCGGCATCGGTGGCCCGCAAGGTGAGCGGGCCATAGGTGGCGAAAGAGTAGGCCGGCAGCGTCAGGCTGAAGCTGATAACAAACGCAATGTTTCGCTCAGCGAAGATGCGGCCGGGTATCTCCACCCGCCACAGGTAATCTGTTGGGCCTTGGTTCGTCCCGTGCAGCGCCAGGTACTTTTTAAAGCCGTCGTTCTTGACCAGCAAGCGGCCGTGAATTTCCACCTGCACATTGTGCGCGGGCGGCGTGTAGGTCTTGTTGGCGCTGTAGTGCGCGGCGCTTCCAGTGGCAACTAGTGGAAATTCCAGGTCGACTGTTTGCCGCGTGACTGTGAGGGCCGGAATGGAATACACCCGGTCAGCCGCCGTGCCTACCTGTACCCGGTACGGGGCTAAGTAGGATTCGCGTAACCGGGGCATTGATAGCACGGCGGGCAGCACGGCCGAGGCAAAGAGCGGGTCGGCCAGCAGCGTGCCCGTGAGCGCGAAGCCCGGAAGCGCCTTGGCAACGATGCGGGTGAGCAGGGCCGATTCGTACACGCTGGCCGGTTGTTCGTACGCAGCCACGCGGGCATCGGTGCCCGCGAAGGCCAGCCGCCCGGTGTCGGCCAGCGCGTACACGTAGCCCCGGCCCGGCATGTCGGTGCTGGCCGCCTGAATGGCCGGCAACGTGCGCGGGTGGTCGAGGTCGGAAAGGTTCAGCTCGCGCAAATTGGCGTTGCCGATGCGCCCAAACAGGTCGGCCGTGTCGTCGAGTAGCGTGACCTCGTTCAGCTCGCGTAGGTTGGCGTTGCCGATGCGCCCAAACAGGTCGGCCGTGTCGTCCAGTAGCGTCACCTCATAGCCAATTTCGCTCGCCTCCAACACCGCCGCGCCCGTGAGCACCGGCACGTCATTGAAGCTCAGCACGGCCGGCAGCTTGCGGTACGGGCTGCTGGTGAGGCTGCCTAGTACGTGCGGGGCACCCAACACGCGGGCATTGCGCGCCGTGAGCGGCAGGGCGAACGTTTCGGAGAACCCGGCTTCGCGGGTGTCGAGCCGGCGCAAATCGGAGCTGCGGAAGCTCAGGGCCACGGCGGCATCGGCGGGCAGGTCTACGGGCTGGCCGTCGAGGGTGAGGGTCAGCATCAGAATGTTTGCACCGTGAGCACCGGGTACTTGGCGGTGAAATTGACCTCAAATGCCTTGTCGGTTTCCTTGTAGTCGTGCTGTGCGCCCCGGCCGATGAGCACCGGCACGTACTGGCCGGAAGCCAGCCGCTCGTACACACGGCGGGCGCGGCGAATGCCGACGAGCACCTGAAACGTGGGCCAATCGAGCTTATCGGAATACACCTGCAACGTGGGGCGGGTGTCGCCCCCGCCTACGTAGTAATCCCCCTCAGCGCGGCGCACCTGCGCGTCTTCGCCCGTATCGGTGCCGTGTTCGTGACGGCCGGTGAACAGTCCCCACACCCACGCGCCGGACGGGTCGAGCCAGACGAATTGCCGGGCCGGGCACGGCCACGCGGTGGAGTTGACCGGCACCGTGGCCACGTTGGCAACGCCGGTCGCGCTGGCAATGGATTGGAAGCGGGCAGCCGTGGCGGGCACGTTGGCGTAGGGCATCAGTGGCCCCAGCCCAATGGGCAGCGGGTTCGCGCCGGGGTTGACGGGCAGCGCGGCGTTCACGGCCAGCCCACCGAACGCGCCGGCCTCGGTGCCGGCCGCGCCAGTGAAGGCGGGAACGCGGCCGAACCGGGCGCGGTACTGATAGCCCAGCGCCGGGTCGCCCGCGCCGGATTCGTCGGGCGGCGTTTCGCTGAATTGCGTTTTGAGGTACTCGGAGAGGTTGAACCGCACGGTGCCCAGCACCGGGTCACAGCCCTTGCGCTCCCGGCCGATTTCGCGCCAGCCGGTGCCGTCCTTGGCTTCGATGACCAGCAGCAGCACGGAAGCGGTCAGCACCTGGTTCACGTATTGCGGCTCGGCGCGCAGCACAACCATGACCGGCAGGTGCGCGGCAACGAGCGCGGCCGGCAACGTCTCCACCGTGGGCGGGGCCGCTGCGGGTGGGTCGTACATCATGGCCACGTATTCGGCCTGAACCCCGCCCGGCTGGTAGGCGTTGAGGTAGTACGTACCCGCCACGAAGCCGGGCACGTCGTACGACAGCGGGCTGGTGGCCGGCCCAACGTACACCGTTGTGTTCGTGGCATCCGTGATGTACACGTTGAACCCGTACGGGCCGTTGTTGGTCACGTCGAACCGAATCCGGCCGTCTGCCGCACCCGCGACGGACGGCGGGGTAACGACTACGTTGATAATGCTGAGCGCCATAGCGCGCAAGTTTCCAACCGCCTACGCGCCCGCGCAACTTTGCGGGACTACGCGGGCCACACGGCGCCGCTATGGGGCAACGATGGCGGCGTGAAGCTGGCTGCGCACATCGGCGATGAACAGCGGCAACAGTAGGCTTTTCACTTGGGCAATGATGGATTCAGGGCTAATCAGGTTGGCAAACAGCGACGAGGGCGGGCCTTGCTGGTGCACCGTGTTGCCCTTGGTGGCAATGGCGCGGGCGAACAGGTACGCCAGTGGGCTATACCCCTGCGCGTTGGCTTCTATCGAGGTGGTTTTACCGTTCGCGCCGGGCGTGGGCACAATACCCCTGTCGACTATCCATTGTTGAATGTCCACCAGCGGCGGGAACTTGCCCGGCTGCCGGCCGAATAGCAGGGTGAGGCCGCTTTCCGGCATGAACAATTGCAGCCGGTAGCCGGTGGCCGTGGCGCTCACCTCGTAGCGCATGGCCTCACTGGTGCGCTTGCTGGCGTTGACCGGCCCGAACTTGGTTACTTTCAGGTTCGCCATCTGCTCCCGACACGCGGCCAGCAGGTCGGCCCCGAAGGCGGTGAGTTGAGCGAGTTCAGCGGCGGGCATGACTAGGCGGGTACGGCATGAAGATTGGTAATGGTCGGGCTGGGCGCGGGCACCACGGCACCCGGCAGGCAGGCGACAATGAGCGCGTCGGCCGGGACGGTAAGCGTGAACTGGCAGCCGATACCATCCAACACCGCCTCGTAAATCCCAGCCATCGGCGTGGCCTTGATGCCATCGACCTGCACCAGCAAGCCGGTATCGAGCGCGGCCAGAAACCGGCGCTTGAGCTGCTGCATACGCTCCTGCGTGGCATAGGTGGCGGCGGCATCGTCGCCCGCGCCCGGCGTGGCATCGGCAAAGTACACGGTCACCGTGGCGGCTTCTACGCGGCTGCTGGCCTGCTGCTGGCTCAGCGTGGCCGTGCCGTACACAATGGCCGGAAGCGCGGCGCTGTTGGCCGTGAGCGTGGCCTGTGCTTGTGCTTCGTGGATGAACGAGCCAACACCTTGCAAGGCGGTGGTGGCGGCGGCTTCGATGTACTGGATAAGGGCGCTCATGATATGCGGCGGGATAAATGGCTCATAGCCAGTTCGGAAGGCTCAGGCAACAGGTTGTTAAGCAGTTCATCAATGCAGTACGTGAGCATATTTGCGCCGCCCCCATCGGCGAACGCCTGCAAGTAGCCCAGCGGCCCATGCACCCGAATGCGGCAGCGCGTGGCATCCATGCGAGCTTCCGTAACAACCCACCCGGCCGCGACCAACGGGGCCACGGCGACGGCGTATTCAGCGGGTTCGATGGTGCGGAGGCTACTCATGGCTGCTTCGGGCGTTGCGTTGGATGTTGTCGGCCAGGATGGCGCTGCGGCGTTCGTGTAACAGATACACGGCTACCGTCTCCCACGGCAGTTGGTACGCTGCATCTAAGGTAATACCCATCTGCTGCGCTATTGCTTTGGCGACGTTGAAATGCGAGAACATGCCCAGCAGCTCATCCGCCCCGGCATCGCGGGCGCGTTGGGCGGCTTCGGTCGGGTCGGGCTCCGATAGCTCAGCGTACTTGGTGGCCAGGCGGTCCAGCTCGGCGAGGCAGTGGGCAACGGCGGGGTAAGTGTCGGTGATGAGTAAGTCGAGGCAGTGTAATGCAAGGTTGAGCACGTCGCCTTGATTGAAATCGCGGCGCTGGAACCCACGGCGACGTGCTACGAAGGTGCCGTATACATGGCCAAATGACATACGCAAAGGCATTGCCAGTGATGCCCGAAGCTCTTCCACCTGCAAATACGTCTCCTGTCCCAAATCAGCCGGGTACGGCAATCCTCCATCGGTCGGCGGCGGCGTCAGCATCCACGCCAGCGCATCGGCCACCAGCCCGTTCACCTGTATCGGCCGGCCCGCGAAGTAGCTGGCGCGCTGCTCTACGGTCATGAGCGGGTCGGTGTCGCAGAATTGGCGGGTGGTGACTTCGTGCCAGCCAGTTGGCAGTTGAAACACGCCGTTGATGTCGAGTAGGGATTGCATTACAGGCGATTGAGGGGTATGCACTTGCGGGCGGCGCTCAATTGGGCAGCGCTTATTTCCAGCAGCCTCACTTGGCACTGATTGGCTATTTGGGCAGCGCGCTGTGCTTTGATGCTATAGTACAGGCTGGTGCCGACAAGAATAACCTGTACCACACAGAGAACAAAAAGGGCTATAATCATACGCGCAAGATACGGCTTAAATACCAAACAACCAAATACTTATCCTCCGAAGTCGCGCCCCAGCACCCGCACCTACTTTTTCCAACTGCGGGCCGTGGCGCGGGCGGCAATGAGCGGCGGGGCTTGCAACCGGGCTTGTACGAGGTAGCGCACCGCGTCAATGCCGTGGTTGAATGCATCTACCGGGGCGTTGGTGGCTTCGTTGGTCAGCCGGTCTACTTTCCATTTGTAGTTGTCCATCTCCTTTTTCAGCCCAACGCAGGACGGCAACAGGTTGATTTTGTAGCGTTTCATGGCCTGTATGCCCGCGTTGATACTGTCGGGGCCTTTCTGTGCGCCTTCCACTGCCAAGCCGTAGCGCCGCAGCTCTTCGATGCTCTTCGGCTCGGATGAATCAGCAACAATACGCCAACGGGCGGCTGGGGCCTCTTCTTTCAACCGGGTAGCAATGTCCTCATTGGTCAGGCCCCGGTCAAATAACACTTCGTCGCAGTAGAGTTCGCCGCCGCTCAGGTACACGTCAATGGCCGTGGTCGGGTCGTTGGTAAAGCCAAAGTCCATACCGGTGCCGATGTATTTCGCGCCTTCGGGCAAGGCGAACGCTCGGAATACCTTGGTAAATATCAGGCCCTCAATCTTGCCGGTCTTGCCCCGCGCATACACCTTCCATAGCTCCAAATCTTCCTGCTTCAGCGCCTCAATGCCAAACCGGATTTGGTCAGGCAGGTACGGGTTTTGGCGGTGGTCAGAAATGATAAGCTGCACATCGGGTTGGCCGATAACCTTGGTGTGTATCCAGAATTCCGAGTTGGGGTTGTAGTCGAAAAAGCACCGGATGCGGGTACGCAACACCAACTCTTTCACCACGGGGTAAGTCAGGCCGTTGGCCTCATTGATAAACAGGTAGTCCCGCTTACCGCTCTTGGCATCTTGGCTGCTTTCGTAGCTACTGAATTCCATGATGCTGCCATTATGAAACTCGTAGATGCGGTCTGACTTGTTCCAGGACTTAATCAGCGCGGCCAGTATCTCGGAGTTGCGGATGATGTCCTCCATGTCGCGCATGGCTCCTTTTTTCAGGTTCGGAATGTCCTGACCAACCACGGTGCACACCTTGTTGGCCGACTCGCAAAGCAAGGCCGAAAGCGTTTGCATGATGCTGTAGGTCTTCCCGCTGCTGGTGCCGCCTTGGTTCACCACCTTGTGCGCCGTGGCCTCCTTGTTGGCGCGATAGAGCCGGGCCGTATCAAACATCGTCAATGTCCTTTTCGCTGCTGGCCAGCGGCGGGCCAACCTCCACGTAGCGCACCTCCACAATGCCGCTGGGTATCTTTTCGCCCCCGCTGGTTACGTCCAACTTATCGCCGTACTTCTTGGGAGCCAACTTGCTCATGGCCCACTTGCGGGCATCCACCCGCAGCTTGGACCGGCTTATCCATTCAGCATCAGGCTTGGGTCCGAAGTCGGTAATGAGCGTGTCGTTACTGCTGTCGTCGGCAATCTCAATAATCTCATCGAGCATCGTTTCGGCCTGCCTCGCGCGGGCGCGGGCGTACTGGTCCGGAAAGCCGTGCGTGTCTTCGTCCAACCACTCATAAACTGTTGAGCGGGCGGGCATGTCATCATCTTCGCAAATACTGCGCAAAGAGCGACCACCAGCTAGTTCGCGGCAGATATGCTTAGCAACTTCGGCCGTGTAAACTGTGGGCCTTCCTGTGTTTTCCATGCTACTCAAATGTACAACAGATTACCAACTATAGCCGGCGCGGGCGTGCCCAGGAAGGCGGTGGGACGGGGGTGGGGCATGGGATTTAAACGCCTAGAATAACAACGGCTTTAAATCTATGCAGGGCTTCGTCTAGCATATCATTTCCATTTGCCTGCGATACGTCGGTTAGTGGACCATTGTACTCATCAGGGCCGTGGTCATGGTCGGCAAGAAAGACGGGAGCATTGGCTGGCATTTCCCTCAGCTTTCGTATCAATTCTGCAACTGTCATAGTTCAGTGGGCTAATACCCGATATGCTGCTGAATGGCGGCGCGGGCCGCGTTGAAATCGTAGGCCACGGCGACGGTATGGGGCATGGGGTGGGGTGGCTATTGGTCGGAGTAAGGGTTTAATTCCTCGACTGAAAAGCCTGCCGCCTGTCCGTATTGCTGAATCAAGCGGAGTGTGCGGCTGGCATGCTCATTCAGGCCGGACACACGCGCATACCCTACTGGGTCTGCGGCGGCGGTCCCGTCGGGGAGCAAGGCTGGCAATGGGTAAGGTCGCTGGTTTGCCAGCAGGGCAACGAGCAATTTCCTGAACTGCTCGCGCTGGGCTTCGATGTGGTCCAGCAGGTCACGCCGGTCGGCGGCGGCCAGCTTGGCGAAGCCGCTCAGCGCGTCGAGATTAGTCGAATCGGAGCGATACTGTATTTCGTGAAAGTCGGCGGGGGTGAGTTGGCTAGTCATGAGGTATGGTCAAATTGTAGCTGGATACCGGCCGCTTTCAGCAGCTTGGTGAGGCAATGCGCCTGACTCTTGGTGTGCGGGTTGATGTACAGGCTGGGGTAGGCATCGCGCCACTTCACCAGCACGGCTTGCAGACGGGCATCTTCTTCGTCTTCGGGGTACAGTTTTTTGCTCATCTCGTCAGTTCCGTTAAGGCAGCCAACACGGCCGGTAAATCCTTTTCATGCCCACTCACTACTACCCGGAAGCACCCGCCGAATTGCTCAGCGAACAGCCCGCCAGCCACCTGCCAGCGCACCGGCGTATCCGCTCGCGGGCCCGGCAGCTCCTTCGCCGTGTCGCGCCCCGGTTTCGCGCCCGCTACGGCCTTCCCAGCGGCGCTGGCTACTCCGGTGCCACTTGCGGGGCGCGGGGCCGGTGGGGCGGCTTTGTGCGCGTTTAGCTGGGCTTGTACGGCGGCGGTCATCGGCGGGGCGCTCCTTTCTTCGTTGGCGGGCCGGGGTTGCACTCGCACAGGGCCGGGCCGTTCTGGCACACGACGCACAGCGGATACCGGCCATTGTTGCGAATCGACTTCAATTCCTTCACCAGTATCAGCTTCAAAACTTCCTGCTCCCCCAACTCCACCTTCAGCCCGGCCACCTGCGCCTCGGCTTGGGCTGTGAGGGCGGTGGCCTTATTCAAGGCAAATTTTAAGGCTGCGGCATGTCGCAATAACTGCCGACGCTGCCACACAAGTTCGGGAGCAAAGTTTGTCAAAGTGCCGCAGGTGGTATCATCTGCCAAAATCTCAGCCAGCCGTTTAGCGCTCAGCAGCGCGGGGTCGGCGAACACAGTCCAGACCCCGCTGGTATCGATGGAGTGCGTGCCATCCAGCAGGCGCTGGTATTCGGGGGTTGTTTCGGACATCGGAAGCGGTTTAGAGAGGTTAAAGGGTTATCCGTTTAGCTATTTTGCTTGCGCTTAGCAGGGCGGCAGCGGCGGCGGTCATATAATGCGCGTTGTGTTTTCCTGAATCAGTCGCAGCATAGCCACTTCCTGTTCGCCTAGCTCTGCCTGCTGATTCTTCACCCTGGCCTCGGCTTTTAGGGCGCGGATAGTCAGTGCCTGCACGGCCACCCGCGCCTGGGCTTCAGCCAACTGGCCGGATGCTTCCGCTATGGTGCACGTAGACTCAGCCACTGTCGCATTGGCCACATCAACCAGCCGACTAGCTCCGGCAATATTCCTCGCCATATCGGCCACCTGCGCCTCGGCAGCGGCAGCGCGGGCAAACAGTTCGTTCAAGTGCTGCCGAGCGGCTTGCAGGATAAGGTTACCACTGCGAAGCTGGCAATATGCCAGCACGTAGCTGAGCGGGTATTCCTCGGCGGGGGTCCGGTTAGCGGGGGTATGGTAAACGGCGGGAAGTTCGGACATGGGAAGCGGTTTAGAGGTGATAAATTTACGAAGAAAACAGGCAGCAAACAAGTATTATCCGCTTGACTGCCAAATAGTTATTCACATTTAGGCGCGTGTGCAAATGGCTCGTCATCTACCCAATACCGTTCTTCAAAGTGCTTAGTTAGCGGGTTTTTGAATCGGGTTTTGAGTAGTCCGCACCGCTGGCAGTGCTGGCGGGGGCCATGAACATCTTGCGGTTGCGGCCAGCGGTGCCGATGTTTGGGCGTGGGTGGGAGGTCAGGGTATTTAGGGTGCATTATTCAACAGGGTTATCTACAGTTTCAAGGGCGAATTTTCTGGCCAGCAAGCGCAACGATGTAACGGTTCGGGGCTTGGCCGGACGGTCAATGCCTTGAAATTTGCAGCCGTTCAAAATAAATTCCATCCATACCAAAGTATTGTATCCAATAGTTTCTGTTGGGTCGTGAGTTTGGCGAATCCAGACGAATCCGAACGGCGAATCGTACAAATAATCGGTCGTTAGGGAGCCCCACGGGCTTATCTCAGAGCATAGTTCTCGCATAGGCGCTGGGCCTACTTTGCAGCTTTGCTTTCTCATGGCTTGGTCTTTTTAGGATTAATTAATTATTGTACAAATAGTTATCCACATTCAAGGCCTGCTTAAAACGGCAGGTCAAGGCCGTCATAATCGCTCACTATTGGGGCAGGGTCGCCGTGTTGTGGGCGGCGCCGGTAGCTGTGTTCCATGCATCCCAGCCGGTGGGACGATTCTGGCAGGCCACAGTAACAATCATCCACCGGCTCTAGCAGGTTCTCAATGGTTCCGGCCAGGATGTTGAAGGAATCATGGTAGTCGCCGTGGCAGCGAGCGTACTCGGCTTCACGCAACGCCTGCCGCAGCACGGCGGCAACTTCGGGGGAGAGGTTCATGGGGCTGGGGGTTAAAAGTGCTTGGTGGTTGTATCCGCGCCGAAGCGCATCCCGGCCGGCGCTTGGGCCGCGACGGCGAACGGGGCGGGCGCGGTGGGCTGGTCGAACTGGCTGGGGGGCAATCCGGCGCGGGGCTTGTTGCCGTCCCATGATGAGCCTTTCAGCGCGGGGCTTTCGGTAGTGGAATCCCAGGCCGTGCCACACAGCGGGTTGCGCTTGTCGCCAATTTCCGGCGCGTAGCGGTTGGTGAACACGTCGTATTTCAATTCGAGCATCCCCGGCTTGCCGACGCGGCCCTGCTTCTTGATTTTGTGTACCCACATCTGCACTTCGGGTTCCGGGAAGCTGGGGCGAAACACGGCCATTACGTTATCGAATTTATTGGCCCACATCTTCCCGCCACTGATGGAATAGGCGTTCGGCACCAGTAGCTTGCCCTCCTTGCTTTTCACGTCGCCCGCTGGGTGGGCTGTCACCAGCACGGCCACGTCATGCCGGATGGCGTAGCGCTTGAGCAGGCTGAACTGCTGCGAGAGGTAGAGGTCTTCCCGGCTCTGAAAGTCGTGCGTCAACTGGTTCCACGGGTCAATCAGCACGGCGTCGTAGGTGCGCTGAGCGGCTTGCAGGGTGAAGGCGTCGAGCAGCTGGGCGGGCGTGGCCCCTTCCGGCGCGGTCACGACGGTAAAGTGTTCGTAGAGCCATTCCAGCGCGTCCTGGAGCTGCTGCCAGGCCATGCGGCGCTGGGGGTATTTCAGGTTGGCCGTGCAGCCAATGAGCATTTCAGCCATTTCCACGTAGAATTCCTCTTCGTTTTCCGGCACGAATACGCAGAACCGCCAACCCGACACGGCGGCTTTCATGAGCATAACGGACAAGATGAACCGGCTTTTGCCCTGGTTCGCATAGCCCGTCACGGCGGTTATCTCCTTGCGCAGCCAGGTCCAGTACTCATCCAGGCACGGCCAGTGCGTCGTTTCACCGTTGCCTAGTCCGGTTTCGTAGAAGGCGCGGGCCGTGGCCAGAATGTCGGCGTACGCCTGTACGGACAGCGGGGCGGCGTGAATAGCAGCCGGGGGCATCGGTGGGCGGGGGCGCTCGGTGCGGCCCGGCAGCGGGGCGGGTTCCAGGGCCGGGCCATCGAACGGGTTGTAGCTACGCGGCTTGTCCATGGCGTTGGGTAAGCTTGTTTTGAAGGAATTGGAACGTGTCGAGGGCCGTGTAGTAGCGGGTGTTCATTTCTTGCAGCTCGGCCCGGAGGTAGTCGCGTTCCACGCCCATTTGATTGTAGCGGAATTGAGCCGACCCCATTTCTTTGCGCATCTCGCTCACCTGTTGGTCGTGCAAGCCCTGGGCGTTGGTCACGGCCCCGCAGTAGGCTTTGAGTGCACGTAGCAGAGCGGTGTTTTGCTCCCAGCGGGGGCGTTGCGCGGGGTTATCGGGCGGGGCGTCGCAACGGATAGTCAGCATTTCCAGCAGCGGCCCCAGTTGGGCAGCGGCGTATTCAAGCTGCAAGGCAGCATCTTCGAGGGCGGTGGCGCTGGGCAGGTCCATGGCTTAGCGGGTGGTGTGAATGGTGGCGTTGGGGTAGTCGCGGGCATAGTTGGCGGCGAACATGCGGTTCATGTTGGCATCGCCCGTGTTGGGCAGCACGATGTGGCGGCCGGTGCAATCGGTGCCCGCTGGGGGCAATTGGTCTTTCGGGGTGGAGCGGGACAGGTCCACAGCAGCGGCCTTGAGCAGCGGCCCGCCCTTGAGCTGGTTGTTGAAGTAGTTGCGAATCCAGCTGCTCCACTGGCTGATGGTTCGGCTGATGTCGGCATCCTCGGCCGCGACCAAGGCTTGCTTGCGGTAGTGCTCAAAATCGACTTCCAGAAAGCCCAGCCGTTCGCATAGGATGCGGAAAGGATTGGGTTTGGTCAGAGGGCCAACGGACCAGTGTTGTTCGTCGTCGGGGTTGGTCAGCAGCTGGCCGGGGTGTTGGGGCTTTTTAGCTGGCAAAGCTTCGGGAGCCGTCGCCGTCGCCACGTCTACTACTGCTTTAGCTTGTAGTTGTAATTGTGATTGTAGTTGGTTGCCCTTTTTGGCAACACCTGTTGCCGTAATTTCAACACCTGTTGGAATTGTGTTGCCACTCTGTTGGCCTTCTGTTGCTAGTCGTGCGCGACGCTCAGCCGACTTGCGGCCCGCTTCGGCTTTCTTTTCGCTCAATTCTTCCCGCTTGCCGGCCTCTTCCAGCAGGCGCGGGTTGTACCGGTAGCTGCCACAATCAGACAGCGGGAACATGGCCAGCAGCACCGGGCCGGAGACCTTCCAGTCATCGGGGCTCATCTCCGCCAAGCGCCGAATAATATCCTCAGTAGCGGGCAAGGTGCCGGGCATTTCTTCGCCCCACGCCGTAGCCAGCAGACCGATGTAAGAGCCCCGCTCGGCAAGGCTCATCATCCGAACGGACTTAGAGCTAAGCCACGCATCCGTATTAAAAGCAAACCAAAAAGGCTTCATGGCTGTAATTAAAAAACCCCGCTAACCCCGCTCTCTACAGCGGAATCCAACGGGGTTTATGAGGGTTATCCTCAAAATCGTGCGCGGCCAGTAGAGTGGCCGTAGCAGGTGAGCGGGTGCTACCTGATTCGCTTATGACAAAGATACTGCACGTGTACTACACGTGCAAGGTATCTGTAAATTATTCGTGTTAATTTTGCGGCATGGCTAAGACTGATACCCGCGTTGCCCGCTCCTGTACTTTCACCTTCGAAACCATCGAGGAAAAGGCCACTATGCAGGCCCACGCCAAAAAGCAGGGCCGCACCCTGGCCGGCTTGATTAAGTACCTGCTGGCACAGGATGCCCGCACGGTGCCCGCTGCCACGGCGGCAACGGGCACGGACGGCTAGGGCTGGGTGCGGCCCGTTGCGCATCCTGCCCCACCGGCTGGCAGGACGGGCGCGGCGGGCTAGTCAGGCGGGCACCGGCTGGGAGCGAAACATATCGATTTGCACCCGCGCCAACCGTTTGCGGGTCAGGGCGGCATAGTCCGGGTTTAATTCGATGCCGACAAAGCGCCGGCCGTTTTCGAGCGCAACCAAGCCCGATGTTCCCGACCCTGCGAACGGGTCAAGCACCGTGTCGCCGGGCCGGCTGCCAGCCAGTACACAGGGCAGAATAAGCTCTGGCGGGTAGGTCGCAAAGTGTGCGGCAGCGAAGGGCTTGGTTGCTACCGTCCAGACGCTGCGCTTGTTGCGGGTGTCCACGTCATAGGTCGATTCTTTGCGGTCAGGCCGGTGGGTGCCCACGGTTTGGCCGGGTATCACTTCGGCCCGCTTGCTGTTCTCCCGCTTGAAGGAATCGGCCTTGCTGCGCCAGCGGTCAGCGGCTTCGGCTAGTGTGCCCTGGTTGCCCGGCGCACTGGATACAGCGGCTTCTTTGATGGCTTCATGGTCGAAGTAGTAGCGCGGCCCCTTGCTGAGCAGGAAAATGTACTCGTGGGCCTTGGTGCAGCGGTCCAACACGCTTTCGGGCATGGGGTTGGGCTTGTGCCAGATGATGTCCTGGCGCAGGACCCACCCATCGGCTTGCAGGGCAAAGGCAAGCTTCCACGGCACGCCGATTAGGTTCTTAGATGCCAGCCCGGTTGATGTCCTACCCCGGCCAATGCCCGTGCTGCCTAGCAAGCCCTTTGCGTGCTTGCCGGTGGTCTGGCCACCCCATTTGGTATCGTTGGCATAGCTGTCTCCTATGTTTACCCATAGCGTGCCATCGTCAGCCAATACCCGGCGGACTTCACGGAACACTTTCACCAATTCAGAAATGAATTCATCTGGTGTTGTCTCCGAGCCAATCTGTGCATCATGTCCGTAGTCCCGCAATCCAAAATAAGGCGGCGAGGTGATGCAGGTTTGCACGCTGCCCGTGGGCAGGTCGGCCAGGCGTTGACGGCAGTCGCCTATTAAAAGTTCGTAGGACATAATACTTGAATTACCGGTACTGCGAATACTTAACCGGCTCCGGCCCATCGACCACGGCCGCGAATGCCGCCGTGTACGCCCCGACCACTACCGGCCGGGCCGTCACGGGCGGGCTGTCAGCATCGCGCACGGCACGGCGCTGCTGCTCGGCGTAAATGGCCGCCAGCAGGGTTTTGCCTTGCATGGCGCGCAGGGCATCGACGCGCACCCCGGCGCGGGTGAGGTCAGCCGCAGCGGCGCTCAGGTCGCGGGCGGGCAGCGTCCGCAGGTTGCGGCCGGCGAGGTGTTGGATGGTGGCAATGACGGCGTGACTGTCGAAGGCGCTATTGGCGATGGTGGACATAGTGAAGCTAGTAGGTTGGCGAGTGGATTTGGTGCGCTTGCGCGTAAGGGCGTGGTTGGGGCTGGGCACGGCAGGGCTATTAAGCAGGCTGGGAAGTGACGCGCCGGGCCTTGCGCGGCTTGGGGTACATGCGGCGCTCGACCACATCAGCTGCGGCTTTCAGGGCAGCCAGGGCCACATCTGGCGGCACACTGACCAGCGTCAGGGCCATTTCATTGAGCAGGTTGCCGCGCAGATTCAGGGCATCGATGGCAGCGGTCAAGCTCTCGTGGCCTTCCTTCATCATGCGCAGATTCACCAGCTTGGCGGCCTTGACCACGGCGGCCATATCGGAGCGCAGTTGCTGGCTGAAATGCGGCGTGGTGGCCAGAAAGGCCGCGCTGCTTTCAATGTTCAGGTTCGCGGCCAGCATCTTGGCGACGTGGGCGCGGGCCAGCGGCGTGGGCTCCTGGGTCTGGCGGGCGGCGGGGGCGACCACGCCACGGGTTGGCAGCCGGGGCAATGCCTGGGGGAATCCTAAGCGGGAAAGGTTCATATCGGGGTTGATTGGAAAGTGAAGGTGCCGGCCTGTACACTGCTGGCGAAATCTGGCTTCGGGTAGGGGCTGCTGCTGTGGGCGTTGCGGCCCAGCTTCTTGAGCCAGTACAGGCCCTTTTTGTCCCTGGTGGCCTCGTAGGGGGTCCCGCTGGTGTCGAGGTAGTGGCCGGGCTTTGGGTCGCTCATCGGTGGGGGTTAAATAGGCTGCCTTTTGAGCCGTAATAGGAGCGTTTTGGCGGGTCGAGCGGCAATGATTCAATGAGGGGGTCTAACTCATCAATAATGAACCAGACAGAGGCGCGATACCACGGCCAGTTATGCGCCCAGCGGTCATTCATTATGCGGGTTTTGATGCGGGTCAGCAGCTCGCGGGGCTGGCGTTGTTTGGGCTGGCTCATGCGGCGGGTTCGGCTAAGGCCTTGAGCTTCTTGTTGCGGGCACCAACCAGCGATTTGAAGGCGGGCACGTCCTGAAAGCCTCTGTTAGCGTTCCACACGGCAGTCAGTTCGGCTACGTCGGCAGCGAGCACCGCCTCCCCAATAGCTTGCGGCAAGCTGCTGCCCTGCTCAGGGTTGCCGTACTCCGTGTCCTTCTGTTCCTCTGTTGGAATGCAAAACGCCTGTAACAGGGCCACTTTCAGCGCGTAGGCTTGCGCCTTGCCCCCGGCTTTATCCCCGCTGTCGCTGGCCTCTCCGAACGCTTCGTAGGTCACGCTAGAGCCGTCGGCAGCGCGAAACGTGTAGGCGCATATCAGCGTGATATGCAGCATGGCCGTGCCCGTTTTGGTGGCATACTCCCGCTGCTTCACGTCTCGAATGGCGGCGGTGAAGCTCACGCCGTGCTTGCTGAGCGGGCCGTGCAACTCGTTCATGCAATCATCGATACCACGAAACTTGTACCCTTGCTGGGCATTGCTGCGGTTCTTGCTAATGGCGTTTAAGTCGGCCATTACAGCGGACATTTTCGCGTAAATCAGGGGGTAAATTTGGGTGATGGTCGCTTCCATTACTTGGCAGTGGTGAGGGTGGGCGTGGCATGTTCGGCGGCAGTGGTGCGGGCATCCGGCGCGGTGGTGGTGCAGGCGACGGCCAGCGGCGAGAGCAGGCACAGGGCCAGCAGGGCGCGAATAAGCTGGCAGGCACGGGTATCGGCGGGGGTGGGCTTATGCATGGCTGGAGTTCCCTTCCATCGTTGTGGGCGGCGTGAAATAGTGGACTGGCTGCACTGGTAATGGCTCCATGTGGTCTACTTCTGTGTAGTGGCCCCATGCATAGCTTTCCGCTATTTCAGTGTGTTCCGGCTGCCAATTACATTCGGTGTACATGGCCTGCACAACCCTGCCATTAGGCAATTCAACGTACAGAAACTCCTCCTCTAGCATAGGGTCACATGGGCCGCCATTTTCGTTCACGGCTATCCAGCCCGTCACAGCTGGCGCGGCGGGCGGCGATACTGGAGCAATTCGATTGAGCAGGAAGGCCGCCAATTCACTAGCGGTATCGGAGTCAGACACCAGCGAGAAATCCTCATCTGTCATTGTCCCAACCTGCCAAGCCAACCATTCCCTGCTGCACCAATAAGCATGGCCGAAATGCTCATTAATTATCTCTTCCAGTTCAGATTGGGCTATACCTGCCGCTGGCAAGGCAACAGCAGCCAGCGCGGCGCACAGGGCTTGCAGGTTCTCAGCCGTGAGCACGTTGCGGGCGGCGGCGATGAAGGCGGCATTTGGTTCAGCGTTGGGCACATCCTCATCGGGGGCTCCCTCTTGCGGGTCTGTGCCCGTGGTGCAGATGAACGGCCCGCTGCCTCCTTCCCATTCGTCTGGCCCGATTTGGTTGGACCAAGACAGGCCAAGTACGAGCGTTTCGTATGGCTTGGCCACGGTATCGGGGTCACCGTCCCAGCCGGTATAATCAGTGTAGGCTTCCCACGGCCCGGCCGTAGCAGCTTCGGCCAGCGGGGCCAGGGCTTGGAGTTGTTGGAGTAAGGTCATTTACTTTTGGGGGTTGATAAGTGTGAGAAATGCGGCCCGCGTCTGATTCACGCGGGCCGTGTTGCGTTTAGCGGTCGAGGCCCGTGTAGTCGCAGCTGTCGTCGGGGCCGTAGCCAGTCAGCTCGGATTCCGTGGCGTAGGCCGTGAGGTTGCCGGCATGTACATCGACGCGCCAGCAGGCCGTACCGGGCACCAGTTCGATGATTTCGCAGACCGTGCCTTCAGGGAAGCGGTGGCTGGTGAGGGTGTATAAGTCAGCGGGCATGGTGTTGAGTGTTATGAGGTGAATGAGGGATTACATGGTCAGGCACAGGTAGCCCATTGCGGCCAGGCAGCCCATCAGCCCCAGCAGGGCGAGGGCCAGCACGATGCCATAGAGCTTCGTGTGCCAGGCGGGCCGTTGCGGCGGGCAGGAGTTGGTCGAGTACAGGTCTTGCATGGGGCTAGGACTTTAGGGGTGAAGGATGGCCCGTATTTCTGTCTCAATTGCTTCGCGGCGGGCTGCTTCGAGGTCGGCTAGTAAGCGGGCCTCGGCGGCGGCTATAGCAGCAGCATGTTCGACCATTGAGAAGTGGCAGATAGCCTCCCAAGTGAGCGCGCTGATGTTGCCCCGTACAGATAGGCTCATGGCTGGGTAGTTGGGCAGGAACAGCACGAAGCGGCGGGCGCGAAGCAGGCGATAGGCCAGTTGCAGACGGTACAGGAAAGACTTCATAGTAGGATTAGTGAGCATGGTGATTAGCCGCGTCGTACTCAGCCGCCTGCCGTTCGTCCTCATGCTGGCATTCCAGCTCATACCGCTCAGGGTCGGCCGCGTACCGGGCCAGTTCGCGGCCGAGTGCTTCGATGCGGGCCTGCGCCTGCGCTTCACGGCGGGCCAGTAATTGGGCAAACGGGGTCAGGATTGGATTGGCTGGATTCATGATTAAGAGGCTTTGCGGAGTTGGTTCAATTCGCTTAGTGAAAAGTGGTCGCCGTTGGCGTACTGAATGCGGGCCGCGGCTTCGTCGCGTTCCTTGGCGCGGTGGCCAGCGCGGAGCACACACCAGGCATTGAGCAGCTGCGCCTCGGTGGTGAGTTGCCCCAGCCGCGCGGTGTAGCGGCCCACTTCGCGGATAGTCCAGCGGCGGGTATTGCCCACCAGCATCGATGAGGCCAGCGCGAAGGCAGCCACCAGCGGCGGGCCTTGCGTTTCGCGGTGGTGCTCCAGGATGCCGCAGACGCCTTCGAGCGCGGCAGCAAGTTGGCCGCGCTGGGCAGTAAGGATGCCGCAGTCGATTTCGCGCAGCACGGCGGCGCTCAGCGCGGCGGGCATGGCTTCGTGGCGGGCCAGGTCACTCAGGTAGCGGGTGGTGCGGGGGTCGCGTGGCATAGCAGTTAGGCAGTATGGTTAAGTACCTGGTTTTCACCGCCGTGTGCCGTAATGAATGCCCGAACCAGTTCAACTGGCACGTAGGCAAACACAGTGTCAGTGTCCGCATTTTTATCTTGGTCTTTGTGCGCTGCCCATTCTGGTACAGCCACGCTTGGATAGCCAACCTCTACTGTATGCCAAGGCCCATAGCAATCGCGGGGGCGACAATAGTGCGTGCGGCTGGCCTGCACGCTAAGGGTTGCGCCATCAGCACACACGATGAGCGGCACAACATTAGGGCGCACATCATCAGCAGCAGCGGGGCTGAACAGGTCTTTGCACGGCGTGTTCAAAATCCAATCAAGTATTGGCGTGGTGGTCAGGAATTCCATGGTGATTATTAATTAGCGGTTAGCAGCGGCCACTTTGGCGGCGTTGATGGTGGCCACGATGAGCTGGATGGGGCCGATGAGGCGGGCGGGCAGTTGGGCGGCGCGGGCGGTCATACTAGCGGCTCAGGTGCGCCAGTTCGGCGCGTTGAGCTTCAAACCGTGCATCCATCTGAGCATTGCCCAGCAGGGTGGCAATGGTGTAGGCCCGGCACCGCCAGCGGGCCATTTCCCACTTGTGGCTGAATTCGCCAGCGCCTTGCAGCGAGAGGTGGCGGTCGATGCGGGTGAGCAGCTCTACTGTGGTGGGGATGGTTTGCATGGCGGGGGAGTGAGGGGGTTGTGTGATGAATGGCCCCGGCGTAGAGCACCGGGGCTTTTTGTGTGGGTTAGCGGGCCTGAAATGCGGTATCTATGCCTTCGGCCACAATGGCCGTGACCGTCACAGGCAGGATGCGGAAGCCCTTGAGTTGGAGTGCATGGTTCGACAGGCTGAGTTTGGCAGTGTGCAGCATCCGTATCTGCGCGACACAGGTAGGCAGGTCAGCAGCCAGGGTCATGGGCTGCCAGTTGCCGTCCGGCGCGAACAGGCAGTACATGGTTTCGGAAGTGGTGTTAATGGCGGTTTGCATGGCGGGGGAGTGAGGGGGTTGATTGTGTTTGGTGATTCAAAGGTAACACATTTATTAATAAGTTGCAAGAACTTTATTAAGTTTAGTGATACATACGGTCAAAAAAACACTTAGCCCAAAAGCTGGGTAGGCCGGAAGCCCAGCCGCATAATTCCAGCAAATAATTCCTTTGCCTGATTGCTCACGGCGGCTGCTTGCTGAATCGTTGCGCCGTTGCGTACCAATTGGTCTGCCAGCGACATGGCACAAGCCGTTTCTGGTGCTTCGTGTCGCAATAGCTCTTTAGCCGACGTGCGCAATTTTGCTTTTACGCCCCGCGCTATGGCATCCTTAAGCAGTTCGTTGGGCCGCTTACCTGTATGTAGGAAGCAACTCGTACGGTTATACTCAATCACGCTACCCACGCCGCCAAACAGGTACTGATGGTTGTTGATGCTCTTTGAGTTGGCAATCTGAACGTCTCGACGAACGTGGTCCAGTGGGTTGATTTCTGGCGAATCGCCATGCAGCCCGCGCAACTCCCCTTCCATTGCGTCGAACTGCGCAATGTAATCCTCTTTAAACGCGGCGGCTTTCTTGCCAGTGAAGGCCATGACCAGCCGGACAAAGCCTGCCCGCGTCATCATAATCATGCGCTTCTGGCGGTTGGATTGGTCGGTGTAAGAGGTGGCGTAGAAATTAACGCCATCGAATTCGGGGCTGATTTCCAGCGCATCAACGGCCTTCAGTACGTTATCATGGCTCTTTCCGAACGCCTTGGCAACGCGGCGCGTGTCGGTGGCGGCGTTACCTTTTTTGGTGGTATAAACGATTGCTTCCATGTTACGCGGCGGCTTGAGTGGCTTTTAATTCCTGTTTGGCCGTGGCCTGCCGACGCTTGCGCTCCTTCTCCGAAATGCGCTTCAGCGCCTTCAGTACGTCGGCATCCTGCACAATGCCAGCGCGGGCGTTTTTAAGGCGGGCAAGCGTCTTAGTTGGTAGCATGTCCTGCAACTCCTTAAAATATTGGTTTGGTAGGAACTGTGTAGCAACGGCTAACTCGTTGAGATAGGCAACTTTACTCCCTAGTGCTTTCATGTTTTTTATTAATTTGTTTGGAACTTCTATTAATCTTATTACCTTAGCATCATTAATAAGCTGAGGTGTTCTGATTAATACACCAAAGCTAACACAGAAGTTCATAAAATCCAAACACTAAACTTAATATCTTATGGAACCATCGGAAACGATTGGCCAGCGCATAAAGACAGTGCGGGGCGAGCTGAGCCAAAAAGCCTTTGGGCTGCGAATCGGGCTTAGCCAAACGGCCGTAACGGCGCTGGAGACGAACCAAAGCGAGCCGCGCCTCGGCACCTTCAACAGTATCGTTGATGCCTTTAATGTGAATCCTGAATGGCTTCGCACTGGTTTGGGCCAAATGATATTTGATGCGTATGTGCGTTCAACGCCGCGCGCCGTGTTGATGCCACCCAGCACCAATACCCTGGATATCGCAAAGCAGGCCGTTGAAGACCCGGTTAGTTTCGCTCAATATTTGGACACCCTTATTGATTGGGTAGCCGACCTTCGTACTGACAAAAAGCGGCTTATTGAAGAGGTTACTGACTTGCGCGAAAAAGTGCAGGAACTGCGGGGAAAGTCGCCCGGTAGCTCCGACGCAGCCGGCCACGTGCACACCCCGGCCCCCATGCCGCTGCCTACCATTGGCTTTCGCCTTTCGGTGCAGCGCCGGACGGGCCAACGGGGTACGCACGTAGGCCGCTGAGCTATCGTAATACGCCCCGTTTGGCGGGTATCGGTCAGATTTCAGGTCAGGCCCCTCCCCTACCAACCGGCAAGCTGCTGTAAAACAAGAACTTCTGTGCGGCGTTGCAGGTCCCTGCATCTCCACAATTGGTTTAAGTTGAACAGCAGCCCCGGCCCGTCTCATACGGCCGGGGTTACTTGTTTAAGGCCGTTTTAGGGGCAACTAAGCAGGTATTGCTATGTTCTATTAGCTCCGCTGTGAGCGGCTAATCACGTTCACGCGGCGCATATGCGCCCCCATTCCTGGTATCACTTTCGGTCAGACCGCTTGTTCGCAGCGGTCAGACCCCATGCCCACCCTCGCAAGAGTGAAGCCCCTCGTTGTTTTTCGCAAGCCCAAAGCCTGCCCTACCCCCATCCCGGCCGCTACCGTGGGCGTACTCATTATTGAGTACCGCATTGGCGGCAAGCGCGTGGCCCAATCGACCGGCATTCGCGTGCGCTACGACAAGTGGAACGCCGAAGCCCGCAAGATTCGCGGCACCAGTGTAGCCGTTGACAACGACAACGACCTGCTCACGAACCTCTACGACGAAGCGAACGCGGCCTGCATTGCCATGCGGCGGGCCAAGGTGCCGGCCGAACCGGCGCGGGCCAAAGCCATTGCCGCGAGCGAAGGCCAGTTGCAGGCCGACGAAACGCTGCTGCAATCGTGGGCCGCGTGGCACAGCCGCCAGCTCGAACGGGCCGCCGTGGGCGAGATTCTGCCCGACACGGCCCGGCTGCCCGCCCGCCGTCGCCCGCTGCTGCTGGCCTGGCTCAAGGCCGCGAACCTGACCGGCTTGCTGACCAAGGACGTGAGCGCGGCCCGGTGCCGGGACTTCGCCCGCTGGCTGCTGGCCTCCTACCCCACTGTCACGAAGCAAAGTTTCGCCAACAAGTGCGCCCGGCTGCTGGCTGAATGCGCGGCCTGCGCGGTGGAACGCCGCGCCGTGCTGCACCATCCCATCGGCCGGCTGAAACTGGCCAAGGTGAAGCGCAAGCCGCTCACGTTCCTTTCGCTCGACCAACTCGACCAGCTACGGGCGGGCCGGTTTGATTGCCCCGGCCACCGGCGCACCCGTGACGCGTTCCTGCTTATCTGTTATACTGGCTTTGCCCACGTCGACGCGCGGGCCTTCGACCCGGCCGCGCACATTACCACCGACCGGCATGGCCAGCGGTGGGTATTGACGCCCCGGCAGAAAACGGGCGAGGAAGCCATTATTCCGCTGTTGCCAGAGACGGAGCGGCTGATTGCCAAGTACGCGCACGAAGGCCGGGTGCCGGTGCCCAGCAACCAGAAGATGAACGAGCGGCTCCACCAGATTGAGGCGCTACTAGACTTGCCGTTGTCGCTCACCTGCCACGTGGGCCGGCGCACGTTCGGGATGCTGGCGTTGGATGCGGGCGTGAGCATGGAGAGCGTGAGCAAGATGCTGGGGCATAGCTCGATTAAGATGACGGAGACGCTGTACAGCACTATCCAGCAAGCCCGAATCGGCCGCGAAATGCGCGAAGCCGGGCTACTCTAATGCGCTATGGAACGATACGACCCCCGCCT
>ENA-OBIO01000195-OBIO01000195.1-metagenomes-genome-assembly--contig:-NODE-195-length-37793-cov-29.0927_pt1 | contig 37793 bp, 32 predicted proteins | sample MGYA00153383_OBIO01 | MGnify analysis MGYA00153383 | reverse complement strand
AATCTAGCGCCCATATATTGAGTTACCTCAGTAGATATATTCTCTGTGTTTACTTATTTTAACATAGTTAGGTTTTTTCGCGCCGACCTACTTACATCTAAATTGCATTTTTCGTGCGGGCTCTTGGGCCCACCCCACAAGAACTTTATCAAATTTTGACTGTGCAGTTTAAATGCAGAATAGCTTAGTGTTTTTGACTATTCCCAATTCCGAATTCCCCATGCCCTAAATCTGAGATTTGTGCACGACTACGGGTGTTCCCACCGAGGCCCAATTGAACAGCCATTTAGCATGATTTACAGCGACATTTGTGCAGCCGTGAGTAACGGGATTGCCGAATAAATTGTGCCAGTAAGCGCCGTGAATTGCATTGCCGCCGTCGTAATACATGGTATAGGGAACGTCGGGCACGTCGTAGTCATCCCCAGTCATTCTCGCGACGCGATATTTGGTTTGAATGGCAAAGGTTCCTGTGCGGGTGGGAGTTGATGCTTTGCCACTCGAAATATTGACAGCGTAAACGGGTATATTTCCTTCCCAAGCTACTAACTTTTGTCTGGATAAATCAATTTCAATCCAGCGTTGGTTAGATTCTTGCAACTGCAAAATTCTATTGGCAATTATGTTGTGCTGTTCGCCGGCAATTGCCGGAGTTGAACCGCCGTAGAATACAGCAACAGTCAGGGCAAAACTTGCACAGAAAGTTCCAGCGCGACGCCAGTAAGTTGAGTTAATAATACTTTTCATTGCTCACACCTCGTACTATTTTAGATTTTAAATTTTAGATTGGAAACTGGCTTAAGAAGCTGTTAAGTTTTGGGAGAGATTTCGGGCAATTTGCCCGATCGCCTCCCAGTCTCCATTTTCCACTAAGTCTTTGGGAAATAAGTCTCCGGCTAAACCAACGGCGATCGCCCCAGCGTCAATAAATATTTTCGCATTTTCCAGCGTTACCCCGCCAGTGGGGATTAAGGGAATGTGTCCCAGAGGGTCTTGTAGGCTTTGCAGGTAAGCCGCGCCTCCCAAAGCCGATATCGGAAACACTTTGACGCAGGTAGCGCCAGCTTGCCACGCCGTCAAAATTTCTGTAGGAGAAAAAGCACCAGGGACGATCGGCACTCCGGCATCAACTGCTGCTTTAATCATAGCTAGATCGGTGTGGGGAGTAAACAGAAATTGAGCACCGCAGTCGATCGCTTGTTGCAACTGTTCTAAGTTTAATAAAGTGCCGGTGCCAATACTAAAAGTAGGGAATTCGGAGCGGAGTTCGGCAATTAATTCATCAGCTTTGTGGGTATTCCAGGTAATTTCAATAAACTGGATTCCTCCTGCTACAACCGCTTTTGCCATCTGCAAAGCCAGTTCTTTTTCGGAGGAACGGATCACTGCGATCGCCCGGTGTTTTTTTAGTAGTGTCAACCAAGATTGATGATTCATACCAACTCATTTTGTCTCGCCTATAATTTTAATACACATTACTAACTCCGATATATGCCAAATTACACTATGCGGGGCGTTCAATTTTTAACTGACAATCTAGGCAACAAAACCGCTGCAATTGTTGACCTCAAAGAACACAGTGCATTTTGGGCTGACGTGCTGGCTGAATGCGGCGAACCGATCGACTTTCAGTTTTTAGTTGATTCTCAAGGCGAAAAAATCGCGGTGGTACTCGAATTCGAGAAGCACGGCGAACTTTGGGAGGATGTTTATGACTGTCTGACTATTGAATCTAGAAAAGATGAACCAAGAGTTCCTTGGGAAGAAGTTCAACGCCAGCTTCAGGAAAAAGGTAAATTGAATGTCTGATTACCTGGTAATTACTGCGCGATCGGCTCAAAAAGACCTGGATGCTCTGCCCGTTGAAATCAGCAGTCGCATTTATCCCCAGATAAATGCTTTAGGAAGTGTGCCGCGTCCTCCGGGCTGTATCAAGTTAAAGGGGGAGAAAAACGGTTGGCGAATTCGGGTTGGCGATTACAGGGTAATATACACTATTGATGACGACAGTCGTACGATCGACATCAGTAAAGTACGTCACCGCAGAGAAGTTTACGAAAGGTGATATCAAATCCGGTAGCATCGGAATTAATATTACCCAAATCCAGGACACGGCAGTGCCGTTTCCCTACAATTAATCGCGGTAGGGAAACGGCACTGCCGTGTCCTCTATATCATGTCCGAGTGCAGCCGGAAATGATATGACAATCAAGATTTAGTGGTAGGGTGCGTCGCTATCGGATAACTGCAAATATCGAGAATTGTCGCAGCGACGCACTCTACTATAAAAAATTGGGGCGATTCTAGTGGTAGGGTGCGTCGCTATGGGATAACTGCAAATATCGAGAATTGTCGCAGCGACGCACCCTACTATAAAAAATTGGGGCGATTCTAGACAATCCTAGAATCACCCCAATTACCGATTTAAAACTTTAGACTTAATCCAAAATCTTAAATCCAAAATCAATTAGGCGATCGTCGCCATTTTGACATCAGTATTAGCTAACAAATTTTGCAATTCGTCGGAATCCACAGTTTCCTTTTCAACTAGCATATCAGCCAAAGCATTGAGGACGTGGCGGTTGCCGACGAGTACATCTTTAGCGCGACGATAAGCTTGTTCTACCAACAAACGCACTTCATCGTCGATCATGGATGCGGTTTCTTCAGAGAAATCGCGTTCAGCCATAATATCGCGACCCATGAACATATTGCCTTGTTGGCGGCCCAGAGCTACGGGGCCTAGTCGATCGCTCATACCGAAGCGAGTCACCATTTGGCGTGCGACTCTTGCTACTTGTTGCAAATCGTTAGAAGCACCGGTGGTCACTTCTTCTTCACCGAAGACAATCTCTTCAGCAATGCGGCCGCCTAGAGCTACCGCCATTTGATTTTGCAAGTATGAGCGAGAATACAAGCCAGAATCCATCCGATCTTCGCTTGGTGTGAACCAAGTCAAACCGCCAGCGCGGCCGCGGGGGATAATGCTGATTTTTTGAACTGGGTCATAATCGGGCATCAAAGCACCGACTAAGGCGTGACCGGCTTCGTGATAAGCAACTAAGGTTTTGCGCTTTTCGCTCATTACGCGGTCTTTCTTTTCTGGGCCAGCGAGCACGCGGTCGATCGCATCATTGACTTCATCCATCGAGACTTCGGTCAAGTTGCGGCGGGCTGCCAAAATTGCGGATTCGTTCAGCAAGTTAGCCAAATCTGCACCGGTGAAACCGGGAGTACGGCGGGCGATTTTCTCCAAGTCCACGTCTTTCGACAAAGTTTTGCCACGGGCGTGAACGTTGAGAATTTCGAGGCGACCTCCGAAGTCGGGGCGATCGACCACAACTTGGCGATCAAAACGACCCGGACGTAGCAGCGCAGCATCCAGCACATCGGGGCGGTTTGTCGCAGCAATCAGAATGATGCCGGTGTTGCCCTCAAAACCGTCCATTTCGGTCAGCAACTGGTTCAGGGTTTGTTCCCGTTCGTCGTTACCACCACCCATACCAGCGCCGCGTTGACGGCCTACTGCGTCAATTTCATCGATAAATACGATGCAAGGAGCGTTGGTTTTGGCTTGTTCAAACAAGTCGCGGACGCGGGAAGCACCCACACCCACAAACATTTCTACAAATTCTGAACCCGAAATCGAGAAGAAGGGAACGCCTGCTTCTCCAGCAACTGCTTTAGCAAGGAGGGTTTTGCCTGTTCCGGGAGGGCCGACTAGCAGCACACCTTTGGGAATTTTGGCTCCGACTGCGGTGAAGCGATCGGCATTTTTCAGGAAGTCTACGACTTCGGCGAGTTCTAGCTTGGCTTGTTCGATGCCGGCTACGTCGCCGAAAGTTACCTGAGTTTGCGGCTCCATTTGGACTCTAGCTTTGGATTTGCCGAAGTTCATGGCTTGGTTTCCAGGCCCGTTTTGGGCGCGTCGCACCAAGAAAAACAGTCCGACTAAAAGCAAAATCGGGAAGAACAGGCTGCTGAGGGCTTTTACCCAGAATCCTTCGTCGTTTTGGGGCAGAACCGAAATATCTACCTTATTTTTGGTCAGGATGTTGATCAGTTCCGGGTCATTCGGCAGGTTAACGATCACTTTGCTGCCGTCTTGGGCTGTGACGAGGGCTTTGCTGCGATCGGAACTGATATTTATTTTGTCTACTCTCTTGCCTTCGACTTCCTGAATGAATTGGCTATACTTCCAGACTTCCCGGCTTGGGGGCTGTTTATCAAAAAATGCGGTTGCTAAGGCAATGACTACAATAGCCAGAAGTGCGTACAGGCCAGCGTTTCTCCAGCGTTTATTCACCGAGGTCGATCTCCTAATTTTTAGTCCCTGTGGTCTGGGATTTTTTATTTATGTTCATCAATCTTAACCTAATTGTAACTTCTTTTTGTGTTGCGGGGAATCTCGGTAGGGGCGATCGGTCCTTTGAGGTGAGGTTGTGGAAACCGAATGTTACTTGCTGTCGTCTTGAGATTCGGGTGCTTTTTTAATGGTTGTATTTCTGCTTATACTATACAAGAGAATTTGTCAAGATAGTCAAAAGCAGTCGCGATCGCCACCAGTCCTGTTTTGGGAACCGATTTAGCGTATAACTCTGAAGAAGCCTTTGAGACATATTCCCTACAACATTGGGGGGTAGGGACACGGCACTGCCTGAAAAAACCGATCATCTCGCTCGTGCAACCGGAATTGACACCAATCGTGAAAAATAACAATAATTAAGCAAGAAGAATGGACACTAAATTATCAATGGCAACTAATTTTATTCGCTATTTTGTTGAGCCGGGAGATACGGTTTTTGATGTCGGGGCTAACATTGGACAGAAAGCTGATTTGTATTTGGCGGCTGGGGCGAAAGTAATATGCTTTGAACCCCAACCAGATTGTTTAACTATATTAACTCAAAAATACCAGCAAAATCCCAACGCTTTTATCGTTAATAAAGGGTTGGGGGAGCAAGCCGGGACTATGCAGCTTTCAGTATGTAGTGATGCTAATTACATATCAACATTTTCCCAAAAATGGAAAACAGGGCGCTTTGCTAACTACGATTGGAATCAAACTGTGACTGTCGAAATCACTACCTTAGATGAGATGATAAAACTGTGGGGATGCCCAAAGTTTTGTAAAATAGATGTTGAAGGATTTGAGCATCAAGTATTAAAAGGACTGTCTATCCCAATTCCGTATATATCATTTGAGTTTGCTATAGAATTTATTGAAGATACAAAAAACTGCATAAGTCATCTAAAAAGTTTGGGATATAAGGTTTTTAACATTGCCAAGGGCGAAGCCAGTAATTTGGTATTTCCTAAATGGGTTTCTGACAGCGATCTTTTGAATTATTTAGAGTCGGCTAATGAGGCATTGCTGTGGGGAGATGTTTACGCAAAATTCGAGGTAAATCGACACCATATATCGGAGATAAAAACTATACCAAAAATTACTAATCAAATAGCTGCAACGGTAGGATACTTAGACTTGCAGAAGCTGTGCCAGCAATACTCAGTTGCCCCGCGAGGTGTGATCCACATAGGCGCTCATGAAGGGCAAGAAATGCAGGAATATCAAGTGATGGGCGCTGACAAAGTGCTGTTTGTTGAAGCTAATCCGTCTGTTTTTGAAAGGTTGAAATTGCATATAGCAGGCATACCTAATGTATGGGTAGCAAACTGTGCTATTAGCAACCAAAACGGTACAGTTAATTTGCGGGTAAATTCCCACGATATGAGCAGCAGCATTCTGCCACTAAAGCTGCACAAGGAAATTTATCCCGGTATGCTGGAGGTTAATCAAGTAACTGTAACCTCGAAAACTCTGGATTCGTTAATGCAAGAAAGTCCGCTGAATTCATCGGAGTTTAATATCCTGGTTATTGATATTCAAGGCGCAGAGCTTTTAGCTTTGCAAGGAGCAAAGGAAACTCTCAAATATATTGATGCAATCAGTACAGAAGTTAATTGCGAAGAACTGTATGAAGGGTGCGCTTTGATCGACCAAGTGGACGATTTTCTCAAGGAATATGGCTTTGAACGAGTAGCTGTGGCAACTCCATCTCATCCATCTTGGGGGGATGCTTTTTATGTCAAAAAAGCAGTCATTATTCCAGATACTGAGAATTTAAATTTGAGGATATCACCAGTAAATGAGCCTAACAGTTTGGTAATTGCCACGAGTATTGCACCGGGAAATATCGAAAATCAGCGGGCGGCGGTAGAAAGCTGGCGATTGTTGGGATTTTCTGCTGTTTCACTGAATAGCCAGGAAGAAATTAGCCAATTGCAGCCACTCTATGAAAATGTTACTTTCCATGAGGTAAAGCGCGACGCGCGAGCAGAAGCAGGAAGATCGTTAGTATATCTTGATGATCTATTTGTTTATTTGCGCGATCGCGGCACAAGAATCTGCGGTATTGTTAATTCAGATATCCGCCTGAAAGCCGACGGCAATTTGATTTCATTTATATGCAAACAGGCTGAAAATGCCGTAGTTTTTGGTTCTCGAACTGATGTTGATTCTCCCGAACAAGCAGCGGGAGAAATTTATGCTAAGGGGTTTGATTTATTATTTTTTGACAAGGAATTATTAAAACAGTTTCCTAAGTCCCAATTCTGTTTAGGTCTTCCTTGGTGGGATTTGTGGATACCGCTGATGGCTCAGCAAAAAGGGTTGACTGTCAAATATTTAGAAACTGCGATCGCCTATCATATCAAACACCCGGTGAATTACATCAACGATTTTTGGCAAAATATGGGAATTCACTTCACGGGATTTTTCCAGCCTGATTTGTCCAGAAAATTTCAGGAAATGCTGTCAAATAATCCAAATCAGTTACAAGTAGAACTCACAAGTATCGCTGTACAAACTGGACACATAATTGACAGAAATCAGCAGAGAATTAGATATGAAGCTAGGGACTCGCTCAATTTAGAGCGCTCGCAGCCTGTCCCGTCGGCTTTCAAAGTATCTGCGATAGTTTCTACTTACAATTCCGAAAAATTTATGCGTGGTTGCTTACAGGACTTGGTAGAGCAAACGCTGTACAAACAAGGGGAACTGGAAATTATCGCGATCGACAGCGGTTCCCAAGAAAACGAACAGGCGATTGTGCGGGAATTTCAAGCAAAATATCCGAATATTGTGTACGATCGCACTTCTGACCGTGAGACATTATATGCAGCCTGGAATCGAAGCATTAAGATGTCGCGCGGAGCTTACATTACTAATGCTAACACCGATGACAGACACCGCCCCGATGCCCTAGAAATCCTGGCGAAATATTTGGACGAAAATGCTACAGTAAGTTTGGTTTATGCTGACCAACTAATTACCGCCACAACTAACGATACTTTTGCAAAAACGCAATCCGAAAAGCGATGGAATTGGCCGGCATTTGATTACAGCGAACTCGAGCGGCGCTGTATTATTGGCCCGCAGCCGATGTGGAAAAAATCGCTGCACGAAAAATACGGCTATTTCCGAGCCGAATTTAGGGCGGCTGGCGATTACGAATTTTGGCTGCGGATTGGCAAAAGCGAAAATATTGTGCACTTGCCAGAAATTCTCGGCTTGTACTGCGAAAATCAACAAGGTTTGCAACATTCATCGCCAATATCGCAGCAAGAAACTCGGCAAATATGGGATGAATACGGCATCATCCGCCGGGGTGTAAAACCAGTCGCTACAGTTCCTGTTTCAATCTCTCCATCACAGCTAAATGCCATGCCCTACCGCACCTCGGCAGAAACACTCGTCAGCGTAATCATTCCCTGCTATAATCACGCAACTTTACTCAGAGAAGCTGTTGAAAGTGTTGCCAGTCAGACTTATCCAAACTGGGAATGTATCATTGTTAATGATGGCAGTTCCGATGATACCAGCAACTTCGCAAATTATTTAATTCAACTGTATCCTCAAAAATCGCTTCGCCTCATAGATAAACCCAATACAGGGCCCGCTGATTCGAGAAATGTGGGCGTTCAGCAGTCGTTAGGAAAGTTTATTTTATTCCTAGATGCTGATGATAAACTTCATCCGAAATTTCTAGAGGAGTGCGTGGAGATTTTATTAGCAAAACCCCTGGTTGGTTTTGTCTATACAGATGTGCAGCACTTCGGAGCAAACTGCGATTTTGTTACCCACGGTGACTTTGATGCCAATCGGTTTTTGAGAGACAATCAAGCCCCAGCTACTTCCCTATTTAGAAGGGAGATTTACGAGCAAGTGGGCGGCTTGAAAAAAGTGATGAAGCTGGGATGCGAAGACTGGGAATTTTGGGTTTCTGCCTACGAAAAAGGCTGGTTAGGCGATCGATTGCCTAAGCCTTATCTGTATTACAGGCAGCACGGTGACGGCTCTAGCAGAACCCAAAAAATGGCGACTGAGCGCGCAAAATTAGACTTGATGAGAGCCACAATTATTCACCTGCACTCTCGACTTTACAGACCCGAAGAAGTGCGTTGGTCAGAACAGATTTTGCAGCAACACGGCAATTTAATAGCTGACGAATTAGCTCAAGTTAACAAACCCGAACAATTTTTAACTTCGCTGTCTCAATACTTGGGAGAGTATCAAAAAGACCAAGCTAACCAAGTAAGCCTCGCGAACATCCGCCAATCCCGCCAGCAACTGGCAAATTATTGGCTGAATCTACCCGTAGAACAACTGGCAAATGCCTATGCTGGCGATGCAGGTAAGGCACATCAAATGCTGCTAAATAGTATTATCAAATATGAAGGATTGACAGATGCCGAAAAGACTTCGATCGATCGACTAACAGCACATCTCTCCCAGGGGATTAAAACTCCCAAGGATATTAATTACCTATTAGCAGCATCTCTCTATTGTCGTGCTGACCAGTTACTGCTGAACTATGAAAATGCAGCGATACCTAATTGGTTTGTCAATGACTATCTCAAATTCATGTTTGCCGCGCCTACTCTCTTTCAAGAAGTAGGAGAGGCTGATAATTATTGTCGGTATATGCAGGGATGGGTGAGTTATTTGCATAATAATATCTTCAAGAATCAAAACTCACAAGTGTGGCAGGACATCGCCTGGTTCTTCACCCAAAGTGCTAACTTTATTCCTCTATACTTCAATAGTGAAAATCTCAAGGATGTATACACGAAGCGGGCAGATATTATTGAATATGCCATGAAACATCGCGGCGCGGCGATTGATTGCATTTTTCCGGCTAGACCTGCAAACAGGGGGAAAATTCGCCTCGGTGTGCTGACTAAACATTTCGGGGCGATGACGGAAACTTTCGCTACATTGCCCGCTTTTGAACATCTGAATCGAGAACAGTTTGAGATTATTTTGTATGCGATTAATCTCGACGGTAACAGACTAGAACAGTATTGTCAGAGTCGCGCTGATAGATTGGTTAAACTGTCGAATGATTTGCCAAGTCAAATTCAGACAATCCGGGCAGATGACTTAGATATTCTGCTGATTGCTACGAATATTACTGCTGTTACTCATTCCATTAGTTTATTAGCGCTGCATCGATTGGCGCGGGTACAAACTACCTGTTTTAATTCTCCTATTACGACAGGAATGCGACACATTGACTATTACATTGCTGGCAAGTTGATGGAACCTACACCTGATGGACAGCGGCATTATCGCGAGCAATTAGCAATTATTGACTGGCTTGGCTGCTGTTTTAGCTATACTCTCGAACCTTATACTCCTAACATTCAACTCGACAGAAATAGCCTGGGTATTTCTGAGGAATCGGTGGTGTTTGTTTCGAGTGCAAATTTGTATAAACTACTGCCGGAGTTAAGGGAAACATGGGCAAAGATTATGGCTGCTGTTCCTAATTCTGTGCTGTTTTTAATGCCCTTTGGCCCTAGCTGGACTAATCATTATCCTGGGGGGGCTTTTGTGAATAATATGAAAGCCGTTTTTGCTAAGTATGGGATTGACAGTCAGCGGTTGCGGGTGTGGAAGAGTTTTCCTAACCGCGCGGATGTTAAAGAAGTTTTGAAGTTGGGAGATGTTTATTTGGATTCCTATCCCTATGCGGGGACTACTTCGCTTGTAGATCCGTTAGAGGTGGGACTTCCAACTGTGGTTAGGGATGGTGATACTTTGCGATCGAGAATGGGAGCGGCGGTGGTACGATCGCTATATATGCCCGATTTAATTGCACATGACGAAGCATCTTATATTCAATTAGCTGTGAGTCTCGCGACTAACCCGCAGTTGCGGCAGCAAAAACGGCAGGAAATTCTGCAAAAAATGCAGGGCAATCCTGCCTGTTTTGATAGTGTTGCATACTCGGGGGCGATCGGCAAATTATTCCAAGAACTCTTTAGTAAATGGCAAACCAGCCACCTGGAAGCATCCCGCAGCTTACAGGATAGCATTCCCAAGCAGCCAGATTTGGGCGAGAAACTCTCGAACGCCATCAAGCTTTACCAGAGAAATTCGTCAAACATCTCAGCTATCTCAGAACTGCGTCAAATCCGCAAACAAACCGCAGATTTCTGGCTGAACCTTCCCGCCGAAAACCTCGAAACCGCCTACAAAAATGCTGACGGTAAAAACTACCAAATCCTGCTTGTTTCCGGCTTTCAAAAACAAGCGATGATTGAAAGCGAACAAATATTTTTGCAGCAATTAACCCAGATTAGCAAAGGATTAGTGCATCCGAAAGCTGTCAACGCCTTACTGGCGGCGATGCTGTATTTCCCGCCAGAAACCATGCGAATTCCCGACGCTCGCAACCGCTTACCGCACTGGTTAATCAAGGATTACGAACAAGTTTTTGAACCAGAATCTGCTGTTAACTCTGAGTCAAGTTCTGACTTGCTAGCTCAATACATTCAATCCCCGCAATTTGCGAATCAACTGTTAGGATGCGTGAACCTTTACCGCATCGATCCGTCTGATGAATCGGTAGTTTTGGAAATGCGCCAAATCCGCAAACAATTGGCTGATTTTTGGCTGAGTGTTCCATCAGAAAAACTAGAAACGTTTTATCAAGGAGAAGTTCGCAAGGGATATCAAGCAATACTTAGCTGCGGCTTGCAAGCAGAATCAATGACTGAAGCTGAACAAAACTTTTTGCAGCAATTGACTGAAATTAGCAAAGGGTTGGTGCATCCTCAAGCTATTAATGCTTTGCTGGGTGCGATGCTGTATTTTGTGCCTGGAAAAATGCGGGTTCCCGATGCTCGCACCCGTTTGCCGCAGTGGCTGCTTGAAGACTATGAAAAGGTGTTTGAGATCATCGCATTTGTCGCAACTCAACAAACCATTGTCAGACAAGATTATATGCCGCAGTTTCTCAATCAATTAACTGCTGCCGTCAATCTTTATGAAATCGATCCGACGGCGGAATTAGTAATAGCAGATTTGCGGCAAATTCGCAAGCAAATTGCTGATTTGTGGCTGAGTGTTTCTGGCGAACAACTGGAACTTTTGTACCGAAGTGATTTCAGTAGAGCTTACAAAGCAATGCTGGGCTGTGGGTTTATTAATGAGCCGCTAACTGAGACTGAACGCGGGTTTTTTAACTCGCTGGTTGCTGAGTTAGGCAAAGGGTTTGGAATGCCTCAAGCTGTGCATAATTTGTTGGCGGCGATGCTGTTTTGTCGCGCTGGACAGTTGCGGGTTGAGGATGCGAATACTTGTTTGCCGGAGTGGTTGTTTGAGGATTATGAGCAGTTTGTTGGAGGTGCGGTTAAGGTGGCTGTTGGGTGATGAAAGGTGTCCCTTCCTCGTTCCCTGGCTCTGCCTGGGGACGCAGATCCGGAGGCTCTGCCTCCTGTTTTTCTAGGCAGAGCCTCTGGATATCGGTTCCCAGGCAGAGCCAGGGAACCAGTTAATTTTCAAGGGTAAAAGAAATGCTTAAAATATATAGAAACGGTGCAAATGAAGAAATAATTCGTGGTCAAGGGTTGTCGGCATTTATACACAATAGCGACTACTATGAAACTATCATCGGAGTTTTTGAGGATGGTACGATCGATTGTTGGGGATTGGTTAACTTTGAGGAATTCAAAACCAAAGTTGCTCAGGGATGGGTTGTTACTGAAGTTCCCAAGGGTGCGAGGATAAGCTGTCATCATTTCTACTGGGGAAACTCGACTTTTGAGTTTTATAAAGAGATTGATGAATTTGTCAAAAAAGTGGCAGATACAATCGATATGCTTCAGGGTAAACAAACAGTTTCAGAGACTTGTATTCAAGCCTTTGCTAGATTCCTAACATTGCTAACAAAAGAAAATAGAAGTAGCTTGCGAGCAGCTTACAATGCTATTCCAAAATATCTAAGGATTTATGTTCTTGGTGATATGGATTGTAAAGATTCCGCGATTTTAACGTATATCGAAGACACAGAAGTTTCTCAGGAAATTATCGAAAGATTCAAGATAGACTATGAATGGATTTGGGAACGGTTAAATTAAGCGAATATCTGAATCCTCAGTATTGTCCCAAACTGTATCTAGTGATGTTTGACTGGCTTGATGCCAAAACTCAGCTTCCTCGTCCCCAGGCAGAGCCTGGGGACGCATATCCGGAGGCTCTGCCTCTATTTTTTGAGGCAGAGCCTCTGGATATCGGTTCCCAGGCTCTGCCTGGGAACCAGTTAAAAATGGCAATTTAATTTAATACAAGTTCTGGATGTTGTGGCTCAAACAAAGGACGTGTTACTTGGCGCAGCAGGACTGTTTCTAAACTGCCTTCTATGACATTTTCTGCTTCTATTTCCAACTCGCCCCACAATAGCCGATCGCCCTGACTGGGCATTTTACCTAAATTGTGGATCATAAATCCAGCAATTGTTTGGTAAGCTTCGTTAGTCGGTAGGCTTAATCCGAGTTTTTGGTTGACTGCTGTCACTTCCCATAGCCCAGAAATCAGTGCTGAATGGGCATCTTTTTCGACGAGAGTTGCTTCGGAAGGTGGCAACAGCGGTTGAGACTCTTGACTGGTGATCCAACCAGTTAGCAGCCGCACAGTACCGTTGAGAACGGCTAGCAGTGGCCACAGTAATTTTGAACAGGTTTCAAGGGCGGGCATCAGTAGCAAAGCGGTGCGCTCTGGGGCGTGGTTTGCTAATACTTTGGGGATTAGTTCTCCTAATACTATCTCGACGTAGGTTACTAAGATGAATGCTGTGGGAACTGCGATCGAATGCACAGTCAGCATAGCGGGTAAATGCCCGATCGGCAATTTGTCGATCCACGGCTCGATCCAGTGTACAGTCGCCCCCTCGCCCAACCAACCCAACAGCAAACTTCCTGCTGTTGTGCCAGTTTGAGTCACCGACAGGTAATGCGGTATGTTGTTCTGAGCTTGGTGGATCAGTTCGGCGGTTTTGGCAGTTTTTGGAGAGTCGGACAACTGGGCGAGTTGGCGAATTTGATGTCTGTCTGCTGATACTAATGCTAGTTCTGATGCCACAAAAAAGGCGATTAAAAGTGTTAATCCCAGCAACATTGCTAATCTCAGGAGTGTTTCGGCGACTTCTATTTCCAGGTCAGTAAAGTTGTTCAAGATAGATATCTAATCTGATAGATGTTTTAGGTTAATTCTTTTATTTTAGCTTACGATTAAGATAGGTTGAGCGCCTGACATTTCGGATATCCGCACTACCTATATTCGTAGGGTGCTTAGGTTGCACCTTACCCGTAGAATTTGTCAACTCTTTCTCTTCTCTTTTTTCTTCCTTCCCACCATTAGCATTTTCGCGGTTTGTTCAAAATAGATAAAAAAGCAATTTGCTAATCTACAAATCTATCTTGTGGCCGAGGCTAAAAAACTCCTAACCTATTAAAATCCGTTGGTGAAGGATAAGTATAAGGAAACCAAAGGCCGTGAACTTAAAAACAGTCATATCGCTGCTAAAACAAACTTTTACTGAATGGCAAGAAGATAAAGCGCCAACCCTAGCCGCCGCCCTAGCCTATTACACAGTCTTCTCTCTCGCCCCGCTGCTAATTATCGTCATTGCGATCGTCGGTTTAGTCTTTGGTGCAGACGCAGCCCAAGGTCAAATCGTCGCCCAACTCCAAAGTTTAATCGGCAAAGATGGCGCCCAAACCGTCCAAGAACTCATCCTCAAAGCCTCCGAGCCCAAGTCGGGAATGATTGCTACTCTAGTCGGCATCGTTACACTTTTGTGGGGCGCTTCTAACGTGTTTACTAATCTCAAGGAAGCCCTCAATACTATTTGGAATGTTTCACCGCCTCCCGGCCGTGGTATCTGGGGATTCTTGCAAGATCGCGTATTGTCTTTTGCGATGATTTTAGGTATAGGTTTTCTACTGCTAGTATCTTTAGTCCTTAGCGCCGTTTTAGCTGCCGTCAGCTATTGGTTGAACGGCTTGCTGCAATTACCAGTCGGTATTTGGCAGATTGTGGACTTTGCGATCTCCTTTGGCGTAGTTACGCTGCTTTTTGCCTTAATTTATAAACTTTTGCCCGATGTCGATCTTGCCTGGAATGATGTTTGGATCGGCGCCGCCATCACCTCAATGCTGTTTACGATCGGCAAATCTCTCATTGGCATCTACCTCGGAGGTAGCGGTATTGCCTCTACCTACGGTGCTGCGGGCTCGTTTGTGATTATCCTGCTTTGGATTAATTATTCGGCTCAAATTCTCTTCTTAGGTGCGGAATTTACGCAAGTTTGGGCTAACCGATACGGTTCCAGAATGCGAAGTTCGCGAAAGAATCTCCTTAATAGCGAAAATGGGGAATCCTCTGCACGCAAAGATCGGAACAAGTCTTAACATTAGACAAACTGAAAATTTGAGGTTAAACTACCATCCTAGATTTGACAGAAGGTGGAAGGAAAGACCAATTTGGAATGCCATAATTTTACTTTTTTTGGCGATCGCCCTTTCACATTCTGTCTTCAGAATGTGTTTGTGGTGATATTAATTCCGCTTGCATTGGAATGATATACAGGACACGGCAGTGCCGTGTCCCTACCACGATTAATTAGAGGACACGGCAGTGCCGTGTCCCTACCACGATTAATTAGAGGACACGGCAGTGCCGTGTCCCTACCACGATTAATTAGACCTCTTACAAAATAATTTTCTGATAGAGTGAAAAGTCTTGCTTTACTTGATTAGACATTTCCCAAAAAGCCTTTTAAGAATAGGTAGGATGCCTGTTCCACAATATTTTTGGGAGATGTCTAATACTAATTCTGATGCTACCGGATTTGAGATGAAAACTTTAACTTTAGTCCTCTAAAAATATCAAGACTAAAGTCCTCACTACAAACCAAAATTTTATTAAACTTGATTGTGAAATCTAGACAGCCCTGGGCTGATTGCTGACAGATGCGAGTTTGACATTGGCCCGAATCCGGGAAATTCGCTTCACCCTCGTTGATTTCGATTTATATCTAGAGTTGAATCTGCTGCACGTATCTATCAGCAGAAGGAATTTTTTTGTCAATTTTTTTCGACAATTTCTCCCTGAAGGATGATTGATCGATCGCATATTTTGAGTTTAATGAAAATTAGGCACAATCTTTCACTCCCCGCGCAGTATCCAAAATCGCACTTTCAATCTGCTGCAAGTTTTTTAAAATTTTGGTAAACAATCATGATTTCATTAACTAAAAAACGCATCGCCCTAATCTCCGTACATGGCGATCCGGCTGTGGAAATTGGCAAAGAAGAAGCGGGCGGACAAAATGTTTACGTGCGTCAAGTCGGGGAAGCTCTCGCGAAACAGGGGTGGCAAGTTGATATGTTCACCCGCTCATCAGACTCGCAACAAGCAAGAATTGTAGAACACAGTCGTAATTGCCGGACAATTCGGCTCGTAGCAGGGCCACAAGAATTTATTCCCCGGGACGAACTTTACGGATATTTGCCAATCTTTGTACGAGAATTTCAGAAGTTTCAGTTAGAGTCAGGCTTTCAATATCCCTTAGTTCACACGAATTACTGGCTGTCTTCTTGGGTGGGAATGGAGTTGAAAAAATCGCAACCTTTGCGACAAGTTCACACTTACCATTCTTTAGCAGCAGTTAAGTACAAGTCGGTTTCGACAATTCCGATGATTGCCAAAACCAGGCTGCAAGTTGAAAAAACACTTTTGGAAACAGCCGATCGCGTTGTGGCTACCAGTCCCCAAGAAAAAGAACACATGAGGTCTCTAGTTTCGGCAAAAGGTAATATTGACATCATTCCCTGCGGTACCGAAATTGAGCGGTTCGGCTCGATCGGGCGATCGGCAGCCCGCCGCCAGTTGGGAATAGCGCCAGAAACGAAAGTCGTGCTGTACGTCGGCCGTTTTGACCCCCGCAAGGGCATCGAAACCTTAGTCCGCGCGGTCAGTCTGTCGGCGCTGCGGCGCAAAACCGATTTGAAACTGATAATTGGCGGCGGCTGGCGCGAGGGGGAATGCGACGGTAAAGAGCGCGATCGGATCGGCAGCATCGTGGAAGAATTAGGCTTGAGCGACATTACCAGTTTTCCCGGCGGCTTGAGCCGAGAGATTCTCCCCGCCTACTACGCCGCCGCCGATGTCTGCGTCGTTCCCAGCCATTACGAACCCTTTGGTTTAGTCGCCATTGAAGCGATGGCCTGCGGCACGCCCGTAGTCGCCTCCGACGTGGGAGGGCTCAAATATACCGTAGTGCCGGGAGAAACAGGTTTGCTCGCGCCTGTGAAAAATGAAGCAGCGTTTGCCGGTGCGATCGATCGCCTGTTAGTTGATTCAGTATGGCGCCAGCAACTCGGACAAGCAGGTCGATCGCGCGTCGAAACCTATTTCAGTTGGGACGGCGCAGCCTCGCAACTCGGCCAACTTTACACTCAACTGCTCGAAAAAGCGGCGAATGAACTTGACCCCGTGAGCGCTTAGTAGTATCACTTAGTATTGTTGAAGCCAGTTTCCCCTTGATCCCTATCTCTCTCATCCCTTATAACTGGGAACCTTCAACTAGAAGTGATATCAGGAGGTAATCTTGTACGCATCAGAACATCTGGGAAGCCATCTGCTTCGTATGTCCGACCAAGAGCTAATTCGTCTGTGGGTAAACCGCAAATCTACCCCCAGCAAGCGCTTTAGCTGGCAGGCCGCCAACGGTTTTCGACTGTTTGTCGAAAAACCTTTGGCAGAAGTGACTCTGACAGATGTCAAGACTTTCGCCGCCACGATGAGGGCTCGCAAACTCGCACCCCGTTTCTACAAGCAAACCTTGCTAGCACTGAAATCGCTGTTCGCCTTCGGGCAGCAAACCGGAGTCTTGCCAGCACTCATCCCCCTGCAAGGGTGGCCGATGCGGGAGCGTAGGAAGCCGTCTAAACGCCTCCGTTTCAAACTTTCGTGGACTTTGTGCATTTTTTTGTGCTTTTTTTTGGGTAGAATTACCCCGAAACTGTGGGGACAAACTATCTCGGCAGAAATCGCGTCGCCTCCAGAACCGTTGCCGAAAGTTGCAGAGATCGACTCACCAGATCCCAGAGAGGATAACATCGAGGGCGATCGGGTCAAAGCCTTTCTCGACACGATCGCCGCGGCTGAAGGCACTGCTGCTGCTGATGGCTACTACACCCAGTACACCGGCACCAAATTTGTCAGTTTCACGGATCATCCCAGGGAAATGAGATGCGGCCGGCGCTACGGTAAAAAACTGTGTTCCGACGCTGCGGGGCGATATCAGTTTCTCAGCACAACTTGGGACAGATTCGCCAAAAAATTTGGAGTCAAGGATTTCAGCCCAGAAAATCAAGACCTGATGGCTATAGAATTAATTCGAGAACGAGGTGCTTTGGGAGATATAGAAGCGGGTCAATTGGAACCAGCAGTCAGAAAACTCGCTTATATTTGGCCTTCTTTTCGGCGTTTTGGCGGTTCCGTGGAATCCTCGATGCCCAAACTCGAAGCAATGTATCAAAAGAATTTGGGGATTTACCGCCAAGGATTGGTTGTTAGCAATTAGTCAACAGTCCAAGAATGGCTTGAGATTGAGGTTTTGGATGAAATCTTGAGTTGCATTCAAAATTGGGGAGTTATGGGTGATGTCTATTTTTGGGATTTTATTAGATATTTATGTTAAATGTAAAAAAGAGCGATCGCCTTTGCGTTGAGAAAGTGCGATCGACCTTTATGGCTGCAATAACAGATTTTACTCAGGGATTTTTCCTAACCTTTCCCTCAATTCAGCATCCGATAACTGCGGCAGTTGTTCAACAAACAGTGTCAATTCTGCGATCGGCAACGCCAATAAATTAGTCACCGCCTGGGGCAGAATCTCCTCCAAATTAGTAACGGACATTTTCAAGACACTTTCAGCTAACAACTTGACCGCTTGTTCCCGCCCCGATTCATCGACTGTCAGCATCGATATTGCCAGCAACAAAACCGTAAATTCCGCAGCATACAACTTTGATATTGGAGATAGAAAAGCAGTCATTTTCGGGCTTAATTCTCCAAATCGAACTCGCAGAAAATTTTCTAATATTAACCGCTGTTGTTCTTGTCTGCCTCGTTCTAGCCCTCGTTCCAGCCCTTGTTCCAGCCCTTGTTCTAGCCCTTTTTCCCTAGCTCGTTGCTCTGCCGCTTGTATTTGTTCTCGAAAAAGTGGTGCTATCGCCATAATTAACTCCCGCTCTTCTGGCTCTAATTCCTGTGGGATATCAGTTACTAAATTTGACTGTAACCGATACAGCAATTCTAGCGCGATAATCCGCAACGGGTCGTCCGTTGCTAAAGCGCTCAATTGGGCGATCGCCCTTTGCTGCACTCCCCCTTTGCCCAAAATCCTCAACCACAGGGTTTCGGGAGTTTCCGGCAACTGGTGAATCGCGACGATCGCTTCGCAAAGATTCCCCCAATAAATAGATGCCCTGCATCCAATTCTCTGTGTCTGGCTTCGCATTAAAGCTATCTACCAATGCTTTCGATGCTGTAGGCATCAAAATCCACAATCTGGGTAACTGAGCATCATCATAGCGAGTATTTTCTCTTCTAAATTTTCGCTCCAATTCGCCTCGCACGTCCAACAACTTGCCCAGACAGCTACAAATTTCGCTGGCGTTTGCTGGATTGCGAAACGGTTCAAAAATTGCAGTCGTGCTTGCCATTTTCCCCAACAATCCCAGGGTTTCTGAGTATTCGGGAATTGCGGTGCCTGGAGTTGAAATAAACATCGATTTCTCGAACTTCGCTAGTCACATCTCGACCGATATTCACCGTTCCGATGGGTGACAGCAGTTCTTCCAGGAATTCTTTAGCAAAGCGATCGTGAATGAATCGCGTCATACAAATTAGGATTAATTTTGATGAGTGAATCTTAACTCACATCTTGCACCTCTGTCATGAACAGGCTCTCCGGCCTGTTCCACAAAGACTGAATTTGATTGTGGGGTGAGCATCCTGCCCATGAAAGCCTTATTGACAATTCTGCAATATCTCAGTACAAACATACTTGCGCGATATCTATTTAGGTGAATTTTACGTTTAAACACTAAATAGAATTTTCAGCCTTTTTCTCACCCAATTAACAGGAGTTTCATCATCTTCTGCGGCATCTACCAATTCCATTTCTCGCAATTGCTGCTGTCTCTCGCTTAACTCTTCTTTGTGTTTGACTATTTCTTGAATAATCTGTTCCGATAAATCCGGTCGTTCTGTTAAAACCTTCTGGAAACCTTCTTTATTAATCGCAAACAAAATAGTTTCTTCCAGAGCTCTCACCGAAGCAGTTCTGGGGATTCCCAACATCAAAGAAAGTTCTCCCAAAAACTGACCAGTACCGAGGTTATTGAGGTGTTTGTCAATAGCTTCGACAAAAACTTCCACCGAACCTGAAAGAATCAGGTAAAAAGCATCTCCCGGGTCGTTTTCGCGAAATAAAAATTCTTGTGATCGCAGCCGTTGACGATATCCAACTTCAATCAATTGGCGCAATTCTAGATCCGTCAGATTTTCAAAATATGTCACTTCTCGCAGCAAACAGCTAAGAGGCAATCGCTTTTTTATTCCCTCTACGGAAATAAGCATTTTGGAATTGTTTTTAGAGGAGCTTTCCGTTATTTCATTTGCACTTTCCTTTTGCTTGAAAAGCGACAACAAAACTTCGGGATTTTTCAAATAAATTTCTCTGTCATTAAATGGAAAATCGATTCCCTGCTGGCGAAAATTGTACTCGATCGCAAAATTCAAAGAACTTTTAATAACTTCTCTTTCAGTCGGCCTGTCCGTCCAAACTAAAAGTTCAAATTTAAAACTATCATCGCCAAACTCGACAAACAATACTTTCGGATTTGGTTCGTACAATACTCCGGCTTCCGCGTAAGCAATGCTTAACAAAGTTTCTGTCACTAACAGCGGATTGCTATTCTCGGCTACTTCTATCGAAAGCCGCAAACACAGCAGCGGATTTTCGTAACTCCAGTTAACAATTTTGTTGCTAATCATGGTGCTGTTGGGAACTATGACGCTGGAGTCGTCGTTAGTTGTAATAATCGTGGATCGAATCGAGATTTTTTTGACTATTCCCATCAATCCTTCTAATTCCACGAAGTCTCCCACTTTCACAGGTCTGTCTAAAAGCAGCGTCAATCCGCTGACAAAGTTGGTTGTCAAATCCTGGATTCCGAAGCCAATTCCTACTCCCAATCCGCCAGCAACAACTGCCAAAGAAGCGAGGTTGAATCCGATTTCTTGGATGGCAATTATCACTCCAAAAGCTACGATTAAATAGCGCAGAATAACTGCAATAGCTTCGCGGTTTCCTTCATCAATTCCCAGTCTGACGAGCAAGCGTTCTTTGAGAAAGTTAGTCAAACCTCGCGATACGAGAAGCACACCCATGAACGATACAATCAGTTCCAGAAGCGACCGCAGCGATACAGGATTTTCCCCTATCTTAAATAAGGTAGATGTAAACACTTGAGAGATTTCGGTCAGTAATTCTTCGGGGATTGTATTCACAGTTATGAGTTATGAGTTGTGAGCGGTTAGTCATCAGTCATCAGTCATCAGTCATTAGTTATGAGTAGTTACTTATTGAGTAGTTGCTGTAGATAATTCCCAATTCCCAATTCCCAATTCCCAATTCCCAATTCCCAATTACCAATTACTGGGAACTTTTATTAATTTCTCGCCGATCGCGCGGACGACACGGACTTCCCGTACAAACAAAGCCGGCTGGCATATTTTTAAACACGCTGCTGCGAGCTCCGATTAACGCATTTGCACCGATCGCAACACCAGGGCCAATGAAGCAGTCGGCGGCAATCCAAACGCCGTTATTAATGATAACAGATGCTGTAATTAAGCCGAAGGCTGGGTCTTGAGGATCGTGAGTGCCGGTGCAGAGGTAGCTTTTTTGAGAAATAACGCAGTGTTTGCCGATCGCAATTCGCTCCAAACTGTACAATACAACATCATCTCCGATCCAACTATAATCGCCGATTTCAATTTTCCAAGGATAGGTAAAACGGGCTGTGGGGCGGATAATTACCCCAGAACCTATTTTTGCTCCAAATAACCGCAACAAGCCGCTTCTGATGCCATTAAAAGGGTGTGGAGTGAGGGGAAAGGCGATCCCCTGCACGAACCACCAAAGCAAAATTAGCCAACCAGGTCTTCCGCGATCGAACTTCGATTGATCGTACCTCCGCAAATCGACCAAAGATTCGCCTGTCAAGATATTTGGTTGGTTGTCGCTAGTTAGACGATAATTGATTTCAGGATTTGCGGAATTTGCGATGATCGGATTTAGCGGTTCCGGGTCAGGAGTTGGCGTATAATGAGTCATCTAATGTTTAATTGAAAATCGAGTTTAACTTTAAGGACTGCGGCATGACATTTCCAGTTAGGGACAATTTTAACTCTGAAAACACCAAGGATCTCGCACACGGCCAAAATCCCAATTCCAGTATTCCCAAAGTGCGACTTTTACAAACAGCTTTAATACTGCTTAGCAGCTTTTTTGTAGCAGAGTTAATCGCCGCCACGAACTCTCACAGTTTATCCCTATTGGCAGATGCTGGTCACGTTTTGTCAGATGTAGCAGCTTTAGCAATCACATTAACCGCCACTTGGTATTCGTCACTAAAAAGAAGTAAATCGGTGGATTGCCCGATCGGGCGATCGGGAATTCCCGCCCGCCCAGAAATCATTGCGGCTTTAGTTAATAGTATCAGTTTAGTGGCGATCGCGCTTTGGATTGCCGCCGAGTCGATCGCCCGTTTGCAGTCCCCAACCCCCGAAGTAGAAGGACTCCCCATGTTAATTACCGCCATTGTCGGTTTAAGCGTCAACTCAATCAATGCTTGCTGCTTGCATTCCTGCTGTCACGGCGACTTGAACCTCAAAAGCGCCTTTCTGCACGCAGTCGCCGACATATTTTCGTCGGTTGGAGTAATTTTAGCGGCGATCGCCGTAGCGTGGCTGCATTGGAATTGGGCGGACGGCTTAATTAGTTTGCTAGTCTCGGTATCAATTATTTTATTAACCCTACCGCTGCTAATAGAAAGCATCCAGTTGCTGCTAGGAAATGTATCAGCAATCTCCCCAATACAACAACCTTGTGATTGCGAAAAAGTGAGTGCCGAAAAATTGCTGTTCCCATCCCTCGAAGAACTTATCAAATAATGTCTCTTCATCTGCGTTCATCAGCGTACGTCCGCCACCATCTGCGGTGAAAAATCCCAATTGACTGAGTGAGCAATTTTTTCTGTAACCTTATTTTTTTATGTTACAATCAATAATTAAAAGGAGCATATTCTGTCAACAAACAGCGAGTATTACATACCAAAATTCTCTCTGACACAATAAACAATCAAGGGAGAGGATATCCCCTTACCCGATCCGCTAGCAGAAGGATTTCCTCATACAACACTTGGAAGAAGAGATGGAAGTAATAATATTTGTTACCGCCAGTCAGCAACCTTTCCCTCATCAACTTGGCCGAAAGCTAATGGCTATGATGTACCTTGGGGTAGAGTAGATTGGACGGATCACGATCGCCCATCCGATCATCCCAACCCGCATATCCACGAATTCCGCTACAATTGGGAACAGAAAAGATGGGAGTTTGGATTGCCAAAATTTTGGTGGTATCGCAGAGATGTTGATTAACTAAAGGAGAAGTTATGGATGCTTGTTTTGAAATATTACTTTCTACAAGACAGACTCTTGATTATTTAGAAGCTGATCAGGAAACCTTTACTTGGGGTGGCGTAGAATATCCCCAAGGTAAAAAATATTACCTTTGGGGCAAATATATAAAATTAGTAGAGCGAGAAATTCCGCCCCATATAGTCAAGCGCTTACCGCCCGCTTTTGGAAGTATGCAATGGCTAAATTTTTCGGTGCAAGGTCAAGGATTAGACTTGTTAGAATCCGAGGTGAATGGTTCAGAGATAGATTGGGAAGACAAAAGTTTTGATGATTTTCTCAAGATGATTCTGACTGAGCAACCTCAATGGGTTGTGATATTTGAATGGCACTGCGATCGTATAGATAGTCTATATCAACAGAATGTTTTTGAGTGCATTTGTCAGATTAAAAATAACTTGAAATGGGACAATAATAGAGAGGGATTTCTCGTATTATCTGTACCCGAAAATGAGGTTAGCTCATCTGCGATCGCTAGCGAAATCGCTTGCCCGGACTTCATGCTAGAATGTAATTACCAGTCCTAAGAAAAGATCGAGGGAAATAAACAATGAATTTAGAGCAAGCAGTTTTAGATAAGTTGCGCGGATTGCCCCCAAATCAGCAGCAAGAAGTTTTAGATTTTGCTGAGTTTCTTCAACAAAAAAATACGGCTAAACGACCGCTAAAGAGTGTCAAAGGAATGTGGGCTGACTTAAAAGTAGATATTACGGAAGAAGACATCGCCCAAGCCCGACAAGAAATGTGGGGAAATTTTCCCAGGGAGATTGTTTGATGCCCTCAGTCGTAGCAGATACCCATACCCTAATTTGGTACATTTTTGAACTGCCAAGATTGTCGCCAGCAGCATTAACAGCATTGGAACAAGCGGTTAATGAGGGAAATTTGATCTACTTTTAGGCAATTACAATTGTAGAAATTTCTTACTTGATTGAGCGAGGGCGTTTGGCAGCCGAGGTGCTGACACGAGTTTTAAATGCTGCGGACGATCCAAATGTGGGGATTCTGCTAGCACCTTTGGATCGCAATATCTCGGCAACTATTCAACAAATTGACAGGGCAACGGTTCCTGATATGCCAGATAGGATTATTGCGGCCACTGCTTTATCTTTGAGTCTGCCGTTAGTCACCCGCGACGCGAAAATTCAAGCGTTAACCACTATTCAGACAATTTGGTGAGTATGGGTGGAATTTACCATCCGATCGCTCGCGCACGATCGAAGAAACCGGGTTTTTTCCCATCTCTTCGCCTGTCACCAAATATTCTCGCAAAAACCCGGTTTCTGGCCACTTTTACAGTAACAACGGCTCAATTTTGGTTTGCACCTCCTCAATTACATCTTCAGATACAGACTCAACGAATCGAACACCGCGAACCTTCCAGTCTAAACACTTGATTTGATCTGCAAGAATTACTCCTTGAACTTTCAGTCCAGTGGGTAGGGGAACTTCAAAAGGATACCCTTTTTGTTGTTTTGTAATCGGCATAAATAAAGCTAAGGAGCTTTTCTGATTGTAAGCACGAGGCGACAGTACAAAAGCAGGTCTAAGTCCTTTTTGTTCGTGTCCTTTAGTTGGGTCAAAGTCTAAATAAACGATATCGCCTCGACTCGGAATGTAGGGATTTGATTGTGTCACCAAACTTCGTTACCCACAGCAACTCCACTATCAATCTCATTATGAAGATTCTCTGGGGTAATCGCCTCAACTAACTCTTCCAGCGAATACCGCCGACGAGTTATCGGCTCGATCGTCAGTTTACCATCTATCAACACAAGCTGCACCTGGGAACCTTCAGCTAAGTTAATCTCTTTAGCTAAATGCTGTGGAATCCGAACAGCAAGACTGTTTCCCCATTTGGCGATCGTTCCAACCATAGCCTAATCCTCTAGCTAGTGATATTACTCTGAGGACTTCACCATTTTTTTGAGAATGTATATACAGAGTGTCTACACTATAGCAACTAAGTCAAAGGTTGACAAGTGGCAAGATTTTGTTATCTCTTAGTCCGCCCTTCACTGCGTTCTGCAAGTAAACTACGGCGGACTTCGTTTGTGTAGCTGCGGTTTCAACCGCCGAACCATCGAATCATGCTAAAATAAACATTGGTGTTATTAACAACTCCCCATCATGGATGAAAGCTGCGCCCAACCTTATATACAGTTGATTAACGCGCTGCTGACTTGCCCTAGCAGTCAAGAAAGTAGCTTATTACAGAATAACCGAGAGTTGGTAGACGAGACATTAGTGCAGATGATGAGGTTGGCAGCAGCTAAGAAGCAGCAAGAAAGACAACAAAATACTGCAAGGTTTTTACTAGATTGGGCAGAGTATTTGGAAAAAACATTGAGAGAAACTTATGGGGATCTAGTTAAAATGCTGCTACCCTATTCTAGTATCAATCAAGTGCAGGTTTTTTTAGATGCTAACCATCATTTAAGGAGTGCAGGGTTAGTTAAAACTCTGGAACAAGCAGCAGAAGCTTTATCAGATAGAGGTGAGCGAAATAAAGCTACTTTCTTAATTGATATTGCCTCTCAAATAGCCAAAAAGTTGGGATTACCGGAACCTTCTCCACCTCCTTTTGAAATTGAGATTGGCTTTTTGACCACGTTATTTTCATTGGTAGCAGAAAGCAAGGGCGACCGAGAAATTGTATATACGTTTCTAAAAAATAAATTGTATTTACTACATGAATTATTTCCGCTCAGACTAGAAGAGTTTGCATCGGTAATGTTCTCAGAGCTTAAGCCAGATCAAGCAAAAGACGTGGCTATAGATATTTATACTTTTAGTTTATTAATCTCAAATTTTAAATTAGGAAATCGAGCGACAAATTTAGAAATCGCTATTACAGGTTACAAAGCCGTCTCTAGTATTTTTACCCTTGAAGCCTATCCAGAAGAATATGCAAATAACCAAATTAGTTTAGGTGATGTTTATGTTAAACGTAAGGAAGAAAAATGCTTAGAGGATTTAGAATTAGCAATTGAATGTTTCTCAAAAGCCCTAAATGTATTTACTTATAAAGACTTTCCCGAAGCATGGGCAAGACTACAATTTAGACTTGGCATGGTTCATCTTTATCCTGTTTGGGGAGATAAGCAAGCAGAGAGCTTGGAAAAAGCAATCGATTATTTTAAGGCTGCCTTAAAGGTACAGAATCGTAAAGATACCCCTACAGACTGGGCAGAAACCCAAGGTAGATTGGGGCTTGCTTATGCAGATTATGCAGGTTATGTTAGGCAAGCTAGAAGCGATTATTTAGAAAAAGCAATTGTATGTTATTTAGCTGCTCTAAATGTATATACTCAAAATGATTACCCTGAAGGTTGGGCATGGATTCAAAAACATTTAGGTGGTGTTTATATGGATCGCATCGAAGAGGAACGTGCAGAGAATATAGAGGATGCTATTGAGTGCTACTTAGATGCACTGAAAGTACGAACTAAGAAAGTTAATCCCGAAAAATGGGCTAAAACTAAAATAGATCTGGGTATTGCCTATCGTCATCGTATTCGATATTCTAAAGTCCAAAATTTACAAAATTCAATCAGTTGTTTTTTAGATGCTTTAGACATTTACACCCAAGAAAATTCACCTGAATATTGGTCGATAATTCAACATAATCTGGGCAACACTTGCCTTTCTTTTGCTCAGTACAAGCCAAATCTGCGTGAAATTATCGTAACTAAGGAAGAGCGAAAAAATAAGTTGGAACAGGCAATCAAGGGATTTTTAGCCGCTTCACAAGAGTACATTCGCTTGGGCTATTCTAAAACTAAAAGATGGGCTATTCTTCAAACTTGTCTGGGATCGGCTTATATTTACCGTAGCGAAAATGTAGAGAACATAGAGATAAGTTTAAAGGATATAGAAACAGCTATTGGTTATCTTCTAGAGGCTTTGGATGTGTTCAAACATTTAAAAATGTCTGATGACTGGGCTAATGTTCAAAATAGTTTAGGTTGTGCTTATGTCCAGCGTAGTTATATAAATAAAGCTACAAAAAATGAGGATATAAAAGCAGCGATTAGCCATTTTACGAATGCCTTGACCATACACACCCGTAAAGCTCGTCCTCAATACTATGCAGAAACTCAGAAAAACCTTGCAAATATTTATTACGGCGCTGAACGATACCAAGATGCCTACAATGCTTACAAGGAAGCGATCGATACTGCGGAATCCTTACGAACTGAAATTATCTCTGGTTCCCAATCAGAAGAAGACAAGAAAAAACTAGCTGAAGAATGGAAAACTGCCTATCAGGGTATGGTGGAAACTTGCCTGAAGCTAGAGTCTGGCAACCAAGAACTAGAGTATAGAAACGAAGCAATAGAATATGTCGAACGCAGTAAAGCCCGTAATATTACAGAACTAATACATCAGCATTCCAGTTCTCTTGAGCAATTATCATCTATTCGTTTTGATCAGATTAAATCTTTGCTCGATGAGAAAATATCTATTGTTGAGTGGTATTTTGCTGGTGGAGAGTTACTCGTTTTCATTATTACTCATCAATGCAAAACACCTATTCTATGTAAATTACCTTTTGATGATGAAGCTTTAGCGGGTTTGACAGCAGATTTGAGTTCTGTAAATCCCTTCAGAAGTATAGATAATAAACTTCAATGGCGCAGGGATCTCGTCTCTCGCCTGCGAACTCTAGCTCAGGTGTTGCATATTGATGAAGTCTTATCACAAATTCCTCCACATATTGATAAACTCATCCTTATTCCTTATATCTTTTTGCATCAATTCCCCTTTCATGCTTTACCAGTCAGTCGGGAAACTTGGAGGCGATTCAACCAAGAAACTGAGTCTCCAGAACCTACCAATCCTTGTTTGTTAGATTGTTTTAAGCAAGGTGTCAGCTACGCCCCCAGTTGTCAACTCTTACAACAGGCAAAAAAACGAGAGCGAACTAAGTTCAATAATTTTCTGGCTATACAAGACCCCACAGGCAATCTCCCCTTTACCAATATCGAAGTAGAGGCAATCAGTAAATATTTCCAATCTAAAAAAATTCTTGCTGGAGAAGAAGCCACTAAAACCGCCCTATACAACTACCAACTTCATACTGCCCATTGTGTGCATTTTGGTTGTCACGGTTACTTCAACTTCTGGGAACCTCTCAATTCTGCCCTGATCCTAGCAGATAGCCAAATTTCCCCACCCATACCAGAGGAAGATTCATCTCGCTACCTATCCCTATCAGAAAGTGAAATCCTTGATCTCAGAAAATGCCTCACCCTTGATGACGTATCTACCTTAGACCTACGAGAATGTCGTCTTGTTGTTCTCTCTGCCTGCGAAACTGCCGTTAGTGACCATACCAGCATCAGCGATGAATACATCAGCCTCACCAGTGGTTTCCTAGCGGCAGGGAGTCCCAGTGTAGTAGCGACGCTTTGGGCAGTCAGCGATTTGTCAACCTCATTTTTGATGATAAAATTTTATCAGCTTCTCAAAGCCGGGTTAAGTGTCCCCCTTGCCCTCAATACTGCCCAAATTTGGCTGCGGGATGCTACCCAATCTAAATTGCTAGAATGGATAGGTGAATTAAAATTAGATTCAGAGTCAAGCCAACTGAGCAAGGGTTTGCTTAAAAATTACGATTCTGACGAGAAACCATTTGAAAGCCCTTTTTACTGGGCTGCATTTTGTGCTATAGGAAAGTAAAAATTATGACTACAGATCCTCTCTTATTAGCTTTCCCCAACTTTGTGAAAAGCAAACTCACTGAAACTGAAATAGACCTTTTAAAAGAATTGGAGCAAGCCTTAGAATCTGTCAGCAGCGAACCTTGGCAAAATACAGAAGAAACTCTGAATAAATGGTTACGCAATCACAAAAATATCAGAGAACAGCTTAGGGAGTTTGAAGAAAATACCAGAGAAATTACTAAAGTTAAGGCTGGTAATGGCAAAACCGGGGGGGTCGGTAACGTCTTTCAAGAATTAAGCGAAGCAGTGAAACAAAAACTCAAAGAGATTGAAAAGGGTAAATAACTTTTATGTCTCCTCCCAAAATCTATGCGCCGAACGTTCATTTGTTTGCATATCATTTGCGAAAAGAATCTGACCCTCAAAAAGATAATCTCAAAGAACTATTTGAGAAAGGCGAAAACATCTTAAAAGAATTCGGGATTAATCAAATAATTGATATCCAAGACAAACCCGGATATCGAGTTGAAATTTCTGCTCAACAAACCGAAGACAATGCGTCCATTGATTTTGAAAAATGGTCAGATTCCCCCATCACAGGCATTGCTTATCCCGTCCGAATTCACGACACATTTGCCTTAGCATTAAATGTCCGCCGGCCCGAAAAAAACGAACAGGGAATTAAAACTTCTGACGTAGATATCGACTTTTTTAAACGCTTGCATCCTAGCGACTGCTGGATGCCAAGCCAGGTTAATGCTTTGCTTGGTCAAACTTTATTGTTAACTCTTTGGTACACTCCAGAGAAAACTTGGCAATTTTGGAACTCAAGAGAAGACCAAAAAAAGCTGAAATCTTTGGCGGATAAATGCTTGCGAGCTTTTATTTCTGACAAGTTAGAAACTCCTCCATTTTACCGATCGGGTGAACTATTTGGTAGTCCCATTTTTGAGTATGGTATTGCCGATTATTTAGAAAATTATTGTCATGTTTTAGTCTGGATATTCGTCACTCCTGAAACAGACAGAAAATTACAAGAAGAATACCCTAATTTAGTTGATGTTTTTTGCTATCGCCATAAAATCACCCAGGCATATAAATTAAGTCGTTCTGTTTATAAAGTTCTCTCGCATAGCTATAAAGAAGTAAAAGCCGAAATAGCTATTGTTGAAAGTTTGCCAGATAATAAAACTTTAGATGCGAGTAATTTAGAAGACTTAAAAAAGGCACTCAACCGCATTCCTAGTCTTAATCTTAGTTACGTTGAGTTAATCAGAGATTTGGACAACTATCGCCTCCCTCTTAAAATCAATCTTCAAAATTATGAAAGAGAGCTAAAGCTGCTCCAAAAAAAATACCCACAAGAAGATTTAAGTTTTCTTGAAATTTTTGCAGATGAAAAAGCTCATATTTTTGAAGAGCAAATTCAAGCAGACTTGGACTATTTTGCCAATGGATCGGATTTACTAGAAAAAGCTTTAAATGCTATCCGAGGACGGGTGGAGATTGAGCAAGCAGAACGCGATCGCTCTTTAGAAAAAACAATTCAAATATTAGGTGCTGGCTTGGGGGCGGGAGGGATTGTATCCTCTGCGATTACCAATGATATTGATAAACCCCTCGTTATCAAGATACCTCAAAAGGGCGATCGGCTGCATCCGGGCGTAACAAGCTTGTTGTTCAGTCTTTTAGCTGTAATAATTGTGGGCGGATTGGTAGGATGGAAAAATGGTAAATGGAAAATTAATGGTAAGTTTAAATTATTCAAGGCTAAGTTCGATCGCCCGCAATTAGCCAATCCCCAAAATCCACCAGTCGATCGTATGTTGCGGGAAGCGGAAGAAGTGCGATCGCATTCTCCCGAACAACAATAAAATTCAAAGTCAGGATACGGCATTACCGTTTCCCTACAATTAATCGCGGTAGGGATACGGCATTGCCGTGTCCTCCGTTGCTTACGGCGATTTAACTTCTGTCTCCTGACTTCTAACTACTGGCGGCGACAAACTAGGCTCAGATTCTGCGACATTCAACTGGCCGCCGCAAGAGCGCAACTCGTAAAGTTTTGCATTGATTTGATACTCATACTGACTCAATAACCTTGCATAAATATAGCCAGCTTTTCCATCTAAAAAGCCGAGCTGAATAAAGTAAAATAAAATAAATCTGAGCATTGGTTTAAAAGGCAGCCACACCCAAACTTTTTTGAGAAATCGCTTCCGCTGTACTGCATCTCCAAATAAGTTTGCGCCAATAGTGCCGCTGTCGTCGCGCCCTTCAATTATATTGTAATAAACGCGAGCCTCCCAATTAGAATAGCGGTTGTGCCGTTCGATCCAGTGAAATAAATCGCGGTAATCTTCGTGGATCATGTCATTTTTTAGGTAGCCGACTGCACCGGCTAAAATGACGTGTTCGTGCACTTCGTTGTCGCCGGTATTGGGGACGGATTCGGTGCCGAGATTTTCGTAGCGGCCTTTTTGATGCTTGAACAAACGCAAGTTCCAGTCGGGATATCTACCTCCGTAACGCAGCCATTGTCCTAAAAAGAAGACTTTGCGGTTGAGGTAGTAGCCTTCAAAATTCGGGTCTTGGATGACTTGGGCTATTTCGTCCCAAAGTTCTGGGGTAATCCGCTCGTCGCAATCGACTATGAGCACCCATTCGTTGCGGAAGGGCAGGTTGTCCAATGACCAGTTTTTCTTTTTTGGCCAGCGGTTGTTGAAGTAGAATTGCACTACTTTTGCGCCGCTATTTAGGGCGATTTCTACTGTACGATCGCTACTTTGGGAATCAACCAGAAAAACTTCATCCGCCCTGGCAATGCTCGCCAGACACGCAGGAAGATTGAGTTCTTCGTCTTTTGCCGGAATGAGTACCGAAACCGGAATTTTGGATGAACTAGAGGTCATAATCGAGTGCTTGAACCTGAATGCGGTCGAGTTGTTGTGGATGAAGTATGTACGATCGGCACTTTCACGCGGCCCTAGACAGCTTGCGATCTCGCCTATAGCCTAATGCCTTTGGGTCGATTTGGGTGCAAAAATCAGCCCGCTGACGGCTGCACTCAAATAACCAATTTGACCCCAAGCAAAAACTAAGTTTTCAAATCGCAGCGCTGGATCTCTAATATATTTAAAAGATTTGTAGACACCCCTCAACATTCTTTCACCCCCACGCCAAAGCTGAACAATACCGGCTCGATCGCACAATTGTTCCCGGTAACACTCGCTGATGCCTTGCCACCACCCGCGCTCCACAAACCACGCTTTGTGAAGGCGCGATGGAGCGACATTGTGAAGCACCAGAGCTTCCGGTAGATAAACTACTTGCCAACCTAACTCTAGAGCTAGTTCTGTGGCGCGCAATTCTTCGTTTGATAACAATTTTGTGCCGACTCTACCGAGTTTGACATCGAAACCGCCAATTTGTGCTAAAAAAGTGCGCCGGATTGAGTAATTTACACCCCTAGGAGTCAAACCAGCCGCCGTCACGTACACCCAAGTCTCCCCCAAATCGTAAGCCCCCAAGTTCTCGGCTAATCCCGGTGACAGCCAGTTGGGAGGGCTGACTCCTGAAGGCCAGAGCAAATTGACTTTACCACCAGCTACTGCTAGTTTTTGGTTGCTTTGATAGGCGCTGTGCAGCACCCTGAGCCAATTCGGCTCGGCAACAGCGTCATCGTCGAGATAAGCTAATATTTCGCTCTGTGCAACTCTGGCAGCGGTGTTCCGGGCTACTGACAAACCGAGTTCGGGTTCCCAGACGTATTTGAGGCGGGGGTTGGAGAGTCTGGCTTCTACGACTTCGCGGGTGAGCGTTTTGGAGCTTTCGGGGCTGGCATAATCGCTAGAAGCGTTATCCACTACCAGTATTTCAAAGTTGTCGGGAAAATCTTGTATCAGCAAGCTGTCGATCGCAGCGCCTAGATAGCTATGACGATTGTGGGTACAAATTATCGCTGATATCTGAGGGTTTTGCATAAATAACAGCTTGGGAAATGCTGGGGTTTTGAGATCGACTTACTCTGATATTGTCCCATCAATGCTATTATCGCCTAAAAATCATTGGCAATCAAACAAATAACCAATAACCAATAACAAATAATAAATAACCCATAACCAACAACAAATAACCAACTACAAATGACTAAAATAACCTTAGTAACCGGGCCAGCCCGAAGTGGCAAAAGTGAATGGGCAGAAACTATGGCTGCCGATTCGTCCAAACAAGTAATTTATGTAGCTACCAGCCTGGTTGATGAAGCGGATTTGGAATGGCAAAGTCGCCTCGAACAGCACCGAAATCGCCGTCCTTCTGATTGGCAAATTCTCGAAGTACCGATCGACTTATCAGCAGTTGTGCGATCGGGCAAATCATCAGAATGCTTGTTAATTGATTCCCTGGGAACTTGGACAGCAAATCTTTTAGAACAAGCAGCGCCTGTTTGGGAACAAACACAGCAAGATTTGATTGCTAGTTTAAAGTCGGCCACAGCCGATGTAATTTTCGTAGGAGAGGAAACGGGATGGGGAGTAGTGCCTGCTTATCCGGCGGGGCGGCTGTTTCGCGATCGCCTGGGCAGTCTCGTCCGCCACATCGGGGCGATCGCCGATGCAGTTTATCTCGCTACCGGAGGCTACGCCTTGAATCTGACTGCTCTGGGTACGCCGTTGCCAGCTCAAAAGTAATAATAGAATAGTTCGAGGTGCGATCGGCTTTTGATAACATATAGATTTACCAGTCAAAATTTTTAACTAAAATGAAGTTATAATTGAGTTATTGCATCATTTTCAATAAGTCTTTTATGAACAGGCTCTCCGGCCTGTTCCACAATAAATAAATAAGTTCTCTTGTGGAACAGGCCGGAGAGCCTGTTGCTGACATGGTGCATATGTGAGTTATCATGTCAGAAATAGAAATCAAAAAACACAAACTAGATCATTTTAATCACTCTTGAGATAGAGTACAATATTCAACTTTAAAGTCTAAATCAATCAATTAGTGCAGAGTTGACGCAAAGTTATGGCATCAGAGAATCAAGTCAGAGAATATATTGCTTACTGGTTTCAGTTAGGCAAAAAAGTATTAATTCGCAACGGTTCCGAAGCGCTATTGCCCCAACCAGTCATTACGGGCGATCGCTATAGTCGCGAATTTGAAGAATGCTGGCAAAAAATTATTTCCCCCGACAGCCAAGACTCCTATCTGCAAGGCACTCAGGAAACGATCGCGCAACTGTTAACACCAGCATGGGATATCAGTCCCTGCGCCCGCTGCGCCATGCCCGTATCATTCCGTGATGCCGGAATGCCCCCAGAGTTGTGTCCCTGTAACGACTTAGATAACTGGCCCAATACCGAAATGCCCCAACCTCGATCGCCCGTCAGTACCAAATTGCAATTGTCGGGAATTTGCGATCGACTCCGAGGAAGCGACGAATAGGAGAGTGGGAAAGTGGGGGAGAGTGGGGGAGAGTGGGAGAGTGGGGGAGTGTGGGAGAGTGTGAAAATCTTCCTTCTTCCCTCTTCCTTCTTCCTTCTTCCCTCTTCCTTCTTCCTTCTTCCTTCTTCCTTCTTCCCTAAATTGTTACAATATATTTACATTGCTTCCCACTAGGTCTTATCTATGAATGTCAAGACTGTATCGCCAGCCTCCACGACGCAAACTTATGCAAATTCAGGGACTCAGGCTGTACTCGAAAATATTAAAGATGTCAACACAATTCCTCTACAAGCAGTCCCACTAGAGACAGAAGCTGTAACATCCGAAGTCCTCAAATCAGCCAAGGACAGAGCTTTCGAGTTGGCCGGAGATGCTGTTCGGTACGATCCAGTGGCGATCGCAGCCCAGTACCGAAATCGCCCTCTACAAGTCTGGGGAAGGATGCTGAGCGTCTTTTGGACATTTTTTAGCTTTACCTTCAGTTTGTGGTTTGACGGCAAAACAGGCCGCGTCGCCAAGAACGAAAAGCGTCGCGCCGCCCGACTGCGAGACATTCTCGCCCAACTCGGCCCAGCTTTCATCAAAATCGGACAAGCACTCTCAACCAGGCCCGACTTAGTACCACCAGTATATTTAGAAGAACTAACAACGCTGCAAGACCAATTACCAGCGTTTCCCAACGAAGTAGCCTATCAATTCATCCAAGAAGAATTGGGCGCGCACCCCAACGAAATCTACGCTGAAATCACGCCAAACCCGATCGCAGCAGCATCCCTCGGACAAGTCTACAAAGGCAAACTCAAAACCGGAGAAACAGTCGCAATCAAAGTCCAGCGACCAGGTTTAGCCGAAAACATCGGCTTAGACATCTACATCCTGCGGCGCGTTGCACTTTGGGCACAAAACACCTTCAAAATCATTCGTAGTGACCTCGCAGCCATTATGGACGAATTGGGCGAGCGCATTTACGAAGAAATGGACTACACCCACGAAGGTGAAAATGCCGAACGGTTTGGAGAACTCTACGGCCATATCAAAGACATTTATGTTCCCAGCATTTACTGGGAATATACCCGTCGTCGCGTCTTGACAATGGAGTGGATAACCGGAGTCAAACTCACGAATTTAGAAGCAGTCAAGGCTCAAGGAATTGACGCTCCTTACTTAATTGAAGTGGGGGTGCAATGCTCGCTCAGACAGCTCCTAGAACATGGTTTCTTTCACGCTGACCCGCATCCCGGCAATCTTTTGGCAACTCCTGATGGTCAATTAGCTTATCTCGATTTCGGGATGATGAGCGAAGTTAAACCTTATCAGCGATACGGCTTGTTGGAAGCAGTAGTGCATTTGGTGAACCGCGACTTTGAAGGTTTGGCAAAAGATTATGTCAAGTTAGATTTTTTGACACCGGACACTGATTTAACCCCAATTATTCCGGCCTTGGCTGGAGTGTTTAATAATGCTTTGGGTGCTACTGTTGCCGAACTCAATTTCAAAAGCATTACCGACGAACTTTCGGCGGTGATGTACGAATATCCGTTCCGAGTTCCAGCTTACTACGCTTTGATTATTCGATCGCTCGTCACGCTAGAAGGCATCGCCATCAACGTTGACCCCGAATTCAAAGTGCTCAGCAAAGCCTATCCCTACGTGGCAAAACGGCTGTTGAGCGACCCCGCACCGGAATTGAGAACATCCCTGCAAGAGTTGCTGTTCAAACAAGGGGAATTCCGCTGGAACCGCTTAGAAAACTTGCTCAGCAATGCCCGTGATAGCGAAGACTACGATATCAGCAAAATCTTGGATCAAGGGTTAGATTATTTATTTTCTGAAAGAGGAGATTTCATTCGCGATCGTATTGTCCTGGAATTAGTCAAAAGTCTCGACACAGTTTCCAGCAACGCTTTTGCAAATGCTAAATCTGTAGTCGGTGAATGGTTTGGAGTTAAGTCAAATCAACCTGTAGTTTTACAAACTGAACAAAACAACTTAGAACACATTAAGCGGATTTGGGATATTTTGGGATCGACTCCCGGTTTTGACACAACGAAAGTATTGCAGCTAATTCCGCAATTGTTAGTGAAATCCGAAGTGCAGAATATGGGGCAGAGAGTATTCGGCGGTTTAGCTCAAAGGGCAGTTGCTAGAGTAATTCGCGAGTTTTTGCTGTCGCAGGAAGCCGCTGTGATTCGCGGGGAAGGAAGCTATCCTAAAATTTCCCCTCAGTTGTCTTTGCCGCCTGTGGCGAAGTAGTTATATTGGGATTTTTTGACCGCAGATATTAGCAGATAAACGCAGATGAACGCAGATGAAATTTTGTCTGCGTTCATTTATAGTTCAGCGTTACCGCAGCCGATCGCATATATTTGACTGTGTTTGAAATGCTGGAAAAACTCCTGAAATTTTTCGTCATTCATCAGCACTGGAAACGATCGCCCTGCTTGTCCGTGCGCTATCATGAAAAGATTCACATAAAGGCCTAGCGATCGGGAGTCAATATATGCAGGCAATCCTTTTAAGCCGTGAAGAAGTTGCGCGACGTGCCAAGCAATTGTATGAAAGCACCATCCGCCAAAAGGTAGAAGTGGAAGAGAACATCGGCAAGATGGTCATCATCGACATTGAGACAGGTGATTATGAAGTCGATAAAACTGGATTGCAAGTATCTCGTAACCTTAGCAAGAAGCACCCAAACGCTCGACTCTTTGGTATTCGTATTGGATATAACGTTGCTGTCTCATTTGGTGGTGTCATGGAGCGTGTCTGCAAGTAATTTCTGGGATTGTGACAAATAGACACGCAACTGTAACGCTGACTTTTTTGCTACCGAATGGCTCAAGCATCCCTATTGAGTTTGTGATAGATACAGGCTTCACTGGGGAATTATGTCTTCCTTTAGAAGCTGTTTTATTGATGGGCTTAACCTTTAGACACGACATTCCCGCAAATTTGGCAGATAATAGTGAAGTGTTGCTACCAGTTCACGAAGCGATCGTCCTTTGGGATGGTGAAGAGCGTGAAGTCCTTGTCATTGCGACAGGAAGGCGACCTTTACTTGGAACAGCCATGCTGGATGAACAAGAACTTGTTATTCAGTTTACAGAAGGCGGGTTAGTGACGATCGATGAATTGTAGCTGTTCTCAAGATTGCAAGTGCGATCGCTCTTTCCTTTAGCTCGACAATTTACCATTTACAAATTTTTATAAAATCATGTCATTTTTTATAACCAACAGGGCGATCGGGGTGGTTTATTCTTTGAGTTAAGGCAGAGCAGAAAGTGTTCAGACTGTTCAGAGTTAAACCGCAGATGTGCCGAATAAGTCGATCGGGAAGAGTATTGTACTGCCACTCCGGGACAATTATTAAGTTGTGCTGCGGCGCGTTACTTATGTTAAACCGTCAGGTATGAAACTGCCAGACCTGAAATACGACTACTCGCATTCCTTCATTAATGGTATAAAGATTGGGCCACGCCGCGAAGTAACTTTATCCATAAGACATCTCCAAAATAGTAACATTATGTGGTAAAAGAACATAAGAGACTTTTTTC
>ENA-OBIO01000193-OBIO01000193.1-metagenomes-genome-assembly--contig:-NODE-193-length-38598-cov-6.54168_pt1 | contig 38598 bp, 39 predicted proteins | sample MGYA00153383_OBIO01 | MGnify analysis MGYA00153383 | reverse complement strand
GGCGGAGCCGGCCGCCCCCCAAGGGGATTCGAGCAAAGAGGCAAAGCCACATTTGCTCAAGAACGAATCCGGCCTCGACATCGGCACCGCGCAGTGGGCGCTCGACCACAACGAGCCCGCTGGCTTGGGCACCGACACCTTGCCCGGCAGCGCCTGGCTCTATCTGCCGCTGAAAGCGCCGATGCGCACGCGCGGCGTGCTCGCACTCCGCCCCGAACAGCCGCGCCTCTTGCTGGTGCCTGAGCAACGCCAGCAGCTCGAAACCTTCGCGGTGCTGTCGGCGATCGCGCTCGAGCGTGTGCATTACGTCGAGGTGGCGCAGCAGGCCACGGTGCAGATGGAATCCGAGCGCTTGCGCAACTCGCTGCTCTCGGCGCTGTCGCACGACCTGCGCACGCCGCTGGCCGCGCTCTACGGCCTGGCTGACACGCTGGTCGGCAGCACGCCGCCGCTGCTGCCGCAGCCGCTCGAGACCGCGCGCGCGATCGGCACCGAAGCGCGCCGCATGAACGCGATGGTGGGCAACCTGCTCGACATGGCGCGACTGCAGAGCGGCGCGGTTCAACTCAAGCGCGACTGGCAGCCAATCGAAGAAGTGGTGGGCACCGCACTGCAGTCGGTCGGCGCCGCGCTCGCCGGGCGCAACGTGCGCACCGACCTTGCGCACGACCTGCCGCTGGTCAACATCGATGCGGTGCTGATCGAGCGCGTGCTCGCGAATCTGTTCGAGAACGCCGGCAAGTACACGCCCACCGGTAGCACCGTGACGATTGCCGCGCGCGTGGTCGCGCCCGACTTGCTCGTCACGGTCACCGACGACGGCCCCGGCTTGCCAGCCGGCCGCGAGGAGGCGCTGTTCGAGAAATTCACGCGTGGTGAGCGCGAGTCGGCCACGCCGGGCGTCGGCTTGGGGTTGGCGATTTGCCGCGCGATCGTCGAGGCGCACGAAGGGCGCATCTGGGTCGAATCGGCCAGGTTACTGCCGCCACATCGCGGTGCGCGTTTTTGCTTCACGCTGCCGCTCGGCTCGCCGCCGAGCATGCCGGCGAGCGAGGAAGGCGAGGCCGAAGCCGCTTCGACGCCAGCATGAGTGAACCGAATCCGGTCGCCGTGATCGTCGAGGACGAGCCGCAGATCCGGCGCTTCGTGCGCGCCGCGCTCGAGGCCGAGCACTGGCACGTCTTCGAAGCCGACACGGTGAAGCAGGGGCTGGTTGAAGCGGGCACACGCCGGCCCGATCTGGTGATTCTCGACCTCGGCTTGCCGGACGGCGACGGTATCGACTACCTGCGCGACCTGCGCGCTTGGTCGCAAGTCGCGGTGATCGTACTTTCGGCGCGCACCGACGAGGCTGACAAGATCGCCGCGCTCGACGCCGGTGCCGACGACTACCTGACCAAGCCGTTCGGCGTGGGCGAGCTGATGGCGCGCGTGCGGGTGGCACTCCGACGCAACCAGAAGGCGGCCGAGCCGGGCAGCGCGGTGTTTTCGTTCGGCAAGGTGACGGTCGACTTCACCACCCGCAGCGTGCTGCGCAACGGCGAGATCGTCCACCTGACGCCGATCGAATACCGGTTGCTCGGCGTGCTGATCGCCAACGTCGGCCGCGTGCTCACGCACCGTGCGTTGCTGCGTGAGGTCTGGGGGCCGTCGCATTCCGAGCGCACCCATTACCTGCGCGTCTACATGGGGCAGCTGCGGCAGAAGCTCGAAGACGCGCCGGCGCAGCCTCGGCACATCCTGACCGAAACCGGCGTCGGCTATCGGATGATGGGCGAGTAGCGGTTCGTCAGGCGGCTTGCTTCTCGACGTGGCCGTGGCGCGTGTAGAGGAAGTCGAGCACGGCCTTGCGGTAGTGCACGTAGCGCGTGTCTTCGGCGAGCGCGATGCGGTCACGCGGGCGCGCGAGGTCGACCGAGAGAATCTCGCCGATGGTCGCGGCCGGGCCGTTCGTCATCATCACGATGCGGTCGGAGAGCAGTACGGCTTCGTCGACATCATGCGTGACCATGACCGTGGTGCTCTGCGTGCGTGCGACGATCTTCAGCAACTCGTCTTGCAGCTTCGCGCGGGTGAGGGCATCGAGCGCGCCGAAGGGCTCGTCGAGCAGCAGCACCTTCGGCTCCATCGCCAGTGCGCGCGCGATGCCCACGCGCTGCTTCATGCCGCCCGATATTTCATGCGGACGCTTTTGCGCTGCGTGGTCCATGCCGACCAGCGCGAGCGCGGCATGCGTGCGCTCGGCGAGCTTGGCCTTGCCCTCGGTCGCAGCGAACACGCGCTCGACCGCGAGGTGCACGTTCTCGAAGCATGTGAGCCACGGCAGCAGCGAGTGGTTTTGGAAAACGACCGCGCGCTCCGGGCCGGGCGCAGCGATCTCGCGCTCGTCGCAGATCAATGCACCGGCACTCGGCAACGTCAGCCCGGCGATCAGGTTCAGCAGCGTCGATTTGCCGCAGCCCGAGTGGCCGATCAGCGTGATGAATTCGCCTTTGTCGACCGTCAGGTTGATGTCGCGCAGCGCATGGAAGCTGCCCCTGCGCGACTTGAACACCATCTCGGCATGTTGGACTTCGATGAATTTGCTCATGTCGATGCGCCTCAGGTTTCGTCGAAGCTGAAACGCTTGGCGATGTTCACCAGCAGCATCTCCAGCAGCAGGCCGACGACGCCGATCACGAGGATCGCGATCAGGATGTGCGGCACGTTCAGGTTGTTCCATTCGTCCCAGACCCAGAAGCCGATGCCGACACCACCGGTCAGCATCTCTGCCGCCACGATCACGAGCCATGCTGTGCCCACCGACAGCCTCACACCGGTCAGCATGTAGGGCAGCACGGCGGGGAACAGGATCTTCGTGACGACCTTCCACTCGCTCAGGTTCAGCACGCGCGCCACGTTCAGGTAGTCGGCCGGCACGCGCTGCACGCCGACGGCGGTATTGATGATCATCGGCCAGATCGAGCAGATGAAGATGGTCCAAATCGCAGCCGGGTTCGCGGCCTTGAACACCAAGAGCCCGATCGGCAACCATGCCAGCGGCGAGACCGGCCGCAGCAGGCTGATCAGCGGCGAGAGCATGCGGTTGAGCACCTCGAAGCGACCGATCGCGAAGCCCATCGGGATGCCGACCAGCGCCGCCAGACCGAAGCCGACAGCCACACGCTCGAGCGAGAACAAGATGTTCCAACCGATGCCCTGGTCGTTCGGCCCTTTGCTGTAAAACGGGTCGGAGAAAACCTTGACCGCCTCGGTGAAGGTCGCGGCGGGCGTCGGGAAGGTCGTGCTCTTCATCGTCAGCAGCGCCCAGATGCCGATCAGCAACGCAATGCCGAAGAGCGGCGGCAGCACCTTGCCAGCGAGCTCGCGCCAGTCATAGGGTGGCTTGAGCGAAACGGGCGCTGGCTCGGGCGGCTGGGCGATAGGAAGCGCGGCAATGGCCACAGGTGCGGGGGTGGCATCGGTCGCATTCTGTCGCGGCGAGTGAAAGATGGCGGCAACCATGTCGGTTCTCCTTGAAGAGCATTTTGAGAGCGTGCGGTTCAGGCCTTGACCTTGAAGCTGTCGGCGTACCTCGTTGGGTCCTTGCCGTCCCAGACCACGCCGTCCATCAACTTGCTGGAACGCATCACGTCTTTCGGCACGGGCACCTTGACCTGTGCGGCGGCCTGCTTGTAGAGCTCGATCTGGTTGATCTGCGTGGCCACGGCGAGGTAGTCGGGATGGTCCTTGAGCAGGCCCCAGCGCTTGTGTTGCGTTAGGAACCACATCCCGTCGCTGAGGTACGGAAAGTTGACGGCGCCGTCGTTGTAGAACTTCATGTAGTTCGGGTCGTCCCAGGTCTTGCCCAGGCCGTTTTGGTAGCGGCCGAGGATGCGCTGGTTGATCACGTCAACACTGGTATTCACATAGCTTTTGTCGGCAACGGTTTCGGCCATCTTGTTCTTGTTGACCAGACTCGCGTCGATCCATTTGCCGGCCTCGAGAATTGCCATCACCACGGCGCGTGCGGTGTTCGGGTACTTCTTGACGAACTCGTTGGTGGTGCCCAGCACCTTTTCGGGGTGGTCGCGCCAGATGTCTTGCGTGGTGATCGCGGTGATGCCGATGCCGTCAGCGATCGCGCGGTGGCCCCAGGGCTCGCCGACGCAGTAGCCGTCCATGTTGCCCACGCGCATGTTGGCCACCATCTGCGGCGGTGGCACGGTGATGACCTTGGCGTCTTTGAGCGGGTTGATGCCGGCCGAGGCCATCCAGTAGTACAGCCACATCGCGTGCGTGCCGGTGGGGAAGGTCTGCGCGAATATGTATTCTTTTTTGTCTTTGGCCATCACTTTCGCGAGGCTGGGTGCGTCGACCGCGCCTTTGTCCGCCAGCTTTTTCGACAGCGTGATCGCTTGGCCGTTGTTGTTCAAGGTCATCAACACGGCCATGTCTTTCTTCGGGCCGCCGATGCCAAGGTGCACGCCGTAGACCAGGCCGTAGAGCACGTGCGCCATGTCAAGTTCGCCGTTGACGAGCTTGTCGCGCACGCCGGCCCATGAGGCTTCTTTGGTGGCGATGATCTTCACGCCGTACTTCTTGTCGAAGCCCAGCACCGAGGCCATCACGACCGAGGCGCAATCGGTCAACGGGATGAAGCCGATGCGCACCTCCTCTTTTTCGGGCTTGTCGGAGCCTTGTGCATAGACGGCGGTGTTCAGGCCCGGCACGAGGCCGATGGCGCTGGCTGCGGCGGCGCCCTTGATCATGGTGCGACGGGTCATGTCGAGCTTCCGGGGGACAGGTGTGTTCATGGCGGTCGAGGTGGCGATGTGTAGAACAAAAAGGCGCCCGCACTGACCCGGCCGAGTGGCCGGAATTCGTGGGGACGCCATCGTCCTGCGCAAGCCCACCCGCTTTGGTGCGCTCGCGCTGTGTCAGAAGATCGCCGTTGACCTTCCGCACTGCAACATGCAAACGCTGTGCCACGCGTCGACTCGGTCAACGCACGCCGACGGTGCGCTGTCGCGATGCCGACGTGTCAGGTAAGGAGGTCGGCCACGTCGATCACGCGCTGCGCGACCTCAGCGACCTTCAGGCCTTTGTCCATCGCCATCTTGCGAAGCCGGGCATAGGCTTCTTCTTCGGCGATTCCCTGGCTGCGCATCAGGATGCCTTTGGCACGGTCGACGACCTTGCGGCCCGACAGTTCGGTGCGCGCCGCGGCCAGCTCGTGGCGCATCGCTTCTTCGTGCTGGAAACGTGCAAGCGCGACTTCGAGCACCGGTTTGACGCGGTCTGGCGCCAGGCCTGCGACCACGTAGGCCGTGACGCCCGCCGCAATTGCTTGCTGAATGTGCGTCGTGTCGCTGTCTTCGGTGAACAGCACGATCGGGCGGCGCGCATCGCGCGTGGCCACGACGATGTGCTCGAGCATGTCGCGCGCACCGCTCTCGGCATCGACGACGATCATGTCGGGGCCGATTTGCGCGAGGCGCTCCGGCAAGAACACGTCGGCAGGCAATACCGCGACGATGTTGTAGCCGCCTTCGAGCAGCCCGATGCGCAGCCAGCGCGAGCGGCGCACTTCGGTTTCGGAGGCGGGGTCGGGCACGTCTGCTGCCGGCGAGTCGGGCGCGATGATGACGATGCGCAAGATGGCGGATGTTGGCATGCTCCCGAGAGAGCAACAATCACGCCAGTCAGCCTGCCTGCAGACGGGCCGGAAAAGTCAGCGGTCGACGTGGGTCGCTGAGAGCGCGCGACGCAACCAGCCACCCAACGGACGCAGCGAGCCGAAAAGCGAATCGACCACCGGCACTTCGCGCATTGCGATGAGGTCACGCGATTCGAGCATGTCGATGAAGGTGCGCACCTCGTGACGACGGATGCCGCTGCACTCGGCCAACTGTGCAAGCGTCATGTGGCGGTGCGACATGTCGCTCAACATGCGCCGATAGGCGATGCGATCGAACGGCGCGCGCAGCTGCGGCCAAGCGAGGAGGCGATATTCTTTCATGGGGCCAACGACTCGTTTATGAAGGCCCCGGATCTGTGCCGTGGCTCGACTGGAGTGCGCAGGGTAGGCGCTTATCGACGCCACGGGAAGAGCTTTGTGCACAAATTGCGGGGAAATACTGATGGCCAAACCTGCACCAATCGCCTTTCAGCGCATTCCAATGAAGCTCAGGATGGTTTTTGCAAGATGCGATTGACCTCGGTTTGCCAAGGCAACGCATGCACGAGTTGGTGCAAATGAAGAGCAACTTGGGCGTGCGTCAGCTCTTCACCTTTCACGTCGAGCAGACGAAGGTTGGTCACCACGCCCAGCGGGTCGGCCATCGCAACCACGCCTTGGCGCAACTCCACCCAGTCCCAGGCCACGCCGGCGGCGCGAGTTTCGTTGTGGTCGCCCCAAAGCGTCTGGCCGCTGCAGGGGCCGTCGTTGTCGCCAAGAGTCAACACTCTCGTGCCCAAGTGGACGAAGTGCAAATCGGGCGCCGAAGCAGCCTGCCACAATACAGGGGCCCACGCGTAGACGACCCATGCGGGTGTCATGTGGGCAGACAACGTCGTTGCGTCGATGGTCGAACCTCATTTGAGTGGATTGAGCAATCTGTGTAGTTTGGCAATGGCATCAAGACTTGCCATCTGTCAACATTTACAGGTTTGGCACGTGAGTTCCGCGTATTCGTGACCAAATGCACTGCGTGGATTGAAGGAGCGGCATGCTTCAGGGCGGTTTCTCGGAAGTGCTGAAAAGTCGGGATCGCCACGAGTTCCAGGGGGAACTCGTGGCGTTCGCACGACGTCTCGGCTTCGAGACGGTCGCCGCAACGGTCGTGATCGACCACATGCTCGGCGAGGCTGAGTTCATCAACATCGACAACACGCCGCGTGCCTACAAAGAGACTTTCAACGATCGGAAAAATGCGCGCAGAGATCCGGTTATGCAGCATTGCAAACGGAACAGCGTACCCATCATTTGGGACCAGTCGACCTATGTGAGCAATGGCTTGGGCGACAAATGGGAAGAGCAGGCCCGCTTCGGGATGAGCAACGGCATTTGTCTGGCCCTTCACTTGCCCGAAGGTCGGCACTTCATTCTCGGCGTCGAGCGCGACCGACCGGTGCCGGCCGATGCCACCGAGTTGACGCGGCTGGTTGCAGATTTGCAGCTGTTTGCGGTGTATGCCCAAGATGCCGCGTTGCGCATTCTTGTGCCCATCAAGCATCATCCGGATGCACCGTCATTGACGCCTCGCGAACTCGAATCGTTGCGGTGGACGATGGAAGGCAAGACGGCTTGGGAGGTCGGTGATGTGCTCGGTATTTCGGAGCGCACCGCTGCGCTCCATGTAAACAACGCGACGCACAAGCTTGGGTGCATCAACAAGCACCAGGCGGTGTTGGCCGCCTTGCGGCTGGGCCTTTTGCGGTGAACCATGCATTGACTCACCGCCGAACTTTGCATGTGGTTTCAATCCCTACCCTGTAAGAGTTGACAGTTACCGGATCGCTTGAGCTCTGATGGAATTCGCTCTTGCACGCGGTGCGTGCAACCAGCCCAACCCCCGGAGTTCCAAATGCAAACCAAAGCCTTCGCCGATCTGAACGTCAACACCCTTGCCAAGCGTGATGAAGCCGCACGAGTGACCGGCTCTGCACCCTTGGAGTTGAACCTTGGCGACCTGGCGTTCGTGTCCGGGGGTGGTTCGCCACACGGCAGTTGGGCAGCGAGCGCCGTGGCCACGGCGACGGTGAGTTCGCCCCACGGCAGCTGGTAATTTCGAAGGCCGTGCGCAGTTTCTTCCGTCCGGAAGCCCTCGAGCATGGCCGACACGACTGGCTGGGCAGCATTCAGCTGATCCGGCCGGTTTCACTGGCGGTTTTCACGGCGGTTGCGGTAGCAACAGCAGCGGCGATCGGCACCTATCTCACGCTCGGTGAGTACACCCGGAAGGCGCGGGTCATCGGTTATCTCGTGCCCGATCGTGGCGTGATTCGCTTGCTGACACCGCAGACCGCGACGCTTGTCGAAAGTCACGCGGTCGAAGGCGCCGCCGTGAGTCGCGGCGAGGTTTTGTTCGTCCTGGCTGTCGGTCAGGCAACGCTGAGCGGCGACACCCAGGCCGCCGTGCAAAGCAGCATCGCTTCGCGCATGCTGAGTCTTCAGGGCAGTGCGCGCCAGCGTGATTTGCTGGAACAGACGCAGCTTGCCGCCATCGATCGCCAGATCGGCGAAATGCAGCGAGAGTTCGATTCGATGAAGATCGAGTCCGACCTCCAACGCCAACGACTCGCGCTCGCCGAACAGGCGCAGTCGCAATACGAATCCCTTCGAAACGACAACTTCGTCTCGGCGGCGCAAGTGCGCACGAAGGCCGAAGAAGTGCTCAACGTCAAGTCCCAGCTGCAAGGACTGGAGCGCCAGCGCAACGCGCGCCTGCGAGAGATCGCGGCGCTGCACGCGCAGCGCCGCGAGTTGCCGCTGCAGGCGCAGAGCGCGCGGGGCGCGATCGACCGCGACGTCGCAGCGCTTTCGCAAATGGCAGCCGAAACCGAGGCGCGGCAGCGCATCGTCGTGCGCGCGCCGCAAGACGGCGTCGTCAGCGGCGTGCTCGCCTCGCTGGGGCAAACGGTGACGCCCGCGGTCGCGCTGGCGAGCCTGCTGCCGGCCGATGCCAAGTTGCAGGCGCAGCTTTTCGCGCCGTCGAACGCGGTCGGCTTCGTGCGCGCGAGCCAGCACGTGCAACTGCGCTACCAGGCGTTCCCGTACCAGAAGTTCGGCCATCAGTCGGGCGAAGTGGTGCAGGTGTCACGCTCACCGTTGCAGGCCTCCGAATTGGTCGGCCTCTCTCTGCCGGCTGCGCTGATTGCGAGCGGTGAGCCGCTGTACCGCATCACCGTTGCGCTCGACCGCCAAAACGTCGCGGCCTACGGGCAAGCCCAAGCGCTCGCGCCGGGCATGCAGCTCGAAGCCGATGTGCTGCTTGACCGGCGCCGGCTGATCGAATGGCTGTTCGAGCCGGTGCTGGGCATCGCCGGCCGGGTTTGACGCGATGAGTCGCGCCACGGCGTCATGACAACGGCCGCTTGGCTCGACGGCCTGCGCCTGGGCTTGGGCGGGCGCCGCCTGCCGGTCATCTTGCAAACCGAAGCCGCCGAGTGCGGTCTGGCCTGCATCGCGATGGCCGCCGCACACCACGGGTTGCGCAGCGATTTGCCGACCTTGCGTCAGCGTTTTCAGATGTCGTTGAAAGGCGCGACGATGGCCGATCTGGTGCGCATCGCCGGCCACTTGCAACTCAACGCGCGCGCACTCCGCGCCGAGATGTCGCACCTGCCCGATCTGGTGCTGCCCTGCATCCTGCACTGGGACCTGAATCACTTTGTCGTGCTGAAAGACGTGACACGTGGCGTGGCCGTGATTCACGACCCGGCGCGCGGTGTGCGGCGGCTGTCGATGGCCGAGGTATCGAAGCATTTCACGGGCGTCGTGCTGGAGCTCACGCCACAGGCCGACTTCAAGCCGCGCACCGAACAGCAGTCGGTCACCTTGCGCCAGTTGCTCGGCCGCGTCACCGGCCTGCGGCGCTCGCTGTTGCAGATTTTCACGCTGGCACTGACGCTCGAGGCCTTCTTGTTGCTCTCGCCGTTTTTCATGCAGTGGGTCGTTGACAGCGTGCTCGTCGGCGTCGACCGCGACTTGCTGGTCACCCTCGGCATCGGCTTCGGGCTCCTGGTGCTGATCCAGGTCGCGACCGGCGCGATCCGCTCGTGGGCCGTATTGCACCTGTCGACGACGTTGAACCTGCAGTGGCTTGCCAATGTGTTCGCACACCTGATGCGCCTGCCGGTCGCGTGGTTCGAGAAACGCCACACGGGCGACGTGATGTCGCGTTTCGAGGCGGTGCAGAAGATCCAGCAAACGCTGACCACCAGCTTCATCGAAGCGGTGCTCGACGGCCTGCTGGTGGTTGTCACGCTCGTGATGATGCTGATCTACAGCGCGTTGCTGACCGCGATCGCGGTCGGTGCAGTGGCCGTCTACGCTGTGCTGCGCTGGGTGTTCTTCCGCCCGCTGCGTGAGGCGACCGAGGAGTCGATCGTTTTCGAGGCCAAGCGCGCCAGCCACTTTCTCGAGTCGCTGCGCGGCGTGCAGTCAATCAAACTGTTCAACCGGCAAGAGGATCGGCAGGCGCGCTTCATGAACCTCGTCGTCGATGCGATGAACGCCAACATCGCGACGCGCAAGCTCGACCTGATGTTCAGTGTCGGCCACAAGCTGGTGTTCGGCATCGAGCGCATCGCCATCGTCTGGGTCGGCGCGCTGCTGGTGATGGACCACACGTTTTCGGTCGGCATGCTGTTCGCGTTCATCGCTTACAAGGAGCAGTTCGCGACTCGCATCAGCGCGCTGATCGACAAGTTCGTCGACGTGAAAATGCTCAAGTTGCAAGGCGAGCGTCTGGCCGACATCGTGCTCACCGCGCCCGAGCCGCAGGCCGAGTTCGTTGTGCCCGGCAACGAACTGCCGATCACCCTCGAGCTGCGCAACATCCAGTTCGCGTATTCCGAGTCGGAACCGCAGGTGCTGCGGGGCCTGAGCCTGCTGATCGAGCCAGGTGAGTCGGTCGCGATCGTCGGGCCCTCGGGCTGCGGCAAGACGACGCTGCTCAAGTTGATGCTGGGCGTGCACGCACCGCAGTCGGGCCAAATCCGCATCGGTGGCGTGCCGTTGGCGCGGCTCGGCATGCGCGCCTGGCGCGACATGATCGGCACCGTGATGCAGGACGACCAGCTCTTCGCCGGTTCGATCACCGACAACATCAGTTTCTTCGATCTTCAAGCCGACCCGGAGTGGGTCGCGCAGTGCGCTCGCGTCGCCGCGGTGATCGACGACATCGAAGCGATGCCGATGGGCTTTCACACCTTGATTGGCGACATGAGCGGCAGCATCTCGGGCGGTCAACGCCAGCGCATTCTGCTGGCGCGAGCGTTGTACAAGCGGCCGAAAATACTGTTCCTCGACGAGGCCACCAGCGCACTCGATGTCGATCGCGAACGCGAGGTGAACCTGGCCATCAAGCAGCTCGAGCTCACGCGCATCATCGTCGCGCACCGGCCCGAGACGATCGCCTCGGCGAGCCGCGTGATCGTGCTGCACGACGGCAAGGTTTCGCAAGATTTGCGCAGCGTGCCGGGTGGTGGCAGCAGTCACGCCAGATAGCCTCGCGGCGCGGCGCTTGCAGCCCGCCGCCTAAACTCGGCGCATGAACATTTTGGGGATCGAATCGTCTTGCGACGAGACCGGCGTCGCGCTCGTCCAGACAGCGGGCGAGAGCACGCCTAGGCTTCGCGCACATGCGCTGCACAGCCAGATCGACATGCACCAGGCTTACGGCGGCGTGGTGCCGGAGCTGGCGTCACGCGATCACATCCGGCGCGTTTTGCCATTGGCGCGGCAGGTGATGAGCGAGGCCGGTGCAGCGCTGGCTGATATCGATTTCGTGGCCTACACACGTGGCCCCGGGCTTGCAGGCGCACTGCTCGTGGGCGCGGGCGTGGCGTGCGCGTTGGCCGCTGCGTTGCAACGGCCAGCGATCGGCGTGCACCACCTCGAAGGGCATTTGCTGTCGCCTTTTTTGTCGGCCGACCCACCCGAGTTTCCGTTCATCGCGCTGCTGGTGTCGGGCGGCCACACCCAGCTGATGCGAGTCGAGGATGTCGGGCGTTACGAGCTGCTCGGCGAGACGATCGACGACGCTGCGGGCGAGGCTTTCGACAAGTCGGCCAAGCTGCTCGGACTCGGCTATCCGGGCGGCCCTGCACTCGCGCGCTTGGCGGCGTTCGGCGACGCGAGTGCATTCGCCTTGCCCCGCCCGCTTTTGCACAACGGCAACCTCGATTTTTCGTTCGCCGGTCTCAAGACGGCCGTGCGCACGCAGGCGATGAAGCTCGGCAATCTTTGTGAGCAAGACAAAGCCAACCTCGCTGCCGCCACGCAGGAGGCCATCGTCGACGTGCTCGTTCGCAAGTCACTGCAGGCGTTGCGCGAAACCGCGTTAAGACGCATCGTTGTGGCGGGCGGTGTCGGCGCGAACCTGCAGCTGCGCGAACGACTGAACGGCGAGTGCGGCAAACGCCAGATCCGTGTGCATTACCCGGAGCTGGCGCTGTGCACCGACAACGGCGCGATGATCGCACTCGCCGCCGCGATGCGGCTGCAGCGCGGCAACGCCGCAGCGTCGACCGACTGCGCTTTCAACGTGCTGCCACGCTGGCCGTTGGTGGCGGCTTAGTTGTTGGCAAGTTGCGTTGCGCCGGTCACGACCGTCTTCGCCAGCGTCAGCGTGAGCACGCCGTTCTCGAACCTGGCTTGCAACGCCATCTTCGCAGTATGAAAGTTTTGATTTCAAGGGACTCGAGTTTGATGATTTTGCGAAACGTTTTGATCACGTTTGCAGCAGTTTGCGGGTTGATTGCAGGCGGCGCCCACGCGGCGCCCGAGCCGATCCGGAGCGGGATGATCGTAGGAATGTCTGGCCCGTTCGGCAATGCCGGCGAAGCGGTGTACCGCAACCTGTTGACCGCGGTCGAGCGCATCAACGCGCGCGGCGGCGTCAAGCTGCCGGGCGGCGCGCGACCGTTCGAGTTGCTGCGTTTCGACAGCAAGGGCAACAACGAGGAGACGCTCGCGATGTTGAAGGCGGCGCTCGACCAGCAGGTCGGCTTCGTGATGCAGGGCAACAGCTCGGCAGCGGCTGCGGTGCTGGTCGATGCGTTGAACAAGCACACCGAGCGCGAGCCTGAGCGTCGCGCGCTGTTCCTGAACTACTCGGCGGTCGACCCGGTGCTGACGAACGAGAAGTGCAGCTTCTGGCACTTCAGATTCGATGCGCACGTCGACATGCGGTTGGCCGCACTGACCGACGTGTTGCGCGACGACGCCGCCGTCAAGAAAATCTACCTGATCGGGCAGGACTACAGCTTCGGCCAGCAGTTGTCGAAGCAGGCGAGAGCGAGCATCAAAGCCAAGCGCCCCGACATCGTGATCGTCGGTGACGAGATCCTTCCGCTCGGCCGTGTGAAAGACTTTTTGCCGTACGCCGCAAAGATCAAGGCCAGCGGCGCGCAGGCAGTGGTCACGGGCAACTGGGGCAACGACCTCACGCTGCTGATCAAGGCATCGCGTGAAGCGGGCGTCGATGCGCGCTTCTACACGTGTTACGGCAACGCCCTCGGTGCGCCAGCCGCGATCGGCGAAGCCGGTGTGGGCCGCGTGCTCGCAGTGGCCAAGTGGCACCCGAACGTCGGCACGGCCGCATCCGAGCGTTTCTACGCGAGCTTTCGCGCGCGCTTTCCGAAACCGGCCGACGACTACGTGCATGCCCGCATGCAAGTGATGGTCGAGATGCTCGCCGGCACGATCGAGCGTGCGCGCAGCACCGACGCGGTGGCGGTCGCGCGGGCGCTCAAAGGCATGAAGCTCGACCGCGCGACGCTCGGCGGCTTACACGAGGGCACGATGCGCGCCGCCGATCACCAGTTCATCCAGCCGCTGTATGTCAGCGTGATGGAACGTGCGGGCGGCGCGGGCGTACCGCACGACAACGAAGGCTCGGGCTTCGGGTTCAAGACGGTTCGTTACTTCGAGCCGCGCCAGACCGAACAGCCCACCACCTGCCGGATGCAACGCCCCGAAGGCGTTTGACGCGACAGGCTCGAATCGCTCCCCAGTCTATAATTTGAGGTTGGCTTTTGCACCACCATGCAGAAGCGCAGCAAAGGCACGCCACTGGTCGGTTTCACCGGTGTGCGCAAGTGGGGCCTCAATTCCTTTATGGGAGACGGGGCGCAACCGAAACCGTGGCATTCCGCAATGGCGCAACAACGAGCGCCGGGGTGACTCGGTTTCATGAACTGGAAACGAGAAATGTCCAACGCCACCATCGACAAAGCCGCCATCGTTGCGGAACACGCCCGCAGCACCAGCGACACGGGATCGCCCGAAGTGCAAGTCGCCATCCTCACGGCGCGTATCAACGACTTGACGCCGCACTTCAAGGCCCACATGAAAGACCACCACGGTCGCCGTGGGTTGCTGAAGATGGTGAATCAGCGCAAGAGCCTGCTGTCGTACCTGAAAGGCCGCGACGCGCCGCGGTACATCGCTTTGATTCAAAAGCTGGGCTTGCGCAAGTAAGCGAAGTTCGAGGTCAGAGAGCCTGTCTGGAATTCGCCAGTACAGGCTTTTCGTTTTTCTGTCGTCCCTATGCAATCAGGGCAGGAATTGCCGGCGTTGATGTGTCATTCCACCGATGTTCTTCCCGACAAGGCATCGCTGGAATGGCATCTCGCCCAAGGTTCCGTGTTCAGGGCCCGACGCGACACAACAACTGGAGAGACACGCATGAGCATGTTCAACAAAGTCACCAAGACCTTTCAATGGGGTCAGCACACCGTCATCCTCGAGACCGGTGAAATCTCCCGCCAGGCTGGCGGCGCTGTCATCGTGAACATCGAAGACACCGTGGTGCTCGCGACCGTCGTCGCCGCCAAGAACCCGAAGCCAGGGCAAGACTTCTTCCCGCTGACGGTCGACTACATCGAGAAAACGTACGCGGCAGGCAAGATCCCGGGCAGCTTCTTCAAGCGCGAAGGCCGCCCGAGCGAGCTCGAAACGCTGACCTCGCGCCTGATCGACCGCCCGCTGCGCCCGCTGTTCCCCGAAGGCTTCTACAACGAAGTGCAGGTCGTCGTGCACGTGCTGTCGCTGAACCCGGAAGTCTCGGCCGACATCGCCGCGCTGATCGGCTCGAGTGCCGCGTTGGCGATTTCGGGCATCCCGTTCAACGGCCCTGTGGGCGCCGCGCGCGTGGGCTACATCAACGGCCAGTACGTGCTGAACCCGGGCAAGACGCAGTTGCTTGATTCGAAGATGGACCTGATCGTCGCCGGCACCGAGAGCGCCGTGCTGATGGTCGAATCTGAAGCGCAGCAGCTCAGCGAAGAAATCATGCTGGGCGGCATCGTGTTCGGCCAGGAGCAAAGCAAAATCGCGATCAACGCGATTCACGACCTGGTGCGTGACGCCGGCAAGCCCGCCTGGGATTGGGCTGCGCCCGCGAAAGACGAGCTCTTCATCGCGAAGGTCGGCGGGCTCGCCGAGGCACCGCTGCGCGAGGCCTACCAAATCCGCTCGAAGCAGGCGCGCACGCAAGCCACTCGCGCCGTCACGGCCGCGACCATCGCTTCGTTGCAGGGCGAGGGCGTGGCCTTCGACAAGGTCAACCTCGAGAACGTGCTGTTCGACATCGAAGCCAAGATCGTGCGCAGCCAGATCCTGGCCGGCGAGCCGCGCATCGACGGTCGAGACACCCGCACCGTGCGCGCGATCGAAATCCGCAACAGCGTGCTGCCACGGGCCCACGGTTCGTCGCTGTTCACGCGTGGCGAAACGCAGGCACTGGTCGCCGCCACGCTCGGCACCGCGCGCGACGCGCAGCGCATCGACGCACTCGCCGGTGAGTACACCGAACATTTCATGATGCACTACAACATGCCTCCGTTCGCCACTGGCGAAACCGGGCGCGTGGGCACGCCGAAACGCCGCGAAATCGGCCATGGGCGCCTCGCCAAGCGCGCATTGGTGGCGGTGTTGCCGAGCCAGGCCGACTTCCCGTACTCGATGCGGGTGGTGTCCGAGATCACCGAGTCGAACGGCTCCTCGTCGATGGCTTCGGTGTGCGGCGGCTGCCTCGCGCTGATGGACGCTGGCGTGCCGTTAAAGGCGCACGTCGCGGGCATCGCGATGGGCCTGATCAAGGACGGCGCCAAGTTCGCCGTGCTGACCGACATCCTCGGCGACGAAGATCACCTCGGCGACATGGACTTCAAGGTCGCCGGCACGACCGCTGGTGTGACCGCGCTGCAGATGGACATCAAGATCCAGGGCATCACGAAGGAAATCATGCAGGTGGCGCTCGCGCAAGCGAAAGAAGCGCGCCTGCACATCCTCGGCGTGATGACCGACGCGATGGGCACCGCGAACACCGAGGTCTCGCAGTTCGCGCCGCGCTTGTACACGATGAAGATCAACCCCGAGAAGATCCGCGACATCATCGGCAAGGGTGGCGCGACGATCCGTGCGCTGACCGAAGAGACCGGCTGCACGATCGACATCGGCGAAGACGGCACGATCACGATCGCGTCGACCGACGCCGACAAGGCCGAGCACGCGAAGAAGCGCATCGCCGAGATTACCGCCGAGGTCGAGGTGGGCAAGGTCTACGAAGGCCCGATCGTCAAGCTGCTCGACTTCGGCGCGCTCGTGAACCTGATGCCGGGCAAAGACGGCCTGCTGCACATCAGCCAGATCGCGCACCAGCGCGTCGAGAAAGTCACCGACTTTCTGAAGGAAGGCCAGATCGTCAAGGTCAAGGTGCTCGAGACCGACGAGAAGGGCCGCGTCAAGCTGTCGATGAAGGCGTTGATCGACCGCGACCAGGCGCCGCAATTCCAGCCGCAAAACCAAGAATGAGGCGCGAAGCGTGAAAGCCATCGAGATTGCGTCGCACGGTGCGCCCGAGATGCTGCGTGAGGTGGATCGCCCGGACCCGGTCGCGGGCGCGGGCGAGGCGCTGATTCGCGTGGCAGCGTCGGGCGTGAACCGGCCCGACGTACTGCAGCGCAAAGGCCACTACCCAGTGCCACCGGGTGCGTCAGATCTGCCGGGGCTGGAGATCGCGGGTGTGATCGAGGGTGGCGATGCGCAGGCGCTCGCGGCCGCCGGTTTTAAGCTCGGTGACCGTGTGTGTGCGCTGGTGGCGGGCGGCGGCTACGCGCAAATGTGCGTGGCGCCGATCGGCCAGTGCCTGCCGGTGCCGAAGGGCCTGACCGACATCGAGGCGGCGAGCCTGCCCGAAACCTTCTTCACCGTTTGGTCGAATGTGTTCGATCGCGCGCGCCTGAGAGCCGGCGAGACGCTGCTGATCCAGGGCGGTTCGAGCGGCATCGGCGTCACCGCGATCCAGATGGCGAAGGCGGCCGGTGCGACCGTGATCGTGACCGCCGGCAGCGATGACAAGTGCGCCGCCTGCGTGCGCCTCGGCGCCGACCACGCGGTCAATTACCGAAGCACCGATTTCGCCGAAGAAGTCAAGCGCATCACCGCCGGCAAGGGCGTCGATGTGATCCTGGACATGGTGGCAGGCGAGTACGTCGCGCGTGAACTGAAGTGCCTGGCCGAAGACGGCCGGCTTGTCTTCATTGCGGTGCAAGGCGGCGTGGAAGCGCAGATCGACGCGGGTGTTGTGTTGCGCAAACGGCTGACGATCACCGGCTCGACGCTGCGGCCGCGACCGGTGGCCTTCAAGGCCGCCATCGCAGCCTCGTTGCGCGCGACCGTCTGGCCGTGGGTCGAGGCCGGCGAGGTCAAGCCGGTGATCTTCAAGGTCTTTCCCGCTGCCCAAGCCGCGGCCGCACACACGCTGATGGAATCGAACGAACACATCGGCAAGCTGGTGTTGCAGTGGTGATGGCAACACCTTCGGAGGCTGCGGCCATGCGTCGCAAACTCGTCGTCGGCAACTGGAAGATGAATGGCAGCCGCGCGGCCAACGCCGAGTTGCTCGCTGCGTTGAAAGCCGCCGGCCCGTGGATTGCCGAAGTGGCGGTGTGCGCGTCGATGCCGTATCTCGGCGACGTGGCGCTTTCGCTTCAAGGTGGCTCGATCGGTTGGGGCGCGCAGGACTGCTCGGCCTTCGAATCCGGCGCCTACACCGGCGAAGTCTCGGCCGCGATGCTGGCCGAGTTCGGCTGCCGCTATGTGTTGGCCGGCCACTCCGAGCGCCGCGCGATGCACTTCGAGACCGACCAAGTCGTCGCCGACAAGGCCAAAGCAGCCCTCGCACAGCGCATCACGCCGATCGTGTGCGTCGGTGAAACGCTGGCCGAACGCGAAGCGGGCCAGACCAATGCAGTCGTGAAGCGCCAGCTGTCGGCAGTGATCCACACGCTGGGGCATTGCATCTCGCAGATCGTCGTCGCCTACGAGCCCGTGTGGGCGATAGGCACCGGCAAGACCGCGTCGCCTGAACAGGCGCAAGCCGTGCACGCGCTGTTGCGGGCTCAACTTAAAGCCGCGACCGAACACGCGGGCATCATGAAAATTTTGTATGGTGGCAGCGTCAAGGCCGACAACGCCGTCACGCTGTTCTCGCAAGCCGACATCGACGGCGGCCTGATCGGCGGCGCCTCGTTGAAGGCGAGCGACTTCGCCGCCATCTGCTGCGCAGCGGGTTGACCATTCGGTTGGCGTGCGCGTTCAGAAGAATTTTGGAGTCAGAAGAATGAACCTGTTGTTGAATTTGGTGGTGGCGTTGCAGATCATCTCGGCGCTCGTGATGATCGGTCTGGTGCTGGTTCAGCATGGCAAGGGCGCCGACATGGGTGCATCGTTCGGCAGCGGCTCTTCGGGCAGCCTGTTCGGTGCGACCGGCAGCGCAAACTTCATGTCACGCTCGACAGCAGTTTGCGCGGCCATCTTCTTCGCCTGCACGCTGGCACTCGCGTTCTATTCGAACGACCGTTCGCGGCCGTCGACTGGCAGCGTGCTCGACCGTCCCGCTGTCATCGCACCGCCCGCCAGCGGGCCGCTCACGGGGGCGGCCCAAGTGCCAGGCGCTGCGAGTACGGCCGCGGCTGCGGCACCGGCCGCGTCGGTGGTCACGGCGCCCACCGCCGCGGCGCCGCAGGCGTCGGGTGCAGGCGCCATCCCCACCAAGTAACCCGGGGCCGGGTGAGCCCTGTTGCGGGGCGTCGATCAAGATGTTGCAGTGCAGCGAGCGCCGCTGAAAAGCGAGGGTTTGAGGTTAGAATTTAGGTAGCCCGAAGAGCCATTCCTCATGCAAATCGGGCACTTTTTCAAGCAAGCGTCATTGCAGCAACCGCTCCAGTATTCGTTGTGTTTGGCCGTCGTGGTGAAATTGGTAGACACGCTATCTTGAGGGGGTAGTGGCGAAAGCTGTGCGAGTTCGAGTCTCGCCGACGGCACCATAGCAATTCGGCCTTGGCGTGCTACGCACTGCGCAACTCGACAAGATCCGCACCGGTTAATCCAGGCTCTTGTGAGCCTGCAGCGAGCCCTCCCCCTGCCCATGAACCTGGAACCCTACCTCCCCGTCATCCTGTTCATCCTGATCGGTGTGGCGGTCGGCGTAGTGCCCCAAGTCCTCGGATTCGTCATGGGCCCGAACCGTCCCGACAAGGCGAAGAACTCTCCCTACGAGTGCGGTTTCGAGGCCTTCGAAGACGCGCGCATGAAGTTCGACGTGCGCTACTACCTCGTCGCGATCCTGTTCATCTTGTTCGACCTCGAAATCGCCTTTCTCTTCCCATGGGCAGTCTCGCTCAAGGAGATCGGCCCGACCGGCTTCTGGGCCATGATGCTGTTCCTCGGCATCCTTGTCATCGGCTTCGTGTACGAATGGAAAAAGGGTGCCCTGGATTGGGAATGATCGACGTGTATCGAACGACCAGAGAGCAGCACCATGGGCATTGAAGGCGTACTCAAAGAAGGCTTCGTCACCACGAGTGTCGACACCCTGATCAACTGGTCGAAGACCGGCTCGCTTTGGCCGATGACTTTCGGCTTGGCATGTTGCGCCGTCGAGATGATGCACGCCGGAGCGGCGCGCTACGACATCGACCGTTTCGGCATGCTGTTTCGCCCCAGCCCGCGGCAGAGCGACTTGATGATCGTCGCCGGCACACTCTGCAACAAAATGGCGCCCGCGCTGCGCAAGGTCTATGACCAGATGGCCGAGCCGCGCTGGGTGCTGAGCATGGGCTCGTGCGCGAACGGCGGCGGTTACTACCACTACAGCTACTCGGTCGTGCGCGGTTGCGACCGCATCGTGCCGGTCGATGTGTACGTGCCCGGCTGCCCGCCGACGGCCGAGGCGTTGCTCTACGGCGTGCTGCAGCTGCAGGCGAAGATTCGCCGCGAGACAACGATCGCGCGCGCATGAAAATCGACATTCTCGAAGCCGCGTTGACGGCCGTCCTCGGCAATCGCGTGAAGACGCTCGTTCGCGATCGTGGCGAATCGACGGTGACCGTCTCGGCCGCGAACTACATTGAATCGGCGCTGCTGTTGCGCGACCACGCCGACCTCAAATTCGAGCAAAACATCGACCTGTGTGGCGTCGACTACTCCAGCTACAAAGACCAAGCTTGGGAAGGGCCGCGCTTTTGCGTCGTCTCGCACTTGCTTTCAGTCTCGAAGAACTGGCGCGTGCGGCTCAAGGTGTTCGCGCCGGATGACGAAGTGCCGGTGGTCGCCTCGCTCACCGATGTGTGGAGTTCGGTCAACTGGTTCGAGCGCGAAGCCTTCGACCTCTACGGCATCATCTTCGAAGGTCACAACGACCTGCGCCGCATCCTGACCGACTACGGATTCATCGGCCATCCGTTTCGCAAAGATTTCCCGACCTCGGGTCATGTGGAAATGCGCTACGACGACGAGCAGAAGCGCGTGATCTACCAGCCGGTGACGATCGAGCCGCGCGAGATCACGCCACGGATCATCCGCGAAGACAACTATGGCGGCTTGCATTGAGGCAGTATTTGCATGGCTGACATCAAGAACTACACGCTGAATTTCGGCCCGCAGCACCCGGCCGCGCACGGCGTGCTGCGCCTCGTGCTCGAACTCGACGGCGAAGTGATCCAGCGCGCCGACCCGCACATCGGCCTCCTGCACCGTGCGACCGAGAAGCTCGCCGAGAGCAAGACCTTCATCCAGTCGCTGCCCTACATGGACCGGCTCGACTACGTCTCGATGATGTGCAACGAGCACGCCTACTGTCTCGCGATCGAGAAGCTGCTCGGGGTCGACGTGCCGGTGCGCGCGCAGTACATCCGTGTGATGTTCAGCGAGATCACGCGCGTGATGAACCACCTGATGTGGCTGGGTGCGCACGGTCTCGACTGCGGCGCGATGAACGTCTTCATCTACTGCTTTCGCGAGCGCGAAGACCTGTTCGACATGTACGAAGCGGCCTCGGGTGCGCGCATGCATGCGGCCTACTTCCGCCCGGGCGGTGTCTACCGCGACCTGCCCGATGCGATGCCGCAATACAAAGTCTCGAAGATCCGCAACGCAAAAGCCATGGGTCAGCTCAACGAGAACCGACAGGGCTCGCTGCTCGACTTCATCGACGACTTCACGCAGCGCTTTCCGAAATGCGTCGACGACTACGAGACGCTGCTGACCGACAACCGCATCTGGAAGCAGCGCACCGTCGGCATCGGCATCGTCACGCCCGAGCGCGCGTTGAACCTCGGCTTCACCGGCCCGATGCTGCGCGGCTCGGGCGTGCTGTGGGACCTGCGCAAGCACCAGCCTTACGACGTCTACGACCAGATGGATTTCGACGTGCCTCTGGGTGTCAATGGCGACACGTATGACCGGTACCTGGTGCGTATCGAAGAGATGCGCCAGGCGAACCGCATCATCCAACAGTGCGTGGCTTGGTTGCGCGCGAACGACGGCCCGGTGATCACGAGCAACCACAAGGTGGCGCCTCCTGCGCGCGTCGGCATGAAGAGCGGCATGGAAGATCTGATCCACCACTTCAAGCTCTTCACCGAAGGCTTTCACGTGCCCGAAGGCGAGGCGTATGCCGCGGTCGAGCACCCGAAGGGCGAGTTCGGCATCTACATCGTCAGCGACGGCGCGAACAAACCGTACCGGTTGAAGATTCGGCCACCCGGTTTCCCGCACCTGGCCTCGCTCGACGAGCTCGCACGCGGCCACATGATTGCCGACGCAGTTGCGTTGATCGGCACGATGGACATCGTTTTCGGGGAGATCGACCGGTGATCAGCGAATCGACACGGCAGCGATTCGACAACGAAGTCGCCAAGTACCCGGTCGACCAGAAGCAGTCGGCTGTGATGGCTTGCCTCGCTGTTCTGCAGCAGGTGCAGGGCTTTGTCTCGGCCGAGAGCGAGAAGCTTGTGGCCGAATACCTCGGCATGCCGCCGATCGCGGTGCACGAGGTCACGACCTTCTACAACATGTACAACCAGCAGCCGGTGGGGCAGTTCAAGTTCAACGTCTGCACGAACCTGCCGTGCCAGTTGCGCGACGGGCAGGCGGCCCTCGATCATCTGTGCCACAAGTTGGGTGTCGAAGAGGGCGGCACCACGGCCGACGGCTTGTTCACGGTGCAGAAGAGCGAATGCCTCGGCGCCTGTGCTGACGCGCCGGTGATGCTGGTCAACGACCGCCAGATGGTCAGCTTCATGAGCAACGCGCGGCTCGACGAGCTGGTCGAAACCTTGAAGGCGCACGGAACAGGAATAAGCGCATGAAGAACCCACTGATCGACCTGTCGAAGTTTCAGGCCACCGGCGCCGAGACCTGTTTTCACGACCGTCACATCGGCGCGCAGATCGTCGCCGGCCTCGACGGCGAGAACTGGGGCCTCGATGACTATGTGGCTCGTGGCGGCTACCTGGCGTTGCGCAAGATTCTCGAAGCCGGCGAAGCCGATGGCGTTGCGCGCGGCATGACCCCCGATCAGGTCATCGCCGAGGTCAAGGCCTCCGGCTTGCGCGGCCGCGGTGGCGCGGGTTTCCCGACCGGCCTGAAGTGGAGTTTCATGCCCCGCACGTACCCGGGCCCGAAGTACCTCGTCTGCAATTCCGACGAGGGCGAGCCCGGCACCTGCAAGGACCGCGACATCCTGATGTTCAACCCGCACATCGTCATCGAAGGCATGGCGATCGCGGCGTACGCGATGGGCATCAAGACCGCCTACAACTACATCCACGGCGAGATCTTCGAGGTCTACGACCGTTTCGAAGCGGCGCTCGAGGAAGCGCGCGCTGCGGGCTTTCTGGGTGACAACATCCTTGGCTCCACGTTCAGCTTTCAGCTGCATGCGGCACACGGATTCGGCGCCTACATCTGCGGTGAAGAAACCGCGCTGCTCGAATCTCTTGAAGGCAAGAAGGGTCAGCCGCGCTTCAAACCGCCGTTCCCGGCCAGCTATGGCCTCTACGGCAAGCCGACGACGATCAACAACACCGAGACCTTCGCGGCGGTGCCGTGGATCATCCGCAACGGCGGCGCACCCTACCTTGCGATCGGCAAGCCGAACAACGGTGGCACGAAGATCTTCTCGGTCGTCGGCGATGTGCAGAACCCGGGCAACTTCGAGGTGCCGCTGGGCACACCGTTCAGCAAACTGTTGGAGCTCGCCGGCGGCATGCGGCCCGGCCGCACGCTGAAGGCCGTGATTCCTGGTGGTTCATCGGCACCCGTGCTTCCGGCCGCGGTCATGAACGACCTGACGATGGACTACGACGCCATCGCCAAGGCCGGTTCGATGCTCGGCTCCGGCGCGGTCATCGTTATGGACGACACACGCTGCATGGTCAAAAGCCTGCGCCGCTTGAGTTACTTCTATATGCACGAGAGCTGCGGCCAGTGCACACCGTGTCGCGAAGGCACCGGCTGGCTCTACCGCATGGTCGACCGCATCGCGAAGGGCGAAGGCCGCATGGAAGACATCGACCTGCTGAATTCGGTCTCCGACAACATCCAGGGCCGCACGATCTGCGCCCTCGGCGACGCCGCAGCAATGCCGGTGCGCGCGATGATCAAGCACTTCCGCGAGGAGTTCGTGCAATTGATCGAGCACAAGACGGCGACGGTCATTGCAACTCGCCCTGATCCCGGCCTTCCCCCAAAAGGGGAAGGAGTGACCCGAGTCGCTGCGCGACTGACTTCATGATTGAAATCGAACTCGACGGGAAGAAAGTAGAGGTTGTCGAAGGCAGCATGATCATGCACGCCGCCGACAACGCCGGCACCTACATTCCGCACTTCTGCTATCACAAGAAGCTCAGCATCGCGGCCAACTGCCGCATGTGCCTGGTCGATGTCGAGAAGGCGCCCAAGCCGATGCCGGCCTGCGCCACACCGGTCACGCAAGGCATGATCGTGCGCACCAAGAGCCCGAAGGCACTCCAGGCCCAGAAGGGCGTGATGGAGTTCTTGCTGATCAACCACCCGCTCGATTGCCCGATCTGCGACCAGGGCGGCGAGTGCCAGCTGCAAGATTTGGCGGTCGGCTACGGCGCATCGAGCACGCGCTACAACGAAGAAAAGCGCGTCGTCTTTCACAAGAACGTCGGCCCGCTGATCTCGATGGAAGAGATGAGCCGTTGCATCCATTGCACCCGCTGCGTGCGCTTCGGTCAGGAAGTGGCGGGCGTGATGGAGCTCGGCATGATCCACCGTGGCGAGCATTCCGAGATCACGACCATCGTCGGCGACACGATCGACTCCGAGCTCTCGGGCAACATGATCGACGTGTGCCCGGTCGGCGCGCTTACCAGCAAGCCGTTCCGCTACAGAGCCCGCACATGGGAGCTCTCGCGCCGCAAGAGCGTGAGCCCGCACGACTCGACCGGCGCGAACCTGATCATGCAGGTCAAAAGCAACGCGGTGATGCGCGTCGTGCCGCTCGAGAACGAGGCCGTCAACGAATGTTGGATCGCCGACCGCGATCGCTTTTCGTATGAAGCCTTGAACGGCGCGGATCGACTCACTGCCCCGATGATCAAGCAGGGCGGTGCGTGGAAGGCCGTCGACTGGTCGACGGCGCTCGAATACGTGAGCCGTGGGCTGACGCAGATCTCGGTCGACCACGGTGCGAAGAGCATCGGCGCGATCGGCTCGGCGCACAGCACGGTCGAGGAATTGCACTTGCTCGCGAAGTTAGTGCGCGGCCTCGGCAGCGACAACATCGACTTTCGCACGCGGCATGCAGATTTCGCCAACACCGACGGCGCGACTTCCGCTCGGTGGCTGGGCACGACCATCGCCTCGCTGTCGAACCTGCAACGCGTGCTTGTTGTCGGCTCGTTCCTCCGCAAAGACCACCCGCTGTTCGCGCAGCGCATCCGCCAGGCCACGCGCAAGGGAGCGCAGGTGCACAGCCTCAACGCCGCGCACGACGACTGGCTGATGACGACGGTCTCAACGACATCGGTCGCACCGAGCGGTTGGGTGAATGCGCTTGCCGACATCGCGACCGCCATCGGAGCAACCAATGGCGCGCAATCGCCGCTGGCTGGCACCGCGACCGACGGAGCCAAAGCGATCGCCGCCTCGCTCGCGAGCGGCGAACGCAAGGCGATCCTGCTTGGCAACGCGGCCGCACAGCATCCGCAGGCAGGCGCGTTGCTCGCACTCGCGAACTGGATCGGTGCGCAGACCGGCGCCACGGTTGGCTACCTGACGGAAGCTGCGAACTCCGTCGGCGCGCAACTCGTCGGCGCGATGCCTGCGAACGGCGGCATGAACGCCGGCCAGATGCTCGCCGGCCCCGCACTCAAGGCCTGCCTGCTGCTGAACGTCGAGCCCACGCTCGACGCCGCGAATGCGGCCGCTGCGAGCGCCGCGATGCAGGCCGCCGAAATGGTCGTTGTGCTGACACCCTTCAAGAATGTCGCGAACGAGTTCGCCGACGTGATGCTGCCGATCGCGCCGTTCAGCGAGACCTCGGGCACGTTCGTCAACGCCGAAGGTCGTGTGCAAAGCTTCCACGGCGTCGTCAAGCCGCTCGGCGAAACACGCCCCGCCTGGAAGGTGCTGCGTGTGCTCGGCAACTTGCTGGCGCTGAAGGGCTTCGACTTCGAAACCTCGGAAGAGGTGCGGGCCGAAGCGCTCGGCGACGTGACGGCAATCGCCTCGCGACTGAGCAACCAAAGCGCTGCGAAGCCGACGCTCTCGCCGGCCGCGAGCGGGCTGGAACGCATCGCCGATGTGCCGATCTACGCCAACGATTCGCTGGTGCGCCGCGCGACCTCGCTGCAACTCACGGCCGACGCCCGCGCGCCGTTCGCGAGCCTGCCGCAAACGCTGTGGTCGCAACTCGGCTTGCTCGATGGCGACAAGGTGCGGGTGTCGCAAGGCGCTGCCCATGCAGTGCTGCCGGCGAAGCTCGATGCCACGCTGGCCGCCACCGCGGTGCGCGTCCCCGCCGGTCACTCCGACACGGCAGCTCTCGGCGCGATGTTCGGCGCGATCACGGTCGAGAAATCCTGAGCATGCTCGACTCGATCACCGCCATCGGCGCGTCCGCTCTCGGCCCGGCGTGGCCGCTCGTCTGGTCGGTTGTCAAGATCGTCGCATTGATCATCCCGTTGATGCTGTGCGTGGCCTACCTAACGCTCTGGGAGCGCAAGGCGATCGGTTGGAGCCAGATCCGACCGGGCCCGAACCGGGTCGGCCCGCTCGGCCTGCTGCAGCCGATCGCCGATGCGGTGAAGCTGATCTTCAAGGAGATCATCGTCCCGACCGCGGCGAACAAGACTTTGTTCTTTCTCGGCCCGGTGATGACGATCATGCCGGCGCTCGCCGCCTGGGCGGTGATTCCGTTCGGCCCTGAAGTCGCGCTCGCCAACGTCAATGCCGGCTTGCTGTTCCTGATGGCGATCACCTCGATGGAGGTCTACGGCGTGATCATTGCCGGCTGGGCTTCGAACTCGAAGTACGCGTTTCTCGGCGCGCTGCGCGCATCGGCGCAGATGGTCAGCTACGAGATCGCCATGGGTTTTTGCATGGTGATCGTGTTGATGGTCAGCGCCAGCCTGAACATGACCGACATCGTCATGGGCCAGGGCAAGGGCTTCGGCGCGAACCACGGCGTGACCGTGTTCTCATGGAATTGGTTGCCGCTGCTGCCGATCTTCGTCGTTTACTTCATCTCGGGATTGGCAGAAACCAACCGGCACCCGTTCGACGTGGTCGAGGGCGAATCCGAAATCGTCGCCGGCCACATGGTCGAATACTCGGGCATGGCATTCGCGATGTTCTTCCTCGCCGAATACGCGAACATGATTTTGATCAGCACATTGGCTGTCGTCATGTTTCTCGGGGGCTGGCTCTCACCGTTCGACATCGCGCCATTCAACTGGATTCCTGGCTGGATCTGGATGGCGATCAAAACCTTCTGCGTCGTCACCGTGTTCCTGTGGGTGCGCGCGAGCTTCCCACGCTTTCGCTACGACCAGATCATGCGTCTGGGCTGGAAAATCTTCATCCCGATCACCCTCGTGTGGCTCGTGGTGGTGGGGCTTTGGATTCAGTCCCCATGGAACATCTGGAATTAATTCGGAAAGAGAAGGGGGCAACACACATGGCCACCACCGCATCGATATTGAAATCGCCAACGGCGCCCACGCCGATCAGGGACTTCTTCTCCAGCTTCCTGTTGGGCGAGTTGCTGAAAGGCATGGCTCTGACCGGCCGACACTTTTGGTCGCGCAAGATCACGGTTCAGTTCCCGGAAGAACGCACGCCGATGTCGCCGCGCTTTCGTGGCCTGCACGCGCTGCGGCGCTATGAAAACGGAGAGGAGCGCTGCATTGCGTGCAAGCTCTGCGAAGCCGTGTGCCCGGCCCTGGCGATCACGATCGAATCCGAAGTGCGCGACGACGGTTCGCGCCGCACCACGCGTTACGACATCGATTTGACCAAATGCATCTTCTGCGGCTTTTGTGAAGAGAGCTGCCCGGTCGATTCGATCGTCGAGACCCACGTCTTCGAATACCACGGCGAGAAGCGGGGCGACCTGTACTTCACGAAAGACATGCTTCTCGCGGTCGGCGACCGCTACGAGCCCGAGATCGCTAAAGCCAGGGAGGCGGACGCCAAATACCGCTGAGCCTCACTGCTCGGCGGATTGATCTGCACGGCAGGGAGCCGCGCGCAAAGAACGACATGAACATCGACACCGCGCTTTTCTACATCTTCTCTGCAGTCCTGCTGTTCGCCTCGTTTCGCGTGATCACCGCGCGCAGTCCGGTGTACGCAGCGCTGTTCCTCGTGCTCGCGTTCTTCAATGCGGCCTGCATCTGGATGTTGCTGCGCGCCGAGTTTTTAGCCATCGTGCTGGTGCTGGTGTATGTGGGCGCGGTGATGGTGCTGTTCCTGTTCGTCGTGATGATGCTGGACGTCGGCTCCGAGACATTGCGCGAAGGCTTTTGGAGCCACTTCCCGGTCGCTGCGCTCGTCGGCGTCGTGATCGCGCTCGAGATGGCCGCGGTGCTGTTGCCCGGCTTTCGGCTGACCGACGCGCCCGTGGCCGATGCCGCCGCGATCAAGCTTGGCAACACCAAGTTGCTTGGCATCGACGTTTACACCAAGTATCTGTATCCGCTGCAAATCGCGGCCGTGCTGCTGCTCGTGGCGATCATCGCGGCGATCGCGCTGACCCTGCGCAAGCGCAAAGACTCGAAGCACCAGAACGCGTCGGAGCAAGTGCGAGTGCGCGCCGCCGACCGGATGCGCGTCGTCAAGATGAAGCCCGAGATCGAGTTGCCCGATCCGGTGATCGCGGCCGCCGCACCGGTCGCGGCGCCGACCACGCAGGTCGGCCCGGGCGCAGGAGAGAAAAAATGACCTTAGGTACTGTGACGCTCGGCCACTACCTCGTGCTCGGCGCGATCCTGTTCGCGATGTCGGTGATCGGCATCTTCCTGAACCGCAAGAACCTGATCGTGCTGCTGATGGCAATCGAGCTGATGCTGCTCGCGGTCAACCTGAACTTCGTCGCGTTCTCGCATTACCTCGGCGACATGGCGGGACAGGTTTTCGTATTCTTCATCCTCACCGTCGCTGCGGCCGAATCAGCGATTGGCCTGGCGATCCTCGTCGTGCTGTTCCGCAACCGCGCAACGATCAATGTCGACGAGCTCGACGCGCTCAAGGGCTGACCCAGATGGCCGCGACCCTCTCCCAAAACATGCTGCTCGCGGTGCCCTTGGCGCCGCTGGTCGGTGCGATCGCCGCGGGTCTGTTCGGCAAGCAGATCGGCCGCAAGGGCGCGCACTGGATCACCTGCATCGGTGTGGCGATCTCGCTGGCCGTCTCGTTGCAGACGTTGCTCGCCGTGCTCGACGGCGCGAGGTTCAACGCCACGGTCTACGAGTGGATGACGCTCGGCTCGCTGAAGATGGAAGTCGGCTTTCTCGTCGATGGCTTGACCGCGATGATGATGTGCGTCGTCACCTTCGTCTCGCTGATGGTTCACGTCTACACCATCGGCTACATGAAGGGCGACCCCGGCTACCAGCGCTTCTTCAGCTACATCTCGCTGTTCACTTTTTCGATGCTGATGCTCGTGATGAGCAACAACTTCCTGCAGCTGTTTTTCGGCTGGGAAGCGGTGGGTTTGGTCTCGTATCTGTTGATCGGTTTTTGGTACACGAAACCGACGGCAATTTTCGCCAACATGAAGGCGTTTTTGGTGAACCGGGTCGGCGACTTCGGCTTCATTCTCGGCATCGGTCTGGTCGTTGCCTATGGCAATACGCTGAGCTACGGCGAGGCTTTCGCGAAGGGCCCCGAACTCGCAAAGATGATCTTTCCCGGAACGGATTGGATGCTGATCACAGTCACCTGCATCTGCCTGTTCATCGGCGCGATGGGCAAGAGCGCGCAGTTCCCGCTGCATGTGTGGTTGCCCGACTCGATGGAGGGCCCGACGCCGATTTCGGCACTGATCCACGCGGCGACGATGGTGACGGCCGGCATCTTCATGGTCGCACGCATGTCGCCGCTGTTCGAGTTGTCCGACACGGCGCTCAGCTTCGTGATGATCATCGGCGCCATCACCGCGCTGTTCATGGGCTTCCTCGGCATCATCCAGAACGACATCAAGCGCGTGGTCGCGTATTCCACGCTCTCGCAGCTCGGCTACATGACGGTCGCGCTCGGCGCCTCGGCGTACTCGGTGGCGGTGTTCCATTTGATGACGCACGCGTTCTTCAAGGCGCTGCTGTTCCTTGCGGCCGGCTCGGTGATCATCGGCATGCACCACGACCAGGACATCCGCAACATGGGCGGCCTGCGCAAGTACATGAAGATCACCTGGATCACATCGTTGATCGGTTCGTTGGCGCTGATCGGTACACCGTTCTTCGCCGGCTTCTACTCAAAGGACAGCATCATCGAGGCGGTGCATGCAAGCCACCTGCGGGGTTCCGGCTTCGCCTATTTCGCGGTCGCGGCCGGTGTGTTCGTCACGGCGTTCTATTCGTTCCGCATGTACTTCTTGGTGTTCCACGGCAAGGAAAATTTTCACCACAAGCCATTTCCGCCTGAACACGCAGTCGAGGACGAACACCACGACCATCACACCTACGGGCATGCCCCTCACGTGCCGCACGAATCCCCCGCGGTGGTGTGGGTGCCGCTGGTCGCGCTCGCCATTCCCTCGGTGATCGCTGGTTACCTGATCGGGCCGATGATCTTTGGCGAGTTCTTCAAGGGTGCGATCGAGATCAACTTGGAGGCGCACCCGGCGATGGAAGAACTTGCACGAGACTTCCACGGCGTGGTCGCGATGTCGGTCCACGCGCTGACCTCGCTGCCGCTGTGGCTTGCGATCGCCGGTGTCGCGATGTCGTACTGGTTTTACATGGTCAGCCCGGCCATTCCCACCGCAATCAAGACGCGCTTCGGCTTCGTCTACAAGCTGCTCGAGAACAAGTACTACCTCGACTGGTTCAACGAGAACGTGCTGGCGCGTCTTGCGCGGGTCACCGGCACTGCACTTTGGAAAGGCGGTGACCAGGGCTTCATCGACGGCTTCCTGATCGGCGGTACGGTGCGCGAGGTCGGCGCGGTGGCTGCGATCGGCGGCAAGCTGCAAAGCGGCTACCTGTACTTTTACGCGTTGGTGATGATCGTCGGCGTGATCGGGTTGATGACCTGGCAGCTGTGGCCGTTTCTGCTCGGCTCGGCACCCAAGTAACCCGCACGGAGAACAAGAAGAACATGGGTTTGTCAATGGGACTGTTGAGCTGGGCGATCTGGCTGCCGATCTTCATCGGGATCGGGCTGCTCGCATTCGGCCGTGACACCAACGCAGCCGTGGTGCGCTGGGCTGCATTGATCGGTTCGCTGGTGAGCTTCGTCGTGACCTTGCCGTTGATCTCCGGTTTCGACAACGGCACGGCGGCGATGCAGTTCGTCGAGAAGCTCGGCTGGATCGAGCGCTTCAATGTCAACTACCACCTCGGCGTCGACGGCCTGTCGATGTGGTTCGTGCCGCTCACGGCCTTCATCACGGTGATCGTCGTGGTTGCCGCCTGGGAGGTGATCACCGACCGCGTGAACCAGTACATGGGCGCGTTCCTGATCCTGTCGGGCCTGATGGTCGGTGTGTTCTGCGCGCTCGACGGCCTGCTGTTCTACGTGTTCTTCGAGGCCACGCTGATCCCGATGTATTTGATCATCGGGGTGTGGGGCGGGCCGCGGCGGGTGCATGCGGCGTTCAAGTTTTTCCTGTACACGCTGGCCGGCTCGCTGTTGATGCTGGTCGCACTCATCTTTCTGTACTACAAGTCGGGCGGCAGCTTCGACATCCTCGCGTGGCACAAGCTGCCGCTGACGATGACGCAGCAAAGCTACCTGTTCTTCGCGTTCTTCCTTGCGTTCGCGGTCAAGGTGCCGATGTGGCCGGTGCACACCTGGCTGCCGGACGCCCACGTCGAGGCGCCGACCGGCGGCTCGGTTGTGCTGGCTGCGATCATGCTCAAGCTGGGGTGCTACGGTTTCCTGCGCTTCTCGCTGCCGATCACACCCGACGCGTCGCACCATTGGTCGAACTTCATGATCGCGCTGTCGCTGATCGCGGTGGTCTACATCGGCCTGGTCGCACTCGTGCAGCAGGACATGAAAAAGCTCGTTGCCTACTCGTCAATCGCGCACATGGGCTTCGTGACTCTGGGTTTCTTTATCTTCAACGAGCTCGGCATGTCGGGCGGCATCGTCCAGATGGTTTCGCATGGGTTCGTCTCGGGTGCGATGTTCCTGTGCATTGGCGTGCTCTACGACCGGGTCCACTCGCGTGAGATCGCGTCGTATGGTGGCGTGGCGAACACCATGCCCAAGTTCGCGGCGTTCGCGGTGCTGTTCGCGATGGCCAACTGCGGCCTGCCGGGCACGGCCGGTTTCGTCGGCGAATGGATGGTGATCCTGGGTGCGGTGAAGGCCAATTTCTGGCTTGGCTTGATCGCCGCCACCGCGCTGATCTCGGGTGCGGCCTACACGCTCTGGATGGTCAAGCGCGTGTATTTCGGCCCGGTTGCGAACGACCACGTGCGCGCGCTCGTCGACATCAACGCCCGTGAGTTCGGCATGCTCGCGGTGTTGGCGGTCGCCGTGCTCGCCATGGGCCTCTACCCGAAGCCGTTCACCGACGTGATGCACGTCTCGGTCGACAATCTGTTGAAGCACGTGGCCGTCAGCAAGATCCCCGCCCTATGAATCAGATGAACTGGCCCGCGATCTACCCCGAGCTCGTCTTGCTCGGCTGCGCCCTTGTGGTCGCCTTGGTCGACCTGTGGGTCGAGCACCCCAAGCGCTTGCCGACTTATTGGCTGACGCAAGCGTCGCTTGCGGGCGTCGCGGTGATGCACGGGCTCGCGTTCAATGCCGGCGACACGGTCTATGCGATGCAGCGCATGGTCGTGGCCGACCCGATGGGCCACTTGCTCGGCCTGTTCTCGACGCTCGCGGTGATGGTCACGCTCGTCTACTCGCGCCCGTACGCCGCCGAGCGCGACATCCTCAAAGGCGAGCTGTTCACGCTCAGCATGTTCTCGCTGCTCGGCATCTGCGTGATGCTCTCGGCCAACAACTTCCTCGTCGTCTACCTCGGCCTCGAGTTGATGTCGCTCAGCCTGTACGCGCTGACCGCGATGCGCCGCGACCACGCCGATTCGACCGAAGCCGCGATGAAATATTTCGTGCTCGGCGCACTCGCCAGCGGCTTCTTGCTCTACGGCCTCTCGATGATGTACGGCGCGACCGGCTCACTCGACATCGCCGAGGTCTACAAGGCGATCGGCACCGGCCGGCCGAACCAGGGTGTGATGATTCTGGCGGTGGTGTTCATCGTCGCCGGCCTTGGCTTCAAGCTCGGCGCCGTGCCGTTCCACATGTGGGTGCCCGATGTATACCAAGGCGCGCCCACAGCCGTGACGCTGCTGATCGGCGCGGCGCCCAAGCTCGCGGCCTTCGCGATCACGATTCGCCTGCTGGTCGAAGGCATGCTCGGCCGCGCCGCAGACTGGCAACAGATGCTGGTGGTGCTCGCGGTCGGCTCGATCCTGCTCGGCAACGTGGTGGCGATCGCGCAGACCAACCTCAAACGCATGCTGGCCTATTCGAGCATCGCGCAGATGGGCTTCATGTTGCTCGGCCTGTGCTCGGGCGTGGTCTACGGCAACACGATTTCCGCGGGCAACTCGTATGCGTCGTCGATGTTCTACATCGTCACCTACGTGCTGACCACGCTCGGTACCTTCGGCATGATCATGCTGCTGTCGCGCCAAGGCTTCGAGGCAGACAACATCGACGACCTCAAAGGCCTCGCCAAACGCAGCCCGTGGTTCGCACTCGTGATGACGATCTTCATGCTCTCGCTCGCCGGCCTGCCGCCGACAGTGGGCTTCTACGCCAAGTTGTCGGTGCTGCAGTCGCTGGTCACGACCAACGTCACGGGCTACGTGTACCTCGCGGTCGTCGCGGTGATCCTGTCGCTGGTCGGCGCGTATTACTACCTGCGTGTGATCAAGGTGATGTATTTCGACGAGTCGGTCGACACGCGCCCGATCGAAAGCAGCGCCGATGTGCGTCTGGTGATGTCGCTCAACGGTGTGGCCGTGCTCGCCTTCGGCATCTTGCCCGGTGGCTTGATGACGCTGTGCGTGCAGGCCATCGTCAAGGCACTGGCGACCTGATCGCGGCGGCACGGAGATGGGTTCGGGTTCGTCCGCCGCTGTCTGGCTGGTGCTGTTGATCGCGGTCATCGCGGCCAATTTGCCGTTCGCCAACGAGCGCTTGTTCGTCATCGGCCCTGGCCGTGCGCCCAAGGTGCTCGGCTGGCGGTTGCTCGAACTCGTCGTGTTCTGGGCTATCACGCTGGTGATCGGCTTCGCGCTCGAAGCGCGCGCTGGGCAGAACCAGGCGCAGGGTTGGGAGTTCTATGCCGCGCTCGGGTTCGCCTTCTTGACCTTCGCTTTTCCGGGCTTCGTGTGGCGCTATCTGAGGCGCGGGCGGTGAACTTGCCGGCGCCGGTCGTGACCGCTTCTGATGCCCACCTGCGGGAAGAGACCGTGCTGTCCGAGCAGGTCTACAGCGGTCGCTTTCTCGACGTGCGGCGTGACCAGATTCGCTTGCCCGATGGTGCTGCCGCGCAGCGCGAATACATCGTCCACCCCGGTGCGGTGATGGTCGTGCCGTTGCTGGACGACGGCCGGCTCGTCGTCGAGCGCCAGTGGCGCTACCCGCTCGCGCGCGTGATGCTCGAGTTCCCGGCCGGCAAGCTCGATGCCGGCGAACCGCCGCTCGCGTGCGCGGTTCGCGAGCTGATCGAAGAGACCGGCTACCGTGCGGCCGAATGGGCGCGTGCCGGCATCTTGCACAACGCGATCGCGTACTCCAACGAAGGCATCGAGGTCTGGTTCGCGCGCGGGCTCACGCCCGGTGAGCGTGCGCTCGATGCCGGCGAGTTTCTCGACGTGACCGAGATGAGCGCCGAGCAGCTCGACGGGCTCGCCCGCTGCGGCGAACTCACCGACGCCAAGACGCTGATCGGCCTGCTTTGGTTGCAAAATTGGCGTGCCGGGCGTTGGCCGCTCGAGTGGCGGCCCGCCACATGACCGAGCGCGGCGGTTGCCCGCCGATAATCGTCAGGATGACTACCCCCACCTCACTTCGTTCGCGGCCCCCCGAGGGGACGCAGACCCCCCTTGGGGCGGCCCGGCGGCAGGTCTGATGAAGGTCCTGAACCTGCGCTGCGCGCACGATCACCGTTTTGAAGGCTGGTTCGCTTCGGACGAAGATTTCTCGTCGCAAGGCCAACGCGGTCTCGTCGCCTGCCCGTTGTGCGATGACAAGGTGATCACCCGGCTGCCGAGTGCGCCACGCCTCAACGTGTCGACCCAGCGCGGCGATGCCGCTTTGGCGCCGTCGGCCCCTGCAGAAGTAGACCAAGCCCGTGCGCAGGGCCGCTGGCTGCGCGCCATGCGCGAGGCGATCAACAGCACCGAGGATGTCGGCGACCGTTTTCCGGAGGAAGCACGCCGCATTCATTACGGCGAAGCCAAGGAGCGCAACATTCGCGGTCGCGCATCGGCGCAAGACGCCGATGCGCTGCGCGAAGAAGGCATCGAGGTCGTCGCGGTGGCGGTACCCGAACCGCTGAAGGGCACGATTCAGTAGCGCGCGGGTGCGGTCACAGCAACCGCCCCGGGTTCATCGACCCGTTCGGATCGAGCGACTGCTTGATCGCACGCATCAGCTGCAACGCGACCGGCGACTTGCGTTGCGCGAGTTCGTCGCGCTTCAACGCGCCGACGCCGTGCTCGGCCGAGATCGAGCCCGCGTACTCACCGACCGCGTTGTAGACGACCGTGTTGACCGCCTGCTCGTGGTCACGCAGAAACACCGCCGCTTCGGTGCCCTCGGGCGCCTGCACGTTGTAGTGCAGGTTGCCGTCGCCGAGGTGGCCGAAGTTGACCAGGCGAACGCCGGGGAAGGTGCGCAGCAGCGCCGCGTCGGTGGCCGCCACGAAGCAGGCGATCTGCGAGACCGGCAGCGCGATGTCGTGCTTGATGTTCGCGCCTTCTGCTGCCTGTGCCATCGGGATCGACTCGCGCAGATGCCACATTGCGTTCGACTGCTGGGTGCTGCTCGCGACGGCCGCGTCGCCGATCAAGCCGCGTTCGAGCGCGGCCTCGAGCAACGCATCGAACAGCTGCTGCGCATGCGCCTCGCTCTCGCTGTCGGATTGCTCGAGCAACACCGTCCACTCGCACGGCGGCAGCGGCTGCGCCAGCTGCGGCATGTGCTTGCGAACGAGGTCGAGCGCGTAGCGGCCCATCACCTCGAAGCCGGTGAGGCCGGCGCCGAGTCGTGACTGCGCGAGCTGCAGCAGTTCGACGGCAGCGTCGAGCGTCGGCAGCGCGGCGAGCGCGGTCGTCACCGCCGCAGGTTGCGGATGCAGCTTCAGCGTCGCGCCGGTGATGACACCGAGCGTGCCTTCGCTGCCGATGAACAGGTCACGCAGGTCGTAGCCGGTGTTGTCCTTGCGCAGGCCGGTCAGGCCGTCCCAGACGTCACCGGCGGCGGTCACCACTTCGAGGCCGAGGCACAGCTCGCGTGCGTTGCCGTAGCGCAGCACCTGCGTGCCGCCGGCATTGGTCGCGAGGTTGCCGCCGATCGTGCAGCTGCCCTCTGCGGCCAGGCTGAGCGCGAACAGCAGGCGTCGTGCGGCGGCGGCCTGCTGCACCGTTTCCAGGATGCAACCGGCATCGACCGTCATCGTGAGGTTGGCTGCATCGATCGCGCGGATGCGGTTCATGCGCGCGAGGCTTAACAGCACCTGCGTGCCACTTTCGTTCGGGATCGACGCGCCGACAAGCCCGGTGTTGCCACCTTGCGGCACGATCGACGCACCATGCGCCGCGCAAGCTCTGACGATCGCTGCGACTTCACTCGTCGAAGCCGGCCGCACCACCGCCAGTGCGCGGCCGCGGTAGCGCTTGCGCCAGTCGACCTCCCAGGCCGACATATCGCCGTCGACGATCACCTGGGCCGCACCGACCGCGGCGCGCAGCGCGTCGACCAGACTCACGTCACTGCCACCCCCGCCGCCTTCGCATCACGCAGCCGCCAGCGCACATGCGCCGCGCACGCCGCGAACAGCAGCAGGCACAGCAGCACCTCGATCGCGCCGAGCCACACGCCTGCACCGCGGTCGCTGGTGGCGCGCACGATGCCTTCGGTGAAGTAGAGCCACACCATCAGGCTCAGCCAGCGGTAGGTGTACATGCGGTTGCGCAGCAGGCCGGCGAGCGGCAACAGCAGCGGCACGACCTTCAGCGCGAGCGTGCCGTTGCCGGTGGGCGCGAGCCAAAGCTCCCACGCCAGGCCGAGCACGATCAGCGCGAGCACGCTGCCGACGGCGACGGCGCGGGTCCAGGCGATGGCCGCGGGCAGGGCCGCGGCGGGTGGCGAAGTTGTCGGGTCGGGCTGAGCAGGTGCAGGATTCATCGCTGGCTATGATGCCAGCAATGAACCTCACGAGCACGGTCAAGTCGGCAATGCACGAGCAGTTGCCCGATCTGGTTCAGACCCTGCAGACATGGCCGTGGATCGACACGCTGCGCACGTTGCTCGCGCGCTTTCGCGAAGACCGGCTCGGCCTCACGGCGAGCAGCCTGACCTTCACGACGCTGATCTCGCTGGTGCCGCTGCTGACCGTGATGCTTGCGGTGTTCTCGGCGTTCCCGATGTTCGCGAGCTTCCAGGAATCACTGCAAAAGTATTTTCTGCAAACCCTCGTGCCGCCCGACATCGCGAGCCAGGTGCTGAAGGCGCTGACCACGTTCGCGGCCAAAGCCAAGGGCGTCGGCAGCGTCGGCCTCGCATTGCTGTTTCTGGCCGCACTCGCGCTGATGCTGACGATCGACCGCACGCTCAACGCGATCTGGCGCGTGCGCACGCCGCGCCCGATCGCGCAGCGCGTGCTGGTGTACTGGGCCTCGGCCACGCTCGGGCCGTTGGTGCTCGGGGTCAGCCTGAGCCTGACGTCGTATGCGCTGTCGGCCTCGCAGGGGTTCGTGCGCGTGATGCCCGGCGGCGTGGCGCTGCTGCTCGGCGCGCTCGAGTTCTTGCTGCTCGTCGCGGCGTTCGCCGGGCTCTTCCACTACGTGCCGAACACGCACGTGCGCTGGCGCCACGCGCTCGCCGGTGGCGCTTTCGCGGCAGTCGGTTTCGAACTCGCGAAGAAGCTGCTGAGTTGGTACCTGCAAACCGTGCCCACCTACACCGTGATCTACGGTGCGCTCGCGGCCGTGCCTATTCTGCTGGTCTGGATTTACCTCGCGTGGGTCATCGTGTTGCTCGGCGCTGTGGTGGCCGCCTACGCACCCAGCTTGCAGATGCGCGTGACGCGCTGGCCCGACGGCCCCGGCGCACGTTTACAGCTCGCGCTCGCGGTGCTGCGGGAGCTGGCCCGTGCGCACGCGACCGGTGACCGCGGCCTGAGCGGTGGCGAGCTCGCCGCGGCGCTGCGCACCGACCCACTTCAGACCGAGCCGATCATCGAGACGCTGCAGCAGTTCGACTGGGTCGGCCGCCTGGAGGAGCCGCACGACCCGCGCTTCGTGCTGTTGTGCGACCTCGCGTGCACGCCTGCGCAGCCACTGCTCGCGCAACTGCTGCTCGAGCCTTCGCCGGCATCGCGCGGGCTGTGGCGCCGCGCCGGGTTCGACACGATGACGGTGCAGGAGCTGCTCGACGTTTGATTTCGTGCCGATCACGTAACGGTGCGAAATCGCGCAAGGCCGTCTCCGACAATCCGGCCGCTCGGATACCGACACAGATCGCGTGCCGCGCCCACACGTTGGGGTTCGCCAGGCTTTTAAAGTGGGTAACGTTTAACCATCCGGAAGGCTCTTTACGCGTTGAGTGGTGACTGGCTCACGCCCTGAGCCAGAGGGCTGTCA
>ENA-OBIO01000192-OBIO01000192.1-metagenomes-genome-assembly--contig:-NODE-192-length-38697-cov-43.6776_pt1 | contig 38697 bp, 52 predicted proteins | sample MGYA00153383_OBIO01 | MGnify analysis MGYA00153383 | reverse complement strand
TTAAAAACTGGTTTACTAATTGCTGCTACTGTACCTCATAACATCCGGAAGTGCTGTATGAGCTTCTTAAACTTCTTCATCAAGATTAGACAAAATATCTTCCAAATCCCTAGCACCATGCAAAACACGGAGAACCTCCACCCGATCTTCTTGAATCCGGTAAAAAATTAGATAATCTGGAAAATCCTTAATTCGCCACTGACGAATCTCCCCCATCCGAGAAGAAACCAATCGCACGACTTTGCCCATTCCCGGTATTGTTGCTAATTGGGCAAAAGTGGCTTCGGCTAACTCCAGAAATCGCTCCGCAGCACGAGCATTTCCATTGACCAGAATATAGTTTGCCTGTTGTCTGAGATCCTGTGTGGCACGATTTTTGACAATTAATCGATCGCTCATACTGGTTGTGAATCGCCACCCAAAAGAGATGCCCGCAAATTCTGCCAGTAAGCAGGCGTCACTGGTTCTCCCTCCGAGTCTAAACCCTCTTGAAGTAAATGTTCTAGTTTGGCTTGTGCCTGTTTTCGCTGGCGATCTTGCTGCACCAAATCTAGAAAATACTCTACCGCACTGGCATAAGCCCCTGCCTGAATTTGAGTCTCAATATAGGTTTGCAGCTCTTCTGGTATGGCAAGAATAACGTTCATCGTCAACACAGATTTAGGATATCTATCATTGTATCGATCGGCGATCGGGCAGCACCATAAAAATTAAAATTTGCAGCTTGAACAGATGAAACGCAAGATCGCATAGGGGCCGAGAAACCGGGTTTTTTAGGATAATACTTCGTTGTCACCGACAGATTAGGTAAAAACCCGGTTTCTGAGTCTGCGTGCGTCAGTCCATAAGGGCGATCGGACTCCGAAACAAGGTAGATTTTGACTTGACAAAATACTCGATTTGTGATAGCCACCTGTGGTGGAATTTCTTAAGGGCGATCGGGCAAACACCGCTTAGCTATATTTCCCTGAAGACTCAGCAGCATTAGCCAGCCTCTCCACGCCGGCTCGAACAATTACCGCCAAATCTGCGATCGGCGGCATACATTGAATTTTTTTAAGCAAGTCGTTGGTATCCAGAGGTTCCGGCATTGGCTTGCCTTCGAGATGGGCCATGAGTTCTTCCATCGTAAAGCCCGCTCTTGCCGCAATCTGAGTCAAATTTTTCGTATCCGGGAGTACCTGTCCTTTCTCCCAATACTGAACAGCAGACCCAGAGACTCCCAATAGCCTACCAAAAGCGCTAAAACTCAGGTCGCCACGCGCTAGCTTCACAACTTCGCTCAGTTTTTTCTTAGCTTCTGCGTCCACAGTATTAGTCACCAGATAACCACAATTCCTACTTTACAGATAAATTTGCCTCATATTCATTCTCCAGCAGCCTCAGCCGACGCAGCGAATCTATCCGCTACAGCTTTAGCAATTAGCGCCACCTGACTCAGAGGCAAAAACTGAATTTTTTTGACAATATCGTTAATTTCTGGTGGTTGGGAGACTGGATTGCCATCCAAAAAGCTGAGAAACTCTTCCAGAGTATAGCCGGCTCTCGCTGCGAGCTTACCCAAGTTTTCAGTATCGGGAACCGTATCGCCCCTTTCCCAAAGCTGAACAGCAGTGGCAGAAACGCCTAAAAGCTTACCAAACGCTCGTTGACTCATTGTTCCACGAGCAGTTTTGATGATTTCACTAAGTTTTTGTCTATTTTGGATGTTCACAAGTTAAAAGCTACTCGACCGTACCTACAAGTAAACTGGTCAGTTTATAAATCATTATCATTCAATAGTTTATTCTTTGACTTGTCACGATTGACAAACAAGTAAGTTTAGTATAAAATTAAAAGTATAAATTTAGTAGCCCTGGATATGAGTACCCCTCGCGATCCAGCAGTCATAAAATAATGACTAATAGACGCACACAAAGCACACGCAAAACCCGTCAAAGCCTTACAGCCTCCGGTTGGCTCAAACCCCAGCGCTGGCAAATCTCCAAAATAGAAGCAGCCGAAGCTCTGAGAATGCCCGTCAACCGCATAGTCAAAGTTTACCCCAAACAGCATCAGGTAATAGTCGTTTACCTGAACAAGAAAGGACAAAAATGCAGTTCCTTTTTCAGCTACCGACTATTTGCCAGATGGCAGCAAGAGACGATCGCCACAATTGCCAGTTGTCGAAACCAGCAAACCCTAGCGCCCTTAGAAATCATCGTACAGTATGACCTCGAACATTTCAAGTATCCTGTCCAAAGCGCCGATGCAATTTGGGAAGCCCTGCTCAACCACATCCGTCAAGTCATCAGGGAACAAAGGCTCAGTAAACAATGCGCCTAAGTTCCCCATCAACCCATCAATTAGAAGTAGAAGCAGCCAACTGGGCCAAACGATCCTGCTGATCCTGAGAAATGCAAGTTTGAATAATCTCCTCAATATCCCCTTCCAAAACACTATTGAGCGAAAAATTCTCCCCCAAACGGTGGTCGGTAGCCCGATTATCCTTATAGTTGTACGTGCGAATTTTTTCCGATCGCGAACCAGTACCAACCTGCCCCAAACGCCGCTCCTTCACCTCATCCTGCTGCTCCCGCAACTTTATGTCATAAAGCTTAGCCCGCAAAATCTGCATCGCCCGCTCCTTATTCTGCAACTGACTGCGCTCCTCAGTACAGAAAATCCGAATCCCAGTCGGCTTGTGAAACAAATCCGCAGCAGTTTCCACCTTGTTCACGTTTTGGCCGCCAGCACCGCCCGATCGAGCCGTACTCATCTGAATATCCTTCGGATCGATATGAATTTCCACATCATCAACCTCCGGCATCACAGCCACCGTCGCCGTCGAAGTGTGAATCCGGCCACTAGCCTCAGTCATCGGCACCCGCTGCACCCGGTGTACCCCAGCTTCAAACTTCAGCTTGCTATAAACGCTGTCGCCCTGAACTTCCAGAATCACCTCTTTAAAACCGCCCATATCCGCCAGCGACTCGCTCACCAACTTGACCACCCAGCCTTGAGTTTGAGCGTAACGGGAATACAGCCTGAGCAAATCTCCCGCCCAAATACTAGCCTCATCTCCGCCAGTACCCGCCCGAATTTCCAACATAATATTCTTATCATCATTCGGGTCGCGAGGCAGTAACAAAACCTTCAAACGACTCTCGAAATGTTCCGATTTTGACTCAAGTTCCTCAACTTCCAGCGCAGCCATTTGCTGCATTTCTCGATCGCTCGCTGCTTCCTTGAGAACCTGTCGCGCACCCACCAAATCATCCTGAGTTGTTTTCCACAGCTCAAAAGTATCGACCACATCCTCCAAGGACGATCGAGCTTTCGCTACCCGCTGAAACTCATAATTATCCCTAGCCACATCCGGGTCAGCCATGCGGCGAGTCAACTCATGAAAAGTTTGCTCCACCGACTTCAATTTATCCAGCAAATAAGATTCAGCCATTGTCAAATGTCCTCCGTAAATCGATTTTAGATTTTAGATTTTAGATTTTAGACTTTAGATTTTAGAATTGAATAGCAGTTGGGATAGAATGTCGATCGCACTCAACTACCGCATTGCAACTCTTCAATCTAAAATCTAAAATCCGAGGGTGGCAAGTTGTCGTCAGCAAAAACTACTCTCAACAAACTGCGGACAATTGACAATCCGGCTACTTCTTCTTTTTGCCTTTAGCAGCATCTGCTGATTTGGTTTCTTCCATTTTCAGAGGCCCAGAGGAAGCATCTGCCTGCGGCATTTCTACATCTGTCATGCCATATTTCCGCATAAAGCGTTCCACACGACCTTCAGTATCAATAATCTTCTGAGTGCCAGTATAAAAAGGATGATTCCCTGACCAAACATCAACTTGCAGTTTGGCTCTAGTCGAACCAACCGTCATCACGTGTTCCCCGTTGCAAAAAACCTGAGATTCGGGATACCACTCAGGGTGAATGCCAGCTTTCGCCATTGTTTTTTACTCTCTAATTTTTGACTTTACAACCATTTTAGCTGTCATCGGACTTGCGTACCAACAACAGCAGCGATTTTGCCACATTGGATGTGAAAGGACTAATCGGGAATCAGAAATATACCTTGAAAAAAAGAAGGATGAAATCTGGATAATTTTTCCCTCTTCCTTCTTCCTTCTTCCTTCTTCCTTCGATTACCGCTTCGAGTATTGAGGAGCCTTCCGAGCTTTCCGCAAACCGTACTTTTTACGCTCTTTCGCCCGCGGGTCGCGAGTCAAATAGCCCTCAGTTTTCAGAGGTTTGCGGTTGTCCGGGTCTAATTGACAAAGTGCTCTAGCGACACCCAAGCGAATGGAGTCAGCCTGACCTGTCAAGCCACCGCCTTCAACTTTTACCAAAATGTCATACTCATTTTCCAGACCCAAAGTTTCCAGAGGAGCCTTAGCGAGCGCCAAATAAGTAGGGTTGAATTGCAGGTACAAATCGCCCTCTTTACCATTGACAGTCAATATCCCAGTGCCGGGAACCAAGCGCACCCGCGCCACTGAACATTTGCGGCGACCTGTACCCCAGTACACAGCGCGGCCGGTATCTGTTGCTTGCATTACTCATTTCCTCCCGGAATCGTGTGAACAATTAACTCTTCTGGTTGTTGAGCTGCGTGGGGGTGGTTAGGGCCAGCGTACACCTTCAGCTTCGTAAACAATTGTCTGCCCAGAGATGTGTGAGGCAGCATTCCCCGAATAGCTTCTTCGACAATTCTTTCGGGCAAACGTGCTTGCAGTTTTGCAAAAGTTTCTGTTTTCATGCCGCCCGGTCTTCCAGAGTGGCGACGATAGATTTTCTGGGTACGTTTTTTGCCAGTAACAGCGATTTTTTCGGCATTAATCACAATTACAAAGTCGCCGGTATCCATAGAAGGGGTGTAAGTGGGTTTGTGTTTCCCCCGGAGGTGCGTGGCAACTTCAGTTGCCAGACGACCCAGCCGTTGGTCTGCGGCATCGACCACGTACCACTTGTGCTCTAGGGAGTCTTTAGTAGGAACGTATGTTTTGTTCATTTTTTGTTGTTAGTTGTCTGTTAACTGTTAACTGTTAACTGTTGTCAGTTGTCAGTTCTTAATTGTTAGTTGTTAGTTGTCCTTAGTTGTTTCTTAGTCGTTAGCTAATGACCAATGACTGCTGACTAATAACTAATTTTGGCTGAGTATCATACCAAACTTCTGGAGCAAAGGGAAAATCTTGATAGCCAACTCGCAGCAGGCATAAACCTTGAGCGGGAGCTGCATATTTTACCAGTTCTCGGCGTTCGTTGACCCAAATATCTGTAAAATCGTCGATCGCCCTTTCGCCGCGACCCACCTGCACCAGCAACCCCACCAGCAGCCGCATCATCCCGTACAGAAACCCTCTCGCCTGAACCTCAATATAGATCAGAGGCCCAGAACGGTGACACTCTGCCGCTTGCACGTCAACCCAAGAATGAGGCCTAGCAGACCCTGCACGGTGGAAAGCTGCTAAATGGTGACGCCCGATTAGGGGTTCCATTGCTGCCTGAATCAAAGATTCATCCACAGGCGCGTGATAATAATGCCAAGCAACAGGGCGTACAAACAAATTTGCGATCGGGTCTGTATAAAGGGTGTAGCGATAGCGCCGCCAACTGGCTGAGAACCGAGCGTGCCAGGTAGGTTCCACCTTTGCCGAAGCTCGAATTAAAATATCTTTTGCCAGTCGAGAGTTGAGAATGCTTGCCCAGCGGTGAGCTGGAATTGGGCCGTGGGCATTAAAATGGGCCACTTGAGCAGCAGCATGAACTCCGGCATCAGTTCTACCAGCCCCATACAGCGTTACCGGACGCTCTAGAACATTGGAGATTGCTGTTTCAATCTCTTCTTGTACTGTACGCTGATTCGGCTGTCGCTGCCAACCGTGAAAGTCTGTGCCGAGATATTGGATCACCAGAGCAACGCGCTGCATCGATTCAGGGTTTTCGATTTGGGATTTTGGATCGTCAATCATAAATCAAAAATCTCCAACCCAAAATTGAATTAAACCAGTTCAACGATCGCCATTTCGGAATTATCTCCTTGACGGGGAACAGTCCGCACTACGCGGGTGTAGCCGCCGTTACGCGAGCCGTACCGTTCTTGTGCTGCTTCAAACAGTGCGTGTACTAACTGTTTGTCGTAGATATACCCCATAGCTTGGCGGCGAGCGGCTAAGGAGCCATCTTTTGCCAGGGTAATCATCCTGTCCGCCTCTGAGCGCAGCGCTTTGGCGCGGGCGAGAGTGGTAGTGATTTTACCGTGGCGGATTAATTCGGTGGTCAGCGAGCGCAGTAGGGCGCGGCGCTGGTCAGCCGGTTTGCTGAGTTGGGGAACGCGACAGCGGTGACGCATAGCAGTTGTTGGTAATTGGTAATGGGAAAAAGGTAATTGGCAATTGGTAATCGGTAATTGGCTAGAGAGTGATTTTTTTTCATCCTTGAGCCTGCTGCCGATTACCCGTTGGCGATTACCGTTCGATTAACTTTTAGAGGATTTTTCCTGAGGCAAGGTAATGCCCAAGCGCTTTTGTAAAGCTTCAATCACTTCTTCAGCCGATTTCTGCCCGAAGTTCTTGATCTCGAGCAAGTCTTCTTGGGTATAATCCAATAAGTCTGCCACGGAGTTAATCTGAGCTCGTTTGAGACAGTTGTAAGCCCGCACTGACAACTGCAATTCTTCGATCGGAATCTGGCTGCCAGGAATGTCTTCAACTGGATGGCCTGGTGTGGCCACTGTGGTGATGTCTTTGAGAGGTGCAAATAGGTCTACCAGAATATGGGCAGCTTGACTCAGGGCTTCTTGAGGAGCCATGCTGCCATCAGTCCAGATTTCCATAACCAGCCGATCTTTCTCGACTGTCCCACCTAACCGAGCATCTTCAACACTGTAGTTGACTCTGCGAATCGGCATGAAAATGGCATCAATTTGGAGAAAATCCAAAGCCGATCCATCATCGCGAGTGCGGTCTACTGCTCGGTATCCGATGCCTTTTTCAATTCTGAATTCCATTTCCAGAACTGAACCTGGGGAGAGAGTCGCAATGTACTGCGATTTATCGATCAATTCCACCTCAGAGGGCAAATCGAATCGATCGGCAGTAACTGTGACTGGCCCCTCAATCCGCAACCTGCCAATTTGCGGCTGCTGAGAATGAGTTTTGAGGACAACCTCTTTCATATTCAGGAGAATTTCCAGAACGTCCTCGCGTACCCCTTCGATCGTGGCAAACTCGTGATTGACTCCTGCGATTCGGACTGAAGTTACTGCCGTTCCTTCCAGGTTTGACATCAGAACACGCCTAAGCGCATTCCCAACAGTTGTTCCCTGACCGCGATCGAGCGGTTCCAGGACAAATTTTCCGTACTGACTCCGGTCTTTGTCAGTGCTAGACTCTATACATTCAATTTGAAACTGCGCCACGGAGTGACCTCCCTTTTCCACTTTGGATTTTTGATTTTGGATTTTAGATTGCAGAGCATACCCCTGAACGGATTTCGGATTTTGGATGGACGGGGCAACAGTTAGAACCATTAGTTTTTGACTTTAAGCAGTTAGCCATTATCCAAAATCTAAAATCTAAAATCTCAAATCGTTTTAGACTCTACGCCGCTTGGGAGGGCGACAGCCGTTGTGAGGAATTGGGGTAACATCTCTAATCAGGGTAATTTCTAGTCCCGCCCCTTGCAGTGCCCGAATTGCAGTTTCTCGACCTGCTCCGGGCCCGCTCACCATTACTTCTATTTGGCGCATTCCTTGGTCATTGGCTCTGCGGGCAGCACTTTCTGCTGCTGTTTGAGCTGCAAAGGGAGTCCCCTTCTTAGCTCCTTTAAAACCGCTGGAACCTGCGGATGCCCAAGATATGACTTCGCCGTTAAGGTCGGTAATAGTCACAATCGTGTTGTTAAAGGTAGACTGGATGTAGCCTACCCCATTGGGTACATTCCGTTTCTGCTTTTTTGCACCAGATTTCTTGCCTGTTTGTTGTCGCGCCATATTAGTCTCTTTAAGGTTTCTCTCAACTAATGTTCCGAAGCGCTAGGAGCCAGCAGCCCCCAGCGTAGTTTTCCCAAAAAGAGATTACTTCTTGGAAGGTGCCTTTTTCTTGCCCGCAACAGTCCGGCGGACGCCGCGACGGGTTCTGGCGTTGGTACGAGTTCGTTGACCCCGCACTGGCAGACCCAAACGGTGACGCCGACCGCGGTAAGTCCCGATATCCATCAGGCGCTTGATGTTCATTGACTCCCAGCGCCGGAGGTCTCCTTCGATTTGGTAGGTGCTTTCTACATGAGCCCGCAGAAGTGTCACGTCGGCCTCTGTTAAATCCTTGACACGAATGTCAGGATTTACGCCTGTTGCAGCGATGATTTTTTGGGCCCGCGACAGGCCTATTCCGAAAATGTATGTCAGACCTATTTCGACGCGCTTATCGCGTGGAAGGTCTACCCCGGCAATCCGTGCCACACTTTTTGTCTCCCTAGTTTTTCTGTTTGGCTACAATGTTGATTGAGATAGCACCTGGGTGCAGTGTCCAATCTTCCTGTTTTCTAACCTTGGCGCTGTTTGTGTTTCGGGTTAGTGCATATCACCATCACTCGACCACGACGGCGGATGACGCGACATTTCTCACAAATTTTTTTGACAGATGCTCGAACTTTCATCTTTCTTCCTGCCTGGAGAACCCCGCTCTACTGGAGAGCAGTCACGCTGGGAGTGCTTTCCAGTAGAGCGGTGGGAGGAGAGGCTGGGCAAGGTGTAGGCCTCTCCTCGATTAAATTGTCTAAAGTGGGGGTTGTTTTATGAAGGAACCCGCTTGCACCCACTCCCATTGCTGGGGTAAAGTTCGCCTGCATACAGAATGTTGGCGATCGATACTTGTTCGATGTAACAATGACTTAACCCGGTACACCGATGGGTTGTTGACGCCCTTCTCGGCAACACTACAAACGTAGCATTATAGCATAAATTTGAAGCTTTTTACCAAATTCTCTCTAATTAAACTTAGAATTAGTTTTTAGAAAGTTTTATCTAAGCCTATTTTTTCCGAAGGCGATAGGTAATTCTGCCTTTGGTTAAGTCGTAGGGAGTCAATTCGACTTTGACGCGATCGCCAGGCAGAATTTTGATGTAGTTGCGGCGGATCTTGCCGGAAATGTGAGCTAGTACGTTAAACCCATTATCTAGGTCAACGCGAAACATCGCATTGGGCAGGGAATCCACCACTGTCCCTTCCATTTCAATTAAATCTTGCTTAGACAATTTGGTATTTACCTCAACTCTACATTTGATTAACTAGGAGTGTTCCAGCATTTACCTCAAAACCTATTTACTGGTAGAGATTAAACGGGAACAGGGGCAAAAATTCCGGCGACTCGATCGACTTAAAGACTCAACCAACTGCTCGATAAAGCTTTACTTGAGTAAAGTTGTAGCAATTAGTATCGAGTTCAATCCTGGAACTAGCAACCCTCACAAAACCTGATAGCACAAAAAGCTCCTAGTTAACACATCTTAGCAAAAGCTTGTGAGTAACAAGCTATCTTGAGAGGGTTCAAGAGTCGCCCGAGAGAGCTTGTTGCAGTTCTGCGGTGACTAATTCCATGACGCGATTGCCATCAACCGCAACTAACTGTTGGCGGTCTCTGTAAAAAGCAATCAAAGGCTCAGTTTGCTCGCGATAAACTTGCAATCGGCGACGAATCGTCTCCTCATTGTCATCCTGACGCCCCCGCGACAGCAGGCGAGCCACCAAAACATTGTCAGGAACGTCCAAATTGACAGCTCTCAAATCGCAGTCTTTTCCAGACTTACTTCCAGCACCGCCAACATCGCAGAGCAGTTTGTCAAAAAACTCTGCCTGTGGGACTGTGCGGGGAAAGCCATCCAGAATCCAGCCAGCACTAGCATCTGGCTGATTCATGCGTTCTTGGACGATATCCATCAATAACTGGTCGGGAACCAACTCACCAGCATCCATGTAGGCTTGGGCTTTTTCACCCAAAGCAGTTTTGGCCACCACGCAAGCGCGTAGAATGTCACCCGTAGAAATGTGGGGTATTTTCCAGAGAGCGGCTAAGAGCTGAGCTTGAGTTCCCTTTCCCGCCCCGGGAGGCCCCATGAAAATAAATTGCATTGCGATTACTTCACCATTCCTTCATATCGTTGGGAGATGACGTAAGTTTGAATTTGCTTAGCAGTTTCGATCGCCACACCTACTAGAATCAGTAAGGAAGTTGCGCCAAAGCCTCTAAAAGTTTGCACCCCGATCGCGCTTTCTACAGCAGTTGGTACAATGGCCACCAGACCGAGAAATATCGCTCCCAAGAAAGTCAAACGGTTCAAAACCTTTTCCACATAATCGCTCGTTTTCTGACCAGGGCGAATCCCAGGAATACTGGCACCCATTTTCTTCAAGTTCTGAGACATATCTACGGGGTTGACAATCAACGAAGCGTAGAAATAGCTGAAGAACAGAATCAAAGTCAGATAAAACAACGCGTAAGCCCAAGGCGCCGGGCCGTTCGGACTCAAGACATTAGCGACTTGAACCAAAAACGGCTGATTGAGAGACTGAGCGAGGAAAGAAGGCACAATCAACACCGAAGATGCAAAAATAATCGGCATTACTCCGCCTTGATTTAAGCGCAGGGGTAAGTAGCTGCGGCTCTCCCGATAAACTTTGCGGCCGACTTGACGGCGCGCAGAAATAATCGGAATGCGGCGAGTACCTTCCTGAACAAAAACAATCCCGACAATCGTCACCAAAAAGACCAGCAGCAGCACAAGTACGCGGCCGACAACTTGGGTGTCTCCACTTTGAGCCAATTGAAACGTTTGTCCCAAAGAGCGCGGTAAAACCGAGACAATGTTGATAAAAATCAACAGCGATGCTCCGTTCCCAATACCTCGCTCTGTCACCACTTCCGATATCCACATCACAAACATTGAGCCGGCTGTTAGAGCCAAAGCAGTCTGTGGGATGAAAAAAGGTCCTGGAGATTGAGCAAAAGGACTGACCCAAATCGCAATGCCAACGCTTTGCAGAATAGCCCAGCCCAGGGAAACGTAACGAGTAATTTGAGAAATCTTGCGTCGCCCTGCTTCTCCATCATTTTTCTGCATATCTTCTAAACTGGGCAGAGCCGCAGTTAGAAGTTGCACGATAATTGAAGCATTAATGTAGGGCAAAATCCCCAGCGCGAAAATCCCCAAAGCTGATAGCCCGCCTCCTGAAAACAAGTCTAAAAAGCCAATTAAAGGGCTGTTTTGGACGTTTTGGGCAAAGGCGACTCGATCGATACCGGGGACTGGCAAGTGGACACCCAGGCGTACTAAAATCAATAAACCAATGGTTACAAGGATGCGGCCTCGCAAACCAGCAGCTTGAGCCATCTGCATGAACGTCTCTTGTGCAGTTGGCGCTTTTTCTCTACTAACGTCCATAGTTACGATTTTGGATTTTAGATTTGGGATTTTCGACTAAATCATTTTCTGATAGCAAGAAGAGAGGATTTGAGATTTGGACATACTCTCAAACCTCAAATCTTCACGCAACTAACTCGCAACTTCCGCCGGCGGCTTCAATTTTGGTGCGAGCACCTGCGGTAAAAGCTTTGGCGCGAACTTGCAGAGCCACATTCAGTTCGCCATCTCCTAAGATTTTCAGCGGCCCATCATCAGTAGTGACAATTTTTGCTTGAATCAAAGAGGTGAGAGTAACTTCTGTGTTTGCTGGCAGTGATGCTAATTTACTTACATTAATGGTAGTGTACTCTTTGCGGTTCACTAAAGGGAAGCTCTTCAGCTTCGGCAGGCGGCGGTAAAGAGGATTTTGACCACCTTCAAAACCGGGTCTAGTGCCGCTACCGGATCTAGCTTTTTGACCGCGCATCCCTTTACCGGAACTCGCACCTTGACCGGCAGAAATACCTCTGCCCAAGCGACGCGGGCGTTTTGTGGAACCCGCTTTTGGTCGGGCGTCTTGCAATCTCATAGTTTTGGTAGTTGGTAATTGGTAATTGGTAATTGGTAATTGGTAGTTTTGAGTTTTGAGTTTTGAGGAATGAATTTTTTTTATTCAAAACTCAATACTGAATACTCAAAACTGACAATTCGTCCCGTTCCCTAGTCCTTAACCGTAGAGGTTTTCTACTGGAATTCCGCGCTCTTGAGCAACTTCGGATAAGGTGCGAAGAGTGGAGAGGGCGTTGACTGCGGCTCGGGCGTTGTTTAAAGGATTTCCTGAACCTAGCTGTTTGGCTAAGATGTTGCGGACTCCTGCTAGTTCGAGAACGGTTCGCACTGCTCCCCCTGCAATTACCCCGGTTCCAGGTGCTGCTGGTCGCATCATGACTTTGGCTCCGCCGCCTGCACCGTTGATGGGGTGAGGGATGGAGTTAGATTTAGTCAATGGGACTTCAATTAGGTGCTTTTTGCCGTCAGCGACGCCTTTTTTGACGGCACCGATTACGTCGCTAGCTTTGCCGACTCCCACTCCAACTTGACCGCGTTCGTTGCCGATGATGACTATGGCGCGGAAGCTGAGTTTTTTACCACCTTTAACTACTTTGGTAACGCGTCGAATCTGAACAACTCGTTCTTGCCATTCGGATTCTTTTTCGCGCCCTTTGTTGTTGCTGCTGCTTTTTTTCTTGTTGCGCTGTTCTTTTTGTTCTGCCATAGTTTTGTCCTGTGGGAATTAGTAATTGGTGAAAGGCGATCGGCAATTGGTAATTGTTTGAGTAAAAAGTAAAAATAGAAGAAATCTGGTTTTTGCCTTTTAACTTTCAACTTTTGACTTTTTACTTTTTAATTACTCATTACCCGCTACCCATTACCTCCTCTAAAAGTCTAACCCGCCTTCGCGAGCTGCTTCTGCGAGGGCTTTGACACGACCGTGATAGAGGTTGCCTCCGCGATCGAATACGACTTTGACTATGCCAGCGCTGGAACAGCGTTTGGCAATCAACTGACCGACTTGCGCACTGGCGGAGCAGTTGCTTCCCGAGGTGAGAACGGACTTCAAATCCGGGTCTAGGGTTGACGCAGCAGCCAAAGTATGCTGTGTCGAGTCGTCGATTACTTGGACGTAGATGTGCTGATCCGATCGAAATACCGCTAACCTGGGACGTTCGGAGGTGCCGAACACCTTGCGCCGCACTCGGCGGTGTCTGCGGTGGACTGATTCTTTGCGAGTAAGCTTCATTGTTACTTCTTACCTGTTTTGCCTGTTTTACCAGCTTTGCGACGGACGACTTCGCCGCTGTAGCGAATGCCTTTGCCCTTGTAGACTTCAGGGGGACGCACCGCGCGGATGCGGGCTGCTGTATTGCCTACGAGTTCTTTGTCAATGCCGGAGACGATGACGTTGGTGTTGCCTTCAACTGCCATTGTGATGCCTTCTGGAGGAGGCATTTCAACGGGCTTGCTGTAACCGACGTTTAAAATCAGGTTCCGTCCTTGAACCTGGGCTCGATAACCTGTGCCGATAATTTCCAGGCGGCGCTGAAAACCTTCTGATACACCTTCGACCATGTTGGCGACGAGGGTGCGACACAAGCCGTGCAATTGACGGGCGACGCGAGATTCGTCTCGGCGGGTGACGAGTAAAGTCTCGCCTTCGAGTCCCATGAGTATTTCGGCTGGGATCACTCGGGAAAGTTCACCTTTAGGACCTTTGACGGCTACTTTTTGACCGTCTAGGGTGATGGTGACTTTCGTGGGAATGCTAATCGGACGCTTGCCAATTCGCGACATAATTTTTTGTCCTTTGTTTTTAGTTATTAGTCTTTGATGATTAGTCTTTAGTTATTAGTCCTTAGTGATTGATTTTTCAGTTTGTTGCCAATGACCAGCGACTAATGACTAATTACTAATGACTACCAAACATAACAAAGCACTTCACCGCCTAAACCTTGGCGACGAGCTTCTCGATCCGTCATGATGCCGCTGGAGGTGGAGATAATGGCAATGCCAATTCCGCCTAATACTCTGGGCAATTCTTTACGGTTCGAGTAAACGCGTAGTCCTGGTTTGCTGACTCGCTTCAGTGCCGTGATAATGGGCTTGCGAGTTTTGCCTTTGTACTTTAAAGAAAGCACTATATGTCGCTTAATCCCTTCTGGTTCTCCTTCTTCAAATTCGCTGATAAAGCCTTCAGTTTTGAGGACTTGGGCAATGCTACGGGTCATTTTTGTAGCTGGAATTTGTGTTGTTTGGTGACGCGCCATGCAAGAATTGCGAATGCGCGTCAACATATCTGCTATGGTATCGTTAGCTGCCATCTTTTGCTTCTTACTCTAGTGCTTAGTTGTCCCGGAACGGCATTCCCATTTCTTTAAGCAAAGCGCGTCCTTCTTCGTCGGTGTTTGCTGTGGTGATAATCGAAATGTCCATGCCTCGAATTTGATCGATGCTGTCATATTCTATTTCTGGAAAGATTAGCTGCTCTCTCAGACCTAAGCTGTAGTTGCCGCGTCCGTCGAAGCTTTTGGGACTGATGCCCCGGAAGTCGCGGATTCGGGGAAGTGCTAGGTTGATCAGCCGATCGAGAAAATCGTACATCCGATCGGCTCGTAGCGTCACCATAACACCTACGGGTACTCCTTTACGGATTTTGAAGCCGGCGATCGCTTTTTTCGCTCGCGTCACTACAGGCTTTTGTCCGGTGATGATGCCAATTTCGCTAATCGACGAATCCAGTGCCTTGGCGTTTTGAGACGCTTCTCCCAAACCTCGGTTCAGTGTGACTTTGACGAGTTTGGGAACCTGATGGATATTAGTATATTTAAACTGATCCATCAGTTTCGGAACGATTTTTCCTTGATAAAGAACTTTGAGTTTGTCTGGCATAGTTTTTGTGTTTCGTTAACTGTCCCTGGGCGTGGTCAGGGAATTGCTCGATCGTCATTTGTCTTATATTACTTGTTATTTGTGGATTGTTAGTTGTTATTTGTTGCCAACAACCAATAACTAATAATCAATAACAAGTAACTAATTATCGAGGATTTCTCCGGTTTTTTTGAGTTGTCGTAGTTTCCGACCATCTTCGCTAAAGGTATAGCAAACACGACTAGCTACTTTTTCTTTTTCGGAGTAGTGCATCACGTTGGAGCTGTGGATAGGAGCTTCAAAGGTGACGATTTTTCCGGATTCTCCTTCTTGCTGGGGCTTAACGTGCTTGGTTCTGACGTTTACACCTTTAACAATTATTTTACTGACTTTAGGATATGTCTTTAAGATTTCTCCGACTTTTCCTTTCTCTTTGCCAGTAATTATTTGCACGGTGTCGCCGGCTTTGACGTGCATTCTGTAGCGTTGCGGTTCGCTAGTTGGTTTACCCTTTTTTCCGTACATTTTAAAGTACCTCCGGGGCTAAGGAAACGATTTTAGTAAAGTTTTTGTCGCGTAGTTCGCGGGCGACAGGGCCGAAGACGCGAGTACCTCTGGGGTTCCCGTCTACGTTGATAATGACGGCGGCGTTGTCGTCAAAACGAATGCTCATGCCGCTGTCGCGGCGCAGGCCTTTGCGGGTTCTGACAATGACGGCCCGGACGACATCTGATTTTTTGACGGCCATATTGGGGAGGGCGTCTTTGACGACGGCAATGATCACATCGCCGACTCCGCCGTAGTGGCGGTTGCCGCCTCCCAATACGCGGATGCACATTATTTTGCGGGCTCCGCTATTGTCGGCGACATTGAGGTATGTCTGGGGTTGGATCATGGTGATTGTTGATTGGTAATTGGTAATTGGTAATTGGTAATTGGTAATTGGTAATTGGTAATTGGTAATTAGTTACTACTGCCAACTGTCAAATGCCAACTGTCAACTGTCAATTGTCAACTGTCAACTGTTAATTGTTAGCCGTTTTTGTTCCCGAAAATTTCAGCAACCATCCAGTGTTTGGTTTTGCTCAAGGGGCGAGTTTCAGTGATGCGGACTCGATCGCCCGATTTGCACTTATTTTCTTCGTCGTGAGCTTTGTAGCGTTTGGTGCGGACTACGATTTTGCCGTATTTGGTGTGGGAGGAGCGGTTTTCGATCGCTACCACGACGGTTTTGTCCATTTTGTCGCTGACTACTACGCCAACTCGTTCTTTAATTGCCATACCTACCTATTTTTGTTGTGCAATTGAGTTTTTTTGAACTATTGGGCGATCGCCGGCTCGGCTGCTTCGGGTTCTTCGCTGACTGCTGCGGTTGCAGCCTGCTGTTCGGCTGCTTGAGATATGACCAATTCTGCGGCCAATTTTGCATCAGCAGCGAATTGACGCTCGCGTTCAACTGTCATCAATTGAGCGACGCGGTGTTTGGCGTGCTTGAACAGGTGAGGCTTTTCCATGCGGCCAGTAGCTTGCTGAAGCCGCAATTCCATTAATTGGCGCTTGACGGCTAAAATTTGCTCTGCTAGTTGTGCATCGCTTAAATCTCTAGCTTCTTTAATCTTGGGCAAAGACATAATTGTGTGCTTTATCGTTAGCGATCGGTATGACAGAATTGTCTAGATGCTGAAGCCCGAAGGAAAGAAAAGTTACGAAGGCCAGATTTTTAATTGCTGTAGCCGTTTAAAATTCTGACAAATACCAAACTAATTCTACCTTCGATCGTGGCTATGACTGGTCTTCTTCGCGGGTGATGAACTTGGTTTTAATTGGTAATTTAAAAGCTGCTAAACGCATTGCTTCGCGCGCAATTTCTTCAGTTACGCCACCAATTTCAAACATTACCCGACCAGGTTTGACGACGGCCACCCAAAACTCAGGTGAGCCTTTACCGGAACCCATCCGGGTTTCTGCTGCGCGCTGGGTGACTGGTTTGTCGGGAAAAATCCGAATCCAGATTTTGCCACCCCGGCGGATATAGCGAGTCATGGCGCGGCGTCCGGCTTCTATTTGGCGAGAAGTAATCCAGGCGGGTTCAATGGCTTGGAGCGCGAAGTCGCCAAAACTAACTGTGTTGCCGCGGGTGGCAATACCGCTCATTCGCCCGCGCTGTTGTTTGCGGAATTTGGTTCTTTTAGGGCTTAACATGGCTGGGGAATTCAGTAATTGGTAATCGGTATAGCGGACAGCACGAACTTACTCGCCCTTCGCTATCAACTGTCAACTGTCAATTGTCAATTGACTGTTAGCCTTCGTTCGATCGATCTTCAAAATTCTGGCGACGGCGCTTTTGTTTGGTGCGAGGTACTGCTGCATTTGGTGCAGCCTCTTGTTCCTGTCCGGGAATAATTTCGCCTTTGAAAACCCAAACTTTAATGCCGAGAATACCGAAGATAGTTTGGGCAGTGCAGCAGGAGTAGTCGATGTCGGCTCGCAGTGTGTGCAAGGGGACTCTTCCTTCCCGCGTCCATTCGGTACGAGCAATTTCTGCACCATTGAGGCGTCCACTGACTTGAATTTTGATGCCTTGGACGCCTACTTTTTGGGCGCGGGTGATTGCTTGGCGGACGACTCGGCGGAAAGATACGCGTCGTTCTAGTTGCTGAGCAATGTATTCCGCGATCAGTGTGGCATCGGCGTCAACTCGCTGCACTTCGACGACGTTGATGCGGATTTGGCGATTGCTGCCGAGTTGCTGCTGCAAACCGACGCGCAAAGTTTCGATACCGGCTCCGCCGCGACCTACGACAACGCCTGGTCTGGCTGTGAATACTTCTAGGTCGATTTGATCGGCTTTCCGTTCAATTCTGACTGAAGAAATACCAGCGTTGCTGAGGGTTTTGCGGACGTACTTGCGAATTTTATAGTCTTCTTGCAAGAGTTCTGGATAGTTTTTCGGGTCTGCAAACCAGCGAGAGCGGTGCTCTTGGGTAATGCCGAGGCGAAAACCAATTGGATGTATTTTTTGGCCCATAAAAGTTGATGAGTTAATGAGTGATTGGTAATTGGTAATTGGTAATTGGTAATTGGTGATTACCGCTTTTTTTCAACTTTAAGCTGTTTATTACCTATTACGTTTTCCCTGGTTTAGTCTTCTACGATCGGAGCTACTATCACGGTAATGTGGCAAGTTGGCTTGCGGATTTGGTAGGCGCGACCTTGAGCGCGGGGTCTAAACCGTTTGAGGACTGGGCCTTGGTCTGCGTAAGCTTGAGAAACTACGAGTTTGGCTTTATCCAATCCTGCGTTGTGTTCGGCGTTGGCTACTGCCGATCGCAAAACTTTGACGATTGGTTCGCAGGCGCGGTAGGGCATGAATTCGAGTAAAATCAGCGCTTCTTGGTAGCTTTTGCCGCGAATTTGGTCGAGGACTCGGCGTACTTTGTAGGGGGATGTCCGTATGTAACGGGCGATCGCCTTAATTTCGGATGTGGTATCTATAACCATTTCGGTTTGGGTAATTGGTAATTGTTAATTGGGAAAAAGGTAATTGGTAATTGAGGAAAATTTTTTCGGACTACCTATTACCTGTCACCTAATTTGGCTATCTTTTTGCCTTTTTATCACCACTTTTGGCGTGACCTCTAAAGGTGCGAGTGGGGGAGAATTCTCCGAGTTTGTGACCTACCATTTGGTCTGTGAGGTAGACTGGCACGTGCTGTCTACCGTTGTGAACGGCGATCGTATGACCTACCATTTGGGGCAGGATTGTCGAGGATCGCGACCAAGTTTTAACTACTTGCTTTTGGCCTGCGGCGTTGAGTTTTTCAATTTTTGTCATCAGATGGTCTGCGACAAACGGGCCTTTTTTTAATGAACGAGACATAATTTTGGTAATTGGTAATTGGGAATTGGTAATGGGGAATTGGTAATGGGTAATGGGGAATTGGTAATTAGAAAAGGTAAAACATTTTTTTCCCTTCTTCCTTCTTCCTTCTTCCTTCTTCCTTCTTCCTTCTTCCTTCTTCCATTAACTTTGTCTACCGCCCTTACCACGTTTGGAAGATTTGCGGCGGCGCCGGACGATCAAAGAGTCGCTGCGCTTGTTTTTGCGTCGAGTTTTTGCACCCAATGCTGGTTTACCCCAAGGACTGACTGGTCCTGGACGCCCGATGGGAGCTCTACCTTCACCACCACCGTGCGGGTGATCTACCGGGTTCATGGCGCTACCACGAACGGTTGGTCTGCGGCCTTTCCAGCGGGTGCGGCCGGCTTTACCGAGGCTGATGTTTCTGGCGTCTGTATTGCCAACTTGACCAATGGTGGCGTAGCAGTCGGCGCGTACTTTGCGCTGTTCGCCGGATGGCAGTTTGAGGGTAACGTAGGTACCTTCTTTTGCCATTAGTTGAGCGCTGGAGCCTGCGGAGCGGACGATTTGTCCGCCTTTACCTGGTACTAGCTCAACGTTGTGGATGCTGGTACCGAGGGGAATGTTTTTCAGGGGTAAGGCGTTGCCGATCTCGATCGGCGCGTCTGGGCCTGAAACAATTACTGTACCGACTGCTAAGTTGAGTGGGTGTAGGATGTACCGTTTTTCGCCGTCTTTGTAAAATACGAGGGCGATGCGGGCGTTGCGGTTGGGGTCATATTCGATCGCGTTGACGGTAGCAGGAATGCTGTGTTTGTCGCGGCGGAAGTCGATGTCTCTATAAAGCCGTTTATGACCGCCTCCCCGGTGGCGACAGGTGATGACGCCTCGGTTGTTGCGGCCTTGTTTGGTGTGCTTGTTGCTAGTTAGAGACTTTTCTGGTTCTGATCTGGTAATTTCAGCAAAGTCCGAGACGGTTTTTTCTCGGGTGCTGGAGGTATAAGGTCGGTAAGAACGAATGCCCATTATTTTGCGATCGGTAATTGGGAATTGGCAATTGATAATTGGCAATTGGGAATTGGCAATTGGTAATTAGTAATTAAAAGTTGTGAAGTTTGAATTCATCCTTCATGCTTTTTAATTACCGATTACCCATTACCGATCGCCCATTACCGATTACCTATTACTAAATTTTAAACTTCTGGGAATAGGAGTTTCCGGATCGAGTCTCCGTCCTTCAGAGTTACGGTTGCTCGCTTGTAACAAGGTTTGAAACCGACAAACTTACCAACTCGACGTTTTTTACGCGGCGGGTTTTGGGTGTTGACTGCGGTGACTTTCACCTTAAAGAGTTCTTCGATTGCAGCTTTAATTTGAGGCTTTGTCGCTTTGGGGGCTACGTCGAATGTGAATTGGTTTAATTCCATCATCCTGGTAGCTTTCTCGGTGAGAATCGGACGCTGGATCAAATCTGCGTAGTCGCGTGGGTCGATTTTACTCACCGTAAATCTCCTGAATTTTTGCTATGGCTGTAGATGTGACGATAATTTTGTCAGCCGCAAGAACGTCATAAACATTCAGGGAAGTTGCCAAGATGACGTTCATCAGTTCGATGTTGCGTCCAGACAAGTACACGTTTAGTTGCGGTTCTGGCAAGATTAACAGAACTTTTTTGTTGGGTTCGATACCCCAACGGGCGATCGCACTCAGCAATTCTTTGCTTTTTGGTCTCGGAAATTGCTCTGCAAATTCTTCAACCACAATCATGTCTTCGGTACGACTGAAGAATGCTGTCCGCAAAGCGAGACGGCGTTCTTTTTTGTTCATCTTGACTTCAAAGTCTCTCGGCTTCGGCCCGAAGATGACACCGCCGCCCCGCCACAGGGGAGAACGAATAGAACCTGCTCTGGCTCGACCTGTTCCTTTTTGACGCCACGGTTTGCGGCCACCACCTCTAACTTCCGCTCGAGTTTTGGTGCAAGCATTACCTTGACGAGCGTTGTTTAATTGTCGCGTCAATGCTCTGTGAACGATGTGAGAGGCATTTTCTTCTTTGGCTACGCGCAGCTCTAAAGTTGTTTCTCCAACTTCTTCGCCTTGCCAATTTCGCACTACACAGTTAACCATATCTTTTGTCCTTTGTCTGTTGTTAGTTGTCTGTTATTAGTTGTTTTTTGTTGCTATTAGTGATTGGTTAGTTGTTACTAATAACAAATAACCAATAATTAATGACTACCACCCAACTTTTTTCTCAGGCACAACATTGACTAAGGCGCCAGGTTTGCCGGGGACGGCTCCTTTAATGAGCAACAGATTCTGCTCTGTATCCACCCGGACAATTGTTAGCTTGCGGACGGTGACTTGAACGTTGCCCATACGTCCTGCCATTTTCTTCCCGGGATAAACACGACCGGGAGTAGTTCCAGGTCCGATCGATCCAGGTTCACGGTGATTTTTGGAACCGTGAGACATGGGGCCTCGTTTGAAGTTGTGGCGCTTTTGAAAGCCTGCAAAACCTTTACCGATGCTTGTACCGATGACATCTACTATTTGTCCCGGTGTAAAAGTATCAGCGTTTAGTTGTTGACCTAACTCAAATGAACTTGTGTCTTCCAAGCGGTATTCGTGCAAGTGGCGCAACGGATTCGCCCCCGACTTGGCAAGGTGTCCCAATTCTGGCTTGTTGAGAGCCTTTGGTTTAACTTCGCTGTATCCAATTTGAACGGCACTATAGCCGTCAGTTGGTTTGGTTTTAATTTGAGTTACTGTACAAGGCCCTGCTTGTATGACGGTGACGGGGATTGCTCTCCCTTCAGCGTCAAACACTTGAGTCATGCCTAGTTTTGTACCAAGGATGCCTACTGACACGGATTTTTTTCCTTTTATTTACGCAAGAGGTTTCGGATTGCGAGAATTACGTCAATCCGCTTGCTCTTGTGCAGAAACATCTATTTCAGTGTTCCTGCAATTAACTGTTATCAACCAACAGCTTTCCTCGGTGTTTAAAATTTAAGTTTTAAATTTGGGAGCTAGCTTGTGGAAGTCTTGCAAGGGTTGAGATTCGAGGTTTTTTACCTGTTCGATCTCCGAGTTTTGCCTCGGTCTTGCTTTTTTGTGCCAGGACTTAAGCGGCAAGCTACTTAGTATCCTTTTACGGCGACAGTTCATAACTCTACACGAAGTGTTTGCCGTTTGTCAAGGCCGCAAGGATAATATTTTGCCTCAGCTTGAGGATTTATAATACTTACAGTTCGCACTTGGGCGATCGACCAAACTTAACCTTAACGCAGTACGCAACACAAATTTATGGGACTAATTACGAGTGGTTCGGATATGATTCGGGATTTGGAAAAGTCGGGTTCCCTAGCCTTGTACGTTCCTTTAGAAGGGGGATTTGAGGGGCGCTACCTGCGCAGGCTGAGGGCTGCGGGCTACGGTGCGTACACGATTACGGCTCGGGGTTTGGGCGATTTGGCGATGTATTTAACCGGGGTTCACGGGGTGCGGCCACCACATTTGGGTAAGAAAACTACTGGCAATGAAGGGGCTGTGGGTTACACGTACTATGTGCCGCCGATGTTGAAAACTCAATTAGACAATTTGCCGCAGAAAGCAAAAGGACTGGTGCTCTGGATTATTGAAGGGCAGATTTTGTCGAGTCAGGAGATTGAGTATTTGACTGTTTTGCCGACGTTGGAACCGCGAGTTAAAATAGCAGTGGAGATGGGGGGCGATCGAGCTTTTACCTGGAAGCCGCTTAAAGATGCCTTAGTTGCAGCTTAGATTCCGGTATTTGCGATCGCCGATCAACTAAAAAAACGCAGCGAGCAACTAAAGCTCAACAGCTTCTGCTCGCTGGTTTTACTCTTTTTTGAAAAAACTTAATTAACCCAAAAAATCTGATGCTTCTGAACCGAGATTATACAATCATCATTGACAAAAGCGGCAGTATGTATACGAAAGACCAAGCTGGCGGTAAAAGTCGGTGGGCGCTGATGCAAGAATCGACGATCGCCCTGGCGAACAAATGCGAAGAATTAGACCCGGATGGCATGACCGTTTATTTGTTTTCCGGTCGTTTCAAGCGCTACGACAACGTAACAGTAGCTAAAGTCGTGCAAATATTCCAAGAAAACGAACCTTCGGGGACTACGAATTTGGCTGCGGTACTGCAAGACGCTCTGAACAGTTATTTTCAGCGCAAAGCATCCGGTAAGACCAAGCAAAATGGGGAAACAATATTAGTGGTGACGGACGGAGAACCGGACGATCGCAAAGAAGTGATGAAAACGATTATAGAAGCTTCGCGGAAGCTCGATCGAGATGAAGAGTTGGCGATTTCTTTCATTCAAGTAGGAAATGCGCCGGAAGCTACTAAGTTTCTCAAAATATTGGATGACGAACTGCAAAGTGCCGGAGCTAAATTCGATATCGTTGATACTGTCACGATGGATGATATTGAAGGAATGACTCTGACGGAAGTATTGCTGAATGCAATTACAGATTGATGAGGAAGCGGGCGCAGTTCGCGCGATCGTATTTGTGCCAATTGGCCGAGCAGCATTTTTTAAGGGGGTTTAAGTTATGGAATCGATCGATCGCCTGTTAGGTGAACTTAAGGCAGAATATCAAGCATCTCAAAAAAATGCTGAGTTGAATAAAAGTCAGCCATCAGTACAAGCACAAGCACCTTTACCACCATTAGAAGTACCATCAAATCCAACATTTAAAACATTAGATTTAAATTTGTATGCTGGTGCTATGGACAAGGATTTAGCTCAAATCAAGGCTGAATACGAAGCACAAAATAAAACTCAGGAAGTGCCTTCATCGAAACCGATTAAAGCTGAGGACGAAGTACAAAATAAAGCTCAGGAAGTGATTTCACTGGAACAGCGGCCAGCCGAAAAAGTCATAGTGCAGTTGGAAGTACAAACGCACAGACAGAAAGTTAGACAAGCTCAGGTTTGGCTAAAAAAGTTGGATAAGAATTCCGATGAGCGATATTGGTTCGATCAGTTTGCGTTTAAGTATGCTTCGAGGATAGATGCGGCGATCGACTATTTGCAAGTTGTGAATGAGTTTGATTAGATTTTGATTGTTGACGGTTGACGGTTGACGGTTAACTGTTAAACGATATAACATCTTTTAGGATAGAAGTAGGACTTAACAGGAATAAAGCTGCTTTTTTTGCTATGTCTTCAGATAGCTGAATTTGTTTTAGTTCAACAATACCTTCACTGATAAAAGTATCTCTCAAGGCAGCTTTTTCTCCGCTGTTAAAACTGGTTTCGTAAAATATTTCCCGAATCCCAGCGGCAATCACTAATTTCAAACAGTAGATGCAGGGTTCTAAGGTGACGTAAATGGTGGCTCCAGCAGTAGATATACCATGTTTTGCGGCTTTGGCGATCGCATTTGCTTCTGCGTGAACCGCCCGTGATGGTAAGGTTTTGCTAGCATCGCAACTGCTCAAACCAGGATAGCAGAAGCCTTGAGTCGTGCAGTGTGCCGAACCTGACGGCGAACCGTTGTAACCTGTGGCTAAAATTTGCCGATTCTTGACTATTACCGCACCTACGGGAAATGCCAGACAAGTCGATCGAGTTGCAGCTAATTTTGCCAACATTAAAAAGTATTCGTCCCAATTTGGTCTTGGACGTGGTTCGTAGTTGTCTGGTGTATTGTCCATTTAAAATGTAGAATTAGAACTGTATAAAGACAAGAGATTTATGGCGAGATGCCAGTCGAACCAAATCCATTATCTCCCCTAGAGCTGGTACTTAACATTTTTACTGCTTCAATTTCCACGCGAATTACTGGCGCGATTACCATTTGAGCAATTTTCATACCTTTTGTGACTTGAAACGAAGTTTGACCGTGATTGATTAATATTACTCCGATTTCGCCTCGATAGCCTTCATCTATGGTTCCTGGTGCGTTGAGTACAGTAACTTGGTGCTTGAGAGCTAAACCACTTCTGGGACGAATTTGGGCCTCTGTTTTTTTGGGTAATTCTATGGATATGCCTGTATGAATTAACTGGCTTTCTCCCGGATTTATTTCTAATTCATCTATCGAAAACAAGTCCAGTCCAGCATCAGTATCGTGGGCGTATCTGGGAATTATCGCTGATTCATGCAGTTGCATGATTTTTAGTTTCATCTTGTTTCTTCCTTCTTACTTTTTCGGTGGCTATCTTACGGTGCTAGCCTTGCTTTTCCCAGACGAGTTGCTGTGTACCACTTGGCAATATCGGGTGCCCATTTCTCAAAATGAGGCCACATCATTTCGCAGAGTTTTTGAATTTCCAGTTGAGCATTTTTCTTGTTTCTCAAGTCCGAAAAATGCAGAAAAGACCTTAAATTGAAACTGACTACAAAGTGCTGGCGGTAGTCAAAGGGTAATTTGCCTCTGGCGTGTTCCTCGGACATTCCGCCGTCGAAGTCTATTTTATAACGTTTAGCTGCTTCTAGACACCACTCTAAATCTTTTTGTCTTTGTTCGGGAGAATAGTAATATTTCTTGCCTTCGCGATCGGTATAATAATCTACTGGACGCAGGTAAAAAATATCTTCTATATCTTTTTTGCCGATCGCTGCATCTAAAAATTGATTTCCTGTATAGCGCAGGGAATTATGAACTATAATTCCATTAGCAACAAAATTATGCCAAGAACCTTCAACTTCTAGATCGTAAGTCATTTGTTGCCCAAGGTATTCTACACTTTTAACCTTAACCGGATGCGCTTGCAGCTTTCTACCCAAAGGCTTAGGTTTGGGTTGCCAATTTTCAGTTGCTATTATTTGTTGGTAAGATTTGGCAAATTCAGCTTCTTGGTTGTTTTGATGAAGATATTCGTGATATTCTTTGCATAAAGTCACTAGATTATCAAATTCATAAGCCAAAGATTCATCAGCAAAGACAGGAATTAAATGATGAGCATGAAGAATACCCCCCCTTCTTTCACATTTTTGGCAAATGTAGTTAAATTTTTTGTGAACTTGTGGAGCAATTTGTCTTGTCCATGCACCTATTAATTCCCGATCTGTAGACGTGCCTCCTTTCCAGAAATTCGATTCTTCTCCTTTTTTTTTGTATTTCTTAGCATTTGCTATGCGCTGTTGACGGCTTTCTTCGGAAAGATTCAAGCAGTAGCCACCCTTACCTTTATTCCAAGGTGTTTCTGTACCAGTCGCTCTCTTGTTTAGAGATAAATCGTAGGCATAAATCCATTTTTTTATAGCTTCTATTGAACAGTTAGCCCATTCTGCCATTTCATCAGCATGAGCTCCTTGCTTCAGTTGCTCCTCTAGCCAACTTTTGTCATGGTAAACAGCATCAGGGTTATAGTTCCAAGGTTTTTGTGCTTGAGAAAATCTACTATCTTTTTGGTTTAAAGATAATTCATACTTAGCAGCCCATAATCTCACAGTATTTATGGAACATTGAGATAACTGTGCAATCTCCGGTGCAGACAATCCTTTTGTAATTTGATGTTGAAGCCATTCCCGATTTCTATAAAGTCCATTACCTACTACTGCCAAGCCATTACACATCAAATAGCAAGGTTTTGTAGTTGTAGCTGCACTACTATCACGATCGGTCACTAAACCAACTGCATCTCCCATCGTTTGCCAGCCTTGTGACGTGAACAGGCGATGATTAACAGTGCAATCTAAAGTTTTTCCATCCTCTAAAGTTACCCGGTAAACAGGCTGAAGACCGCTGCACATTACATCTTTAATATGCCCAACTTCAAATAGTCCGGTTTCTTCGTTAAGAACTCGCAAGCGCATTTTACGAATGCGTTGTTTGCAGTCACGCCGATATTGACCGGGTGTTTCCCCATTTTTACCCCGAATAGACCTTTGACGAATTCCTTTTTCACCGTTACTCCAAAGGTCGTACAATTCTCCAATTGTTTTTTTCAACTGGTGATTGCTCTCACCTTCACAGTTCACAAAAGTAATTGTAGTATCAGCCGCGAGGCATTGAACATCAAACGATACTCCTACACGATGTGTCCTGGCTTGCTGCATGACGCTGTGGGGAAAGTAGCCGCAATTAAAGATGATTTGGGGATGTTCTAAGGGGCCGTAATGCCCCCGATCGCCTGCGAGGAGCCTTTTGACGATAATTTCGCCACATTCTGCGTCTGAGGGCCAGGAATCGCGATCGTCAAATACGAAATTCTCGGTATAATCTTGATGGAGGGCTGCGTAGATTACTTGTTGGGGATTTGGCGTTTGTGAAATAACTTCTACTCGAAATCTATCCATTATATTTTTATTGTTGGGATTCGCTATAGTTTAAAATTGCAACATCCTAGATTATTTCATAAGATGGCATTATTGGCAATTCTTTTATGCTAATAATTCGCTGACAGGTACGCTAAAACCTGCAACTACCCTTTGAGTATTAACCACTTCATCCGCATAAAACAACAGCCAGTGTTCCCCTGCATTCACAAATATCAATCTCGCTTCAGGAAACAGCAGCCAGACTTCTAAACATCCCGATTCCAAATATTCTTGAGCTTTCGCAAATAATTCTTCGCCGCTGTCTTCGGGGGAAGCAATTTCCGCAATGAGGGGGAAGCTTTGTGAAAATGATGTAAAATTGCCTGCTTGTGGCAACAGTTCAGGAGTGACGTAAGCAACATCGGGACGGCGGCCCTGTTTGTTAGTCCGACAAAGGACTTCTGTAACAACTTCTCCTCCCTGTCCGCTGGAATTTTTGTAATTTTTCCAGGAAGTAGCTAGATTAACTTGAGCGAGACCGTGTTTGAATGTCATTCCTGTTTTCTCCACTAAGTTGCCGTCAACCCATTCCATTCTATCAGGAGGTTTGACTAAAAACTCTTCGAGAGATATGACTTTTTGTGGTTCAGATTGTGACTGAATTTCTGCTATATCTACTAATTCTGTTAGTAATTCTGGCTCTAATTTTTGGTCGGCATTTTTGGGTATAATTATAGTAGCTGTCACGATCGCAACCTCTCTTGAATGATTCTAAGTTTACAGATAGTATGATTGAATAAGGTAACTTCCATCATACTATCAAACCGTTTTTCTGAAGCCCTCATCTATGCTGCTGAGTTGCACGCAACTCAAGTCCGCAAGGGCTCTGGTGTGCCGTATATCGCTCATTTGTTGGGTACTGCTAGTATAGCTTTGGAATACGCGGCTTCGGAAGATGAGGCGATCGCAGCTTTGCTTCATGATGCGATCGAAGATGGAGGCGATTCCACCACCCGCGAAGCCATCCGCAGCCGCTTTGGCGATCGCGTCACAACTAGAGGGCTGCGCTGACAGCGACATGACACCGAAACCCCCTTCGCGGCACCCAAAAGAAGCCTACATCGCTCGCATTCTCACCGCTTCTGGCTGAGTCAGATTAGTCTCGGCTGCTGATAAAATCTATAATGCCCGATCGATCCTGAAAGATTCTGGCACATATGGTAGGTACGTCAGATCTGAAACCCTAGATAATCGTTGTATAACGAGAGTCTGACGCACCCTACAAGTCTAACAAATAACAAATAACCAGTAACTAATAACAATGGCAAACGTTCGCTTAGAAAATATTACCAGACGCTATCAAAACGTCACCGCAATTGAAAACATTAGTTTCAAAATCCCGGATGGGGAATTTTGGGTATTAGTCGGGCCTTCCGGCTGCGGGAAATCTACAATTATGCGGACGATCGCAGGTTTAGAAACGGCAACTTCTGGCAATCTTTACATCGGAGATAATTTAGTTAATAACATTCCGGCTAGACAGCGGGATGTGGCAATGGTGTTTCAAAACTACGCGCTTTACCCGCACATGACTGTGGGCGAAAATCTGGCTTTTGGATTGCGAATGCGGAATGTTGACGCCGCAAAAATTCAAGAAAGAGTGGAAACTGTAGCCCGATCGCTCTCGATCGACCATCTCCTCAATCGTAAGCCCAAACAGCTCTCAGGCGGTCAACAACAGCGGGTAGCACTCGGAAGGGCGATCGCCCGCGAACCAAAAGTATTTCTCTTAGACGAGCCACTTTCCAACCTCGACGCCCAACTGCGAGACGACACTAGAGCCGAACTGAAACAACTGCATCAACGGCTGGGAATTACTACAGTTTACGTCACCCACGACCAAGTGGAAGCGATGACTTTAGCTGATAAAATTGTAGTCTTAAATGGGGGGAAAATTCAGCAAATAGGAGACCCGCAAAGTATTTATGCTAAACCGGCTAACCAGATGGTTGCTACATTTTTAGGCAATCCCGCCATGAACATTTTGCCGGTAATTTATGCTAACGAATTCTTTCAAGTTGGGAATCAATCTTTAGCCTGTCCGCCCTCTATTCAGAAAAAATTGCAGCCAAGAGAAGGACAAGGATTTGATTTGGGCATCCGTCCCGAGAATATAGAAATTTTTACGTCACAAACAGCAGCAAATGATGATTTAAAAACTGATTTTTGGGCCTTAGAAAAAGTCCCTCTTGATGTAGAGGTAAAAGTAGTGGAACCTCTGGGGCGAGAAACTTTGATCCGGGCGAGTTTGCCTGTGTTGAACACTGAAACTACTATACAGTTACAAGTATCTGCGAGTGTCCGCTTGCGATCTGGCGATCGGCTAACTGTACAGCTTGACTTTGATCGACTATTTATATTTGACCCATCCACCGGCGAGGCGCTGTATCCTTAATTGGATTCAATCTCAAATCTCAAATTTCAAATAGATTAGATTTATGCACGCTGACCTCAGAAACCCGGTTTCTTCCTGTATTTCTCGTTCCTCGTCGCAAATTTTCGTAGAAACCGGGTTTCTCGCCCCCATGCGTAAGTCCTGATAGACTGACTTTTTGAGTGCGAGGTTTCTATTTATAGTTACAAAACTTTACACTTGACATTTACTAATTTGCGAAGTAATGATAATTTTAATATTGGAACAACGGAAAGCCATCCCCTAAAAGCTGACTTTTCTTGAATCGCGATCGACAACGGCGCATTTTCCGGCTCAGAAGTGGCTAACTCGCTGCATGAGCGAAACTCCCAAAAACCTTCTAGCGGCATCTTTAGATGAATCTCGACAACCTGCCTCAAATACTGCAAACAGGATTTCACCTAAATTTAGGTGCAACTTCTTTTTTAATTGAGACATTGCAAGATCCTCTGAAGCGATCGGAAAATCTGGACAAACTCACGCAGTCAGATTTGGGCTTACTGGCCGATGAATTGCTGGAAAAAGGAGAAATGACCGATCAAGAAGCGCGGAATTTTGTTGATACTATTTTCTCTCAACCGGGCGCGAGGGAGAATGCAGAAAGCGAATCCGTCTCGCGCCAGCAATCGGATACAGCAACTGACACTCCCTCCGAGTCGGTTGTACAGCCTGATGTCAAGCTAGAAATTCAAGAATTAACTGCACAGATGGCAGCGCTGAGGGCCGAATTGGAAAATTTGCGCGCCGAAAATTCCCAGACTTAAAGAATCAAGCATCTTTAACACGGCCGGAGTTGAGTTGGAAACTTATCTAACAAAACCAAACTTTAGTCATTGTCCCAGTTTTCAGAACCGATCAGGTCGGCGATGCGATCGCGCAGCAAGAAGTCGCATTTTTCGAGTTCTCCCTCGACGCAAGACCATTCCCGCGGTGGGATGAACTGACACAGTGTGTAGATAGGCTGTTGTCGGCTCAATACGCCTTCGTGTACGAGGTGGCGCGCCTCATCTTGGATAACATCTAAAGAGTAGTGGAGTTTGATAGTTGACTGAATCATAATGCGCCCTCAACGTTTTACTAAAAATTTATGGCCCTGGTAATAATATAGTCCAAACTTCCTGATATGTAAGTTATTTCTTTTTCTGTATACAGAGATACTACTTACTGATTAATTTAAAAAAGTTATAGGAATGATTAGTAAGCGATCGGATCTGTATTTGGATTTTGAGGCGAGGCACATTTTTCGGGCTAATAAGCTGCTGCTAAGCTCGATTCAGGACTTAGGCACTAGCGCCCGATTCCCGGTTTCTGGATAGATGCTTTGCCACAATCAGGCAAAATTTCTGGCGAGAAACCGAGTCAATCAATTTATGTCCTAACACAGCCAAAGAAAGATTCAGGAGTGCGACAACTCAAGCATTACCTGTTTTATCAATGCCGAACAGCAATTCTAGAGCGATCGACTGGGCTGTCGGCATCTGCCCGAAACAAAATATATAAGGAATACTCGCAGGCAAGTGTGGCAAAAATTGCTCTGAAACGTAGGGACTTCCGTAAATTAAGACAGCTTGTAATTCTCCCGTCTTTAATAGTTTCTTAAACCAATCTTGAGCGGCTTGGGTTAAGCCAGCACTGCCTCGGAAGCAATTGCCGCGAATGAAAATTTGCAGTAGTGTCGGAGAAAAATGCTCTGGATCTGTATTATCTACGATCGCCCCTGTGCGATCGTCAATCAGTTGCAATTTGTAACCAAACTGTTCGGGCAGAGCGATCGCCGGAGTGTGTTTGCCCAAAAACTCGCACCCCAAAACATCATCTACAACAATCAAATTCCGCAAAACCTGGTTTTTTGAAAGCTTTTTCGGGACTAAAGGCAAAGAACCACCAAATTTCAAAGAATCTCGCAAAATATCGGCAGCAGTTGCCCTTGCCTCGGGATTTGCCAGTAAACTTAAGTTGATCGACTCGATCGATTTTGTATCTGCTGCTTTTTCCTTTTCCTTCATTAACAAACCAACTTTAGCTTTAGCTTTCCAAATTCGCTTGACAGATTCTTTGATTTGTGATAGTGAAATCCGGTTTCGAGTAACAGCTTCGCAGACCGCCAAAATCGCGCCTTCCGGGTCAAGCGGCATCAGCAAAACATCAGCCCCAGCCTCAGCGGCCAACACAGCAGCTTCATTAGCGCCGTACTTGCTGGCGATCGCGCCCATCACCAAAGCATCAGTCACGATCAAACCTTCAAATCCCAACTCTTCCCGAAGTTTCCCAATCAAAATTTTGCGAGAAAGAGTAGCAGGAAACTCGGCATCCCAAGCCGGAATCAGCAAATGAGCGCTCATCACAGCATCGACTCCAGCGGCGATCGCCTCGACAAAAGGAGGCAACTCAACCTCGGCCAATCGAGTTGGTGAATGTGGCAAAACCGGCAATTCCAAGTGAGAATCAACCGCCGTGTCTCCGTGGCCGGGAAAATGCTTCGCTGTCGTCAAAACCGGGTGCTCGCCTGCGCCACGAATAAAAGCACTGGCTAATTTGCCGACAATTTCCGATGTTTCGCCAAAAGCACGGACGTTAATCACGGGATTGTCGGGATTGTTGTTAACATCAACCACTGGTGCGAGAATCCAATTCAGACCGATCGCCCTAGCTTCGATCGCAGTTACAGCGCCCATTTGTTCGGCATATCGATCGGCTTTACCTGCATCGTGCCGCGCAATTTCAGCAATTGCCATCGGCGGCCCGAACCAAGTCGCGCCCGCAAACCGCTGGCCGACACCTTCTTCTATATCCGCAGCTAACAGCAGCGGAAACTTTGCCCAAGACTGCAATTGGTGCGATCGAACCGCCAATTCCGCAGCACTTCCCCCGACCAAAATCACACCACCGACGCCCAACTTTTCCAGATAATAGCGAAGTTTGCTGGCCGTTGGTTCCCATTTCGGATAGCGAATTTGGTGGTCGAACAAGCAGCCCGAAGCGCGCACCACGAACATCTGGGCTACCAATTCGGGCAAGGAAAGATTGTCAATCATGGGTAATTGGGAATTGTTGACTGTTAACTGTTGACTGTTGACTGCCTTCAGACGCTAATCCTCGTCTTCTTCTAAATCATCATCATCATCATCATCATTATCGTCATCATCATTGGTCAATTTTTCGCTATCGTCGGTCAATTCTTCGTCATCAAACATACCTGGTTTGCGATCGGCAGAAAGCTGATTCAGCAATATCACCATTTTATCGCCCCGTTCCAGAGAACCGTCTTCTAGAAATGCCACTCCTGGTGTCCGACGCAGTTGCAACCGCTGGCCCAACTGGTTGCGGACATAGCTAGTTGCCGATTTCAAACCTTCCATAGTCTCGGCCTTGGCCTCATCAGTACCGTAAATGCTGACAAAGATTTTTGTGTGCTGAAGGTCTCCCGAAACAACTACTTCGGTAACGCTAACCATACCTGCACCGACTCGATCGTCCTTAATGCCGTTGAGCAACATCAGGCTGACTTCCCGTTTAATCATTGAAGCTACGCGCTCTATGCGACGACTTGTAGCCATACCAACTATCCCCTACTTTTAGACCGATCGTTTTTATCCCGATTGACAATTGTAGCGCGATCTTGTCCTAAGATGAATGAATTAGGTCGATCAACCGAGTTTTTAGGTCATATAAATTCCGTCAGGATAGAGGAGACGGCTTGGCCTTAGTCCCTACAATATTATTTTGGGTAGGGACTAAGGCCAAGCCGTCTCCTAATTTCTATAGATTCTCAAATACTTAATATGAATATTCCCAACTCAATTGTTCGGATTTTTCTAATTCTCCCGAACTGCCAGATTGTGGCACAACTGCGAGATAATATTCCAGGTATTGCAAGTCAAGGGATGCTTTCTACTTTTGGTGGTGGTGTGGACATTGGAGAAGATCCAATGCAAGCCGCAGTGCGAGAACTGGAGGAAGAAACTTGCCTCAAAACAAATTATGAAATGGAATTTATCACAACTTTTATTCACCAAAAGACCCGAAATAATCAAGCAATTCTACAGGATAACCATTTATTTTTGGCGAGAATTAGCAACATTGATGGAATAGAAATTAAAGAAGGTGTGGGTTTTGTAGTTTTGAGAAAAGATGTAGATTTTGAGAAAGTCAACGCAGGCGAGGGTACTCAAATAGCTTGGAAATTGTTGCGGGAGTATTTAAAATAAAAAGTCACATATTACGTTTAAATTAAGATATCCTTTTATTATGCCAGATTCTATCGGAAAGCTAGACTCATGCGATCGACAACTCTGGAACAACTATCTGCTGCCGATGCCGAAGCTATCTTAAAATACCTTCCACAACGAATTCGTGCGGCCCTCATTGCTCGTGCTACGGAAATTGAATATCCGATCGAAATTGTTGTGGAAATGGCAATTGCTAACTTCCTCGACAGCGAAGCACTTGGTTTTGCCGATTGCAAACCGGGGCGCGGTAACTAAAGAATCTGAACTTGAAATTAGAGAATCATGAATCAAACAATCGCCACGCAACACCTTTCGACCGAAGCTATTCATCAGTTGGTCGATTATTTTCCTGACTATATAAAAGCTGCCCTCTTGTCCAAGTCCGCTGAACTTGAATGTTCTCTCGAAGCTACGATCGAAATGGCAATCTCCAGCTTTTTAGATGAAGAATCTTTTAGCTTTGAGGATTGTTTGCTGGCTAAACGCCTGAAAGATACTGTCTGAAATTTCATCGAGATCGATCGCACTCGCAATTACGCTTAGGTTATGCTGTTACGCATTTAAACCACTAACGAGGGCTGTAGGGTGCGTCAGATCGATCACTTCTTATTAGGCAAGGGAAACGCTGCGGCCCGTGGCACCCTACAATACTAAAACAATAGAATATAGAGATCCCCCCCAGCCCCCCTTAAGAAGCTATGCGTTATAAACATCTTTCTTAACATTTGAGAGCGATCGCGATCGAGGCTATCAAACCCTTATTCCTCGATCGCCAATTCTCAATAAATGCCAGCTATTTTCAATAAACAAGGTTGTTAAATTGTCAAGGCTTGTGTCGTGATTGCTCCCAAAAGCCTTGATTTACAAAGCTTTCAGGATTGTTAAGAAAGATCCTCATAAGGCATAGCTTAATAAGGGGGGAGAAAGAGCGCCAAAAAGGAAGAAAACTCATGGAAAAAGAATTTACAATCGGTCAAAAAGTCCGAGTTGTGGCGATGCCGCCCTACGTCAAAACTGCCGAACCGATGCCGGTGCTGCGGCCTGCAAGTGTAATTGCGATCGATGATGAAGGTGTTGTGATCGATCGGCGTCCCGGCAATTATTGGGGCATTCGCTTTGCAAAAGGTGCTTTTCTCTTAGACAGTCAGTACATTGAAGCGGCAGAAACTACTGTATGAGGTAATGGGTAATCGGGAATATCGTATCCGGTTAATTACCCGCAATAAAATGTGTTTGCAGTAAGGACTTTAGTTTTTTAGGTAAATAATATCAATTCTGGTTGCCTCGGAATTAATATTACCCGAAATCAGGAGACGGCAGTGCCGTTTCCCTACAATTAATCGCGGTAGGGACACGGCACTGCCGTCTCCTCTATTTCATGCCTACTACAATTAATCTAGCGGTAAGCTGTTCTGCACTTAAATTGTATATTAAAAAACAATCAAACTCTTGTGGGGTGGGCGTCTCGCCGCCCTAAATATACAATTTAAATGCGCTACAGCTTAGCGAAACGGCATTGCCGTATCCTCCGTTGCTGGCTTCTTCAAGAAGCCATCTTAGTCTCAAAAGCCAAAGAATTAACCAAAAATTCTCCCGAAAATTCATCTAAACTAGAATATCTGAAGTTACAAGGTTGAGGCTTTCCCAAAAAATAACCTTGAGCGTAATCTACCCCAAGTTCCTTCAGTTTATCCATAACTCCTTGACTTTCTACATACTCGGCAACTGTTTTAATTCCCATGACATGAGCAATTTTGGTGATAGCTTCCACCATTACGATATCAATAGGATTATCAGCAACATTTTTAATAAAATTTCCGTCGATTTTGATATAGTCAACTGGCAAATTTTTTAGGTAAGCAAAGGAAGACATTCCGCTACCGAAGTCGTCCAAGGCAAACTGACAGCCTAGTTCCTTGAGTTTCCAAATCAAGCTGGCAGCTTTACTGAGATTAGCGATCGCCACGGTTTCTGTAATTTCAAAACAAATTATTTCTGGCGGTATTTGATAGATGGAAAACTGCTCTTGAATAAACTCGATAAACTTTTCTTCGTTGATGCTGTCTCCTGAAAGGTTGATTGCATAAAGGCTGGGATATTGGCTAAATGAGGATTGCGAATTAGACAGGGGACAGCAAGCGGGCAAGCTAACTATTTTATCTCCGTCTGCTGCGGGGTTTTGGACTAATAGATTTGTCGTGAAAGTTTTAGATAAATTGCTAAATAAAGTGCGAATTACCCAGCGATCGATCGCCTGCATCAAGTTGTAGCGTTCGGCTGCGGGAATAAACGCCATCGGTGACACCAACTGGCCAGTAGCCAACTGGAGGCGCAACAGGATTTCGCAGTGGGTGCCGGTGGTTGGAGAGTTGAGCAAATGTACGATCGGCTGAGAGTACAAGCGGAAGCGATTTTCTTCTAAAGCTTGATTAATTTGCACTACCCATTGGGTTTCGCCGTGCTGTTTGATTAATTCTTGATCGCCCGCTTGATAAACCTGCACCCGGTTGCGGCCTTTATTTTTCGCAGCATAGCAGGCAATATCGGCCGCGCTCAAAACCGCAGATGTCGATACTGTTTTGGGATTAATTGCTACTAAACCGATACTGACGCCGATTGAAAAAGTTTTGTCCTGCCACCCGAACCGGAATCCTTGAATGCTTTGTAACAGTGCTTCTGCAACTTGCAACCCACGTTTGGGGAGACAGTTGTACAGGAGTACGGCAAACTCATCGCCGCCCAGACGAGCCAACATATCAGTTTTGCGGATATCGCTTTTAAATAGCTGGCTGACTTGGCGCAGCAGTTCGTCACCTGCAACGTGACCGTTCGTGTCGTTAACTATTTTGAAGCGATCGAGATCCAGATACAGCATCACGTGTTCTTGCCCGTAACCTTGAGCGCTGTGCAGGGCGTGTTCTAGCTGATACTCAAATTCGTGGCGGTTGACTAATTGCGTTAGAGGGTCATGAGTTGCTTGCCAAGTTAGTTGCCGCGCTTGAGTTCGCACTTTGGTGACATCTCGGAACACAACGACGGCCCCGACAATCTCGCCGTTGCTGGCGTGGATAGGGGCGACGCAGTGGTCGATCGCAAATTCGCGGTTGTTGCGGGCTATTAGTAAACTGTTGTGTCCTTGGTCAACAATTCGACCTTCGGACAAAGCGATTTGGGCGATATTTTTGATCGGCATCCGGGTAGTTTCGTCAACTATTCTCAGCACGCTGGCGAGGGGTAAACCTTGAGATTCCAAGGTTGACCAACCTGTGAGTTTTTGGGCTACTGGATTGAGGGTAGAAATGCAGCCGTCGGCGTCTGTCGTGATTACTGCGTCGCCGATCGACTGTAGAGTAACCTGAGCTAGTTCTTTTTCATCAAAAAATGCTTGTTCCATGCGCTTACGATCGCTAATATTGCGCTGCACGGACACCCAGTGAGTAACGTTCCCCAACTCGTCAGCAACGGGCACGCTGTTGAGTTCCACCCAATAAGTTAAACCATCTTTGCGGTAGTTGATCAATTCCAAGCGCAGCGGTTCTCGGCGAGAAAAAGCGCGGCGAATTTTGGCAACTTGAGCGCCATCGCTGTCGGGCCCGCGCAGACAACTAGGCGTTTGACCGATAATTTCTTCGGGCCGATAACCGGTCATTTGAGTAAAAGCTTCGTTGACGTAAATGATGGTGGGATCGGAGATATCGCTATGTCCGGCATCCATAATTACGATCGCATCGTTAGCATTGACTACGGCCGATTCTAGCAATTGCAGCCGCACTTCGGCCTGCACGCGGGTAGCGATTTCCCTTTCTAGCCGGGCGTTAGTCAAGCTGAGGGATGCTATCGCTTGTTGCAATTCGCTAGTCTGTTCTTGGACGTTTGCGTGCAGAAGATCGATCGACCCGGACATTTCCATCGGGTCAAGCACGCGCAGCAAGCTGCTTTGAGTAACTATGCCCAGCAATTCTCCCCTCACCCCGGTTACTACCAACCTGCGGACTAAACCCTGCTGCATTTCCTGATGAGCTACCCACAGCGAGTCTTCTGGCTTGAGACTAAATAACGGTGTACTCATCACAGTTTGGGCGATCGTCTGCGATAAATCTATTTCTAAAGCTTGAAATTCCACAATATCTCGTTCTGTGACTATACCTACCGGAATGGGCAACAGCAAATTCCTCGAAAATTCTGTGGACTCTGTAATTACCACGCAGCTAACCCGGTGCTGAGCCATCAACTCAGCTAAACTGATAACTGATGCGGAGCGAGGCGCTTGAATGACTTGTGCGGTCATTACTTCTTTCACCGTCCGCATTTTTAATATTTCTGCTGGTTGTACCATCGCTTGGCGGATGCTTTCGGGCGTAATTACTCCTAGAAGTTGACCGCCACGATCCAATATTGGCAGGTGGTGAATTCTTTGTTGGCCCAGCAGAATTAGGGCGCTGAAAATGTCTTGATCTTCATTTTTTGTCAGAGTTGCAGAAGGCTGCCGCATCACCTCTGCGATGGTGACATTTTTTAAGTTTTTGCCCGACGCAATCAAATCGACGAGATTCCTGTCTGTAAAGATTCCTTGCAATTGAGAGTTTTGAGCAGATTGCGAGGCGGATTTTTCCACGACAAAGACGCAGATACCTCTCGCGTCTCTGACTGGGCTTGAGATGAGGGGATTTGCGATTTCTGTGAGTTGCTGGTAGTAGATATTGGTTGGTGGAATATCTGCGTTGAGAGAGCAACTTGGGCGCTGTTGCCCCATCAGGGTAATTAAGTAGTCAAACAAAATTAATTACACAAAACAACTAATATGATATACTAAAAATATTAAGTTGTATTTAAATAGGTTTTATATGTTTTTACTTCGAGATATCAATCCACTTTCGTTGAAATTGCTAAACCGAATTTATCGCAAAAGCAGACATCATCAAGTGCGCCAAAGAGCACATTTTTTGATTTTGGTTTCACAAAATGTCAAAAATGAAAATCTGATAAAAATCTTTAAATTTAGTTATAAGACTATGTATAACTGGTTAAATCGATGGGAAAATGAGGGAATGCTCGGATTATATAAT
>ENA-OBIO01000191-OBIO01000191.1-metagenomes-genome-assembly--contig:-NODE-191-length-38716-cov-3.10126_pt1 | contig 38716 bp, 40 predicted proteins | sample MGYA00153383_OBIO01 | MGnify analysis MGYA00153383 | reverse complement strand
CTCTCCGAACGCGCGACGTTTGCCGCCGCCGTGCGCGACGCGGGCCTCACCTTCGTTGGGCCCACGCCCGAAGCGATTGCGGCGATGGGCGACAAAACCGAAGCGAAACGCCGCGCGCGCGCGCACGACGTGCCCGTGGTCCCTGGGTACGACGGTGATGATCTCTCGCTTGCAACGCTCCGCGCCGAAGCCGCGCGCATCGGTACGCCGCTGCTCGTGAAAGCGAGTGCTGGTGGTGGCGGCCGGGGGATGCGCGTCGTGGCCGATCTCGCCACGTTCGATGATGCACTCGACGCCGCGCGACGCGAAGCGCTCGCAGCGTTCGGCGACGATCGTGTGCTCCTCGAACGCTACGTCGCGCGTCCACGGCATATTGAATTTCAAATCGTGGCCGACGTCTTCGGAACGACGCTGCATTTGGGCGAACGTGAATGCTCGATTCAACGTCGTCATCAAAAAATCGTCGAAGAAGCCCCCTCGACCGCCCTCGACGATGCGCTTCGCGAACGCATGGGCGATGCCGCGATTCGTGTCGCGAAATCCGTGGCCTACACGAACGCCGGAACGGTCGAATTCTTGCTCGACGAAGATGGGGCGTTCTATTTTCTGGAGATGAACGCACGTCTGCAAGTCGAGCATCCCGTCACCGAATTCGTTCACGGTCTCGATCTCGTACGCTTGCAATTCGCACTCGCTGCGGGCGAGCCGTTGCCGTTCGCACAGACCGACGTGCGCGCGCGCGGATGGGCGATCGAAGTGCGCGTCAATGCCGAAGACCCCGCAACAGGATACTTGCCGGCGATCGGGACGCTCTCGGCATTCGACGTGCCCGTGCACGATGGAATACGCGTCGATACCGGCGTCGGGGCGGGGAGCGACGTCTCGATCTATTACGATTCGATGCTCGCTAAGATCATCGCGTACGCGCCGACGCGAATCGAGACGATCGATCGACTCGCGGGTACCCTCGCGCGGACACAGATCGCGGGCGTACCGACAAATGTGTCGCTCGCACGCGCGATCCTCGCCGACGACGCATTTCGTTCCGGCGCGACGACCACAGCGTTCCTCGGCGATCGTCCCGAGTTGCTCGCGCCGCGTGATTTGCGCGCGCCAAACGATGCACTCGCGCTCGCGTTCGGCGCGCTCGTAGCGACGCAACGGGCGTGGCGTATCGGAAGCGTCGGCATCGCCGTGGCGCTCGTCGACGGTGCCCATCTCGCGCATGCGACGGCATCCCGAACGGGTGACGGTCGCACGTGGTCGATTCGCGGTGACGTCGCCTTCGATGGCACGATCGACGTCGCAAACGGACACGTCGTGCTCGCATCCGCGATGCGACGCATCGCGGGTCGCGTCCACATCGCGACGTCGTCGGTCGAGGTCGATCTTGCGCGCGAACGATACGCATTCGCCCTCGCTCCGCCACCCGCGCTCGATCGCGCACACGATGCGCGCGTGACGAGTGCCGGTGCCGTTCTGTCGCCGATGCCGGGGAAAATTCTCGACGTCGTCGTCGCGGTCGGTGATTCCGTTCTCGCGCGCGATCTGCTCGTCGTGCTCGAAGCGATGAAGATGGAGCATCGCATCGAAGCAACCCATGCGGGGATCGTCCGTCGCATCGCGGTCGTTCCGGGCGAACTCGTTGCCGGCGGCACGACCCTCGTCGAACTCGCCACACACGTCGATTCCGAAAGCACGGTTGGCACGCCATGAGCGCACTCTCACTTACCGAACTTCCCGAACGCGTCAAAATCGTCGAGATGGGACCACGCGACGGACTGCAAAACGAAACCAATGTCGTGAGCACCGCCGACAAAGTGCGCTTCATCGATCTCTTGAGCGCGAGCGGACTCGCGGCGATCGAAACGACTTCATTCGTGCGGCCGAGCGCGATTCCGCAACTCGACGATGCGGAAGCCGTGATGGCTGCTATCGCGCGCCGACCCGGCGTAACGTATCTCGCGCTGACGCCGAACACGCGTGGCCTCGATCGCGCGCGCAGTGCCGGCATGCGCGCCGTCGCCGTCTTTACTGCGGCTTCGGAATCATTCACCAAACGCAACATCAACATGACCATCTACGAATCGCTCAAAACGTTCGCGACGGTCGTGCGCGACGCGCGTCGCGAAGGCATGTGGGTGCGCGCGTACGTTTCGACGGCGTTCGGTTGCCCCTACGAAGGTGACGTCTCCGTCGAAGCGGTCGTGCGCGTTGCGAGCGCGCTCGCCGAACTCGGCGTCGACGAGATCTCGATCGGCGATACGATCGGCGTTGCGACGCCGCGCGACGTCGTCGAGGTCGCGGGTGCGTTGCAGGCGCATATGCCCGTCGAACGACTCGCGATGCACTTCCACGATACACGCGGCACCGCACTCGCCAATGTCGTCGCGGCCTTGCAGATGAAGATCTCGATCTTCGATTCATCGGCAGGCGGCCTCGGCGGCTGTCCGTACGCGCCGGGAGCGACGGGAAATCTCGCGACGGAAGATCTGCTCTACATGCTCGACGGCATGGGCATCGAGACCGGCGTCTCGCTCGACGGCGTGCGTGCCGCGTCGCGTTTCCTCGCCGGTGCCATCGGCCGCGAACCCGTCTCGCGGGCCTATCGCGCGCTCGAAGCCGCAGCCGCGCGAGCGTGAACGGCGACCGTTTCCCCGCCGTCATGGCCGCGCGCGCGCACGGCCGCATCCTCGCCGATAACGCTGCGGGCGCACAACTCCCCGACGTGACGCTCGAACGCATGCAGCGCTATCTCACGTACGATTACGCACAAAAAGGCGGGATCTTCGCACGTACGCGCGCGACCAGCGATCTCGTCGCAGAGGCGAAGGTCGAGTTTGCCGCGCTCGTCGATGTGCCCGTCGCTCGCGTCGGCATCGGCCTCAACGCAACTTCGCTTGCAATGAATTTCGCGCGCCTGCTCGCGAGCACGATCGAACGCGGCGATCGTATCGTGGTGACGGCCGCCGATCACGAAGCCAACGTCGCGCCGTCGCGCCGTGGCTATGGTTGCGTCGATTCGGGGCACAAGTCGACGTGGTTCCGGTCGACGCGCATGGCGATCTCGATGAGGCGAAGTACGCGGCGTATCTCGCGCGCGGTCCGCGCCTCGTCGCACTGCCCTGGGCATCCAACGCGACGGGAACCGTTTTCGATGTCGCGCGGCTCGCGCGCGATGCGAAGGCCGCACGTGCGATCGTCGTCGTGGACGGCGTCCAGGCGTTTCCACATTTCGCGGTGACCATCGATCCTGCGATCGATTTTATCTTCTTCTCCGCATACAAAATGTACGCACCGCATCTCGGATTTTGGGTTGCGAGTGAATTCGCATTCGAGCGCTACGTCCGCGCCGACGACGACCACGTTCCCGGTGGTGATGCGCGTTACTGGACGCTCGAAGTCGGCACGCAGAGTCACGAAGCGCTCGCGGGCTGGCTCGGAACGATGGCGTACTTTCGCGATATCGCCGCAACACCGCGCCTCGCACTCGAGATCGTCGCCAAGCACGAATTCGAACTCTCGCGGTACGCGCGCGATGGCTTCGCACTTCGCGCACCGCACGTCAAACTCTACGGTCGGCCGACGCACCTCGCGCGGCTACCCGTCTTCGCATTCAACGTGCCCGGTATCGCGACCGACGAACTCGCCGAACGTTTCGATGTCGCGCAGATCGAAGGGCGCAGCGGCGATTACTACGCGCCACGTCTCATGCAGGCGCTCGCGCCCGAAGCGCAGGGACGTGCCGTGCGTTTGAGTTTCGCACAATACAACACGACCGATGAAATCGATCGCTGCTTCGATGTCATCGATGCCGTGCTCGGCCGAACGCGCGGCGACGACGAGAGCGAAGCCGTAGGCAACCTCGAAGCGACCGACGTCTCGCCGGTCATCGCGACGTGAGTGACGTCGATCCGAGCACGACGCGCCACGCTTACCTTGGGCTGGCGCTCGAGGCGGCAGATCGCTTTACCGGTCTCGCGGCAGCATACGATCGTTTTCGTCCGCGCTATCCCGCACGCGCGATCGAAGCGTTGCTCGCGGGCCTCGAGCCCGAAGCCGACGTCGTCGACGTCGGAGCGGGAACGGGCATATCATCGCGAGCGCTGATGCGTAGCGGTGCGCGCGTGATCGCGATCGAGCCGAACGACGAGATGCGCGCGATCGCGGCATCCCGCGGCGTCGATGCACGCCCGGGACGAGCGAACGCAACGGGCCTTCCATCGACGAGCGCCGATCTCGTAACGGCATTTCAGGCATTTCATTGGTTTACCAACCGCAATGCCCTCGATGAATTCGCTCGGCTCCTTCGTTCCACTGGGCGCGTCGGGCTCGTTTGGAACGAACGCGATACGAAGAACGATGCCTTTACGCGCGAGGTCCGCGCGATCGAACAGCGCTACCCAGGAGATTCGCCGATTGTGGGCTCCAATTTCCACAACGACGCGCTCGTCGACCTCTTGAACGACGCCGGCTTCTCACGCGTTCGCGTGCTCCAATTTCCAAACGACCAACGCCTCGATCGGATCGGCCTCATCGGCCGCGTTCGGAGCGCATCATACGCTCCACGCGGTGGGCCCAATCTCGACGCGACGATCCGCGAGCTCGACGCGCTCATCGAACGGTTCGCCGACAACAGCGGCCACGTCACCATGCACTATCGCACCGACGTCATCATCGGAGAACGCTAATCTCATACGACGCTTCCGCCACACCCACGCTCGCGATTCGCTTCGGCACGTTGCACGATCATCTCGGCATCTCGGCGAACCCAAACGCAACGGCGTCATGCTCGTTGCGGGGGAGCGCATCACGCACGTGGGCGATGGCGCGACGGTGATCCCCACGGGTGTGCGCACGATCGAGGCACCGTGCGTCGTACCCGGGCTCATCAACGCGCACGTCCATCTCGAGATGAGCGGCGAAGCGCAGACGACGAGTGTCTTCGTGCTTACGACGCCGACGCAACGCGCACTCGCATGTGCGGAAAACGCTCGCAAGACCGTGTATAGCGGCGTGACGACGGTGCGCGATCTCGGTAGCACCGAGAATCTCGCGATCGATGTGCGCGACGCCGTCGCAGCCGGTCGCATCCCCGGGCCGACCGTGCTCGCCGCGGGCCGTGCGGTTTGTATGACGGGCGGACACGGCTGGTTCGTCGGCCGTCAAGCCGATGGTGAACTCGACGTGCGCATCGCCGTGCGCGAACAACGTAGAGACGGCGCCGATTGCATAAAATTCATCGCGACGGGCGGCGTGCTCACGAAAGGCGCCGTGCCCGGGATCGAACAGCTCGACGAAGACGAGCTGCGCAGCGGCATCACGGAAGCGCACAAACATGGCATGCGCTGCGCCGCACACGCGATCGGTGCGGGCGGAATTCGCAACGCCTTGCGCGCGGGCATCGATTCGATCGAGCACGGCCATCTCGTCGACGACGAGGGCATCGCGCTCTTCCTCGAACACGACGCGTATCTCGTCCCGACGCTTGCAGCGATTCGATGCATCGTCGAAAGCGGCGAGAACGCGGGTATGCCCGATTTCGTCCTTCGCAAAGCGCGCGATATCGCCGAACATGCCGCGACGAATCTGAAAAAAGCGCTCGCTGCGGGCGTAAAATTTGCGGGCGGATCCGATGCGGGCACGCCATTCAACGCACACGACGCCTACGCATACGAACTCGAACTCATGCAATCGATGCTCGGTATGTCCGCGCGCCAAGCGCTACGGACCGCGACGGTTGCGGGTGCGGATCTCTTGGCGATCGACCGTGGGAAGCTCGGCGTTGGCAACGTGGCCGATCTCGTTCTGCTTCGTTCTGAAATCGACGGCGACGCGCGGCCCTACCGCGCGCCGATCGCGGTCATCAAAGCGGGCGCGATCGTCGGGGCTCTCGCGCTCGCATCGACCTAGCATGAACGTCCGCACCGATCCAACGCCAAGCGCAGAATCGCAACCGTCGATGCTTCGTGGAATGCGACTCGCGATTTTGGCCCCGATATCATGGCCCACGCCACCCCGAGGGTACGGCCCGTGGGAGCAGATCGCGCACGACGTTGCGACCGGGATGGCGCGGCGCGGATGCGATGTAACGCTTTTTGCGTCGGGTAACTCGACGACGCCGGTGCGTATCGCTTCGGTCGTCCCCGTCGGTCTCAACGAAGATCCCGCGCTCAATGGCGATGTGTATGGCGCGCTTCATACCGCGCACTGTTTCGCACGGGCCGCAGAGTTCGATCTGATCCACAACAACTTCGATTGGAAACCGCTCACCTACGCGCTCGCGACCGCGGCGCCGCCGCTCGTCACGACGATCCACGGCTTTTCTGCACCGCCGATTCTTGCGGCCTATTATGCCGCGGCACACCGCAGTTTTTATTGCTCGATCAGCGAGAGCGACCGCGACCCCGGCCTCGATTATCTCGCCACGACCTATAACGGCATCGATCCTGCAGCGTTTACGTTCGTCGAGACGCCGGGGGACTATCTGCTCTTCCTCGGGCGCTTCCATCCCGAAAAAGGCACGCACCTCGCAATCGAGATCGCGCGACGCGCGGGCGTGCGGCTCGTCATCGCGGCGATCCCGCAAGACGAAGCGTACTTCAAAACGATGGTCGCGCCACACATCGACGGCGATCGCGTGCGCTTCGTCGGTGCCGTCGAACGCGATGCACGTGATGCGCTCCTCGGTGGCGCGCTCGCACTCGTTCACATGACGACACGCCCCGAACGCTTCGGGCTCACGATGATCGAAGCGATGGCGTGCGGCACGCCCGTGCTCGGCGCGGACATGGGCTCGATTCCCGAGATCGTCATCGATGGTGAGACGGGCTTCGTCTGCGACTCCGTCGATACGGCCGTCGCTCGCGTCTCGGATCTCGCAGCACTCGATCGACGCGCGTGTCGCCGCCATGTCGAGACGAAGTTTTCACTCGAAGGCATGCTCGATGGATACGAGGCTGCGTACGTCCGTGCGCTAACGTTACGTGTGCCACCGCGACCGAGCGATGTCGCGCTCGCCGCGCGCGATCGCGATTACTGGGATCGGCCGATGGGCTTCACCGATCTGCCGCCCAAACCGCGCACGCTCCGCAGCGGGCCCGGCATCGTCTGGTGAACGCGCGCTAATTCGACCTCGGCGCGCGCCACGATAAGAGACCACGTGCCGTCTCCGCTTTGGCCAGTGCCGCTGCAACATCGTCGCCGAGCACGGTGAAGTGCGCCATCTTGCGCCGCAACGCCGCATGTCGTTTGCCATACACGTGGAGTTTCGTATCGGGATCGGCGAGGAGCTCGTGCACGCCATCGAGCCGATCGCCCGAGTTCGTGCCGAGAATATTGACCATCACGGCGGCATCGAAGAGCTTCGGCGTAACGAGCGGGAGATCGCAGATCGCACGAACGTGTGCTTCGTATTGTGAGATCTGCGTCGCATCGAGCGAGTAGTGGCCGCTATTGTGCACGCGCGGCGCGATCTCGTTCACGAAGATCTGATCGGCCATCACGAAAAATTCGATGCAGTACGCCCCGATAATGCCGAGCTTCTCGCCGACCGTTACGGCCTGCGATTTCACGCGCGCCGCAATTTCGTCGCTCACGCGTGCGGGAACGATCGTCGTTGCGAGCACGCCATGATCGTGTTGATTTTCCGTGACGGGAAAACTCACGATCGTTCCGTCGCTCCCCCGCGCGCAGATCACGGAGACTTCCAAATCGAATGGGACGAACGATTCGAAAATGAGGACCGCACCGTTTGCCTCGGCGAACGCGGCACGCGCATCGGCCACATCGCGCACGACCCACTGACCCTTGCCGTCGTAGCCACCGCGCGTCGTTTTGACGACTGCCGGAAAACCGATCGTCTCGATCGCACGCTCGAGATCGCTCGCATCGCTCACGCCGGCAAACGGCGCGACCGTACATCCCGCGTCACGCACGAACGTTTTTTCGAGCAAACGATCTTGCGCGATCCGCAGGACGTCGCCGCTTGGGCGAACGAGCCGACCGTCATTTTCGAGCGCGCGCACCGACGCGAGTGGAATATTTTCGAATTCGTACGTGACGACGTCGCAACGCGCGCCGAGTTCGCCGATCGCGCGCAAATCGTCGTAAGCAGCAACGATCTGCTCGTCGGCGACCTGGCCGCAGGGTGAGTTCGGCAACGGTTCGAGCGTCACCACACGATAGCCCATGCGTTTGGCTTCGAGCGTGAGCATCCGGCCGAGTTGGCCGCCGCCGAGGATGCCGATCGTTTCGATATCGCGCATCGCGATTAAATGCGGATCGCTTCGACGGCGGCTGCGGCTGCGGCAGAGCGGTCGGTCAGGCGCTGAAGTAACGCGTCGTCGGCGATCGCAAGGATGCGCGCTGCGAACAGCGCGGCATTGGTCGCGTTGCCGATCGCCATCGTCGCAACGGGAACACCCGCGGGCATCTGCACGATCGAAAGCAGCGAATCGAGGCCGTCGAGCGTCGCACTGCGGACCGGGACTCCGATGACCGGAAGTTGCGTCTTCGCCGCAGCCATGCCCGGTAAGTGTGCGGCGCCGCCCGCGCCCGCGATGATGACGCGCAGCCCGCGTGCGGCCGCCGTCGATGCATACTCGAAGAGCAGATCCGGCGTGCGATGCGCGGAGACCACGCGCATTTCGTGTACGACGAGCAGTTCGGCGAGGGTCGTGGATGCGGCGCGCATCGTCTCCAAATCCGAAACGCTGCCCATGATGATGCCGACGCGGGGTTGCTCCATGGATACGAGATTCGCGCGGCTCGTGAATGCGACCTCGACCGGCGCCGAACTGCAAGGAGCGCACGCACGAACGGGGCAACCCCCGCACGGTGAACGAGCGTCGCGTTGCCATCATCACCGGAGCGTCGTCCGGCATCGGCCGCGCCCTCACCGAACGCGCGGTGCGCGCCGGATGGGACGTCTACGCGGTGGGGCGCCGCGCCGAGCGGCTCGAGGCGCTCGCGGCTCTTCTCGCTACTGCGACAGGTCGCATCGAAACGCTCGCCCTCGATCTGCGCGAGCCCGGTGCCGCGCGCCGGATCGTTCGTGCGACGCTCGAAACCTTCGGCCGCATCGACGTGCTGGTCAATTGCGCGGGCGGCACCGCTGTGGGCCGCATCACCGAACAAAACGATGAAGCCCTGTACGAACAGATGGAAACGCATGTCATCGTGCCGCTCGCGCTCGCACGCGAAGCGATGCCGGCGCTGCGTGCGTCGCGGGGCCTCGTCATCTTCTTCGGAAGCGGCGTCGCCCGCATTCCTGTTGGGACCCTCGGTGCCTACCCGCCCGCGAAAGCTGCCGTACGAAACCTTTCCCGCGTCGCGCGAAACGAACTCGCGAACGACGGCGTAGCCGTAACGTACGTCGATCCCGGTGCCGTCGCGACGGAGTTCATGACGCGCGTCGGATTCGCGGGCCCGTCGCAGGGCCCTCCCGCCTCGATCGCCGCGTCGCCCTACGATGTCGCGCGTGCCGTTTTCGCGGCATTCACGACACGCGCGCCGATCGTCAATGCGGTTCCGTGGCAGACGCTGTTCGTCGCCATCGGTGAGGCGCTGCCGAGACTCGCCGATTTTCTTTTGACGCGCGCACCGGGTCTCGTTGGCGGCGATCCGATGTTGCCACGCATTCCGGAGAAGATGGCGCTCCCGACACCGATGCAGGCGTCGCTCGTTGACACGCCATCCGAGAAGATGGCGCTCCCGACACCCATGCAGGCGTCGCTCGTTGACACGCCATCCGAGCCCGAAACGGAAGGAACGGAAATCGCCGAACTCGGTCCGACCGAGATTGCCGAGCCCGCGGCCGAGTCGATACCGGTGTCGGTTCCGGAGCCGCAGCCGGAGCCCGTCGTTCTCGCCGAAGCACCGCCGGCGGCCGAGGCCGCCTCAGCTGCGATCGATGCTTTCCTCTTCGGTGCGCCGACACTCGTTCATGACGCCCCAATCGCGCTCGCGAACGCGACGTTCGTTGGGGCGCTCGAGCCTCATGCGGCGCGGATGAAAAAACTTAATCTCCGAATCAAATTCTTGCGCGAATTGCTCGTTCCCGATGCGACGCTCGATCTCGGATACGTCGCGATGAGATGGGCGGGTATGCCGAACAAAAACGAACGCGGCCTCACCGCAGAGGTCCTCGACGCACTCGTTCGCGCGGGGTATCTCGATCCGATCGGCCATGAAAAATATCGCGTGTTACGCGAAGCCGAGCCCGAGCCGATCGGCTAACGCGCGGTACCCGTGGTGCGTCGACGAAAGCGACCGATCGCCATCGCGATGAAGAACGCCATCGTCGCGAGCAAAACGATCGTCGCACCGCTCGCGGCCTGCAAATAGTACGAAGCGTACAGACCCACCACGGCGGAAATCGCGCCGATCGTCGCCGAAAGCCAGAGCATCGTCGTGAACCGTCGCGTTAGTTGAAAAGCGGTCGCCGCCGGCGTAACCAAGAGCGCTGCGACGAGTACGATGCCCACCGCCTCGAGCGAGATGATGATCGTGAGCGCGAGCAGCACCAAAAGCGCGTAATCGACGAAAGCGGCGTTGATGCCGCTCGCTTCGGCGACGACGGGATCGAACGACGTATAGAGGAGCGCGCGGTACAGAAACGCGAGCGAAACGGTAACGACGGCCGCGAGAGTGAGGATGAGCACGAGATCGCCGCGTGAGACGCCGAGGATATTGCCGAAGAGAAAACTCGAAAGGTCGACGTTGTAGCGCGGCGCGCGACTCATAAGAAAAACGCCGAGTGCGAAAGCTCCCGTGAAGAGCACGCCGATCGCCGTATCGAGTGAGACTTTGCCGCGTCGATTCACGAAGCCGATACCGAGAGCCGTAAGGACCGCGACGACGATCGCGCCCGCATAATAGTCGATGCCGCGCAGATAGGCGACGACGATCCCCGCAAACGATGCGTGCGCGATACCGTCGCCGATGAATGCAAGCTTCCGCAGCACCACATACGTGCCGATCGTCGAGCACAGCGTTCCGACGACGAGCGCCGCGACGAACGCGCGTTGCATATATTCGTATTGAAATGGCGCGAGCAGAAAATCCACTAGGCGTGCGCATCTTCCACGAGATCGAGGCGTGCGTGACCGTGCACGTGCGCGTGCTCGCGAATACCCGCGTAAGCGCCGGAATTGAGGACCGTCTCCGGATCGCCCTCGGCGAGGACGCGCCGATCGACGACGGCGAGTCGATCGAACCATTCGCTCGCGCGATCGAGATCGTGCGTCGTCATGAGCACGGGAAGCCCGCTCGCGACGAGGCCGCGCACGACTTCCCGCAAGCTCTCTTCGGTCTGTGCGTCGACGCCCGTCGTCGGTTCGTCAAGGAGCAAGAGCTTCGGTTCTTGGGCGATCGCACGCGCGACGAACGCGCGCTGTTGTTGTCCGCCGGAGAGTTGCGAGATATGGCGATCGCGCAAGTCTCCCAGATTCAGGGCTTCGATTGCATGATCGACGGCAGCGCGATCGGCTTTCGAAAAACGTGCGAGCGGCCATAAGCGCGGATAGCGTCCCATCGCAACGACATCGGCCACGCTTGCGGGAAAACTCCAATCGACCGCTTCGATCTGCGGGACGTAGGCGATGCTTCCGGGCGCGAGCGTCCGAGGCGCCACGCCAAAGACTTCGACCGTCCCCGCGCTCGGAGCGACGAGACCCGCAATCGTTTTAAGGAGTGTCGATTTTCCCGAGCCGTTGGGGCCAACGATGCCGAGTGCCATCCCGCTTGCAAGATCGAGATCGATACGATCGAGCGCGACGACGCGATCGTATCGAACGATAAGTCCACGAATGGAGACCGCGACGTTCACGCGTGCGACCCACCGAGGGCCGTGACGATCGTCTCCGTATCGAAACGCAGCATACTTTCGTAATCCGTGACGCGGGGATCGCTGCCGATCGAATCGTCGTAAAGATTTTCAACCGTCGCGATACCCGCGCTCTGCGCGAGCGTGCGCACGAGTTTGGGATTGTATTCCGGCTCGGCAAATACGGCGCGAACGTGATTGGCGCGCGCGAGTCCCACGAGATCGTTCACATATTTCGGGTTGGGTTCTTGCCCGGGAGAGAGTTCGAGCGCACCGATCGTGCGCAGCCCGAAACGATCGTCGTAATATTGCCAGGCGTTGTGAAAGACGATCATCGACCGCGACCCGACGGGAATCGTCGCGATTCGCGCGGCGATCTGCGCTTCGAGTTTTACGAGCTTCGCATCGTAGGTTGCGGCGTTGCGTTCGTACGTCGCCTTTCCGGCGGGATCGCGCGCGACGAGTGCGCGTTCGATCGCGCGCACGTATCCACGCGCGAGCTCGGGATCCATCCAGAGATGCGGGTTACCCGCCTTCGAGGCGAGACCATCGGTCGCGATCACCGTCGTCAAGCGATCGTTTTTCGCGTTGTCGATCGTTCGCGCGAGCCACGTTTCGAGGACGAGCCCATTTTCAATGAGGATATCGGCTGCGTGGACTCGTTCGATATCGGCTGGGGTCGGTTGGAACTCTTCAGGCGACGCGCCGACCGGAACGAGCGTCGCGACGTCGGCGCGTTCGCCCGCAACCGCTTTCGCGAACGAAACGAAAGTCGAGATGGTCACGAGCACGCGCAGCCGCGATGGAGTCGTCGCCGTCGTCTCCGGGTGCGTCGCATGCGAACAAGCGCTAGAGACGAGCGTAGACGCCACGAAAACCGCTGCTGCGATCCTCGATCGGCCCAATTTGCAAATGATTCCCATCTCGTTTTTGATATGCGTGGGGGTGGGTAGTAGCACCTTGCGCTACTCTCGGTACCAATCTGGAGGGACGCGCTTTGCGTTACTCGCGTAGTCAATGATTACGCATTACCGTAGTCGCCCATGAAAGTCTGGATGCTGCCTCGTCTCAGTGCAATCGCGATATTCGCGATCGTCGTGCTTTTTTCGGCCAAAGGCGTGAATGCGCATCCGTTGGGTAACTTCACGATCAATCATCTGACGAGATTGTCAATAGAACGTGACACCGTTCGCGTGCACTACGTGCTCGATATGGCTGAAATTCCGACGTTTCAAGCTCTCGGTGCCCAAAGTGCATCGCAGTCGCAAACTCAACGCGTCGATGCATACGCGAAAAGTCTCGCACCCATGTTGCTCTCGGAATTGCAGCTCGAAGTTGGCGGTACACGCGCGTCACTCGTTCTCGATGGGTCACTCGTTCTCGATGGCACGCGTGCGACGACGCGGCCGGGGGCAGGTCAGCTACCAACGTTATATGTCGTCCTCGATGCGCACGGCGCGATGCCGTCAGCAAACGCAGCGATCGCTTTTTCCGACAAAACATTTGCCGATCGCCTCGGCTGGCACGACATCGTCGTTGCGCCGGCATCGGAGCCGACGCGCGAGCTCACCGCGTACCCGAGCGCCCTGATCGGTTCGCCACGTGCTACGACTGCAGTCGATATCTCCCGCGATCCGCTGGGGCACGTCGTCGTCCACGCAACGACCGCGTCCCAAACTCCGGCGAGCGGCGTTCCCGCACCGTCACAATTGCGATCGAACCAGCTCTCCGACATGCTCGCACGCGGCACGAGTGACTGGGGATTCGTCGCGTTGACGTTCCTCGTCGCGATCGTACTTGGCGCTCTCCACGCACTCGAACCCGGCCACGGAAAGACGCTCCTTGCAATCTCGCTCGTCGGTGCACGAGCGACCGTTAAACAAGCGACGATCCTCGCAACTGCGCTTACGGTCGCGCACACGATCGGCGTGCTCGCGCTCGGCGTTGCGATCAATCTCTTTAAGGGATACTTCGTTCCCGAAACGATCTACCCGTGGATCACGCTGATCTCGGGCATCGTCATCGCCGTGATCGGCGCGCGCGCGGTGCAGCGCCAAATGCGCATGCGCAACGCGACCGCGGTTTTGGCTAGCGGTCACGCTAATGGAGCGCCGCATACGCACGATCATGCCGTTGGCCAGGATCACGCGCACGCCCACGATCACGGTCACGACCACACAAATCTCGACGATCTCGCCCACGCACGCGCGCACGCGATTCCCGGCAACGCGCCGCTGACATTTGGCGGTACCGTATGGGCCGCGATGAGTGGTGGCGTCGCGCCGTGTCCGGCCGCGCTCGTCGTCTTACTCGCCGCAGTCGCGCTCAACCAGGTAGCCTACGGCATCTTCGTGATCGTCGCGTTTAGTTTCGGACTCGCAGCGACGCTGACGGGTTTGGGAATCGCCGTCGTGCGCGGTGCGACGTGGTTGCAGGGTCGTCCGCAATTCGAACGCTTCGTCACCGTCGGCCCGCTCGTCTCGGCAATCGTCATCGCGACGATCGGTGCGATCATGGTCGGCCAAGGGTTCGCCCAAAAGGGCATCAATTTTTCCCCACTACTCGTGAGCGCAGTCGTCGCATTAGCGATCGCAGCGTTCGCCTTCCTCCGTTCCCCCGTTCGGCACCGGGCCGAAGCGACCTAAAATCGCGACTCCCCCTACACGTATCCGCAGAGCAATCCATGAGGAGAACCACTCGATGAATCTTAAAAAGATTCTCGGCACGGTGACGGCGGCGATCGCCCTCACTTCGGCCGCGGTCCTCTACACGACACACGCCGTGAAGAGTTCCGACCACCAAGACACTTACAATCTCGCGAAATCTGTCGGCCATAACACGTCCGCCGACATTAGCGATGTTTTCGTGTTCCCCGCAACGGATCCGAACAACGTCGTCTTCGCGATGGACGTCTCGCCGCTCACCCCAATGGGCATGGGCACCTCGACCTTCTTCGATCCCACGCTTATGTGGCAGTTTAAGATCTCGCACCAGGCGTCGGGCGTTGAAGATCAGGTCATCCAGTTCGGTGTTACTGGCACGGATGCAAACCAGACGATCACGATGTACGGTCCGTCGGCTCCGAACGAAATCGGCACGAACAACACGTTCGTCTCACTCAATCAAGGCCACTTCGGGTACAACAACACGCTGGGAACGCTCGCAAACGGAACGATCAAAGTCTTTGCCGGTCCGCGTGCCGATCCGTTCGCATTCGACCTCTTTCAGTTCTTTAAGATTCTCCCCGATCGCTCATACTCCGCACACACGAGCCAGAGCGATGTCGGCGCGGGTAACACGCTCGGAACCTCAACTCCGACGTTTAACGGCTTCAAATCGACCGATACTTCGGGCCCAGGCTCGGCGCGGGTAACACGCTCGGAACCTCAACTCCGACGTTTAACGGCTTCAAATTGGGCGATACTTCGGGCCCAGGGGCTGGCAATTATGCGTGCAGCACCACACCATCGCAGAACGCGCTGGGCGACGGAAATTACAACGTCCTATCGTTCGTCGTCGAATTGCCGAAATCGCTGATCACGACGGGCTTCAGCAGCTCGACAATTCACGTTTGGGCGACGACGAGCTCGTCGACCACGAATAGCTAGGAGCGACGAAATGATGAAATTTGCAAAAACCGTCCTTACGGTTGCGGCACTCGGATTCGGTATCGCGGGATGTAGCAGCAACGGCGGCACCGTTCGCCTCACGCCCCAGCCTCCGATCAACCCTGGCGGCGCGCCCCTATCGTACACGCAGATCGAGCGCCTCTCGCGCCCGGCCGTGAAAGAAGTCTTCGAGCGTTTTGTCGATCACCAGATCTCAAACGCAGCGGAACCCTACAACGATCCCACGCTCAAGTCGGCGATCCACGACGTGACGATCGCACTCGGCCGCTCGGAGCAAACGGCGGGCTTCTTGCAAGCCGTGCTCTACCCCGACCAGTACACCGTCGACCTGTCGCAACCTGGACGAGCGTCATATCTCGGCGTCGAATCTGGCGGCTTCACGGGCGGCAAATACGGCGGCCGCGATATCAACGATCCCATCATCGATATTTCGCTGGGCGCGATATTCGGAAACACGGCTGCCGCGTTGACCGCCGGGTCGGCGAACCCGGTTCCCGACGACAACAAAGAAAACAACTGCCTGACGACCCAGCACGTCCCGGTTTCTTCACGCCAGGGGAACACCGGCACGTTCCCATACCTCTCGCTCCCTTACTAGGACCGATTGCGCGCCCCTCGGCTTCGGCCGAAGGGCGCACTTTTTTTCTACCGATGAATCGACTTCGCACCCTCATCACGCTCGTCACGGTCGCGCTCGCGCTGGTCGCGATAGCGCTTTGGCCGACTTACGTGGATCACTCGACGCAGGCCGCGCGCGCGTCCTCGCTACCGACGATGGCCCCCGTGACCAAAGATTACTTGCTCCGACCCAAACTCGTTGCATTTTGGGAACAAAGATTATTTGCTCCGACCAAAACTTGTCGCGTTTTGGGAAAACACCGTCCACAAACATCACCGCGACGACTTTTTGAGCCCGCGTCAGCTGAGCGGCCAATATCTGCAGCGTTATCGCGAGAACGGCGATATCGACGACGTGTTGCGCTCGATCGCGATGGCGAATCTTTCGCTCAAAGAGATGCCGAGCGGCAACGTAGCCGCACGCATGGAGCTCGCCTCCGCAGATCTGACGCTGCACAAATTTAAAGAAGCACTCGCCGTGACGAAGCAAGTCGAGCTGTTCGTGCCCGCAGATAACGAAATGCGCATCCGCGAGGCATCGCTCGATCTCGAACTGATAGCGAGATGCGCGTCCGCGAGGCATCGCTCGATCTCGAACTTGGCGACTACGCGAACGCGCGCAGCATCATCGCTGCGCTCCCACCCGCGCAACGCTTCGACGTTACGCGCGATACGCTGCTCGTGCGCTGGCATGAATTGACTGGCCACCTTCGGACGGCGCGCCTAGACATGGAACGGCCGACGGCGCTCGCGAATAGCCAGTTCGATGCGCCTGCTCAGTCTCGCGCGTGGTTCTTCTTCCGCTCGGGCGAACTCGCGTTTGAAGCCGGCGACAACGACGGCGCGATCGCATTCGAAAAGAAAGCGCTCGAAGTTTTCCCACACTTCGCCGATGCGTATCGTGCGGAAGCGCGTTTCGAATGCGCGATTAAGGCCTGGCAAGCGTGCTTGGCGAGCGCGAAAGCGTCGGCCGATATCGTGCCATACCCCGAGACGCTCGGCTACGTTGAAGACGCGCAGCGCGCGCTCGGCGATGAGGCGTCGGCGAACGCGACGGCCGCGACGATCCTCGCGGTCGAAAAAATCGGCGACTCGCAACACATCTCCGATCGTCTCCTCGCGATTTACTTTAGCGAACATCGCATTCACACGGACGACGCGTATCGGATCGCTCGGCGCGAGCTCGCCATCCGAGACGATATCTTCACGGAAGATACGCTCGCTTGGGCGGCAGCGATGAACGGGCGTTGGAGCGAAGCGCGCGTAGCGATTCGTAAGGCAACCCGACTCGGGACGGAAAATTCGTTACTGCTCTACCACGCGGGCATCGTGGCGGATCACTTCGGCGATCGCGCCTCGGCGAAAGCGGACTTCACGAAGGCGCTCGCGCTCAATGCGAACTTCCATCAGACGTACGCCGACGACGCTCGGGCGCGTCTCGCGAAGCTATGAGCGCCATGCGAGGCTTTACTCTACCGTCCGCGTAAGGTCGCCGCATGAGATTCGGTCGATTTCTCGGCGGATCTGCGACGCTTTGCGCGTTCGTGGGTGCTGCCTTTCTGTACGCGGGGGCTCCGGCGCGAAGCTTCGATCTCCAGGGCTCTCCAGCGACGGTCAAACGGCCCGCGGCGAACATTACGGATACGTACTTTTTTCCGAGCCCGAGCAACGCAAATAACGTCGTCGCCGTGATGAACGTTTATCCGCTCATCGCGCCCGGTGCCGGAACGTCGACGTTTTTCGATCCGAGCGTTCTCTATACGATGAAGTTCGACAATCGTTACGCTGGTGAAGCAACCACGCCGGGTGCACGACCGATCGAAAATCTCGTCATACAATTCACCTTCGCAGCCGTGGTCAACGGTACGCAACAAGTCTTCGTCTACGGTCCCTCGGCGCCCAATCGTGCCGGCACGGCGACCACGCTCGTCAACGGCGGTTTCACGAACGGGTCGGGCTCCATCAATCGGCCGTTCCAAGCCTCAGCGACGGTCCCGGGCACGACGCCCTTTAGCGTTTTCGCCGGCGCTCGGCGCGACCCGGCGTTTTTCAACGCGAGCCAGTTTTTCAACATCTTTCCCGATCGCAATATGGGCAGCACGGCGGCGTCGTGTTTGAGCGGCGGATCGTCGCCGTGTCCGCAGGGCTTTACGCCAGCGACGGGCGGCGATCTCTTTGCGAATTCCAACGTGCTTTCGATCGTGGTCGAGATTCCGAGGACCGCGCTCGCGCTCGGCAACAACGGCGCGTGTTCGCGTCCGTGTCCCGTCGCCTATTGGGCGACGACGAGCACGGCGTCGGGAAATTAGGACGCAGATGCAACGTACGAAAATTCTCAGCTGCGCGATCGCTCTCGCCGTCGAAATTAGGACGCAGATGCAACGTAAGAAAATTCTCAGCTGCGCGATCGCTCTCGCCATCACAGCGTTTGCGGGATGTAGCAACGACCCCACGGTCACCAACACGCGAGGCGGCGTAACAACGTCAGCCGTCACGTTCCTCCAACTCGATCGTGTCGGGAGACCAGGCGTCAAAGAGCTCTATCTCGCGTATGCGAAACACGATGCGTTCAATCGTTCCGCACCGACGACCGACGTCGCGCAAATCGCGCCACAGATCGATAGCTTCGTGGTCGGAACGGGCGGCCGCTCGGGCGCGATCTCTGCTTACGCACAGGCCTTACTCGCACCCGATGCGCTCATCGGCGATCTCTCCGACACATCGGCACGCGCGAGCTATCTCGGCTTCGAAACATCGGGGCAGATCGCGAGCGATTGCAATGCCGCGGCTGCGACGACGTTCGGTGGCCGCGCGCTCACGGACGACGTCGTCAACGCGATGTTGGGCATAACGTTCGGTACGCTCGCGACGGCGACGACACTCACGAATCCCACGCCGAACGTGCCCGCGGCGATCGCTCCTGACGATGGAAATGAGAAGGACGGGCGCGCGGGCCGCCCACAGCTCACGAATCAGTATTCCAGTTGCGCGAACAAGGGTCTGACGCTCCAGCAGTTCCCCTACCTCGGAGCGCCGCTCTAACCTGATCGGAGCGCCGCTCTAACCTGAGGGCACGGGCCGCGGTTACGCCGACGGCATCGTCCTCAACGGTGCATCGTTCCGGCTTCGTCGGCCTTGTTGACGTAATGCAAGCCGAAGGGTCCCGTGCCTGTTACCTGCACGACGGTTTTCGTCTCGAGCGTGCGGAGATAGTGGGGAACGTTACCGGGCAAGTAAAGGAACCCACCGGGCAGCATGAGGCGCTCGTGAGCCCTATCGATCTTTTCTCCGATGCCGTGATCGAATCTGCCGGAAATTACGGTGAGATTTTCCGTCGTCGCGTGGCGATGTTGGGCGACGAGCGTGTTTGGCGGGAATTCGACGCGCAACACGAAGGGGCCGGGCTTCGCCGGATCGCCGGAGAGGACGGCGATGCGCGAACCTGCGGGCAGATCGCTCGGCCCCTTTTGCCATGCGATGGCCGCGGGACCCGAGAGCAGGACAGGCTTCGCGGCGTTTTCCGCGCGCGCGCCGCTCGTCGTCGCGACGAGCATCGAGGCGATGATTCCAAATGCGAGATCTTTCATGGCGGGCTCTTCGTATGCGAGCCCCTGCTTCCCGCCTAAAGTCGGACACGGAGGATCGTCTCACGCGGGAGGGGTCGGCCCTTCGAAGCAGTAGTATCGACGGTCGGGCCGACGCATCGGTCGACTCCGTGGGGGTGTAGCTCAGTTGGTAGAGCACTTGCTTCGCATGTAAGGGGTCTGCGGTTCGAATCCGCACACCTCCACCACGAAAATACCTTAAAAGCCTCGTAAATCGAGGTTTTTTTGTAGCCTCAGTCTCGGTTTGAACGTTCGGCCACTCATGCTAAGATCTGTACATTCCGGACAAGCGCGATCCTCGCCGGGACGGGCGCGTCATCGGCAACGGCATGCCGATCGTCTTCGACCATCACGAGCATCCGATCGATAGATCGGATATCGCACCTAACGATCACGCTTTGCCGGATTACACCGGTGACGAAACGTAACGAACGCCGGTCTCGAACTTTGTTTCTGACCCGTTCAGCACGGAACGCAGATTCCGAGCGCTGCCGAACGTCGAAAATTTCTCTCGTGAATGCATCGCCATGAGATCGCGCGCAGAGCTCTTCCGGAAGTTCCGAATATCTCGCGTTTCGCAGCACTTTATCGATCTCGAAAAACCGCATCCGCACGGCACGAACCGCTCGATGGTTGACGAGTTCATCGAACATCACGCTCGTACGAATGAGGATCGTTGAGCGGTCAAGCGCCCTTTAAATCACGGTGTCTGATCGCGGTACCGACGGCTTCAAACCATAACGAGTCATGATCCCGAGAAGTTTATTCCGATCGGGCGGTCCACCCGAAGACATATAGAATTTCATCGTTGTCTGAATGGCTGTGCGCGGGTCGACTACCGAACTATTCGGGGTTCCGCGCGAAATTTATTTCGTACGGCGAGGGTCGGAGTGTTCGCGTTATTATCGCGACCGATTCCGCTTTGGAAAAAGCGCTAGAAGCGCGCCCCTACCTCCACCGTCATCTCGCGCTGCCAGCAGTGCCTGCGCGCTCCGGCTCTTACCACGTGCACAGCGTGCTCAAGGCTGCGATCGTCTTCGCGTCCACAGGCTGGCCCGGTGGACGCGAATACGTTGCCCGGTAAACCGTGTCGCCCGCCACGTAGAGTGTATCGACGAAGTCCAACGGCGGGTCGTCGTTCGGTTTTCTATATGAGAGGAACCAGCCTAAGCGCTTTCCGCGGCAAACCGTCTTCGCTTTACTCACGTACATCTTTGCACCCTCGGCATGGAGATTTCCGAGGATGTCGTGGACCGCATCTTGCAGCGTCGGCCCGCTCATGTACGTCGTTTTTAAATGTAAGAGAAAAACACGCGGAACGATGGCACCTCGTGCCTTTTTAAAATCGAGCCAGAGCGTCGTGTCAGCCGCCGCGCCATTGGCAAAGTCTTGCTTATCCCAGTTTACCGGCACCTTAAGCGTGGCAGTCTGGTTCGTCGTGAACGACATCGACGGCGCACCCGCAAGATCCCGGCTCGGCTTAATTAACGCAAGCGTGTGGAGATCGCGGCGGTGTTCGCTCGACGTTGGCGAAACGGCGGTCTTCTTCAGCGCTTGTCGTTTCTGTGTAGCAGGCCGTTGCGGAAGCGGCGATCGGAGAACCGCAAACTGCGGCGGCGGCGGCGGACGTCGGCGCGCGCGAGGGTGCCGAGCGCTTCGATGTTCGATGCGAATCGTCGAAACGACCATCGTGTCTTTCCGAACGTCCTGATGCAATGAAAGGTGAGGGTATGCTAACCACAGCGTGTTGAGCACGACCGAAGCGAGGAGAGGCCAAAGATATCTTCGGCTACCGGCATCCCGCTGCCCGAAGCTCATATCGTCAGATCTGCGTCCGCAAGCAGCTCGGAAGAAGAGCACTTCGCGAAGATGCAGTCGGGGCGATCACCGTCAAGTCCCTCACATTCGCGAGCGCTAAGAAATAATGGTGAGATCGGGCTCCGGCCTCCTGGGCTATGCAATCATGTGGTCCGACCGCGCTCGGTCGCAAAAGATAGAAGAGCGCCGCGACGATGACGTTGACGATTGCCTGCGTTGCGAATTGTTGGGCCGTGATGGTATGCGATCCGAGGAGCCCATAGAGCGCATAGGCGATGCCGATGGCCTGTTCGCCGATCGGAATCCAAACGAAAGCGCGATAGCGCGCGACGTCTGTTGCCGTGAGGATATAGACGGCACCCAAGAGGAAGAGCACCATCCCGTACTGCTGTGTCATCGAAAACAGGTCGGCCGTCCAGCCGCCCTTGGGAATCCAGCCCACGAACGTGGCACCAAGGGGCCCCGCGAATGTCGAGAGCGAGGCGTTGAGCAATTCCCAAATGCCCCACACGATGAGCAGACCTTGAAGTGGACGCGCGGATTTCATATGGGCGAGAGCCTTTCGTGGGTGGTAGGCGTTGCGGCGATATGCGAGCAACCGGAGCAGCCGCCGCTGCATGGCGGAGGCTCGATCGACGACGCGACGGCGCGAGGAGTTTTTCGCGGCACGAGCCTGCGAATCTGAGCGACAATGCTATTGAACGGGCAGAGGTACCGGCAGAGGCCGCGCTTCCCGAGGAACATCACGCTCGTCGCCGCGAGTGCGGCGAGCCCGAATTGGAACGCATGACGCTCCCAGGCGAGGCTCAAATCGATCGGCGTGACGTCGTGCGCCGCGAGTTCGGGCATGATGAGCCAGCTTAGTGGCATCCATAGGAGGAGCAACGCGAGCACGAGCCCGCGCCCGAACCGTGCGTCGAGGCGAATCCGTGGCCGCGCGAACGGTTCGAAAATGTCTTGAATCGCGCCGATCCAATCCGCGCGTCCACTTCAAGTTGAATCGCGCCGATCCAACACATCGTCCCGCACACGAGCCCCGAGCCCGCGACCGTGATGCCGACGAGCGCTAGCCAAAAGACACCTCCGACGACGAGCCACAGCGGTCCGGGAACATGCGTTTCGACGAGTGCGAGATTAACGATTATGAAGAGCACTTGCACGAGTCGGCGACGCCTCTCGGGCGAGAGTCCGTCGGAGAGCTCCGCCGTTCGCTTCATCACAACGTCGATGATACGATAGCGCGGACGCTCGCGCGGGGACGTGGGTCACGGGGGCGGCGTCAGTACGGGGAGTGAAGATGCAGATCGCTTTACTACGGGGCGCCTTGGCCTTCGTCGCGTTGGCCGAGCTCGCATGGAGCTTTCTGTATTACTTCCGGCCCGATCTCGCCCTCGGCGCGCTCGGGCGCACGGTCATGGATCCCGTGATGGCCCGACAGTATCCGCTCTATCTCGCTTCGGCGGCCATCGCCTACGCGCTTGCCGCAAGCGATCCGCAACGGTATCGATCCGTCGTATGGATTTGTGTCGTTCAGCGTGGGGTCGAGATCGCCGCTGCGGCGATCGATTGGAGCGCTCATGCTATCGCGACCTCGTCGCTCATCAGGGTCGTGCTGATCGAAAGTGTCGTGGCACTCGCGCTCGTCATCTTGGTGCGCGGCATCGGAGCGAACGTCGAGCGTCCGGTGGCGCTCGATCCGCGAGATCGTGGCCTCGTACGGATGCTGCGCGGGTTCGGCAGCCTCGAGGTCTTTTGGTTTTTCGCTTCCACGATTTTCGTTCAACTCGGATCGCGTTTGCTTGGCTGGAAGCTGCAGGATCCGTACACGACGCAGCAACAGGGAATCGGGCTCCTGGTCATCGGGCTCGTCTGTTTACTTGCAGCCTCGAACGTGTCGCGGTATCGCCTCTTCGTCGCCGTGCCGGTCGCGAGCCAACTCATCGGTATCGCGAATGCATTCAACGAGATCCGACTCGGTTCGATCGGATGGAACGCCGCGGCCGTGCAATGGACGATCGAATCCGCCATCGTCGGCGGCTTCATCTATTTTATGCGGCATCGCATCGGCGTCGTCGAAGCGGCGCCGGCGCTCGCGGAGTAGCCGTTTATTTCCCTCGATCTCCGCTCGCGAGTAGAGCGTTCCGTAGGGCGTTCCGTAGGGCACGGTGTTGGAACTGGCGCCCGAGACGAGCGCGCCGAATGCATACCCGGAGTGTCGGATAGACCATCGCCGTACCCGCGCCGAGCGAGACGGCCGCCGCGAACCAGATCCAAAAAAACGCGTGCACGAGAAAGAACACGATCGCGCATGCCTGCAGCCACATAAGAGCCTTCAAGTTGACCCGGTGATTACGATCCGCGCTGAGGTTTCGATGGCGGACCCGGACACGCGCAAATTCACAGCGAGCACTCGTTCGCGCTACCTGGCGTCGTGCATTCGCTCGTAAACGAGCGTGTGGTAACCGGTCGGCAAGGCATCGAGCGCGGACCGACAGCGAGCTTCGCGTGGTCATTCAAGAACTGCTCGACGAGGAAGTAAATGGCTTCGAGGTCATGGTTCGCAAGGTTGCGCCGGAGATCGCGAACATCGTTGACATGACCGACCACGCGATGGGGACAAAGCCATATTACGAGCGCATCACATGAATCATAGCAGATGCAAGAAGTCCGCAGCGACACGGGCGAACCCATGAAGCTGCAGACGTTACTTAGAACGACTCCTATCCGTTAGAATTGGAACTGTAAGCCGGTCGAAAGCCCCTGGATCCGCCCGCCGGCGTAGCAGTGCGGGCCGTCGTTCGCCACCGCAGGAGTGCCCGTGCTGATGTCGAGCGTTGCCGGTGCGGACCCGTCGTGGCAATCCGTCGTCAGAGCTCGGCCGCCCGGCCCGAGCGCGAAGTGCGCCTGCGGGTGGTTGAGCACGAGACCGTAGTCGGCGTACACGGTGAGGCTTACAGTCCCCAGCCGAAATTCACGCTGTCGTTCGGGTTGACGAATTGCGTGAGGGCGAACCAGAAGCCACTACGCGAACGCTCGTCCTGAAATTTCAGTCGTGAAGGAACGCTGCGGAGCAGATCTTCATAAATCGCGCTAAACGTCGTCATTTTCGATGGCGAGTATTGGAAGCCACCCTTGACGGCGCGTTCGTCGGCGACGTCACCCTTATCGAAAGCGGGAAGATCGCTCGTGCGATTGACGTCCTTGTGTTTTTCGTACGCGGTCGTGAGGTATAGTTTACCGGTCGTGAATGCGAGACTTCCGCTATACGCACTTCCGTACGAGCCATCGTTGCACAGCGGCGGCGTCGCGCCGCTGCCGGGAACGTTTCCGCCAGCACAATCAGGCGAACCCGCAGCGACGATACCGTTGTCGTCTCCACGATTCTGCCCCGGCGAGACGAGCAGCGTGAGGTTTAATCCGTTAATCGACGGAGACTCGTACCACAATGCGTGCTCCAGGCGAGTTCCGAATTCGACGCGATTGTCACCACCCGAGTTGCTCATGATCGATTGATAATCGCCGAGTTCGGCGCTAAATGGATTCATGCGGGCGGTCGAGTTTTTATACGGCGCGTCGGTCTTGCCGATCTTGATCGCACCGACGTACTTATTCGACATGCCGATAAAACTGTTCCGCGAAACGAGCGCCGACTTTACGACGTTGCTCTGTGCCGACGTGTTGTAACCGACACCTGGGTTGGACGACACGTCGAGTTGCGTCTCGAGCTGGTACACGAAGTCGGCATTCGTCGAGACTTTCTGCTTACCGCGCACGCCGAAATTCGAGAGATTCGACGAAATTGCGGCGAGGTAACCGTTATTTCCGACGGGGCGCACGTTATTGGCCTCGGGGTACACACCGCGTAAACCCTTGGTCGTGAAATCCATCGATAGGTCGATGTTGCCGTACAGCTGGACCGTTCCACCGGTCGTCAGGAATGTCGCCCCGGGACCCTTCGGTGAGATCGTTAATACCTGCGGCGGCTTCTCCGGCTGGAAATCGACCGTCCGCCCTTGTGCGTCGACGGGTCTTCCGAAGATGTCGGTCGTTGGCGTGCCCGCTTGCGGTGCACCCGGCACCGTATCGCCGGCCGCCGGCTGACCTACCGGAGCCGAGGTTGCCACGGGCGCCGGGGCTGACGGCGGTTGCAACGCAGGCGGCGCTGCTTTCTGAGCCTTTAATTCCTTGACTTCAGCCTTGAGCGCTTCGACCTGCGCTTTGATCGCTTTGATTTGCGCCTTCGTATCGGACGCCGTATCTGCAAATGCAATGCTCGTCGTGGAAAGAACGAGAGCGAATGCAGACGCGAGCAGCTTCTTCATAGAGCCGTCCATTCACGGTAGCAACCGCGTTCGAAGTCGGTTGCGGAGGAGCGTCAATATCGTACGCATCGCCTTATGAACGAGACGATGCGTACGAAGGGTGGATCGTTACTTGGGTGACATGTAATTGAATTTTTTAAGGACCGCTTGGCCGTCGCCGCCGGCGACAAGGTCGAGGAGTTCTTTAGCCAAGGCACCATTCTTCGCGTTCTTGGTCACGCCCATGTTGTAGGTGGAGACGACGTTGAACTTATCTTCGATCGGTATGGTAATGAACTTCGAATCGTCCTTGTCCGATTCGAACGCGATCAATGAACTTCGAATCGTCCTTGTCCGATTCGAACGCGATCGCGGCATTGGCTTGACCGCCCGCGACGGCCGCGACGATATCGCTGCCCTTCTCGGCCTGAACCTTGATATTGTCGCGCACGTCTTTCACGAATTCGAAGCCATAAACGGCCGCCGCGTTTTGAATGACTTGACTCGCGAGCTTACCGACCGCCGACGCCGGCGTACCGATCGCTAGCTTGACGTCTTTGTTGCCGATATCTTTGACGGTCTTGATATTCGCCGGATTATTTTTCGGCACCAAGATAACTTCTTTGTTGCGCAGCACGGGCGTGACGTTCGAAAGCATCTGCGATTCCTTGTCCGTCGTGGAGCTTCCGACCAAAACGACGTCGGCCCGCTCTTGCTCGTCGACCATTTTTCCAATGGTCGTACCGCCAAGATAACTTGCCATGACCGTGACACCCTTATGTTTACTTTCGAATTCCTTGATGATCTCGGTGAAGGCGCCTTTGGCATTGGAGGCCACGAGCGCGACGATTTCTGTCGAAGCCGCGGCTCCCGGCTGCGGTATCGCTGCTGCCAAGAGGGCAACCGCGCTGACCGCAGCGATCTTTATAGGCATAGACAACATATTTTTCTCTTTTCGTTTAACGATGGAACGATGAGGATGAAGAACTACGAAGCCGTACTCAGACCAGCGATGATGGGCGTGCCGAGACTCTCGCGTTGCTTGAGAATATCGCGTCGGCGCATCGGTTTCAGAACGGCGATCGCGAGGATTGCCGCTACGATATTGAACGCAGCTGCAATCATCAGCGTCGCGTTCCAACTGCCCGTCGCGGTCGTAACGATGCTGGAAAGCGGTACCAGCAGAGCCGCCGTGCCCTTGGCCGTATAGAGCATACCGTAATTCGTCGTTGCAAATTTCTGGCCGTAATGGTCGCGCGTCGTCGCCGGGAATATACTATAGATCTCGCCCCAGGCGAAGAACACGCAACCGGAGAGAATGACGAACGCGATCGGTGAGGTACCAAACTTCATCAGCGCGAAGATTCCGATGCCTTCGAGCAAGAACGCAACGAACATCGTATTCTCACGTCCGACGCGGTCGGAGATATAACCCATCAAGGGGCGCGTCACCCCGTTCATCACGCGATCGATGGAAAGCGCGAACGTTAGTGCCGGCATCGTCAAGCCGAGAATCGACACCGGGATGCCGTCGATGTAGAAGTCCTTCGCGATCGGAGCGAGCTGCGCGACGGCCGTTAAGCCGCCGGTCGCCACGAGCACGAACATGACGTACATCACGTAGAAGACGGGCGACTTGAGGACTTCGGTCGGCGCGTAGTCGCGTGTTCCTTGGATGACCTTCGTCGAGGGCGGTGCTTCCGCAGGCTTCGTGGCCGGCGGCCGAACCAAGAACAGCGATGCGATAACGACCACGGCGCCCTGAATGATGCCGAACACCAAGAACGTGTGTTGGTATCCGCTCGATGCGATCATGTTGATGAGCGGCACGACCGTCAGAGCCGAACCCGCTCCGAAACCGGCAGCGGTGAGCCCGGCCGCAAGACCACGCTTGCTGCCGAACCACTTCAGTGCATTACCAACGCACGTACCGTACACCATACCGGCACCGATACCGGCAACGGCACCCGCGAGGTACAGCATGGGCAGCGTCGTCGCCGTCGAGTCTAAGAACCAGGCAAACCCGCACAACACGCCGCCGATCGCGACCATAAGACGCGGGCCATATTTATCAACGAGCAGCGCTTCAAACGGCACGAGCCACGTTTCTAAAAGAACGAAGATCGTAAACGAGACTTGGATTGCCGCGCGGCCCCAACCGTTCTGTTTGCCGATCGGGTCGACGAAGACGGTCCAACCATACTGGAGATTTGCGATCATCGCCATGCAGACGACTCCGGCGGCCAATTGAACCCACGGATTTCGAAGCGGCGACGTCGATACCGTCGCAGGTGCAGAGGTCATTTTATTGTGCCTTTCTCTGATTCGACGCCGGCTTCCGGGAAGAATCGATCAGCAAAGAATGTTCTTTCAGAGAAGCGCGAGAGGATGGGTTTCATAAGAGGCCTGCTCCTCTCGCCCAACGGTATCTCGCGCCGAGAACCGTGACCGGGGTTTCGGTATTGTACGGGTAGGCCGGGATGCCGTGATCGAAGAGATACTCGCTCGCGGCTTCGACTTCAATGTCGCCCGCGAGCGACGCGACGACGGGCTTGTTGATTCCGCGTGCGCGGAATTCCTCGACAACTTCGCTGACGAGCTTCGCAAAGACCATCGGCGGCGTGACGATCGTATGCCAGTAACCGAGGATGAGCGCGTGAATGCGATCGTCTTCGAGCCCCAGGCGGATCGTATTTTGGTACGTTCGTGGCGGCTCGCCGCCGGTAATATCGACGGGATTTCCCGACGCACCGAACGGCGGAATGAATTTCTTGAACGCCTTATCGAGGTCGTCCGGGAATTTCATGAGCGTGAGCCCGGCATCGACGCACGAATCGGAGAGCAGGACGCCGGAGCCGCCCGCGCCCGTAATGATGACGACGTTCTCACCTTTGGGCGTCGGCAAGATCGGTACGGCGCGCGCGAAGGCGAGGAGTTCGTTCAAGCCTCGCGCGCGGATCACACCGCTCTGGCGCAACACACTGTCGTACACCGCGTCGTTACCCGCGAGGGCACCCGTATGCGAACTCGCCGCCCGTGCGCCGGGTTCGGTGCGGCCAGCCTTGAGGACCATAATGGGCTTTTTTTTCGAGACGCGCTTGGCGGCGATCGAGAACGCACGTCCGTCTTTAAGATCTTCCATATGCATGGCGATCGCTTTGGTCGCGTCGTCTTGCTCGAAGAACGTCAGGAGATCGTGCTCTGCGATGTCGGACTTGTTTCCGAGCCCGACGATCGCAGAGACACCCATCTTTGCCGCACGACTGAAGCCGATAATCGCCATACCGACGCCGCCGCTCTGGGATGAGAGCGCGACACTGCCCTTGACGTCGTACGGAGTACAGAACGTCGCGCACAAATTTTTGGGCGTGTAATAGAAACCGTAAATATTCGGCCCGAGCAAACGCACGCCGTACTTTTTTCCGATTGCGACGATCTCGTCTTGACCCTCGACGTTGCCCGTTTCGGCGAAGCCCGACGGGATGAGAACGGCGCTGGGGATCTCTTTCTCACCGACTTCGGTGAGCGCCGCGGCTACGAACTTCGCGGGAATCGCAAAGATCGCGACGTCGATGACGCCTGGGACATCTTTGACGCTCGCATAGGCCTTGTAGCCGAGAATCTCGTCGGCTTTGGGGTTGATCGGATAGATCTTCCCTTTGTAGCCGCCGTTGATAAGGTTTTTCATCACCGAATTACCGATCTTGCCATCTTCAGCCGAGGCGCCGACGACCGCCACGGAATCGGGCCGCATCATCCGATTCATCTTCGCCAGGATCTCGTTGTCGGAACGCTGCTCGCGTGGCGCCGCTGCCCCGTAATCGACGAGAATACGAATGTCGACCGCCGTCGCGCCGCGCGCGGTTGCGAAGATCGGATTGAGATCGACTTCGCTGATCTCCGGGAAATCGGTGACCAGAGCCGAGACGTTTTCGATGATCGTCGCGAGGGCGTCGCGATCGACGGGTTCGGAGCCACGCACACCTTTGAGCATTTGCGCAGCCGCAATGCCGTCGAGCATCGAGAGGCCGTCTTCGTGACTCGCGGGGGCGAGACGGAAGGTTACGTCCTTAAGGACTTCGACGAGCACACCGCCGAGCCCGAAGGCGACGAGCTTTCCAAAGCTTTGATCCGTCACGGCCCCGACGATGACTTCTTGCGCGCCGGTCGGCAACATCTGTTGCACCTGCACGCCCGAAACATCGGCGTCGCTCTTATACGCCTTGGCGCTGCGGACGATTCGCTCGAAACCGGCGGGTCGGCAACATCTGTTGCACCTGCACGCCCGCAGCATCCGTGACGCCAACGATCACGCCGCCCGCTTCGGTTTTATGCAGAATGTCGGGCGAGACGATCTTGAGTACGACGGGATAGCCCATCTTCTCCGCGAGTGAGATAGCCGCGTCTGCCGTCTTACCGAGGCCTTCCTGCGGGACGGGAATACCGTACGCGTCGGCGACAATTTTCGCTTCGGGTGCGGAGAGCGCCTGACGCTTGTCGCGCCGCACGTCCTCGAGTACGCTGCGAACGGTGGCCTGATCTCTGACGGTTCGTTCGAGTAACATGATATGCTCCTACAAAACGCCGGCGGCTTGAAGTTCCGCGACGCTCGGGCCTACGTGGCCGATCTCGCGCAGGATCTCTGCAGAATGCTCGCCGAGCAACGGCGAGGCAACGATGGTGACGGGCGTGTCGGAGAGCACGAGCGGGCAGCCGACGGTCTTGAACTCGCCGCGCTCGGGATGGACGACCGTCGAAATCATGCCGCTCGCGTTGAGCGACGGATCGTCGAGGAGATCTTCGGTGCTCAAGATCGGGCCGCACGGGACGTCGATCGCGTTGAGCTTTTCGAGGACTTCGAATTTCGTGTGTTTGATCGTCCATGCTTCGACGGTTGCGAAGACCTCGTCGAGATGTTTGATTCGTGCTTCGGGCGTCGCGTAGCCGGGATCGGTGACGAGTTCTTCGCGACCGATGGTTTTCGCGAGGCCCGCCCACACCTGAGGCTGGATGATGACGTACACGTAATCGTTCGCGCCGCCGCCCTTCGTCTTAACCGCAGCACCCGGTTGCCCGCCGCCCGACGCGTTGCCCGAGCGCGGCACGTACGAACCGAAGGTCTTGTTGGGATACTCCGTGAGCGGTCCCGCGGCCAGACGCTGCTGGTCGCGAAATTTCACGCGGCAAAGGTTCAGGACTGAATCTTGCATCGCGACCTCGACGCGCTGACCGCGGCCGGTGTGCGTGCGTTGCAAGAGTGCGGCGAGGATCGCTGCGACCATGTGGATGCCGCTGCCCGAATCGCCGATCTGCGCACCCGTGCTCGTCGGCGGGCCGTCTTCCCAACCCGTCGTGCTCATCGCACCACCCATCGCTTGAGCGACGGTTTCGTACGCTTTGAAATCGACGTACGCGCCCGGGCCGAAGCCTTTAATCGACGCGTAGATGATCTTCGGATTGAGTTCGTGGATCGCTTCCCACGTGAAGCCCTGACGATCGAGCGCGCCCGGCCCGAAATTCTCCACGAGAACGTCGCAGTGACGGATCAGTTTGCGGAAAATTTCTTTGCCGTCTTCGGACTTCGTGTTGAGCGTGATGCTGCGTTTATTGCAGTTGAGCATCGTGAAATACAAACTATCGACGTCGGGTTTGTCGCCCAACTGTCCGCGCGTGATGTCGCCGCGGCCGGGCAGTTCGACCTTGATGACGTCCGCACCGAGCCACCCAAGGATCTGCGTACACGATGGGCCGGCCTGGACGTGCGTCATGTCCAGAATACGCACGCCGTCGAGGGCGGGCCGGACGGATTTTTCGTTTTGCTTCTCAGTCATCGTCTGATTATTCGCTATTTGTACATCGTTTGATTTTCGGTGCCGGGCGCGTACGCATCGGGATCGAGCCAGACGTTGATGACTGCACAGGTTCCCGATTCGCGCGCGCGCTGTAGGGCGGGCGCGATCTGCGCGGGATCGCGCACGGCCTCGCCGTAGACGCCGAGCATGTCGGCGAATTTCTCGAAGTTGACGTCACCGAGATAATTGCCGACGTTGCCGCGCTCTTTGCCATACTTCGCGACCTGTCCGAAGCGGATTTGATTCATGTATGAATTGTTGCCGACGATCGCGATGTAGGGTGCCTTCTCGCGGATCGACGTCTGCATGTCGAAAGCGGTCATCGCGAACGATCCATCACCGAAGAGCGTGACGACCTCGCGCTCGGGATGCACGATCTTGGCTGCGAGCGCGAAACCCGTTCCGACGCCGAGCGTTCCGAGGGGACCCGGATCCATCCACAGGCCTGGTCCCTTCGGGCGCACGACGTTGCCCGCGAAGGTGACGACATCGCCGCCGTCTCCAATGAAGATCGAATTATCGGTTAAGAACCGATCGATCTCGTGGGCCAGGCGATACGGGTGGATGAGAGCCGAGTCGTTGAGGAGCTTCGGCATGCGGGAGTCCACGGCCGCGGTTTCTTTCGCACGCAACTCCGCAAGCCACGGATCGCGCGCGCGGGCACCCGTGCCGACGGTGCGCCCGCTCGTGGCTTGCAACACGGCGCTAAGGATCGTGCCGACGTCGCCGACGAGACCCAGTTGGATGTCGCGGTTGCGGCCGACGTTTGCGTAGCCCATGTCGATCTGCACGACGATCGGCGCCTTGAGGCTCTTGCCGTACCCGAGGCGGAAGTCGAAGGGTGTTCCAACGACGATCGTGAGGTCGGAATCTTTGAACGCGTCGCGACGCGTGAGTTGCAAGGCGAGCGGATGATCCGGGCCGAGCGTACCGCGAGCGGCACCGTTCATATACGTCGGGATGTTCTTGGTCGACGCGCGATAACGTCCCGGCGTCGGAATGACGGCTTTCGAGACATCGACCTTATCGTCGAGCACGTCGCGCGGAATTTCGAGAAACGACGGGCCGAAATTTCCATTGAACGATTCGCGCGCCGCCATCGCGATAAAATCCGCGCAGCGCGCCGTGGTCGGCACGCTCGAAGCGAACTTCGTAATGCCTTTCATGATGTCGACGTGCGGCAGATTCTGCAAACCGAGCATGTGGTGTTGCGCGCCCGCGGTCTGGCCGCCGATGAGCAACATCGGACTCTCCGCACGAAACGCATTCGCAACGCCGGTCACGGCATTGGTCGTACCCGGGGGACCCCGCCGTGACGACGGCGCAACCGAGGCCGCCGGTCATGCGCGCGTAGCCGTCGGCCGCGTGCGCCGCGACCTGCTCGTGCCGCGTGTCGACGATACGGATGCCTTCGTCGATGCAGCCGTCATAAATGTCGATGATGTGGCCACCGCACAACGTGAAGATCGTGTCGACGCCTTCATTTTTTAGCGCCTTTGCAACGAGATGACCACCACTAATTTTCTCCGGCGCGATGCCATCGATCGGGGGAAGCGGATGCGGGGTTGGGGCGATAATCGCCATGAGAACTCCTTCGGTACGTACGTCTGAGCTCGGAGAATTAAAGTGCGACGGCGACGCGATCGAGCGCGCGCGCGATCAGGGTTGGAATTTCGCTCGGGCGATCCGCGACCGGCACGCCGCTGGCGGCAAAAGCCGCGAGTTTACTTTGCGGCGTGCCGCGGCAAAAGTCGCGAGTTTACTTTGCGGTGTGCCGGCCGATCCCGAGATGATCGCACCCGCATGGCCGAGACGCTTGCCGGCGGGCGCGGAGCGCCCGACGACGCGTCGATGAAAGCCGCGGCGTCTTCTTCATCCGTGCCGCCGATCTCACCGCACACCACGACGGCCGCGGTTTGCTCGTCCTCTGCGAAGAGGCGCAGACAATCGACGAACGTGGTGCCGGTAATGGGATCGCCACCGATGCCGACGCACGTCGATTGACCCAAACCCGCTTTGGTGAGCGCGTCGACGATCTCGTACGTGAGCGTGCCGGAACGCGAGATCACGCCGATCCCTCCGGGCTTGAAAATGTGGCCGGGCATGATGCCGACCAGCGCCTCACCCGGTGTCACGATGCCGGGACAATTCGGTCCGATGATATTCCGGCGTCGTGCGCTTCGAGCAACGCGTCGGCCGCCGCGTATGGCGGCACGAAGATCGCGGTGTGCGTCGCGCCCGTCGCAGCGACGGCATCGCGCACGGTATCGAAGGCGGGAACGCCGTCCGCGACGAGCGCGCCGCGTTTCCCGGGCGTGACCCCGGCCACGACGTTGGTGCCGTACGCGCGCATCCGCTGCGTGTGAAAGAGTCCTTCGCGTCCGGTGATGCCCTGGACGACGACGCGGGACATAGCATCGATCAAGATCGCCATCGTCGCTACGCTCCCGCGAAAGCGACGGCGCGCTGCGCGCCTTCGTCTACGGTCTCGACCGGATTCATGCCTTGTGCGACCTGATCGCCGCGCGTTATGCCGCCAAAAATATTGATGAACATCGCTTTCACGCGCGGATCGAAAACGACAAGATGATAGCTTTTTTTCACCAGATCTGCCTTCGCACCGCCGCCGATGTCCAGAAAGTTTGCAGCTTCGCCGCCCGCGATCTTGATCGCGTCCATCGTGCCCATACCGAGCCCCGCGCCATTTGCGATGACGCCGATCGAGCCGCCGAGACGCGCATAATTCGAACTGCCCAGACCAATGGCGAGCGCTGCGCGCTGATCTTCGTCGGCAGCCGTTTCCGTGTTCCAAGATGCGAATTCGGGGTGGCGTGCGAGGCCGCTATCGTCCAGTTCGACTTTCGCATCGGATGCGTAGACGTCCCCGTCGACCGTCAACACGAGCGGATTGATCTCGACCAGCGTCGCGCCGTAGGTCATAAACACGCCGTACAGCGCGGAGACGATCGTTGCGAAACTCTTATGAAAACCGGCCGGCAGATTCGCGCGAAACGCGAGCTGTCGCGCGACGAACGGTGAGAAGCCAACGTTGGTATCGATCCACGCTTTGGCGATCGCGTGCGGTCGGTGCTTCGCGACTTCTTCAACGTCCATGCCGCCTTCGGCGGACACGATGACGACGGGCCGTTTGGCGGCGCGATCGAGAGCTTACGTTCGACCAGCAGCGACGTGACGCGTTCCCCGGCCTTGCCGCGACCGCCGGCGAGGACTTGGCTTTTGAGGACCCACGAACCCGGATTCTGACGGACAAAATCCGAGGCGGCGCCCGCGGTCGTCACATACGTTCCGGGCGGCACCGCAATGCCGGCGCGACGGAACAGCTCTTTTCCCTGGTATTCCAGAAGTTTCAAAGTCGTCCCCGCTCGTGTCAAGGTCGCTTCAGACGCGTCATTCTGTATTTGGCATACCAGACACGTGTTGAATGTTGACGACGATACTCTAGCCCTCCACCAAAGTAAAGGAGTTCCGGGAACTTTTTTTCATCGGCAAAAACACGAAATTAAACGCACTAATGGCGTTCTCCATCTAGCTATTTAAGATAGACCGCGTTTTGATCGACGTGTTTTGCGAGATCGAGTGCGTGCTCGCGCACGAGCCGCTCGGCGAGATCGGCGTCCCGAGCTTCGAGTGCCTCGATGATTTCCATGTGATGCATGATGGAGCGCTCGAAGCGGCGATCTTCGGTGATCGTTCGGTGCCGAATGGCGCGCATGTGAACGAAGAGCGTCTTCGCTGTTTCAAACAGCGTTGCGCACTGCGAGAGCTCGAGGATGCGCTGGTGAAAAGCGAGGTTCGAGTCGGAATACTCGTCGATATGTGTCTCGACGCCGTCGCCACCAGAAAACGTCGCGAAGATCTCGCGCAACGACGCGATCGCCGCATCGCTCGCGCGCTCCACCACCAGTCGTGCGGCAAAGCTCTCGAGCGCCGCCCACACGGTAATGACATCGATGATTTCGGCTTTTGTTTTGCGCACCACGAAGACACCGCGACGCGGAATATTCTTGACGATCCCATCGTTTTCGAGACGCAGCAGCGCCTCTCGGATCGGCGTGCGGCTCACGCCAAGTTCCTGTGCGAGATGGCGCTCGTCGAGACGAATTTCGTCGTTCGAGTCGTAAATGTGCATGTTCGCGATCGCATCTCGAAGCGCTTCGTAGGCCTTGAGGCGGAAGCTAAAATCCGTTTCGAGCGGTGCGATGCGCAGCGGGCCGCCGTTCACGCGCTTTGTCCCGCGATCGTCAGAGCGGCGTTCCCCGCGGCGCGCGTATCCGCGCCGAGAAAAATGTTGCGAAGCGTACCGATTTCCTCGATGCACACCTCGATCGTGCTGCCGGGCTTCATCTTTCCGACTCCCACCGACGTCCCGCATGCGATGATGTCGCCTGGCACGAGCGTCATGTCGGCGGAAATGAGGCGAACGATATCGACCGGTTGGATCGTCATGTCGGTCACCGGCATGCACTGACGTTCCGTACCGTCCAAAAAGGTACGAATGACGAGCGATTCGACTTCGATGCCGGTCGCAATCGCCGGTCCGAAGACGCCGAATCCGTCGAAACTCTTGGCGCGCGACCACTGCGCGAATGACGGATCGGCCTCGAGGAGATCGATCGCCGTCACATCGTTGACACACGTATATCCGAAGATCGCAGCGGCCGATTCAGCTGCGTCCGCATTCGAGCAGCGTTTTCCGATGACGATGCCGAGCTCACCCTCGAAGGCGATACGGCCCACGTATGATGCCGGTGCGTGAATGGATTCGCCGGTCGAGAGAAACGAACTCGGAGCTTTGAAAAAATAGAGCGGATGCGTTGGACGGGCGAGTCCGAGTTTCGCCGCGAGCGCGCCGAAGTTGTTCCACAGACCGATCATTTTGGTTGGAACGCACGGCGTCAATAGCCGCACGTCGGCCGCCGCGAACGTATCGCCCGTGGGCCGAGCAGAGCCATCGAACATGTCGCCGGAGAAAGCGACGATCATCTCGCCCTCGAGCCTTCCGAAGCCGTTCTCGCCCGCCCGTGCGAAACGCACCCACCGTAAGCCTTCCATCACGCACCCACGACGAGCTCACGCGCGCGCAAACGGTCGCCCGCAGCGCGCTGCGTCGTCGCGTCGAGCAATTTCGTCAACGCGTAGACATGGCGAGTGGCGGCTACCGGCAAATCTAACAGATCGCCGATCTCGACAACCGCACCGACGATACAGTCGATTTCGAGCGCCCGGCCCGCTTCGATATCTTGCAGCGTCGATGTTTTATGGGCGCCGACACGGCGCGCTCCGTCGATGCGCTTATCGATAGAAATATCGAGGTGGACGCCCAGACGTCGTGCGATCGCGTACGATTCTTCCATCATCTCGCGTAGGAGCGGCTCGACGAGCCGGTCCGTGGCCATGTCTTCCAGCGTCGCGCGCGTCAGAGCACTGATCGGGTTCAAGCACACGTTTCCGAGGAGCTTGATCCACACGTCGCGTCGGAGATCGGTCTCGATGGGTGCCTTCAAGCCGCCCTCGACCAACGCTGCCGAGATTTTCTGTAGCTCGGGCGTCACTTCGCCGTTTGGATGCCCGAGCGAGAAGCGCGTGCCTTCGATGTGTTTGATCACGCCTGGTTCGAGGATCTCCGTCGAACAATAGACGGCGCACCCGATAACGCGCTTCGAATCGAACGCTTTCGCGAGTAAACCACCGGGATCGACGGTTTGCAGAACCGTTCCCTCGAGCTGCCCGCCGTGTTCTTGAAAATACCACCACGGCACGCCGTTTTGCATCGCAATGACCTGCGTATTCGGCCCCATGCACGCAGCCATCGCCGGCAGCATCGCTGCGATCTGATGTGCTTTGAGCGCGATGATGAGGCAATCGACGGGTCCGATTTCGGAGCAGTCATCGGTTGCGGCCGGATGCGCGTGAAAATCTCCGCGCGCGCTGATCACCGAGACCCCGCGTTCCTGCATCGCACGCAGGTGGGGGCCGCGGGCGACCAAGGTCACGTCCGAACCTGCTCGCGCGAGTGCCGCCCCGACGTACGCTCCGATGGCTCCAGCGCCGATTATTGCAAATCGCATGTAAGGGCAACTCCTATTAGGGCAAAGGAGCACTTCATGAGATGGTTCCTAGGATACATCCTTCTCAATCGTGGATGGTGAGTATCGCCCCTAGCGCCTCGGAACGCAAATTCTCTAGCTTGATGAGGCGGTTTACGTCGCCTATGCCGACCGAGGCAGCTGCGACTCGTTCCATGCAGAGAGGCTCGTCGCGGCCATTCAGGCGCCGGGATCCGCGCCGCATCATACGACCGAATGTAGGAAATTCGTTATCCACTACGGGATTTGCAGGGGATACGGCATCCTAAGTACTTGACGGCATTGTTGTCGTTGCTTAGTATAGCGGCGAAATGGCATCGCGTGCGGTTGCAAGCAAAACCCCAAGCTTGCGCGGCCAGCTGGAGCGGCCTCGGTCCTTGCGGGAGCAAGTCTACCAACGCCTCCGTGCGGCAATTCTTTCGGGCGAACTCGCCCCTGGCGCGCCCGTCATCGAAGCCGAGATCGCCGCGAAGCTCGGGGCGAGCCGCACGCCCGTTCGCGAAGCGTTGCGGCGCTTGGAGACCGAAGGGATGCTCGAACCGCGCGGCGCTCGCGGGAGCGTCGTACGCGAACTCAAACGCGACGAGGTCGAATGCATCTTCGAAATTCGCGAAGCCCTCGAAACACTGGCGGCTCGCCGTGCGTCGCGACGCATGAACGATCGCGATCTCACCGAGTTCGCGCGGATTGTCGAGCATATGCAAAAAAGCGTCGACGATCCGAGGGAGATGGAACGCCTCGATACGCGCTTTCACGATCGCATTCTCGCCCTTGCCGAAGGCCAACGGCTCAAACGCATGCTCGGCGATTTACGCGCCGACATCTCACCATGGCGCTCCATCGCCCTCGCGACAGCCGCACGACGTCAAGCCTCAGCCGAGGAACACGCCGCAATCCTCGTTGCCTTACGCGCCAAAGACGAGCGCGCCATCGTCACGACGATGGCGGATCACATCGTG
>ENA-OBIO01000189-OBIO01000189.1-metagenomes-genome-assembly--contig:-NODE-189-length-38838-cov-26.8716_pt1 | contig 38838 bp, 38 predicted proteins | sample MGYA00153383_OBIO01 | MGnify analysis MGYA00153383 | reverse complement strand
GCTTTCGCGCTGCTGCAAGGTTGCTGTCATGGTTTTATGATTGCTTTATTTGGTTTTCAATGTTCGTGACGGCTTTGTGTTCCGCCATGTAAATAACATAAACCTTTTATTTCAGTTTGTAAAGGGGTTTTAACAACAGATTAACTTATGAGACAAATAAGCTTAAGCTATCAATATTCAGAATGCTGGATAAATGGGCAAGAATGTACAACAAAGTAGGGAAAGCCTGGAAGCCGATCGCCTTCAGGCATGGAAATATTAAGATACAGACTTTTGCTGGCTGGGGATCATTATGAGAGCCCAATAGGGAACTGCTGCGGGATCGACATCTGCGATCGCCCGAATTCGCTGATTTGGCATTGTGGCGCGTTCTATATATAAAGCTCGATCGAACTGTCCCAACTCAATCAACACATCTCGGACTTTCGCAAAGTGTCGGCCCAGCTTAATAATCACAGCAGCATCAACTAGCGCCAGTCGATCGCGCAAAACAGAGGCATCCAGCGTCGCAGGCATAATACTCAACACATCGTTACGATAAGTCAGCGGCACTCCCAAAGCCGCCGCACTCGCCATTGTCGAAGAAATTCCCGGCACAACGACCGTGGTAAATTTTCCTGATAAACGGTTGAATAGATACATAAAAGTGCCGTAGAGAAAAGGTTCGCCCTCACACAACACAGCCACATCCCGTCCTTCACCCAGATGAGCGGCAATTTTTTCGGCGGCAATATCATAATAAGGTTGGGATGATCGCGTTGGACTAAAAGGCAACGGCATCGGAATCTCAATTTGTTCTGGGCGCAGGTAATCCGCGACGATCGCCCGGGCGAGCACCTTACCATTTTCCATCGCTGGATAGGCAATCACCGGTACTGATTGCAAAATCCGATAAGCCTTCAAAGTGATCAACTCAGGATCGCCAGGCCCGATGCCCAATCCATACAATTTACCAGTAGTCTTAGTCATAATTCGTCCTTTTTCGCTAACGCATTCACGGCCGCCGTTGCCATTGCACTGCCACCGCGCCGCCCGTGTACTGTAATAAATGGCACACCCCGACTGTTCTCCGCGAGTTCCGCTTTGGATTCAGCCGCCCCCACAAATCCTACCGGGAAACCCAGAATTAAGGCCGGTTTTGGGGCTCCATCATCTAACATTTCCAGCAGTCGGAACAAAGCAGTCGGGGCATTGCCGATCGCCACAACCGCACCTTCCAAATCATTTAGCCACAAATCAAGGGCTGCTGCCGATCGAGTATTTCCGATTTTTAGCGCCAATTCGGGGATTTCGGGATGCCAGAGGGTGCAAATCACTGGATTGTCGGCGGGAAGACGTTTGCGAGTGATGCCTTCAGCTACCATCCGGGAATCGCAGAGGATGGGCGCGCCGGCGACGAGGGCATTGTATCCAGCGGTGGCTGCACCAGGGGAGGCTGCTAAATCTGCGACAATATCGGTCATGCCGCAACTGTGAATGAGGCGCACTGCGACGGATTCTAAGTCAGGTGGCAGTTTTGACAAGTCTGCTTCGGCGCGAATGGTGGCGAAGGATTTGGTGTAGATTTCTGTTCCGTCTTTAATATAATCAAGCATTTGTTATTGGGTAATTAGTAATTGGTAATTGGTAATTGTCAATTGTTTAACGATTGTTTCAATTGGTCGATCGCACTTCGATCTACAAATTCGCCCAATGATTCGTCGGGCGATCGCCATCGTTGATATATTTCCAGCAATTTGTTTGTAAAACTTGCAATCTCTGCAACTCTCACACCCTGAAAAATTGGCCGCCCCAGAGGTGAATCTGTTTTACCTGCGTAAATGTCATAACCTGGAACGATCTCATTTCCTTCTTTTATCTGAATTCCGACTAGCGTAATATCAATTGGAGAATGTTGGGCGCAGGATTTTTTGCAACCGCTGAAATGGATGTTGATTGGGCGATCTATCTGCAATTTTTCGGCTAAAACTTTCACCATTTCTATGGCATGACTTTGGGTATCAGTCATCGCCGAAGCACAACCGGTGCTACCGGCACAAGCAACTAAACATGAGTCTAAATTGGTTGTTGACCAATGGAATCCGCGATCGGCTAATTGTTGTTTGACTTCAAATAACTGGGAATTGGGGATATCAGAAATTAACAGATTCTGCCAAGGCGTGAGTCTTAGAGTACCTCGGGCAAAGGTTTGGGCTAAATTTGCTAAATCTCGCAATTGATGAGATTTTAGTCTACCTAGTGGCAGTGCAATTCCGATGTAGGAGAAACCGGATTGTTGTTGGGGATGAATACCGAGATGTTTGTGATTGGGGATGGATTTTTCAGAGGTCGCGATCGGGCTTCGCTGTAACGAAAACGGCAAATTATTCTCGACTCGTTCGAGATAACTTTCAACGCCCCAGTCTGCTAGCAGGTGACGTAAACGCGGTTTTTTCCCTTCAATTCGAGGCTTACTTTGAGTATATTCAAGATAGACACTAGCGAGGGCTGCTAATACTAAAATACATTGCGATTCTTGAATGACAATTCCTGTAGCGCTATTTAAATGCAGCCGTAATACGATTTCAGAATCGGCAGATTTCCCGGCTGCTAATAAAATATCGTTGCGAATAGCCCGGATTGAAACTGATTCTCCGCCGTCAAAACCCACACTAAATTTAGGCGAAAGTTCCGATAATTCAGGATGAGTTTGGAGGTAATCATCCCAGGCGGTAACTAGGGGGCGAGTATCGAGTAATTGTTCGCGATCGATCCCTGCTGTCGGGCTTGCCATAATATTGCGAATCTGGTCAACTTCAACGTGGCGAGACGCGAGTCCCAATTCCTGCAAATCGTGCCAAACTTTGGGGGAAACCGCCGAGTTTAAGTCTCGGATTTGTAAATTAGCGCGGTTTGTTACTTGCACATAGCCAGTGCTGTAATTATCGACTAAATCGGCGATCGCCCCACACTGCGGTACATTTAAAATTCCCCCCGGAATCCGCATCCTCGATAATATTCCGTCTCGGGCGCGGGAACCGGAGAATAGGCCCGGACAAGTCGGTAATTCACTCAAACTTAACAAAGAAACTCCTCCCCGTGCGACGCAGGGAATGTAAAGTAAACCTCCTGAAATCGGCATTCTGGCTTTGACAGTTGCGGCACAGCGCCGGAATTACACCGGACTTTCCCGCTTTCAGGTTTTATAAAGATATCACAATTGGGTTCACAAAAACCTAAACTATTAACTTTGTTAACAAATTCCCGCTTTCATAATTGCCTTTAATAATGAAAAATAGCGGACTGTTTATTCTCGATCAGTAGGGTAATTAAAACAAAAACAAATAAATGAAAAAACCAAACTGCCAACAGGTAAATTTTCTCCAAACATTGTATCCTAAAGCATATGTTTCCCAAAGTAAGATCAATGAATGAACCAGTAGAAAAGTTGCCGCCAGTCGTTGCGGATTCTCTCAAACGCTTTACAGCCGCTAAATTCGGCATCAAGCCTCAAACGCTTCAGATTGCTGACGTAAAACAGGGAGGGTGGAGTGACGGTTGTCTAGGTCTGTCAGAGGAAGAAGCTTGTACAATGGCTCTCGTATCTGGTTGGATTGTGACACTCACGAATGAGCAGTATTGCTGGGTCTATCACACCGCAGGAGTGGGTAACTTTCGCTTGAATAGGGGTGTTAGCAATGTTCCCGACAACTTTTCTAATCTTTGAAATTGCAGTTTAGCGTGTATCCAACCTTCACGGCTTTACACACCAGAACAAGCCAGGCGCAACCCAATTGATACCCAATCCCTCTCGTCTGATCCGCGGTTTGAGTCTAACTTGATTGCCCGACGAGATGCAGAACGACAGTCGAATAGATTCATGGCAAAACTCCCTCCACGCACAACCCGTGCTTCGGGATCTCCGGTTGAACGATGCTCTCTGCTATCCTGGTAAAAAAATTCGTCAAATAATAGATGAATCCGATCGTCTGGCTCAGTTTCCCAAATATTGCCCTCGTTTGGTGCGCCGTCATAGCCAAAGTGCCAAGGGTCAGCACACCACTCCCAGACATTGCCGTGCATATCATATAGCCCAAAGGCGTTGGGCGGAAACTGGTCAACCGCTGTTGTCTGAGAGCGCCAAGGATCTAAATCCGGTCTACGAGCGAGCCAACGCGGAGTGCGTTTCCGAGTCTTCAGAGGCTTTTTATCAGACCAAACTAAACGATCGATGTGGTTTGCAAAGTTCGTATTGTAGGCGTCTCCCCAACAGAAGTGAGTCCTTGTTCCCGCACGGCAAGCAAATTCCCATTCCGCTTCTGATGGAAATCGATACTGCTTCCCACTATGGGCCGACAGTCGCGCATATACCTCTTCAGCCTGCTGCCAAGAAACTGTATCTACAGGATGTTTTGCTCCTTTAAAGTAAGACGGGTCAGGATTAAGTGGTTTGTTCACTTGCGGGAGTGCTACTATAGCTTGCCATTGCGTCTGCGTGACAGGATGCTTACCCAGAAAAAAGGCTGGAACCGTTACCCGATGTTGAGGCAACTCCGCAGTCTCTGGCTTGGGAATGTAGCCTGCGGGAAATCCGCCAGCTTTGCAACCTTCGGTTTCGGAGGCACCCATTAGAAACGTTCCACTAGGAATAGAAATCATGTCTAACCCAACACCATTGCCCAAAGCTTCCACAAAAAATTGAGCGTAGCGTTGCTGTCGGCTGACTTGCCCTCGAACATCGACAGTCACTGTTTCAAAATTGAAAACGGAGAGAACAATTTTTGAACTCATAATGAACGAGTAAGGTTGGGTTTACTGTTTAATTTAATTACTGGTTTGTACAATTATGAACTTCGGCATGGCTCAGTTAAAAAAATAACCAATGATGATGATTGAGCGGTAGCGATCGCCTACACTTAGTTAAGCGACCAACCGATTTTTAAATTTCCCTATTCTAGATTTTTTGAGCTTGAAGAACAGCACAATTATAGGCAATGGCTATCAGTAATATCAAGCTGCACCTGCGTAAGTCCTATTCATGCTCAAGATTAGAAAAAATTTCAGGAGTAGCGACGATGGTAGACAAATGGCTTTCGGTGGTGGGAATTGGCGAAGACGGATTATCGGGATTAAGCCCGATCGCCCGATCGCTAGTCGATCAATCCCAAATCATTGTCGGCGGTGCCCGTCACCTAGCCATGTTACCAACCGACGACACCCGCGAAAAATTAGTTTGGGCTTCACCACTACAAACAACAGTTGACAGTATCATCAGCCGTCGCCCAGAGTCTGTTTGCGTGTTCGCCAGCGGCGATCCGATGTGTCACGGGATTGGTGTCACTTTGTCGCGCCGGATTCCCATTTCAGAAATGACGATAATTCCCGCAGCATCGGCTTTTAGCCTGATTTGTGCGCGTCTGGGTTGGGCTTTGGCGGAGGTTGAGACTTTCAGTTTGACCAATCGCCCGATCGCCTCGATCGCACTTGGCTTGTATCCCGGCGCGCGGTTGCTGGTGTTGAGTGCCGATCGGCATACGCCCGATCTTGTGGCCAAAATGTTGACGCAGCGAGGGTTTGGCAGCAGTTTGATGACTGTGTTCGAGCGGATGTCCGGGGATGCGGAACGGCGGATTGAGGGGGTTGCAGCAGCCTGGAATGAATCGGATTTGGCGGATTTGAATGCGATCGCGATCGAAGTTACAGCCGATCGCGAAACTGTGATTTTTCCTCGCACTGCGGGTTTGCCAGATAGTGCCTATCTGCACGACGGACAACTTACCAAACGGGAGATTCGAGCCGTTACTCTGTCAACGTTAGCACCGATTCCGTCCCAGTTGCTGTGGGATGTGGGCGCGGGTTGTGGCTCGATCGCGATCGAATGGATGCGGAGTCATCGGGGTTGTCGGGCGATCGCGATCGAGCGCCATTCAACTCGACTGCAATACATCGCTGAAAATGCCTCTAATTTAGGCGTTCCCGAACTCAAAATCATCGCGGGAGAAGCGCCATCAGCTTTGACAAATTTGCCTCAACCAGACGCTATTTTCATCGGCGGCGGTGTCACCGCAGAATCTTTGTTAGAAACCTGTTGGAATGCCTTGGGTGAAGGTGGCCGATTAGTGGTTAATGCGGTGACGATTGAGAGCGAATTGAAAGTTTTGCAATGGCATTCTTTGCACGGCGGGGAATTAATTAGAATTGGGATTCAGCGGGTTGGGGCGATCGGTTCTTTTCAGGGTTGGAAACCGCTTGCACCGGTGACTCAGTGGGCGGTTGTTAAGGGGTAATATTAATTCTGATTTGGATCGGATTGATTTAACCACAGAGTATGCAGAGATCGCAGAGGAAGAGATCAGAGAGATAAATCATTCGGGATTACTCGATCGCAATCGAAATGACTACTAGCTCTGTGACTCGGTGCATGGGCTTCGTTAGTTTTTCAGTTGTAATAAATTCTTCAGCATAGACGGAAAGTGCGGCCGCAATATGCATTACATCCATTGCGGCTAATCCATAAGTACGAGCAATGCGATCGCCATTTTTCAAAATGTTTTCTAAATCGGTTGCCCAAACCGTTACTGAACTAAAGAAGGCTTCGTAGAATTCTGCTTCTTCGAGTTGTTTGTTATAAAGTGCTTTGGGCAGAGTTTCTAGTTGAACGAACCCACTGGTAGCAAATTGTCGGGTGTCATCGTCTAAGATTTGAGCGGCACGAATGCTGATGGAAGGTTCGCCCCGAAATGCACTAATTAAAACTAAAACACCTGAATCCAGATAAGTTAGTTTACCAGACACCGTAGCCACCTCGACGATCGGCAATTTCTTGCTCTAACTCCACTTCATTGAGGAGTTTCATACCGTTGGCGATCGCCCGTTGGCGAAGTTTCCATAGGGTTTGACCGAGTTGTGTTTTGGGGGTAAATTCAGGTGAAGATTTGAGCGCTAGAGCTTGAGTAAACTGAAGGACTTTTGCACGATCGGCGGGGGCAAGTTCGCGCCAGTATTGTAGGAGAATTTGTTCGGGAGGCATGGGATTTTTTTTGCCGTAACTCTATAATTTATTTTAATCTTTTTGCTAACAATTGCCAACCAAGCTTACCCAGCCTTTTCAACTTCCGCCAAATGCCAGAATATCATGCCATTTTCAGTATGACTGAGCAAAATACCTAAATCTTCCAAGCTTTCTAGACAGTCGAGAATCACTTTTTGTTTGCGATTTGCACCTTTAAAATGGGCAGTAACTTGGGCCGCTGTCCATTCGCCGCTTTGGGTGCGGAATAAGTCGCGGATGGCGGAAAGTTGCTCTTTGAGGGTTTTGGGGAAGGGTTGTTGTTTCGTGGTGCAGGAGGGTTTTGGTGGTGATATCAATTCCGGCTGCGCCGGAATAATATAGAGGAGACGGCAGTGCCGTGTCCCTACCGCGATCAATTGTAGGGACACGGCACTGCCGTCTCCTCCTTCTTCTCCTCCGTTTATATCATTCCGATGCAAACGGATTTGATATGATACTGCGATCGGTGGGTAAAGATTATATGCAGCAGGAACCTAAAAAAAATAGGTTGGGTTTAACACAAGTAAACCCAACCTATTAATTAAATGAGACTTAAGAATTTAGCCTTGATTTACAACTGTCGGCTTCAAACTTTCCTCGTTAGATCGATCAACAAAGCTTTGACTTACCGCAGATTCCTGAATCGGTTTCCGCGCTTCGATTAAAGCCAGAGCTTTGGTGACGCCTTCAGGTAAAATCACGACCAAACTGCCAGCCGGAGCTCCATCTAAAGCCTTGTTAACGGCGGTTGTTTCGTCGAGAATCAACTCGTATTCAAGTTTAGATTTATCCGGGGTTCGTGCAGAAATCGCCTCTGCAATCCCTTGACAAATTAACTTTGCTACCACACCGGGTTCTCGCCCGCGCCTGTCAACATCTTCTTTGACAATAATTCGATCGAACATTTCGGCCGAAAGTCTGCCCAGCGTAACAAAATCTTCATCTCGCCGGTCTCCCGGGGCGCCAACTACCCCGATCCGCAGTCCCGGCCAATTCAGCACGAAACTGCCTAAAGCTTTGTAGCTGTGGGGGTTGTGGGCGTAGTCGAGCAAAGCGTGATAGCTGCCCAAATTAAACAAATTCATTCTTCCGGGAGTTTGGTCAACCGATGCTTGGAAGCTGGACAAAGCCGATCGAATATCTTCTATTTTCAATCCTTGGGCAAAAGCCGCCAAACAAGCTGCTAAAGCATTGGCAATCATAAACGGCGCGCGCCCGCCCATCGTCAGCGGCACGTTAATCGCCTGTTCGATTCTCAGCGTCCAATCGCCTTTCAAGATCGACAAATACCCATTTTCGTATATTGCGGCTAGCCCCCCCGCAGCGGTATGTCTGGCAACCAGTTCGTTATCCGGGTTCATCGAAAAATATGCAATTTGAGCCTTGACACGCTGCGCCATTTGTGCAACTAGCGGGTCGTCTGCATTCAAAACTGCGTAGCCTTTGGGCATTACCGACTCGACGAGGACGCTCTTGAGTTTGGCTAGTTGTTCCACGGTGTCGATGTCGCCAATGCCCAAGTGGTCGGCCGCGACGTTCAAGACGACGCCGACATCGCACTGGTCGAATCCCAAGCCCGATCGCAAAATTCCGCCTCTAGCCGTTTCCAGCACGGCCACTTCCACCGTCGGATCGGACAAAATCAACTGAGCACTCTGCGGCCCGGTATTATCTCCGCTTTCGACCAAATATTCACCGATGTAAGTGCCATCGGTAGTTGTGTAACCAGTAACCTGACCGGTCTGCTTGACAATGTGGGCCAGTAGGCGAGTAGTCGTAGTTTTGCCGTTGGTTCCGGTTACGGCTAAAATCGGCACTCGGCTGGGTTGAGGCGAGGGGAATAGCATATCGAAGACTGCGCCGGCGACGTTGCGGGGCAAACCTTGACTCGGCGCGACGTGCATTCTGAAACCCGGTGCTGCGTTGACTTCGACGATGACGCCGTTCGTATCGCGCAATGGTTTCGAGATATCGGAAGTTACTACGTCAATGCCGGCGATGTCTAAACCGATGATTTTGGCGACTCTGGAAAATAGCCAGATGTTTTCGGGGTGGATTTCGTCGGTACGATCGACTGCAATGCCACCTGTACTCAAGTTTGCCGTCGCGCGCAAGAATACTCTTTTGCCGGCCGGCAATACCGAGTCCATCGCGTAGCCTTGTTTTTGCAGCAAATCCAGGGTCAATTTGTCGATCGTAATTCGGGTGAGCACGTTGTCGTGTCCGTCTCCCCGCTGCGGATCGCGGTTTACTTCTTCAACGAGCTGTTCTACTGTAGATTTGCCATCTCCCACGACGTTAGCGGGGACTCGTTCTGCGACTGCTACGACTTGTCCGTTGACTACTAATACTCTGTGGTCGCGCCCGGTGTAGTAGCGCTCGACAATCACGTTTTTGGTTTTCGATGCTGCGCTGGCTAAGTCGTAGGCTTCTTCTGCTACTTCCCAGGAATTGATGTCGATCGTAATGCCGCGGCCGTGGTTGCCGTCTAGAGGCTTGAGGACGATCGGATAACCGCCGACATCTTCGATCGCCCCGCGCAGTTCGTCCAAATAATTGATCACCGTTCCTCTGGGAACCGGCACGCCGGCAGCGCCGAGGATATTTTTGGTACCTTCCTTGTCGCAGGCTAGTTCTACCCCCAAAACTCCCGTGCGGTTGCTCAGAGTTGCTTGAATCCGCTTTTGGTGAACTCCGTAGCCGAGTTGAATCATAAACCGGGCGCTCAAGGGTATCCAGGGAATGCCCCGCGCTTCTGCTTCCTTGATTAGTGTTTCAGTGCTCGGGCCCAGGGCCGCGGACAAACCAAACTCTTTGAGGTCTCTTAAGTCTTGGACTAATTCTGCTGCTGAATAAGAGCCAGTATCGGCAATGCTCTGGCACATCCGCACGCCCGCCCGGGCGGCATAGCGACCTGCTTGTTCGTTTTGATACTCGATTACGACTTGGTAAGTGCCTGGGGTCGCAGTCTCGCGGGTGCGACCGAACCCGACCGGCATTCCTGCCATTTCCTGAAGTTCTAGGGCTACGTGTTCGATTACGTGTCCCATCATCGTGCCTTCTCTGACACGTTGCAGGAAGCCTCCCCGATGGCCGGGAGAACAGTGATGCTCATACAAACTCGGGAGTGCGGCGGTCAACCCTTCGTAGAAGCCAGGAATTTCAGATGTGGTTTTATCTGCCAATTCCTCTAAATCCAGACGCATCAAGACGAGTTTGTGGCGTCGGATGCTCCAGTAGTTGGGGCCGCGTAAGGTCTGGATTTTAAGTATTTTCATGGCATTTACAGGGGTATGGGTCGCGAAATCTTATAGGTAATTGGATCATTTACTCAATTTCGGGCTTGATTGCTCGATCGACTGTTCGCAGCGAACAGTTTGGTACTGAATTTGCAGTTATGGGGGGCTAGCTTTGAAAATTCAGGTTCGGGCGATCGGAAGAGAAACAAGTACAGGTTAATGGCAGGTACAAACTAGAACGCAGAAGGTAGAATTTTCTGTAATTCTACCTTCTGGCGTCAGCCCGCGGCTGCTTCGGCATCTACTCTATTGTTGTATCCATGATTCTGCCCAATCGCCACATAATTTCTCCCGAATCAATCACAAGAGATGTTCTGGATTAGTTGGCAGTCCGGCATTCCGAGGGCCAGCCAGATTCCGCACAGGCTGCTGAGGGCATCGGTTTACCTAGGGGCATATTGTAGCAATCTCCGTGACACAAGACGTGCAAGCGCATATTGAACAAACTTAAGGGTTCTGTCGCTCCTACTTGAGACTCATTGGTATAAAACATTTCCCTAGAATCAATAATAGTCACCGTGCCTTTACCGAGGATTTTCATAGTATCGTCTCCCTCAAACAAGGCGCAGGTATCTTCGTCAATACCAATAGCGATGTGCTCGGGATGGGAAGCCACAGCCGACAGCAAGCGAGCCATGCGGTTGCGGTTGTGAAAATGCTGGTCTACGATGATCTCAGGAATAATGTTAAGTCCGTTTGCCATGTCTACTAAAGAACGGTTCGGTGATGCGCCACTTCCGCCACCTGCAATCATGTGATATCCCATCACCGCAGCACCCGCGCTGGTACCGGCGAGAGTAATCTTGCCTTCTTGAGCTTCTTTGCGAATTTTCTCCATCAGCGGGGTGTCCGCCAGCAGCCCGCAGAGCCGCAGTTGGTCACCGCCTGTGATAAATACGCCCGTACAGTCTTCTAAGTAATCTTTCCAGACGGGGTTTTCGGCTTGCTCGCGTTCTCGGATGTCAACTACTTTGACGGCGCTAACGCCCATTTCATCAAATATGGTGCGGTAGCGGTTGCTAATTCCTTCGGGATCTCGCGAAGCGCAGGGAATGATCGCCAGCCGAGCATTTGTACCCCCAGAACGACAAAAAAAGGTGTTCAGAATCTCTCGTCCGTGAACTTTGTCTTCGGCTCCCCCGATCACCATAATCGAGGTTTTTGGGCGCTGGGGAATATTGTGTTCAACGGGTTGAGATGTCAACTGCTGCATGGTGTGTCTTCCTCTGGTGGATGTGAAATTCAATTTTGCCGTGCTGTGGGTAAAATGGAGCTTTTTAAGAGCGAATATTTTTTGGGGAGAGTCAGGTGCGATCGCCGATAGCAAAATCCCGCAGTTGTTAGGGAGCGAGTTTACAAAGCAGCCGCCGCCTGTGAGAACAGATTATTTTTTGAGAATATCGGCCCGCAGACACAGGAAGAGAATTTAACTTGCAAAAATTATCAGAGATTATAAGAAATTATCAAGAATAAAGCAATTACTGAAAACTGAACTCCCTCTAAGGGTCAAACTAGAGGTGATGTATTAATAAATTCTAATTATTGTGCGATTTGACGTTGTTACCCTGTTTCCAGATTTTTTCCGGGCTCCATTGGAGTCTGGACTGATGGGCAAAGCCTTAGCTAAAAATATTGCTGAGGTGAATTTTGTCAATCCTCGTGATTTTACCACAGACAAGCACCACCGAGTCGATGACGAACCTTACGGTGGCGGAGTAGGGATGCTAATGAAGCCGGAACCGATTTTTGCGGCGGTGGAGTCCCTGCCGGTTTTGCCGAGGCGCGAGGTGATTTTGCTGACTCCCCAGGGCGAAACGATGCAGCAGTCGATGTTTCGCTCCTTCGCCACTGAGTGCGATCAGTTGGTGTTAATCTGCGGTCATTATGAGGGTGTGGACGATCGAGTTTTGGATTTAGTCACTCGCGAAGTATCCTTGGGCGACTTTGTGCTCACCGGGGGCGAAATTCCGGCTTTGGCTTTGATTAATGGAGTTTTGCGCTTGCTGCGGGGAACCGTGGCGAAGGAAGATTCGCTGAAGTTTGAGAGTTTTGAAGACGGACTTTTGGATTATCCGCAGTACACTAGACCGGCGGATTTTCGGGGTTTAAAGGTTCCTGACGTGTTGCTATCTGGGAATCACGCGGAAATTGCGCGCTGGCGTCGCGAAAAGCAAATTGAAAAAACGCGATCGCGCCGACTGGATTTGTACGAAATTTGGTTACAGGAGAAGGCAGAATAGGATAAAGGGCGATCGAGACTTCTTGCATCGATATTGTTCAAATATTCAACAGTTAACAGTCAACAGTCATTCCGGTTGCATTCCTTATGATATAGAGGAGACGGCAGTGCCGTTTCCCTACCATAATTAACCGCGATCAATTATAGGGACGGTTAGGACAGTTTTAATCGCTGAAACATTTGCTATTAGCACATCTTCCATCTTCCATCTTCCATCTTCCATCTTCCATCTTCTATCTTCCATCTTCCTTCTTAATATATGAACATCCGCATCGGCAACGGCTACGATATTCACTGCTTAGTGACCGAACGTCCCCTCATCCTCGGCGGAGTCCACATTCCCCACGAATTAGGATTACTTGGTCACAGCGACGCAGACGTACTCACTCACGCAATTATGGATGCGATGCTCGGAGCACTTAGCCTCGGAGATATCGGCCTTTATTTCCCTCCCACTGACCCCAAATGGAAAGGTGCTGATAGTTTAGTCTTGCTAGAACAAGTTAACCAGTTGATATTAGATAAAGGCTGGGAAATCGGCAATATTGACTCCGTGGTGGTGGCCGAACGTCCGAAGTTGAAACCGCATATTGGGCAGATGCGCGATCGGCTTTCTTCCGTCCTCAAACTCAACCCAGACCAAATCGGCATCAAAGCCACCACCAACGAAAAGCTAGGCCCCGTCGGCAGAGAAGAAGGCATCGCAGCCTACGCTGTAGTTTTGTTAGTGCTAAAGTAGTTGTCAGGTTATGACAATTTTCAACCGATTTAGGAGTCAAATCTATGCTTGCCGAAAACTTGGAAATCGAAACGCCGATCGACGTTGACATCATCGCTGTCGATAAGGACGATCGGGTAGTCATGCTCATTGAGGTTAAAATTATTCAAGCTCAAGAACCAGCAGCAAAGCAGAGGATTACCGATCGCGCGCTCAAACAAATAAAACATTTCCTCTCAAAACTCTCAGAAAAAAATGTGGTAATTCCTTATGCTATGATTGTCACTCTCGAAAATATAATCGTTTTTAAATGGAACGGCACTGTTTTGTCGGAAGCTGTTTTATCGTTAAAAACGGCTGACATCCTTCACTATTATGACTCAAAATTAGGCGATCAGCGGATATTTGAGCCATACCTAACTAGGCTGATTGAAGCATGGTTGCGTGACTTAGCTTATAATTGGAAGTCTGAGATTCCGCCAGCATCGGAACAGATAGCAGCAATCGGTTTGCTGCCGCTGCTAGCAGGCGGAACAACAAAGTTAAGGGTAAGATTTGGTGGCGATTTTATATATAGAAACTAACTTTTTGATGAGTATTGCTACAGGGCGCGATCCTGATGCCAATCACTTGTTACTGAGTGTACCAACATCAGTCCGCATTGCCATACCTGCTATTTGCTGCATGGAAGCTCTCTCGGCTTTAGAAGACGAGATCAAGCGCCGCAACCGTTTTGCAGATGAACAGAAAAAACAAATTAGCCAGCTCAAGCGCGATCTTACTTCGCCTTATGCTAAGTCTCTTTTATTCCATGTAGAAGAGTCTTTGAATGAAAATGAAGGATTGCTCAATAATATTAAAGTACGTCTTTTTGAGGCTCTTGAATTATTGGCTGACAATGTGGAGATGATGGAATTAACAGCAGATACACTGCGAGAAAGCTTGAATACAGTTTTTATTGAAGAAGATCCGACAGACAATTTGATTCTCCACTGCATCTTGAATCACGCACACTTACACGCTCATGAAGTCAAGGTATTTTTGAGCAATAATACAAAAGAATTTAGTGTACCGGAAGTTCAAGATGCTTTGCGAGAAGTAGGGATAACCAAGTATTTTTCGCGTACTGAAGACTTTCTCGGTTGGCTGCAATCTCAGTCGTAGTTGCACAGAAATGGTATAGTTAAAAAATTATGAAAATTCCTATGATGTTACATTCAAAACTGCGATCGCTCGTGATTTTACTGGCTGCAATTGCCATGATAACTCTGTCTGCGTGCACTCCGGTGCGATCGCAATTAACAAACAGACTCATCGTTCCCACCCCTAGCGGCCCAGCCACCTTCAACTACCCGCTAAATCAATCTGCATACAGCGTTTTTGGCTATATGTACGAAGGATTGATCAACGAAAACGGCTTGACATCGAAGCTAGAACCCGGTTTAGCCGAGTCCTGGGAAGTCTCCAAAGATGGCAAAAAAATCGTCTTCACCCTGCGAGAAGGTTTGAAATGGTCTGACGGCGCACCGATGACAACTGACGACATTATCTTCAGCTATGAAAAGATTTATTTCAACGACAAAATCCCTAGCGGTTTGAAAGATACTCTGAGAGTTGGGATGAGTCGCCAATTCCCCAAACTAAAAAAAATTGATAGTCGTCAGGTTGAATTTTCAGTCGCAGAACCCTTCGCTCCATTTATTAGATATGCTGGAGGCATCCCAATTTTACCGGCTCATATTTTACAAGAATCTCTTAGCAATACAAATCCTGATGGCAAGCCTAAGTTCCTGGCTACTTGGGGTACGGATACCGACCCCCAAAAAATTGTCGGCAACGGTCAGTATCGAATGCTGAGTTATACTCCTAATCAGCGAGTTGTTTTAGAAAAAAATCCCTATTTTTGGCGAAAAGATGCGGAGGGAAATGCTCAGCCTTACATCCAACAAATTGTCTGGCAAATTATCGAAAATACTGATACTCAACTGCTGAATTTTCGATCGGGCGATTTGGATACACTGGACGTACAGCCGGAGGTATTTCCGCTGCTGAAACGGGAGGAGAAACGCGGTAAATATACTGTATTTAACGGCGGCCCGGATACTGGCAGTGTATTTATGTGTTTCAATCTAAATAAGGGGCGCAATGCTCAAAATCAGCCCTTTGTAGACCCGATTAAATCTCGCTGGTTTGCGAGTAAGGAATTTCGGCAGGCGATCGCCTACGGCATCAACCGGGACGCCATGACTAACAATATCTATCGCGGGCTGGGCGCACCCCTGCATTCCCCAATTCCGGCACAAAGTCCGTTCTACCTATCTCCAGAACAGGGATTGAAAACTTACACTTACGACCCGCAAAAATCAAAAGATTTATTGTTAAGTGCTGGTTTTAAGTATAATAGTGAAGGTGAATTATTGGATGCTGAGGGCAACAAAGTGCGGTTTACTTTGTTAATGGCTGCGGGTAAAAAAGTTCGGGAACAAATGGCAACGCAAATTAAGCAAGATTTGGGGAAACTGGGAATGCAAATTGATACTCAGTTCCTGAGTTTTAACACTTATGTTGAAAAGCTGCGCTTGACCAAAAATTGGGATACTTACCTCGGCGGTTTTAGCGGAGGTACTGAACCGCACAGCGGCTACAATATTTGGTCTGTCAACGGGACTTTGCACAGTTTCAACCAGGGCCCACTGGCCGGAGAACCGCCGATTAAGGGCCGGGAAGTCTACGACTGGGAACAAAAAATTGATGACCTTTACGTGAAAGCTTCCCAGGAACTTGATGAGGCAAAGCGCAAGGAACTTTATGGGAAGACGCAGAAGATTATAGCGGAACAAGTGCCGTTTATTTATATGGTAAATCCGCTGACTTTTGAGGCGGTGCGCGATCGCATTTCCGGCATTAAATACAGTGCCCTAGGAGGTGGTTTCTGGAATTTGTACGAACTAAAAATTACTGAATAGTCATTAGTCGGCAGTCATTAGTCATTAGTCCGCAGTCATTAGTCAGTCATTAATTAATGGAACCTGAAATTTTACAGAAGTTACTCGAATCAGTGGCGGCCGGCGATGTCAGTCCCGCCGTCGCTTTAGACAAATTGAAGCATTTCGACTTTGAACAAGTCGGAGATTTTGCAAAAATCGACCACCACCGCAGATTAAGAACCGGTTTCCCAGAAGTCATCTGGGGCCCGGGAAAAACACCAGACCAAATTGTGGAGATTATGGAGGCGATGCGCGGGCGCAATCCGGCGGTGATGGCCACGAGAATTGAACCAGAAGTTTTCGAGCAATTGCAACAAAAAATACCTGATTTGTGCTATTACCAAAAAGCTCGAATTTGTGCAATTTCTGCTAGTTACCCAACTTCGCAACATCCAGGTAAAGTAACAATTATCAGTGCCGGAACGGCGGATTTGCCTGTGGCGGAAGAGGCGGCTGTGACTGCGGAACTTTGCGGTTTTCAGGTGCTGCGTTTGTGGGATGTGGGAGTTGCCGGCATTCACCGCTTACTGAGTAATCGCCACGTTATTACTGATGCTGATGTGTTGATTGCGGTTGCTGGTATGGAAGGTGCTTTGGCGAGTGTGGTTGCGGGTTTGGCAGATTGTCCGGTGATTGCTGTGCCGACGAGTGTTGGTTACGGCGCGAGTTTTGGCGGGATTGCGCCTCTTTTAACTATGCTTAATTCTTGTGCTGCTGGTGTTGGTGTGGTGAATATTGATAATGGGTTTGGTGCGGCAATTTTGGCCTGTCAAATTCTCAGAACTGCGGGTCGTGTTGGGAAAAATTAACCAATACATTCATGGGTGCACTATCAATCTCCCCGTAGGGACACGGCACTACCGTGTCCCTATAAGAACTATTATCCGAACTATTCACAAAATCTTAGTCTTTCTTACCAGCCAGCCAAATTGGATAACCGAAAGAATCCTCAGTTGTCAATTTTTGCGCCTGATAACTCTTGTTAGTCCAATTAGCTACTGTTTGCAGACTTTCGGTCAAAAAACTTTCGCTACCAAACGCTTCAAATCCCAAAGTCCACGACGCAGTACCGTTAATATTTAACTGACTAACTTCTACAATACAGCCTTGGGGAATTGGGGCTTCGACAGGGACGGACATGAGTACACCTGGGGCAGAAACTTGGTAAAGACGCTGTGCTCGCTTTTTCTTGACTCCCACCCACTTTCCTGTTGCCAGAATATCTGCCGATACCGGCGCCATTGTGTCGGCACAAATCCACTTCAGCCACTTTTCGGCTTTGCCTTCCCAGCGGTTGCCGAACTGCATCGCGCCGAATTCAGCCTGTCGCCACTTTACCTGTAAATTTTTCCCGCGCAGCTTGACTCCCAAGTAGTCGCAACCCGGTATCAGTAAATATAGGTCTTCTCGTTCTTCTGGGGGTGACAGATACCCGCCCAGACTCTCGCTTCCAAACCATTGCCCGATCGATTTTGGCAACGCACCGCTATAAAACCACCGCATTTCCAGACTGGCCCGCATAACTTTTTCCTCCGTTCCACAATTTTCGTCAAACCCAGACTGGATTTGCCACACACGATCGACTTTTGCGCCTTTTAACTCTATCCTCCTACCTCCGGGGTTCAGAGTCTACTATCCACAGTCAGATCGAGACTTTTGAAAAAAAAATCACACAAACCTTTACAAACCTTCACAAGTCTGTTACATTTATTTACAGTAAGCAAAAAGCAATTTAGGAGACCAAAATGACTAATAGAGGCTTAATCCTGGATGACGACGGCAAAATGAACAATTTTGCGATCGAGCCAACAGTATACGTCGATGACGAACCCCGCACCGGCTTTACTCCCTACGCCGAACGTTTGAACGGCCGCCTGGCGATGATTGGCTTTGTCTCACTGCTGGCTTTAGAAGTTTCCACCAAGCATGGACTGATTACCTGGCTAACTCACCTGTAATGATTTTGTTAAAAACTAAACTGTACGGCTATGGCTCGCCAGCGATACACAAACGGCGATCCATAGCTTAACTATTTTGAGGGAAGGTTTGGTGAGATAATTAACATTAAATATTTTAGTGTTACCCTACCCGTAAAAATAATGCTCAAACGAATTGCGGCAATACTTCTGGTGGTTCTGAGCCTCAGCTTGACCGGTTGTATATCTAAAGTTGTCGGACTAAAAAGCCATGTTGATACTGGCGATGGCTATCAATTTCTCTATCCCAACGGCTGGCTACCGATTGCTGTTCCTAATGGCCCCGATGTGGTGTTCCGGGATTTGATTCAGCAAACCGAGAATGTCAGCGTGGTCATCAGTCCAGTCACGGGAGATAAAACTCTGGCAGATTTGGGAACGCCATCTGAGGTTGGTTACAAACTTAGCAAAAATGCGATCGCCCCGCCAGATTCCGGCCGCGAAGCTGAGTTAGTCAATGCTGAATCTCGTGAATCGCGATCAAAAAACTATTACATTTTAGAATACGCCGTCAAACTCCCAAACCAACAACGCCACAACTTAGCCAGTGTAGCCATTAGCCGCGGCAAACTTTTTACGCTTAACATTTCCACTACCGAAGAACGCTGGCCGAAGGTGAAAGCAGCTTTTGAAAAAGTAGTTCGGTCTTTCTCTGTTTATTAGGTTAAAAATGGGGTCTGGGGAAACAGGGCATGGGGCATTTAAAGTCGAAAATTAATATTTTAAACTCTCTTCTTTCTTCCCTCTTCCTTCTTCCTTCTTCCTTCTTCCTTCTTAAATTATGAAAACTCCAACTTTTGTATTAGCTTCAGCTTCTCCAGCGCGTCGCAACCTGCTACAAAGTGCTGGAATTCAAGCTGTGATTTGCCCCAGCGACTTTGATGAAGGGCAAATACAAATGAGGGATGCTACTAAATTAGTGCAAGTTTTAGCAGAGGGAAAAGCTGATGCTGTTGCTCAGTTTTTGCTGGCTAATTCTTACCCCCAAATTCCCAATCCTAAATCCTGTTTGGTGTTGGGATGCGATTCAATTTTGGTCATTGATGGGGAAATTCACGGTAAACCGAAGGATGCGGATGAAGCTATCTCGCGCTGGCAAAAAATGCGCGGTAAAGTTGGCGAACTTTATACGGGTCATGCTTTAATTGATACCAGATTTGATAACCTCGATGAGGTAATGGATCGATCGCTCATTCGCTGTCAAGTTACAAAAGTTTATTTTGCTGAAGTTACCTCCCGCCAAATTGCGGCTTACATCGCTACGGGAGAACCTTTAGCTTGTGCAGGCTGTTTTGCACTCGAAGGTAAAGGTGGCTTTTTTGTGGAAAAAATCGACGGCTGTCACACAAATGTGATTGGTTTGAGTTTGCCTTTGCTGCGGCAAATGCTCGGCGAAATGGGATATGATATGGCGGATTTTTGGCAATCTTAATGCTGAATTTATGTCAAGAATTGGGAGGCAGAGCCTCTAGAAATGCGTTCCCAGGCAGAGCCTAGGAACGAGGTATGGTGGCCATTGCACACCTTGTGTACTAAAGTTGGCAATGAATTATCCAAGGGCGATCGCACTGTCAGACACAGAGGTAAACTGAAGTTGACTCGGCGAAACATCTTTTACCAAACCCAAGATATTGCCGGTACTAGCTTCCCGAATCACCGTCGCTTTAATGTTTAAAAATTTAAAATCCGCCGTTATAATTGATCCCGGAGGAATAGGCCCGTTGCTATCGTAATCTCTGGCATCACCAATTGTTGCAAACTTTTCGGTCAAAATAAGATCATTTCGGGTTAGCCCTCCCGCCAATCCAATTACATCTCCTTGGGCCGGATTGTAATCGAGGATAAAATCTGCTGGGACTTCTTCTGTACTCAAAGGAAAAGTCCCAATTGGACGGGGTTGATCTGAACCGAATTCTCTCGAAGTTGCTCCAGATTCTCTTTTGAGGACAAACAAATCTGCGCCTTCTTTTCCCCAAAGTCGATCGATTCCAGCATCACCAATTAGAGTATCATTACCACTGTCTCCTACTAAAGCATCATTGCCTTGATTGACCACCCCGAATAAAGTCATTGCCCGTGCCTCCATAGGCTACGTCACCACCTTGATTACCACTGAGTAAATCATTGCCACATTCTCCATAAAGAATGTCAAAATCTTGACCGCCGCGAATAGTATCGTTACCGCAACCTCCGATTAAAGTATCCATGCCGCTGTTACCGTTCATTAGTTCCGCAGCACCGGAACCTCGGACAAAATCGTTGCCGGCTAAGGCCCGCAAACCCCCCGGAGTATTTCGCAGAATTCCACTTGCTAATTGAACTACATCATTATTGGGAGTGAGGTCAAAAAAGTTGGGATCGCTAGGATTTGGTAAAGGGCCTGTTAGCAATCTGATGTTGGGGGGATCGGCAATAATTGGGTCGGAATTTTCGGCTAATGCTCTAATTTCTCCGAGATTTGTTTCTAACATTCTAGGTTTATCCTTGTTTGATTGAGTTTGTTGACATTCTTATTTTAACAAAGGTTCCAACTAGGAAATCTGCGTAAATTTGCGGTAACAATCAAATTAGTGTCACAATTATTTGATACTTTTATGCAACAAGTTTGGCTTGTTGACACTAAGCCGATCGCCCAAATCCGCAAATATTTTGAACATAGCACCAATAATTCTCGGGATCGCGTACTCTAATACGCGTCAGCAGTCAGTTTTGCAAAACCTACTGAGTGCTAATTGTCATCAAACCTTGAGTTAAGTCAGGAATCGTTAATATGTTAGACACTGCGATCGAATCCATTCAGGCCAGAGAAATCCTCGACTCCCGCGGCCGCCCCACCATCGAAGCCGAAGTTTACCTAGCCAACGGTGTTGTCGGCCTCGCCCAAGTCCCCAGCGGCGCGTCTACAGGCTCCTTTGAAGCCCACGAACTCCGCGATGATGACAAAACCCGTTATGGCGGCAAAGGCGTCCTGAAAGCCGTCGCTAACGTCGAACACAAAATTGCGCCTGCTTTGATGAATCTAGATGCGATCGACCAAGCACTGGTAGACCAAACCATGATTGACTTGGACGGTTCCCCCAACAAATCGCACCTGGGCGCAAATGCCATTCTCGGAGTGTCCTTAGCCACAGCAAAGGCAGCGGCCGAAACTTTAGGACTCCCCCTTTATCGCTACTTGGGCGGCACCTTGGCGAACGTTCTGCCCGTGCCTCTGATGAACGTGATCAACGGCGGTTCCCACGCGGACAACAACGTAGACATTCAAGAGTTTATGATTGTACCGGTGGGAGCACCATCTTTTAAGGAAGCTTTGCGCTGGGGTGCAGAAGTATTTGCTAGTCTAGCTAAAGTCTTGAAAGACAAAAATTTGCTGACTGGTGTTGGCGATGAAGGTGGTTTTGCTCCTAATTTAGGCTCAAATCAGGAAGCTTTGGATTTGCTGATGATGGCAATTGAAAAAGCTGGTTACAAACCGGGTGAACAAGTTGCTTTGGCTTTGGATGTGGCTGCTAGCGAATTTTACAAAGATGGCAAGTACACCTATGACGGTGTTGCTCATTCGCCGACAGAATTAATCGATTATTTGGATGGTTTGGTGAGTCAATATCCGATCGTTTCGATTGAAGATGGTTTGCACGAAGACGATTGGGATAGTTGGGTGGCGCTGACTCAAAAAATGGGTAGCAAAGTTCAATTGGTGGGTGATGATTTGTTTGTAACTAATCGCACGCGGCTACAAAAAGGGATTGATTTGAAAGCTAGCAATTCAATTTTGATTAAGCTGAATCAAATTGGTTCTTTGACGGAGACTTTGGATACGATCGACCTTGGGAAACGCAACAGCTATCGATCGGTCATCAGCCACCGTTCTGGTGAAACTGAAGATACCACAATTGCTGATTTAGCGGTAGCGACTCGCGCCGGTCAAATCAAGACAGGTTCCCTGTGTCGCAGCGAACGGGTGGCTAAATACAACCGTTTGTTGCGGATTGAGGAGCAATTGGGCGATCGGGCGATCTATGCTGGTGCGATCGGCTACGGGCCAAAGTAAAATTTGGTAATCATCCTGAATCCTCGTTCCCAGGCTCTGCCTGGGGACGCAGATCCGGAGGCTCTACCTCCAATTTCCCGATCGCTTTGCGAGCCAAAAACTTTGGATAATTTCCCGATCGGTTTGCGAGGCAGAGCCTCTGGACATCGGTTCCCAGGCAGAGCCTGGGAACCAGCGATCTGGATATTACCAATCTTTAATTAAGGATAGAAAGGCAATTTAGGCAAACCCAAAGTTTCTTCCCAACCCATCATCAAATTCATACACTGGATGCCTTGTCCGGCTTGACCTTTAATTAAATTGTCGATCGCCGACATGACAATTACTCTGTCAGTGCGCGGATCTACTTCCACGCCGATAAAACAAAGATTCGTGCCGCAAGCCCATTTTGTTTGCGGATAAACCCCAGCCGGCAACACTTTTACCCAAGGACAATTACGGTAAAAAGCAGTAAAAATTGTGATTAAATCTTCTCGCACCAAACCCGGATCGCGCAGATTTGAGTAAACAGTTGCCAGAATTCCCCGCACCATCGGAATTAAGTGAGGAGTAAATTGGACTTTGATATCTTGTCCAGCTAAATCGCTGCAAATCTGCTCAATTTCTGGCGTGTGGCGGTGACGACCAACACCGTAAGCGCCCAGAGAACCCTCTGCTTCAGCTAACAACAGATTAACTTCGGCTTTCCGTCCCCCTCCCGAAGCACCGGATTTAGCGTCGATAATTGCTGTTTCTGGCACGATCAGACCCTGTTTGAGCAAGGGGGCCAGGGCTAATAAGCTAGCAGTGACGTAGCAGCCGGCACAGCCTACTAATTGAGCATTTTTAATACGATCGCGATACAATTCTGGTAAACCGTAAACAGCAGTCGCAGCTAGAGCAGAGTCCGATCGCTCGCCCCCGTACCAAGCTTTATAAGTTTCCAGATTTTCAAATCTATAGTCAGCCGACAAATCCAAGACTTTGCAGCCTTTTTCGATCAGCGTCGGTGCCATTTGGCAAGCTAAACCGTTTGGTAGCGACAGAAATACAACTTCACATTTTGCAGCTATTTTATCTAGGTCGATCGCCTCGATAGTCAAGTCAATGCAATTCGTCAGATGAGGATAAAGGCTGGAATAAGGTTTTCCCGCACTGCTATCCCCGCCCAAATACACAACTTCCGCCGCTGGATGATCCGCTAGCAATCGCACAAGTTGCACGCCGCCGTACCCTGAAGCGCCAATAATCCCTACAGGCACACGTCCAACATTTCCCATTTTCTTTTATCCCCTTAGCCTTTGAAATCTAAAAAACGCTTTAACTTTTGCTGCATTATAGTATCAAACGGCAACTTTGGTGGCAAAGAATTGTATCGTTTTGTTTTAGAGGTGTCACCCTCCTAAGTTTTATCTATAATTCCATAGTTTTTCCGATCGACCGATCGCCAAAACCCTAGAATTAACAAACCGATGTGCGATCGTGCTGTTAAACTACTATTACCCGACCTCAAAACCGGGGATTAAGATTTTTTCCTATCCTGAGTGCCTCTTCCTTCTTCCCTCTTCCCTCTTCCCTCTTCCCTCTTCCCTCTTCCCTCTTCCCTCTTCCTTCTTCCTTCTTCCTTCTTCTTATGGGCATAGTTGTCGAAAACGTATCAAAACAGTTTGGCAGTTTCCAAGCACTCGATCGAGTCAGCTTAGAAATTGAATCCGGTTCCCTAGTCGCATTGTTGGGCCCATCCGGTTCCGGCAAGTCCACGCTGCTGCGACTGATTGCCGGTTTAGAAATGCCCGACTCCGGCAAAATCTGGCTAACAGGCCAAGACGCCACAAATACCAGCGTCCAAGACCGGAATATTGGGTTTGTGTTTCAGCACTACGCGCTATTCAAGCACATGACAGTGCGAAAAAACATCGCTTTCGGCATGGAAATTCAGAAAACAGCACCCGCGAAAGTAAAATCCCGGGTAGAAGAATTATTAAATTTAGTGCAATTGGGAGGATTGGGCGAGAGATACCCGTCGCAACTTTCAGGAGGCCAGCGACAACGAGTAGCCCTCGCCAGAGCCCTGGCTGTGGAACCAAAAGTGTTGCTGCTGGACGAACCTTTTGGAGCACTCGATGCCAAAGTCCGCAAGGATTTGCGCGCTTGGTTGCGCAGGCTGCACGACGAGGTACACGTTACCACAGTCTTTGTGACGCACGACCAAGAAGAAGCGATGGAAGTTGCCGATCGAATTACAGTAATGAACAAAGGTAAAATCGAACAAGTAGGAACACCCGCAGAAATTTACGACCATCCAGCCAGTGCTTTCGTCATGAGTTTTATCGGCCCAGTCAATGTCTTGCCCAGCAGTTCCAGAATGTTTCAAGACAACGGTTTTGACTCAGCCAACCCAGAGATATTCTTACGCCCTCACGACGTAGTAATTGAAACTACCGAAAATAGTGCCACAGTGCCAGCCAGAATCAGTCGCTTGATTCACTTGGGATGGGAAATTCAGGTAGAATTAACCTTAGATGATGGTCAAGTCCTAAATGCTAATTTGACTAGAGAAAAGTTTGACCAATTGGACTTACAACCACAACAAAGAGTTTTTGTAAAACCGAAAGGTGCTAAATCTTTTCCACTTTATTATTCCATTTAACCCAAATATTTAGAAACCCAACTTCTTCAAGAAGTCGGGTTTCTAACTGGAGAGGACATGACAATGCCGTTTCCTGACCGTTGGTAATATCAATTCTAATCTCATATCCAATCCGTTAGCATCGAAATGATACGGAGGACACGGCAGTGCCGTTTCCCTACAATAAATCGCGGCGCAAGAAACGGCATTGCCGTGTCTTCTATATCATTCTGGCGCAGCCGTAATCGTTCTCACCGGATTTGAGATAAGTTAGTCTTTGACTTTGGTAACAGCCTTTTTGACTTGTTGCTCAAAGGATGTAGCTTTTGTATTGGAAGGATTTTTCATTTTTTCAAGGTCAGCGTCTCCCTGAACTTCGTTGGGGCCTTTGCTGGCTTTTTCTTGAGTTTCTTCTAGAGACATCGGCTTTTTCCGGGCAACTTCTTGAGCTTGTTTCTCAATACCCAAAAGTTGCTCTTGACCTTTGGTGGGGTTGCTGGTAACGGCAAAAGCTGGGAAAGCATTAGAAACAAACATCAAGGCACAAAAACAAACAGCTATTAAAGTGCGAACTAAACGCTTGGCAGGGAAGTTAAAGGTGATAAAAGACATACAAAAATTCTCCGTTTTTACAATTTTTGATCGCTGAGATTGTTGACAGTCTGAAGTTAACTCAAATTCTGCACAATCTTTAACTCAAGTTTGATACAAGCAATAGCATTTAGCAGAAGTTGCTGTTTTTCAAATTAAGCTTAATACATTTTATCTGAAAATGCGATCGCTTGAAATCCTTCTCAGGGAATATTGTGGAGAAGGAAGAGGGTAGAAAAAGAAACTATCCCCCATGCCTCATGCCATTAAAAATGCAGATTACTGCCGCACCGGAATCTGATGTTCTCCCAGATAAGTCTTAATTTCTCCGACACTTAACTGCCCGAAATGCAGCAGGGAAGCCAGCAGCGCTGCTTCTGCTTTGCCCTCAGTCACGGCTTCGTAGATGTGGTGGCAGTTTCCAGCGCCACCGGAAGCAATGACCGGAATTTCGACAATTTCGGCGATACTTCGGGTTAATTCCAAGTCGTAGCCCGCTTGAGTGCCGTCAGAGTCCATGCTTGTCACCAGCAGTTCGCCAGCGCCCCGTTGTTCGGCTTCTTTGGCCCAGGCGATCGCATCTTTGCCCGTATTTTCTCGCCCTCCGCGCACGTACACGTCCCAACCAGGATTATCTGCGTCTTGCCGCTTGCGCGCATCGATCGCCACTACAATACACTGATTACCAAATCGATCGCTCGCCTTGTCAATCAAACCCGGATCGCGCACCGCCGCCGAATTAATACTTACCTTGTCAGCGCCCGCCCTCAACAAACTTCTGATCGTGTCTAATGATTGGATGCCGCCACCCACCGTCAAAGGGATAAAAACTCGATCGGCAGTCCGGTACACCACATCAATCATAATGTCCCGGTCTTCGTGAGTCGCCGTAATGTCCAGAAACACCAACTCATCCGCGCCCGCATCATTGTAAACCTGAGCCATTTCTACCGGATCGCCAGCATCCAGAAGGTTGACAAAATTGACACCTTTGACCACGCGGCCCGCTTTCACATCCAGACAAGGCAAAATTCTCTTCGACAACATAAAGTTTTCTTGTTTCTAATTTTATTGAGAGTCGCAGCGAGGAAAAGACTTTGTTGATATCTTCAAAAACCAGAAGTTTGGCAACAAATCTTAAAGATAGTTACAGGTTTTATAGGCAAATATTACACTTGCCTATAAAACCATTTTGTAAGGTGTGACCCTTACCGGACGTACTATTACGCCCTGTATTCCCTCAGCAAAAGCGTTGGGAAATGCTTTTTTGACAATGTTAGTGCTGCCATTCACATCCGCATTAATCAGTCTGCCATCACCAGCACGAAACAAACCTCGCTTGATTCGTTTACCTTCGTACTCCAAATGCTTGACACAAGGTTCATTATCTAAAAAAGAACACTTTGAAGTGTAACTTTCTTCAATAACCTTCACAACGATTCCTGCTAACTGTGCTTTATAAGTCAGCATTTCAATAAACCTTGCATGAGGTATTGCTACGAAGTTCTGATTATTCCGCTTCCCGAGATTTATTCCCTGTTTCCAGTTATCGTTTTTACCAATCACCAGTGTCCCGATTCGGTTAGCTGCCAGATGATTGATGATGAATCGACTTGCATTGTGCAGGTAATTATCTACTTTTACATTACGCTTGTGAGTTAAATAATTAATTTTGATTAATGTTTGTCTCTCCCCCTTCAAGTATGACTGCAACATTGCCTTTTTTTTGTGATAGTAGGCATTGATTGATTTGAGAGGTTTGCCATTTATGATCAGCGGCCCGAACCCCTTTAGATTGGATGTAATTGTCGCTAAATTATTCAGACCAATATCAATTCCTGCTATCCATTCAACACCTGATGATGAGCCAGTTACAGCCTTGACTTCGTAAACTACCTTTATCGAGTAATGGTAAGTTTTTGGAACGATTCTGACTTGATTTATTTCCCTAACTTTAGTCGTCAAAAATATCTGAGTTTTAGAGAAATTGATGATTCCTTTTTTGAGCCATTCTTTACTGATGGCTTGAACGGTGTAAGTCAGGACATTTCTGCCTAAGATTTTGTGTTTGTATCTGGGTATTTTGGGTCTGGCTTTGAATTTATCTGGATGTAGGTTATATTCCTTGGTAGCTGCAAAAAATGATTTCCAGCTTTCATGTAATCTCAATAATACTTGCTGAGATACTTTAGCTGGTAATGCTAAATAGTCAGTCTTTCCCTGACATAGCTTCTGTATTTTGTAATAGTCGAGATATTCTCCTGAGATGATAAATTTTTGTCTGATTAAGTAGTTAGCGTAGTTGAAAAGATTCTTAGAAAGAAAGCACAAATTGTCTAGCCGCTTGTATAGCCAGTGGTTTCGATCGATAATGTGCTTGGAAACGAGGTGCATTGTTTTGCCGTCATTTTTGGCTGTAGTATACTATACATGGCTATTAATGGCTATAAAGTTAATGAAGTTTTACAATACCGATATTTTTGGTAAAAAGCCGCAAATTCAACTCCCAGATATATGTTTGGGGTGAAAAATATCACACTTTGGCTTATGATCGAGCCATAACTACCTTCGTTGGCGCTCGAATTGTGGTTCAGTAATCCTGCATGGACTCGGTGCATCGACGATCGACGATCGCAATTTTAGACTTTAGAACAGATGATTTGAGGTTTTTTCACAAAAATGTCAGTTATAAGCCACGCAGTAAAGTTAAAATTTAAGTTTCAAAACCTCAAATCGGTTGACTTGATGTTGTTTCTAGGGCTGTGGTGACTTTGCAAGCCAATCCACATTTGGTACTTCGTACAGACAGCGGCAATCGCTACTTGCCACTCTCCGGCAGTAATTGCTGGACTGTAGGGCGGAATGATGACAATAATTTTGTGTTAATCGATCGCTGGATTTCTCGCAATCACGCGATGTTACAGCAAATGGAAACCGGAGAGTTTTATCTGATCGACTTGGGCAGCCGCAATGGTTCCTTTGTCAACGGGCGGCGGGTGAGTATTCCTGTGACGCTCCGAAATGGCGATCGGATTATTTTCGGTCAAACCGAATTGGACTTCTACAACCCAACTGCGGGCCGCCGGCTCGATCGAATACACGACAATGACTCTGAAGATTTTACGGCGACTTTGACGGTACGCAGCCTGATTAGCGTCATGGTAATGGACATCCGAGACTTTACAGTTTTGACCAGACAGCTAGACGAAACCCTGCTGTCAGAAGTCATCGGCAATTGGTTCCGCAAAGCCGGACAAATCATTCGCGAACACGGCAGTTGGGTGGACAAATACATCGGCGATGCGATCATGGCCGTCTGGTTCCACAAACCGAGCGGTGTCAGCAGCGAGGAAATGATGCAGATTTGCCAAGCTTTGAGCCAACTGCACAAAGCAACAGACGAACTCAGCAGCCGTTACCCACTGCCTTTTCCTCTGCGAGTCGGGGCCGGAATCAATACTGGTTATGCGATGGTGGGAAATTCTGGTAGCAGCGATCGATCGGACTACACCGCCTTGGGAGACACGGTAAACGCAGCATTTCGCCTAGAATCTTGCACCAAGCAACTCGGCAAGGATATCGCCGTCGGAGAAACAACTTACAAATACCTAACGGAATTGGGTGCCCAGGGCGCTTTCGAGCAGCACACAGTTGCTTTGAAGGGTTACGACACTCCCAGCGTGATTTATGCGGGTACTTATCCTGACTTGAACGCTTTTCTCAACACGAAAGGAAAAAGTCTTAGATAGCTAGAAAATTGAGTGCGAGGCAAAAAATTAAGCCTTAAAAATGGCAGTCCCTGTTCTTAATTTTGAGCACCTTTGAGCCACTTGCCTGCGATGCTTCAGATTCTGCCAATATCATATCAATTCCGGTTGTATCGGAATTAGGTAGTCCTGCATAGTCAGGACTAACTGTGATAATTTACTTATTCAATCTACCTTAACTTTTAGCTTATGAAATGTCCCAGGTGCAACTCTCAATATATTGTAAAAAATGGTCACACTCACACTGGTAAACAAAACTTTAAATGTTGAGATTGTGACAGACAATTTGTCATGGCTCCCAGACATCAGCCGCTGGAGGAATAAACAAGAGAATTGAGAGAGCGACTGTTATTAGAAAAGATATCTCTGGCTGGGATTGTGAGGACGACGGGGGTTTCACAAAGGTGGCTACAATACTATGTTAATAAAAAGTTAGGAGCCGTCAAAAGACAAGTGGAAGTGAAGTCAAAAAAAAGGGTAAGCTAACAATTCAATGTAATGAAATGTGGTCATTTGTAGGAAATAAGGGTAACAAGCAGTGAATTGGGTTAGCAATTGATGTGTTGACTTTCATAAATTGTAGGAGTATATATTAGTAAAAGAGAGGAACAAGAGTGCGAGGGGATTATGGGATTCACGTGCGAGCAGTAGATCGTCAATGTGCTGTAAGTTATACAGACTTTTGTCCTTTCTTACGGAATAGTTTTTCCTAAAAAAAGACACAGAGCAGTAGGAAAGGATACTGGTCAGACCAACTATATAGAAAGATTTAATAAAATACCAGGCGACAAAGAATATCTCGATTGATGAGAAAAACTCTTTCATTCTCTAAAATACTCTCCCATCATATAGGCAGCTCTTTGGTATTTTATTCATGAGTATAACGCCAGTTTATCTATCAAGTAAAACCTTTAATTATACTGACTATGCAGGACTACCAAATCATTAAAATAAAAACAAGCGTTCACCTTTCATCAAAGTCAAATATTATGAAAGTTGTCATTCAACCTCCCTCCCTGATTGAAACCGGAATTAAAGTCAAAACAGTCAATAATCGCCCTCTGTTCAAATTTACCGATCGACTTCAACTCCATCTAAAAACCCTTCTGGAAAAAAATAAAGTCAATGACCTAACCGCTGAAGAACAAGACGAACTCAACGCGATCAACGAACTCGATCGCCTTTTTACTTACCTAAACTCCCTCCTCCTCGCTCAAAAATGACCCTTATCGAAGCAACCCGCCAATATGTAAGAGAACGGGCTAAATACCTTTGCGAATATTGTCACTCTCCCGAAGAAATCAGCACCTCTCGTTTTAGTCTGCGGAGGCAGACTTCGTTTGTGTAGACGCGGTTTCAACCGCCGAATAATATAGGTGGTAGATAACTTTTAACAATAGGACTTACACACGAGTGTTCAGAAACCGGGTTTTTACGAGAATACTTAGTTGTGACGCACAGATTCGGAAAAAACCCGGTTTATTTGGTCGGAACAACCTCTGCATCCGCCACGCCAAATTATAGAAAATATAGTAAAATATTCAGTATCCACATACAAGAGGGCTTAACTCATGGAACCAATACTAACAGCAGCTTTGGCAATTACTACTATTCTGACTACTAAAGCATTAGAAAAAGGCGGAGAAAAACTGGGAGAAGCAGTCATCGAGCGCAGTGGTAAAGTTCTTGCTTCACTGCGGAATAAGTCACCTGAGACAGTTAGTGCGATCGAAATTGCTCCAGCAGAATTAGACTATGCTAAAACAGTGGAAACTATTAAACTTGAAGCCGATCGCGATCCTCAATTTGCTAAACTACTTCAAGAATTAGTTGCAGCAGCTCAAACCGACCCCAATCCTAAGCTCTCTAACTTCATCTCTCAGCAACCCACAGTTTACAACGCTCAAAAGTTAGCAGATTACATTAAAAACGTCTTTCAATGTAATACGATAATCGGCGGTACATTTTGACTGGATTCGCCCGCCGGGAATCGGGTAAAGTTTCTTCCCATTGAGCAATGGCAAGAAATCTGCCGCCACAACCTCGCGCTACAAAAAGAACTCACCACCAATCTCTTCACCAACGCCTGCGGGATGATACCGCAACTCGATGGCGTTTATGTTCCCTTAGCCATTGTGGAACGCCAAAAACCCAAACCTCAGCCAAGAAATCAGCAGGAAGAACAGGAAAAAGAAACAGAAAAACTGATTCCCATTGCTGAAGAACGCTTTTTTGAAGACGTATTGCGACAAGGGAAAAGCGACATCAGTCAAGGGCGAAAAATTGCGATTATTGGCGAACCGGGTGCGGGGAAAACCACGCGGTTGCAGAAGATTGCTGATTGGATTTTAGAGCAAGAATTGGGCTTGCCGATTTGGATAGATTTAGCTGAATTAGGCGATCGAGATATCTGTCAGTATTTGGAAAAAGTGTGGTTGTCTCGGTGTCAAGGAGAAGTGACGCGCGGTGATTTAGAAGCACAAATGAGTCGGGTTTGGTTGTTGCTGGATGGTGTGGATGAAATGACGCACACTCAAGGAATGCAGCAGTTGGCGAAAGATTTGTTAAGGTCATGGGTGCAGGTGGCGCGGGTGGTGGTGACTTGTCGGGTGAATGTTTGGGAGGCGGATAAAAATGCTTTTTCGGGGTTTGATGTGTTTCGCAATTTGGAGTTTAATGCGGAACAGGTGACGAAGTATATTCGCCGTTGGTTTGCGGGGATGGGGGATGCTGCGACGGGGGAAAGTTTGGAGGCGGCGTTAGCAAAGTCGGAAAATTCCCGTCTCAAGAAGTTGATTCAGAATCCCTTGCGGTTGTGGATGTTGTGTCAAATTTGGCAGACTGGCGGCGGTTTGCCTGAGAAGCAGGCGGGGTTATACGCGCAGTTTGTGGATTGGGTGTATCGCTGGAAGGCTGATGAGGAGATTTTAGACCAACGGGAGGCCATTGATAAAGCCTTGGCGCGGTTGGCGTTGGCGGCGATGGAACAGAAAGATGAGGTTTCGCGGTTCCGGTTGCGGGAAAGTTGGGTGTTGAAGGTTTTGGGAAGTCGCCCGATTTTTCAGGCGGTGATGAAGTTGGGCTGGTTGAATCGGGTGGAACGGTTTCCAGAGGCGATTTGCGTGTTTTATCATGCCACGTTTCAGGAGTATTTTGCAGCCTTGGCGGTGGATGATTGGGATTATTTTTTACCTCGGAATCATGTTAATTTTCCCGTGGCGGGGAAGGCATATCGGATTTTTGAACCGCAGTGGAAACAGGTGATTTTGTTGTGGTTAGGGCGTGGGGATGTTGCGGATGAGGAGAAGGAGAAGTTTATTGAGGCGTTGGCGAATTTTGAGGATGGGTGTGGAGAGTGGGATTGGGAAAAAATAGGAAAAGGGTTTTATGAGTATCGCGCCTATTTTTTGGCAGCCGCAGGGATTGGGGAGTTTAATGATCTTGATGAGCCTGATATTATTAGCGATATTATAGACCAGCTTGTTATTTGGCGGTTTGGTTCTTCTAAATTTGAACACCAAGAATGGCTGATGTATCCAAATTATATTGAAAAGGCTGCCGCTATAGCGTTGAAAGAAACCAATCACCTAAAGGTAATCAATGCCTTGACTGTTTTATTACAAACATTGCCACAGGAAAATGAGAGGGTTAATTTTACAGTGGCTGCTTTTATATTAGATATCGACCCTAACAATTTTGTAGCCAAGGCTACTCTAACTAATTTATTAAATAGTAAAAATTACCGACAAGCTGCCGAATCAATATTAAGCAATAATAATCACAATGAGCGACAAGAAAAAAATATTCTTGATAAGCAGGAAAAATCACCTGAAGAAATAAATCAAATGTCTAAATTACTAAAATCTTTTAAAGAAAACCGGCTACAAGAAATCAAAGCTTTGGAAACTTGTAATGACGTGAACTATTTAATTGGTCAGTTCCGAGACAGTTTTGAAATTAAGAACAATGGGGAAACGTCGATTAAACATACTTTTACGGCTGCTAAAGCTAGATTGGCACAGATTGGAAGAGAGGATATAAGTATTATTGAAGCTATACTTCAGTTACTATTTACTAAACCTAGTCATTTTCTCTGTAGAAATATCATTGATTTATTATTTGAAAAAATTATCAATAGTAATTCATTATATTTTTTAGTCATTAAGAGATTAAAAGAGTACCTGGATGGAAAAGTTATTAAACTCAGTTTTGATACATCTAGGTGTGCTATTGAAATACTTTTGTATTGCGCCCAAAAGCTCCCCTACCCCCAATTCTATGGCGTATGGCACGGTTTAACCGAAACCCAAACTTGCTCCCTCGTCCAAACCCTCAACCTCGCCCAACTCCCTCAACTTCTGCAAACACAACTCACCGAAACCAATCTCCACCAGAACCTTCAAGTCTTTTGCATCGACACCAGCAAATTCATCGACTCCGATAACCCCGCCCTCGAAATTTACGAACAATTCCTCGACCAAAACTGTCCCCAACGCCCCAACGGCGAACCCGAAACCCTCCCCCAACTCAAATCCTACTGGAATCAACTCCGCCGCCACAGCGACAAACACCCCATCCTCATCTTCTACCAAGACCCCACATCCCCCGCCGCCCAAGGTTCGAGCCCTACTTTCCTCAATGCCCTTACCCGCTTCGACGGTACGCTCTGTCTCATCACCGACACGCCTCACCCACCCCTGCAAACCTTCTCGCCGCATGACTCCGATTTACTTCAAACTGTCGTAAACTGGCTCAAAAGAGTTCATCTAGAGTCCTGAGTTATCTGGCCATTCGTAAACCAAAGAAACCGGGTTTTTCGCAGTTTCTAGGAGGTGTGGCGAGTATTCTCGAAAAAACCCGGTTTCTGATTACCCGCGAACTCAAAGAAACCGGGTTTTTGGGAGTTTCTACGAGGTGTGACGAGTATTCAAGGGAAAAACCCGGTTTCTGGCCACCCGCGAACTAAAGTTGGCTAAATCTGCCCTGTTTTGTGATATAATTAAAATCTTAAAAAAATAGCACAGAAAAAAGCTATGTCTGAAATTACTCTAGACGAAACCAAGCTTAAAGAATTACTCAAAGCAGCTATTTTTGAGTTAGTAAAAGAACACAAAGAAGTATTTTCGGAAATTTTAACAGAAGCCCTAGAAGATATGGGGATGGAAGCTGCTATCAAAGAAGGCGAAAATACTGAAACAGTCAGCCGCGATCGAATCTTTAAAATTTTGAAGAGACAACCATGATTGTTGAGTTTAGAAAAAGCTCTGAAAAGGATTTGCTTAAGATTCTTGATGCCGAATTGTTTCAAAGAATTCAGGAAGCGATCGAACACGTTGAGAATGCAGAAAAATTAAATGAAGTCAGCAATCTTAAAAAACTAAAAGGCGATGGAGACTACTATCGCATTAGGCTGGGAGATTACCGCATCGGTATTAAAGTTAATGATGGCATAGTCTGTTTCGTTAGGATACTCCACCGGAAAGAGATTTACAGATACTTTCCCTAATCATTGGCATTACCACTAACAGTAAACCACTGACTAAAACATTCGTATCTACGACAAATCTATTCGTCATTATTATCTGCTAAAAGCTCTTGTAAAATTTCTGGCGTTAAGCCTCGCTCAGTGGCCCGATCGGAAATTCCTGCCATAACCTGGGTTAAAGTTTTGTTGTGTAAATTTTGTCTAAAAAACAATTTAATAATCGAACTTAACTCTTGCTGAGTCTGGGGACTAGCTTCTTCAAACGCTGTCTTAATATTGTCATCAACTTGAATCGTAATTACTGCCATAGCCTTTAAAAAAGTGTTAACAGAAAAACAATTTCTTATTTTAGCTTTATTTTATCATACATCTTCCACGATTCTAAAAAACAGGCAAGATGCCTGTTCCACAATAGATAATTTTTTTGTGGGCCGTTGCTCCTAGCCCGCCCTAAAATGGTTATTGAGAATGGTCAAGGTGTTTTACATACCTATGACTTCGGTACATAAGTCGATCGCACTTGCAACTCCTTCATCTGCTTCTCATCCACACCAGATGGCGCATTCGCCAAAATACAACGCGCCTGCTGCGTCTTCGGAAACGCAATCACATCCCGAATCGACTCTTCGCCAGCTAACAACATTACCAGGCGATCGACACCATAGGCAATTCCTCCGTGGGGAGGAGTTCCATACTCAAACGCATCCAACAAAAAGCCGAATTTGTTATAAGCTTCCTCAGTCGATAAGCCGATCGCCTCAAACACCCTTTCCTGAACATCCCGCTGGTAAATCCTCAGAGAACCGCCACCGACTTCTGTACCGTTTAACACTAAATCGTAAGCTTGAGCTCTCGCAGTCTTTAAATCGCCAATATCATCGGGATGCGGGGCTGTAAACGGGTGATGCAATGCTTCCAAACGCTTCTCGTCGGCATTCCATTCAAACATTGGGAACTCTGTCACCCATAGCAGATTTATCTTGTCTTTGTCAATCAATCCCAATTCATTACCGACGAACAAGCGCAATCTATCCAAAGTCTTATTGACAGTTGTGACATCGGCTGCTGCAAATAACAATAAATAACCTGGTTGTGCGCCCGTGCGATCGAGCAATTCCTGTTTTTGCGCTTCCGTCAAATTATCCTTAATTGCGCCGATCGTATCAATTTCACCATTCTCCCGCACCCGGATATAAGCTAATCCCTTAGCCCCGGCTTCGCTGGCTTCCTTAAACAAATCGCCACCCGGTTTGATCCGCACATTAGAAATCGCATCATTCCCGCCGGGAATCGGCAAAATTTTCACAATTCCCCCCGCAGCAACCGCACCGGAAAACACCTTAAATCCCGAATCTTTCATCAAATCGGAAACATCGACTAATTCCATACCAAAGCGAGTATCTGGCTTATCGCTACCATAACGATCCATCGCTTCTGCGTAAGTCAAACGGGGGAAAGGACAAGGTAATTCCACGCCTTTCACACTTTGGAAAATATTGCAAACTAAACCTTCATTTAATTCGAGGATTTCTTCCAAAGACATGAAACTCATTTCCATGTCCAATTGCGTAAATTCCGGCTGTCTGTCGGCGCGCAAATCTTCATCGCGGAAGCAGCGGGCAATTTGATAATATCTGTCTAAACCCGAAACCATCAGCAATTGTTTGAACAACTGTGGCGACTGCGGCAAAGCGTACCATTCGCCTAAATTGACGCGACTGGGAACTAAATAATCTCTCGCACCTTCGGGAGTCGATCGCGTTAAAATCGGTGTTTCAACTTCAATAAAACCACCAACATCTTCCAGGTAGCGACGCATCGCTTTGATCGCCTGGTGGCGAAGCTGCAAATTGCGACTCATACGATCGCGCCGCAAGTCCAAATACCGATATTTCAAGCGCAAATCTTCCCGCACGCTTTCAGTTTCCGCCGTCGAAACCTGAAACGGTAACTGTTTGCGCACCGCATTTAACAACTCGATTTCGTCAGCGTAAATTTCTATCTCACCGGTAGCTAATTTCGGGTTGAGGGAATCTGCGGGGCGGTTGGTGACTCGCCCGGTAATTTTGACTACGTATTCGTTGCGCAAAGCATCCGCCGCCTGATAGGAATCGGGGGTGCGTTGGGGATCGCTGACAATTTGCACTAAGCCCGATCGATCGCGCAAATCCAGAAAAATCACCCCGCCATGATCGCGGCGGCGATCCACCCATCCGTAGAGGGTGACAGTTTGTCCGATGTGTTCGCTTCGCAGTTCGCCGCAGTAGTAACTTCTCATGGTTCGGGGTTATGGACTAAAAATAAAGCTTTTTGATTATAGCGCTTAGTGTCAAAACCTTTTATGAACAGGCAAGATGCCTGTTCCACAAGAAAATTTAATCTTTGTGAAACAGGCCGGAAAGCCTGTTGTTTAAAATTATGCCATATCTAAGCTTAATGCTTCTTGTCAAAAAACTTGGTTAGCGCGTTCCACGCAGACTTAGCGGTTTCTGTCAAGCGAGTGCCGATCGACTCAATTTCCCCAACCACAACGTGCCAATTTTTTTCAGTTTCCTTGTGAATTTGGTCAACTGCTTGTTCAATGCGATCGCGTTCGATAAACTTATTTTGTTCTACCGCTTCTCGCGCTTGTCGAACCGCTTTCAAATAAGCCTCGCGACTGACATCGCCAGCATCTTGCACCTGTGATTGCGCGCGAGTTTTAATCGCATCAACCACCAGCCAATTTTTCTCAGCTTCCTTTTGAATCAGCCCCACCGCATCTGTCATTCTTTCTTTGGCGTGAATCTTATTTTTCGCGAGGGCTAGCTGCGCTTTTTGTACAGCTTTCAAATAAGCTTCGCGGGTGAGATCGCCCGCTGCTTGTACCTCTGCTGCTGCGCGTTTTTTGATCGCTTCAAATAATACAGCAGTTTCGGCGATCGCCTCATCAGTCGCATCGGGCATCTCCTTTTTGACGATCGCAGTCGTTTCGGGAGTTACGTCTATAATAATTGTTTCTTCGGTCATATTTGGATCTGTCATCTCAATTGTCTCCTTTCCTAGTAAACATTTTGAAAAAATCTCACATTCCCCGGAGGCGGACTTTGTATGTGTAGATACTGAATTGATTCTGGTCGTAAGTCGGTTTTGGCGATCGCGTTGCTGTTTATAATTGACTCTAGCGCTAACTTTACTTGTTTACATTGTACCTGACCAATTTCATCTCATGTGTAGAATACCGCCAGTTTATAGGTACGGTTTAGCGTACTCTAGTTATTAGTTATTAGTTATTGGTTATTAGTTATTGGTGGTTATTTTTGGTGCCCTGAGCGAAGTCGAAGGGTTATTCGTTACCAATTCCCAATTCCCAATTCCCAATTCCCAATTCCCGATGCCCAATTCCTAATTCCTGATGCCCAATTCCCAATTCCCAATGCGCAATTCCCAACTCCCAATTCCCTAGGATTGTAAAACATCGCTAGAACATAACAATTCGTGACATCTCTGGGCATCTAGCCAAGATTCAGGAAATTCGTATTGAGATAACAGGATATTTTGGAGCGCGACTTTCATCTGCAAAGCGCAGATATCAGGTGGTACTTTGCCTATTTCCATACCCATATCAGGAATAGCGATAGTTTGAATGATATGTTTGACTGGCGTGCCATCTGGAACTGTGCCAAATTTTACGTGAGTTAAAACAGCACGGGTTGCTAGATAAATATTTACTGTCTCTTTTAAAACTGTGGGAACGCGGATTATTGGGGCAGCTATTAAATAGGGAATTTCTACATGATCGGTGTCTACAACTTCTGCTGATCCTACTAAGAGTTCGCCGTGATGTCGAGTCTGAATTAGTTGTTGCAGGCGTTCTTGAACATGACCTCCAAAATATTTTAAAATTTCTAAATCTAAGCCGTATTCCATAAAACCAAAACTATTCCCCGGACTTACAATAGCATCACATTTTACATCAAAGATTGAGCCATGATGTATCTTTACATTCGACCTATTGCCGCAAGTGCTTTCCCATGCTCTAACTACAGCACTTCCGGGTGTTATGAGGTACAATAAGAATAGATTAAAAAATACACCAATGAAAGCA